>Ga0307412_10002454_pt1 | contig 10309 bp, 11 predicted proteins | sample DK1Cmetagenome_3_FD_203823 | JGI IMG/M metagenome (GOLD analysis project Ga0307412, IMG submission 203823) | Maize rhizosphere microbial communities from greenhouse at UC Davis, California, United States - DK15-C-1 | ecosystem: Host-associated > Plants > Roots > Rhizosphere > Soil | place: USA...
CTGCGCACGGGCCAGGGAAAGGGTGGATATATCCATGATGGCCCGTAGTGTAGAGCCAGTTACATGACTGTGGGGACAGTTTGAAACCGGTTGCACAGGGTTCAAAAAGGCCCCTCGCGCGGAACGTGGCAAAATTGACGCTTTGTCGCCGCTTTTTCCTATTCTTTCAAGAATGACCTCCGCCACGACGCCGACCCCAGCTGCATCCAATTTCCTGCTCAACATCGTCCAGGACGACCTCGAAGCCAATCGCTTCCAGGGCAAACGTTGGGCGGGCAAGCCTGGCCCGGCCGCCGTGCAGCAACAGGGGGCCCCGGATCCGGCCCGCATCCGCACGCGCTTCCCGCCGGAGCCGAATGGCTACCTGCACATCGGCCACGCCAAGAGCATCTGCGTGAACTTCGGCCTGGCGCGCGATTTCGGCGGCGTCTGCCACCTGCGCTTCGACGACACCAATCCCGAAAAGGAAGACCAGGAATACGTCGACGCCATCATCGAGGCCGTTCGCTGGCTGGGCTTTGACTGGAAGGCCGACAACGGCCAGGAAAACCTGTACTTCGCCAGTGACTACTTCGGCTACATGTACGAATTCGCCGAGGCGCTGGTCGAAGCCGGCCACGCCTACGTCGACGAGCAAAGCCCCGAAGCCATCCGCGCCAACCGCGGCACGCTGACCGAACCCGGCATCGACTCGCCCTGGCGCAACCGCCCGGCTGCCGAGTCGGTCACGCTGCTGCGCGAAATGCGCGACGGCAAGCATCCGGACGGCAGCCTGGTGCTGCGCGCCAAGATCAACATGGCGTCGCCCAACATCAACCTGCGCGACCCGGTGATGTACCGCGTGCGCCATGCCACCCACCACCGCACGGGCAACCAGTGGTGCATCTACCCGATGTACAGCTGGGCCCATCCGGTGGAAGACGCGCTGGAAGGCATCACGCACAGTGTCTGCACGCTGGAATTCGAAGATCAGCGCCCGTTCTACGACTGGATCCTGGCGCGCCTGGCCGAACTGGGCAAGCTGGCCCAGCCGTTGCCGCACCAATATGAATTCGCCCGCCTGAACCTGAGCTACGTCGTCACCAGCAAGCGCAAGCTGCTGCAACTGGTGCGCGAAGGCCACGTGGACGGCTGGGACGACCCCCGCATGCCGACCCTCTTCGGCCTGCGCCGCCGCGGCTACACGCCGGCCTCGATCCGCCTGTTCTGCGATCGCACGGCGGTATCCAAGTCCGATTCGCGCATCGATTACAGCCTGCTTGAGCAAGCCGTGCGCGACGACCTCGACCCCATCGCCGCGCGCTCGGTGGCCGTGCTGGACCCGATCAAGCTGGTCATCACGAACTACCCGGAAGGCCAGACCGAAATCTGCACCGCGCCCCGCAACCCGCACGATCCGGAAGCCGGCTTGCGCGAGTTCCCGCTGTCGCGCGAGCTCTGGATCGAACGCGACGACTTCCGCGAAGAAGCGCCGAAGAAGTACTTCCGCCTGTTCCCCGGCAACACCGTGCGCCTGAAGTACGGCTACGTCGTGCGTTGCACCGGCTTCACCAAGAACGAAGCCGGCGACGTCGTTGAAGTGCAGGCCGAGTACCTGCCGGAGACCCGTAGCGGCACGCCGGGCGCCGACAGCGTCAAGGTCAAGGGCAACATCACCTGGGTCAGCGCGGCCCACGCGGTGTCCGCGCAGATCCACCTGTACGACCGCCTGTTCGCCGACGCCCGCCCCGATGGCGGCGACAAGGACTTCCTGGCCTGCCTGAACCCGAACTCCAAGCAGACCGTCACGGCCTGGCTGGAACCCGGCACCGTTGCCACGCCGGGCGCCACCTGGCAGTTCGAGCGCCTGGGCTACTTCACGGCCGACCTGAAGGAATCCTCCGAAGCCGCGCCGGTGCTCAACCGCATCGTGACGCTGCGCGATTCGTGGGCGCAAGGCTGACCCGCCCGCGCGCATATCACGGGAAAAGGCGCCTTCGGGCGCCTTTTTCTTTCGTCTTCCCAACTGCGCACCCCGCCGCCCGGCGGGTTATCATCCCCGACATCCCGCAGCCGGTCGTGCGCGCCGTTTCCTGGCGCCCGGACCGCCAGCCACCATCAAGATGAATACTGAATCCCTAGCCCTGGACTTCAAAAGCGCCACCCTGTATGCCATCCGGGTGGTTCTGCACAGCGCAGACCCCGACCGCCTCGTTGCCGCGCTGGCCAAGCGCATGGCCGACGCCGGCAGCTTCTTCGAGAACGAACCCGTCGTCATCGACGCCAGCCGCGTCGACGAGAAGATCGATTGGAAGGCCCTGGTGGCCGCGCTGCGCAGCCATAACCTGCCCCCGATCGGCGTCGTGGCCGAAGGCGCCAACCTGAAAGCCGCGCGCGAGGCCGGCCTGACGCCGGTGGAACTGTCCACCCCTGCCGCCCGTCCCGCCCCCATGGTCGACACCGCGCCGCCTAACGACGTGTCCACGCCCGTGCCCTCGGTGCCGGCCGCCGCCGTCGAGACCGCGCCCGCGCCGACGGACACGTCCGCCACCGACGCGCCCGCTGCGGAAGCGGCCGACGCCACGGACAAACCCGCCGCGGCCGCCTCCGGCGAACCCATGCCGGCGCGCGAAGCCAGCAGCACCACATCGGCGCCCGCCCCCACGCAAGCCGCACCGCACTCGTCGTCGGCCCTGGTCATTACCAAGCCATTGCGCTCGGGCCAACGCGTCTATGCGCGGCACACGGACCTGGTCGTGATCGGCATGGTCAGCCAGGGCGCGGAAGTCATCGCCGATGGCAACGTGCACGTCTACGGCCCCTTGCGCGGCAAAGCCATGGCCGGCGCACGCGGCGACACGTCGGCGCGCATCTTCACGACGCATCTGGACGCGGAGCTGCTTGCCGTGGCCGGCGTGTACCGCGTGGTGGAAGACAAGCTGGACCGGACGCTGCAAAACCAACCGGCATTGATCCGCCTGGACGGCGATACGTTACGCATCGAAGCGCTGAAAGCCTGAATGGTTTTTACGCCGCGAAGCGAACGTCTCAACACATTCTGTAAGAAGCCTTACATGGGCTTTTTGCTTTACGATAACGCGATTTATTCGAACATAAGGGTTTGATCGTCATGACACGCATTGTTGTGGTGACTTCCGGCAAAGGCGGCGTGGGTAAAACCACGACGAGCGCCAGTTTTTCCGCGGGCCTCGCGATGCGGGGCCACAAGACCGCTGTCATCGACTTCGATGTCGGCCTGCGCAATCTCGACCTCATCATGGGCTGCGAGCGTCGCGTGGTGTACGACTTCGTCAATGTGATCCAGGGCGAAGCCACCCTCAACCAGGCGCTGATCAAGGACAAGCAGCTTGAAAACCTGTTCATCCTGCCCGCCTCGCAAACGCGCGACAAAGACGCGCTGACGCAGGAAGGCGTGGAGAAGGTCATCAATGACCTGAAGGAAATGGGCTTCGAGTACATCGTCTGCGATTCGCCCGCCGGCATCGAGACAGGCGCGCTGATGGCCGCCTACTTCGCCGACGACGCGCTGGTCGTGACCAACCCGGAAGTCTCGTCGGTGCGCGACTCCGACCGCATCCTGGGCATCCTGGCAGCCAAGTCCAAGCGCGCAGTGGACGGCGGCGAGCCGGTCAAGGAATTCCTACTGCTCACGCGCTACAACCCGAAGCGCGTCGTCGACGGCGAAATGCTGTCGCTGGGCGACATCGAAGACATCCTGCGCATCAAGCTGATCGGCGTCATCCCCGAATCGGAAGCGGTGCTGCAAGCGTCGAACCAGGGCCTGCCGGCCATTCACCTGAAAGAAACCGACGTCTCCGAGGCCTACAAGGACGTCGTGGCCCGTTATCTTGGCGAAGACAAGGCCCTGCGCTTTACCGACTACGAAAAGCCCGGTCTTCTGAAACGTCTGTTCGGAGGCAAGTAAGCAATGTCCTTCCTGTCGTTTCTGCTTGGTCAAAAGAAATCTTCCGCCTCCGTCGCCAAGGAAAGGTTGCAGATCATCCTGGCCCACGAGCGGGGCCGCGGCGACTCGCCCGATTACCTGCCGCAGCTGCAGCAGGAGCTTATCGCCGTGATTTCAAAATACGTGAAGATCAACCCCGAAGACATCAAGGTGCACCTGGAACGCCAGGACACGCTGGAGGTGTTGGAAGTGAAGATCGAGATGCCGCAAAACGAAGCGCCCTGATGCGGCGATGCGCGCCGGAGCATCCGGCGCGCATGCTTCGCAGTAAAAAAAACGCCTGGCATTGCCAGGCGTTTTGCTTTGGGCGCAGGGGCTTAGTGTTTGCCGACCTGATCGCCAATCACGCCACCGATCGCCGCTCCGCCCACCGTCCCGAGGACGCCGCCGTTGGTGATCACGGCGCCTGCGACACCGCCCAATGCGGCGCCGCCAACCGTGCTCTTCTGACGATGGCTCATGCCGTCCCACGACGAACAGCCCGCCATGGTGGCAGTCATTGCCAGTGCGACACAGATTTTGGAAAGAGATGCGATTTTCATGATGAGACTCCTATTCTTGTACCCCGGGGCCGCACCATGGACCTGATGCGAGCGCGCGGTCCCCTTATGGGTTTAGAAGTTTCAGGATCTCAAAATAACGGCCCGGGCGGTGTGAGGTTTGCCCAGGAATTGTGTCAAACGGCGAGTGAATCTTTGCACGCCCCAGGGACAGTGTTGCAGCCCGCTCCGGCTATTTGACCAGACGTAACACGTCGCGGAAGCGCGGATGCTCGCACGTCTCCATCCACTCGAAAATGGCCATTTCGGCGGTGACGATTTCGGCGCCATGCGCACGCGCGCGCCGCAACGCCGCGTGATGGTCCGAAGGCTTGCGCGACCCCGCCGCGTCCGACACCAGCACGGCCTTATAGCCCATGTCCGCCAGACCGATCACGGTTTGCAGCACGCAGATGTGCGCTTCGCACCCCGCCACCAGAATGGTCTTGCGCGCGGCCGGCAGCCACGCTTCGAAGCCCGGCTCACGCGCGGAAGAAAAGTGCATCTTCTGGAAAGTGGACTGCACGATGCCGCGCAGCGGATCCACGGTAACGCCCAGCATCTTGCTGTGATGCTCGGTGGCGATGACCGGTACATCAAGCAGCCGCGCGGCTTGCGCGAGCTTGTGCGTGGTGTGCAGCACGGCCTCGTTGTCGTGGATGACGGGCATCAGGCGGCCCTGCATGTCGACGATGAGGAAAGTGGAATCAGAGGCTTGCAGCAGCATCGGGGATCTCCGGAAAGCCGGCAACGAAATAGAGGAAACCGCAGCGCGGCGAAGCCAACGCCCGCCCGTGTTGCTCAATGATATCGCGGTGGCTCGACCGACAGATTCAGGGTCTTGGCGACGGACCGCAGCCGTTTGTCTTTGGTCCACAGCGAGGCACCGGGCGTCAGGCGGGTCGATGCAAGCAGATGCAGGTCGACGTAGCCGATGCCTTTTCCAAATAGCCGTTCGGCATGAAGAAAGTGTATTGCCTCGTCGTGGCTTGCTCGAACCGCTTGCGGCAATAGCGTCAGCGCGCTCAGCACCATGTCGCGCTTGGCCAGCGAACCGAGCGCCAACTCGCCCACTATGAACGGGTGCGTCAAGACGAGATCATTGTGGAGCAATTGCTCAAGCCTGGGCTCGCTTGCTCCAAGGTGAATCAAAATTGGCATCATATGATGCTATTTTTGACTCTATCACCGCGAAAAAAATCCCGGCGCATCGGCCGGGATTCTCGGACTGAATAGCCTGATCGCGTACTTCAGCGCTTACTTCAGCGCCTTGTAGCGCAGGCGCTTGGGCTTGGCGCCCTCTTCGCCCAGGCGGCGCTTCTTGTCGGCTTCGTACTCTTGGTAGTTGCCGTCAAAGAACACGGCTTGCGAATCGCCTTCGAATGCCAGGATGTGGGTCGCGATGCGATCCAGGAACCAGCGATCGTGGCTGATGACCATGACGCTGCCGGGGAACTCCAGCAGGGCATCTTCCAGCGCGCGCAGGGTTTCCACGTCGAGGTCGTTGGACGGTTCGTCAAGCAGCAGCACGTTGCCGCCGGCGATCAGCGTCTTGGCCATGTGCAGGCGGCCGCGTTCGCCGCCGGACAACTGGCCCACGACCTTATTCTGATCGCCACCCTTGAAGTTGAAGCGACCCAGATAGGCACGCGACGACATTTCGAACTTGCCCACCGTGAGGATGTCGGCGCCGTCGGCCACCGCATCGAACACCGTCTTCTTGTCTTCCAGCGCATCGCGCGACTGGTCGACGTAGGCCAGCTTCACGGTCTGGCCGATGTTGACTTCGCCCGAATCCGGTTGCTCGCGGCCCGCGATCATGCGGAACAGCGTCGACTTACCGGCGCCGTTGGGGCCGATGATGCCGACGATGGCGCCCGGCGGCACCTTGAAGCTGAGGTTATCGATCAGCAGGCGATCGCCGTAGGCCTTGCTGACATTGTTGAATTCAATGGCCTCGTTGCCCAGGCGCTCACCCACGGGAATGAAGATTTCCTGGGTTTCGTTGCGCTTCTGGTATTCGTAGGACGACAGCTCTTCGAAGCGGGCCAGACGCGCCTTGGCCTTGGCCTGGCGGCCCTTCGGGTTCTGGCGCACCCACTCCAGTTCCTTCTTGATGGTCTTCTGGCGGGCGGATTCCGAAGACTCTTCCTGCTTCAGGCGGTCTTCCTTTTGTTCCAGCCACGAGCTGTAGTTGCCCTTCCAGGGAATGCCATAGCCGCGGTCCAGTTCCAGGATCCATTCGGCGGCGTTGTCCAGGAAGTAGCGATCGTGGGTCACGGCGACGACGGTGCCGGGGAACTTGTGCAGGAATTGCTCAAGCCACTCCACGCTTTCGGCGTCCAAGTGGTTGGTGGGCTCGTCCAGCAGCAGCATGTCGGGCTTGGACAGCAGCAGGCGGCACAGGGCCACGCGACGCTTTTCACCGCCGGACAAGTTGCCGACGATGGCGTCCCAGGGCGGCAGGCGCAGCGCGTCGGCGGCGATTTCCATCTGGTGTTCGATATCGTCCGAACCGCTGGAGGCAGCGGCGGCGATGATGGCTTCAAGTTCGGCCTGCTCGGCCGCCAGCGCGTCGAAGTCGGCGTCCGGTTCGGCGTACGCGGCGTAAACCTCGTCCAGGCGCTTCTTGGCGGTGACGACGGCGCCCAGGCCTTCTTCAACCGACTGGCGCACCGTGTGCTCGGGATTCAGTTGCGGTTCCTGCGGCAGGTAGCCGATGTTCAGGCCCGGCATCGGAATGGCTTCGCCTTCGATCTCTTTATCGACGCCCGCCATGATCTTCAGCAGCGTCGACTTGCCCGAGCCGTTCAGGCCCAGCACGCCGATCTTGGCGCCAGGAAAAAACGAAAGCGAGATGTCACGCAGGATCTGCCGCTTGGGCGGCACGATCTTGCCGACGCGGTTCATGGTGTAGACGTATTGGGCCATGGGCTCGTATAGGGAAAGAAAGCTGATGAACCATCGATTGTAGGCCGGAACCCTGACAGGCGTGCGTCAGGCGGCCACGCAACCCTCAACCCGCCGCTTTGCCCGGGCGCAGCCCCAGGCGCGGGGTCCGCATTTGCGCCAGCATCACGCCGGCCAACGCCATCGCGCCGCCCACGATATGAAAGACGTGAGGCTGTTCGTCCAGGAATACGGATGCGATCGCCACGGTGCCCACCGGCATCAGGTTCAGGAAGATACTGGCGCGGTTGGGGCCGAGGTGTTTCACGCCCTGCATCCACAGGAAAGGCGCAAACAGGGACGGGAAGATCGCGGCATACAGCACCAGCGGCACGTTATCGGCATTCAGCGGCGACGGCGCGGCCATCAGGAAGGCTGGCAACTGGAACAGCACGCCGAACGCCACCTGCACATACAGCGACTGCCACGGCCCCACCGGCAGGCCCCAACGGCGCAGCAGGACGCCGTACAGCGCATAGGCCAACGCAGCCAGTCCCATCAGCAGGTCGCCCGGATTCGCGCCCACCGAGAGCAACCGCGCCGGGTCGCCTTCGCCAATCAGCAGCGCCAGCCCCGCCAGCGACACCAGGCCGCCCACCATCGCCATCAACGTGGGGCGCTGACGCAGCACCACTGTCCCCACCGCGATGGTCAGCAGCGGAATCATGGCCGTGATGATGCCCATGTTGGTCGCCGTGGTGCTGGACGCCGCCACATAGGCCAGCCCCTGGTACAGCGCCATCCCCAGTCCGCCCAGCACCGCGAACTTGGGCAGGTACGGCACGATCAGGCGGCGCTGCGCCCACACGCCGGGCAAGGCAAAAGGCGTCAGCACCGCGCCGGCGATCGCCCAGCGGTAGAAGCCGATGACGGCCGGCGAAATCACGCCAGCGGCCATCTTGGTCACGATCATGTTGACCGACCAGATCAAGGCCGCCAGCAACGGGAACAGCAGATAGCGGGCGGGAATGTGGGGGGTGTCGCGCGTCATGGACGAGTCTTGCAAGCTAGGAAACAGGCGGCCAGTGTAGGCCCTGTCCGAGACGACGTATATAATGAATATCAGACAAATCCGCACGAACTTCCGACATGGAACTTGCCGATACCGCACCCATCCTGGCCGGCCACCTGCCGTATCCGCTGGCGTGCCGCATCTTGCACTTCACGCCGCATTCCAGCATGCAGCGCCATCGTTCACCGTGGGCCGAACTGAATTTCGCGCTGTCGGGCATCATGGAAATCGGCATCAACGGCGTCACCTACCTGTCGCCGCCGCAGTACGCCATCTGGATACCGCCACAGGTAGAGCACTGCTGCCAGAACGAAGGCGAAGTGCATTACGCCTGCATCGACATCCCCGCCGAAGCCTGCGCCGGCCTGCCCGATACGCCCTGCACACTGGAAATCAGCGCCGTCACGCGCGCCATCCTTGCTGACTTCGAACGGCGCGACATCCGCTATCCGGCCACGCCGGAAGACCGGCGCCTGGCGCAGGTCGTCATCGACCAGCTCCGCCAGGCGCGCGCCTACGCCAGCTACCTGCCCTCAAGCACCAATCCGGTGCTTGCACCCATTCTGTCCGCCCTGCAGCGCAGTCCGGGCGACAAGCGAGGCGCCTCGCACTGGGCCGCCAGCGCCGGCATCACCGAGCGCACGCTGCTACGCCATTGCCAGCAACACCTGGGCATGTCGTTCAACGAATGGCGCCAGCGTCTGCGCGTGGTCTCGGCGCTGGGCATGCTGGGCGCGGGCCGCCCGGTGCAAGCCGTGGCGCGCGACCTGGGATACAGCACGCCCTCCGCCTTCATCGCGATGTTCCAGCGCCTGACCGGCGAATCCCCGTACAGCGCCCGCAAACGGAGCGCCCCGCCCCCCGTCTAAGCGGGCAGCCACCGTCGTCATCCAAGCGTCCGATGCACTGCAACGCCGATCGCGCGACAATAACGCCTGACCTTATGTATCTTGCCGTGCCGTCGCGGCTTCATCGCGCCCAGGAATCTCCCTCATGTCCGCCTCTGCTACCCCTCCCCCCTCCGTGACCCACTTCAGCACATCCGAGCTGGACATGCTGGCCAAGACCGCCGACGCGCTCAGCGCCTATCTGGGCAAGCCCGTGCTGGCCGAAGTGATCCTGGGCGACGAAGGCACCGAATGGGTCACCTACGGTGTCCCGATGGACGAGAACGCCAAAGTCGAAGAAGACCAGACCCACGTCCAGCTCGGCGGCCCGGGCGCCCGCATCCTGGGCAACCGCGGCGGCCTGCCCCATGCCGACGACGACACCTACGATTGCCTGTACCTCTGGGCCGTCCAGATTTCCATGAATGAGGGCGAACGCTTCATCAAGCTGGACCACGACGGCGAAGAATCCGCCTGGTCCGACAACCTGGAAGACGTCCTGCCCTTCGCCCTGACGGAAGAACCGCAACCGGACCCGGTCGAGGACGAAGAGGAAGACGACGAAGATGACGAAGACGACGACACGCCGTACGAGCGCGTGGAAGAGCCACGTCATTGATTTGATACTGGGCCACACGGCCAAGCACGCAACACCCAAAACAGCACACGCGCAACGCCACGCAAGCCACACTCAAACGCCAAAAAAGGCCGCCCGCGCGGCCGGCTTTGGCAGCCCCGCAACACCTTCCCCTCCCTTCCCCGCCGCGGGCCAGAACGCCAAGCACACCGCCCGCCCCGACGCCCGCCCGGTCATGCACCATGCGAGTCAGGGGTGGTGGGGGGCTGGGTGCGCGGGGAGTCGATGCGCCCGAGGGAATCTGAAGGAACCGCCGAAGGCGGTGACGAAGATGACGACGGGGACGTCCGGAGCGAAGGCTCCGGACCGCAATCGTTGACC
>Ga0307412_10002455_pt1 | contig 10308 bp, 6 predicted proteins | sample DK1Cmetagenome_3_FD_203823 | JGI IMG/M metagenome (GOLD analysis project Ga0307412, IMG submission 203823) | Maize rhizosphere microbial communities from greenhouse at UC Davis, California, United States - DK15-C-1 | ecosystem: Host-associated > Plants > Roots > Rhizosphere > Soil | place: USA...
TATGTGGATCAGTTCGATCTCGATCAGGCAGATAAATCTAAACCTGAGCGCAAAGATGTAAGCGGCTCTGCGTTTGTTCGCGACCCGGCAGTTAGAAAACGAGTCCTGAACCGTGCATCAGGGTATTGTGAACTCTGCGGTGAGGCGGGGTTCCGCATGGAGAGCGGGTCGCTGTATCTTGAGACCCATCACGTTATCCCGCTCGGCGAGGGCGGTCCAGACGACGATGCGAATGTGGTGGCCTTATGCGCCAACGATCATAGGCGAGCCCACTTCTCGGAAGAGCGGGCGGCGATACGGAAAAAGCTCCTAGCGGGCGTACCGCCAACCACCTGAGTCTATCAGCAGATCGCAGGATTGGCGGAAGAGGTGGGATTCGAACCCACGGACGGGTTGCCCCGTCGCTGGTTTTCAAGACCAGTTCCTTAAACCACTCGGACACTCTTCCATACCGATTCAACGGCGCGGCTAGAAATCTGCTAGATAGCGGCGCTGCCGCTCGCCTTAGCCATTTACCGACCCGCCGCTAAGCGATTCTAACTACGCTCCTTTTTCGCCAGTCCGCGCCGCCGGGCGTCGGGACCCCCGTTAGCTTTCAAGACCGCTGCCTTAAACCACTCGGCCACCTGTCCGCGCCGGTTCCGGCGATTGCCGGCGATTGCCGGCGGGCGAGCCCTCTTATCGGCGATGCCGTTAAATCGAAAGGGCAAAAATCCGACAAAGGGGATTCACCTGTCCGGCCGTCTGTGTCACAACGGCGGCATCTGAGCGCTCCACAAGACAGCAAGCAGGGCAAGGACATGCGATTTCTGGCAATAGCAGCCTTATTGGGGGCGACGGCCGCGTCGGCGCAGGTTCCGGATGGTCCGCCCACCGGTCAGATCCAGCCTGTTGGTCAGGTTCAACCCGTAGCACAGGTGCAGGAGGTGCCCGGCTTCCAGGCCTTTCTCGCCTCGCTGCGGCCCAGGGCGCGGGCGATGGGGATCAGCGATGCGACGCTGGACAATGTTCTGCCCAGCCTGACCTTCAACCCGCGGGTCATCCAGCTCGATCAGTCGCAGCCGGGGGGATCGTTCGATTCACCGATTCCCGATTTCGAACCCTATCGGCGCAAGCATGTCGATGCCGCGCGCATCAGCCGGGGGCAGGTGGCCTATCGGGCGAACCGGGAGAAATTGCGAGCCATCGAGCAGCAGACGGGCGTTCCGGAATCGATCATGGTCGCCATTTACGGGCATGAAACCAATTATGGCGCGTTCACGGGCGACTTCGATCTGGTGCGCTCGCTCGCGACCTTGGCCTTTGAGGGCCGCCGCCGGGCGCTATTCGAGCCGGAACTGCTGGCGACGCTCAAGATGCTCGATAGCGGCGTGCCCCGTTCGCGGCTGGTTGGCAGCTGGGCGGGGGCGACGGGCTATCCCCAATTCCTGCCGTCGGTCTATCTGCGGGTGGCAAAGGATGGCGACGGCGATGGCAAGGCGGACATCTGGACCAGCGAGGCCGACGCCCTTGCCTCCATCGCCAATTATTTCGTCGATGCCGGATGGCGGCGGAATGTCCCCTGGGGGATCGCGGTCACGGTTCCCTCCAATCTCAACCGCCAGGCGATTGCGAACCGGACGGTGGCGATGCGCTGCCCCCGCGTGTTTGAGCGGCACAGCATGTGGAAGACGATGGCGGAATGGCGGCAGCTGGGCCTGGTTCCGCAGGGCGCGGCCTGGCCGGGCGACGGGGTGATGGCGACGCTGCTGGAACCCGATGGCCAGGGCAAGACGGCCTATCTGCTGACCAGCAACTACAGGGTCATACTCGATTATAATTGTTCCAATTTCTATGGGCTGTCAGTGGGGCTTTTGGCGGATGCGGTGGACGATTAAGCAGGCCGCGGTCCCGGCGGCGGCGCTGCTGCTGGCGGGGTGCGGCATGGTGGACGGGCGCGGCGACAACCGCTTGCCGGGGCCGCCACGGCAGGCGTGGCCCGTGTCGGACTATCCGGTGAAGATCGGCCAGCCCTATCAGGTGCGCGGGATCACCTATACGCCCGCCGATGTCCCCAATCTGGACGAGGTCGGCTATGCCAGCTGGTATGGCGAGGATCATGAGGGCAAGCCGACCGCCAATGGCGAAAGCTTCCGGCCCGGCGCGATTTCCGCCGCGCACAAGACGCTGCCGCTGCCATCCTATGTGGAGGTGACGTCGCTTGATACCGGCCGGACGATCCTGCTGCGGGTCAATGATCGCGGCCCGTTCGTGCAGGACCGGATCATCGATCTTTCGAGTGGCGCGGCCCAGCAATTGGGCATCCGGCGCGCCGGCGTCGCGCCCGTGCGGGTGCGGCGGGTCAATCCGCCCGAACAGGAGCGCGCGGTGCTGCGCGCGGGCGGGCAGACGGCCGAACGGCTGGAAACGCCGCCTGCGCTGCTGGCCGTGCTGCGCCAGCGTCTCACCGGCCAGCCCCGTGTGGTTACTCCGGCGCAGCAGGCCGCAGCCGTGCCAGCCGCGCAGGCTCCGGCCAGGGGCACGGGCGGCTATGTCGTGCAGGTCGGGGCCTTTTCCAGCAAGGAGCGGGCCGACGGGCTGGCGGCGCGGATCGGCGCATGGGTGGCGGAAGGCAATGGCCTGTGGCGCGTGCGTTTCGGCCCCTATTCCAGCGAAGCCGCCGCGCGGCAGGGCGTTGAGAAAGCCTCGTCGAAAGGCTATTCCAACGCCCGCATAATGGCTAATGACGGCAGATAGCCCGTCCCCCGAATCCGGATAGAGAGACCAGATGAAAAGCCCCCTATTTGCTGTTGCAGCGATTGCTCTTGCGGTCACCCCGGTAACGGCCGCCGCGCCGCCCTACAGCACCGACGCGCCCATCGCCTATATGCAGGACCTGTCTTCCGGCGCGGTGCTCTTTTCCAAGAATGCCGACCAGCGAATCCCGCCTGCTTCCATGGCGAAGATGATGACGACCCACGTCGCCTTCCGCCTGATCCAGAAGGGCGAGCTGAAGCTGGACCAGAAGTTCACCGTGCGGCCGGAAACCTGGAAGCAATGGCACGGCCCGCAGGCCGGCTCCACCATGTTCCTGTCGCCCGGCGAGGAAGTGAGCGTCGAGAATCTCCTGCACGGCATCGTCACGCTTTCGGGCAATGACGCCTGCGTGGTGTTGGCGGAGGGGATTGCGGGCACCGAGCAGGCCTTCGTCGCGCTGATGAATGCGGAGGCGAAGCGGCTGGGCATGACCAACAGCCATTTCGGCAACAGCAATGGCTGGCCCGACGAGGGCGTCACCTACGTCACGGCGAAGGACCTGACGAAATTGGCCGCCGCCACGATCGAAGAGACGCCGAAGCTTTACAAGGATTTCTACGGCACGCGCGAGTTCACCTGGGGCAAGACCATGGGCGGTTCCGCGATCACGCAGGCCAATCGCAACCCGCTGTTGGGCAAGGTCGAGGGCGCGGATGGCTTGAAGACCGGACACACGCAGGAGGCAGGCTACGGCTTTACCGGCTCGGCGGAGCAGGACGGACGCCGCCTGGTCATGGTGCTGGCGGGACTGGACAGTTTCAACGGCCGCATAACCGAATCCGTGCGGTTCATGGACTGGGGCTTCAGGGCATGGAAAGCGCAGCCCCTTTTCAAGGCGGGGCAGGAAGTGGAGAAGGCTCCCGTCCAGTTGGGCACCGACAGCGAAGTGGGGCTTGTCGCGCCGAAAAATCTGGCCGTCACCCTGCCGCGCGGGGCGAGCGCCAACATGACGGTGAAGCTGGTCTATGACAGCCCCATCAAGGCGCCGATCAAGAAGGGCGACAAGATCGCGCAGCTGATCGTGTCCACCCCGGACACCGCGCCGCAGGTGATGCCGCTGGTGGCCGCGAACGATGTGGAGGAAGCCGGCATTTTCGGCCGTCTCTGGAACGGCCTCAAGAACCTGTTCGGGTGAGCGGCCGGTTCATCACGCTGGAAGGTGGTGAGGGCGCGGGCAAGTCGACGCAGCTCAAGGCGCTGGCCGCCGCGCTCGCTGCGCGGGGCATCGATATTCTCACCACGCGCGAGCCGGGCGGCAGCGCGGGGGCTGAGGCCATAAGGGAATTGCTGCTTGCCGGCGATCAGGATCGCTGGGGTGCGCGGGCCGAGGCGCTGCTGTTCGCGGCGGCGCGCGCCGATCATCTGGAAAAGACTATCATACCCGCCCTGACCGCTGGGAAGTGGGTGCTGTGCGACCGGTTTCTGGACAGCAGTCGCGCCTATCAGAGCGAGGGGAGCGGGCTTGACGATGCCGACATCGTCGCGCTGCACCAGTTCGGTAGCCGGGGGCTGTTGCCGGACCGGACGCTGGTGCTGCAACTTCCCGAAGCAGAGGCGGAGGCACGCGCCGCGGCGCGGGACAATGGCGTCGCCGACCGCTTCGGCGCGCGGGACCGGACTTTCCATCGCAAGGTTGCCAATGCCTTTGTCCGCTATGCCGCCGAGGAGCCGGATCGTTTCCGCCTGGTCGACGCGTCGGGCGACGCGGCGGTCGTGACCGGCCGCCTGTTGGACGCGCTGGCGGACCTGCTGCCGTGAGCGATTTTGTCGGGCAGGAGGCGCAGGTTCAGGCGTTTCTGGCCGCCAATGCAGGCGCGCGCATGCATCATGGCTGGATATTGGCCGGACCCAAAGGACTGGGCAAGGCCAGCTTTGCCCGCGCGGCCGCGACGCGTCTGCTGGCCGAAGCGGCGGGGCCGCCGCCGGGGGGCGAGGGGCTGTTCGTCCCTGCCGGGCATCAGGTCCGGTTGCTGGTGGAGGCCGGGACGCACCCGGATTTCATGTATCTGACCCGTCTGGAGCGCGAAACCACGGGGGAACTGGCGCGCAATATCAGCGTCGATCAGATCCGCTCGCTCCAGCGGCTGTTCAGCAATTCGCCTTCGCTTTCCAGCCGCCGCGTGATCATCATCGATGCCGCCGACGATCTGGAGCGCGGCGCGGCCAATGCCCTGCTCAAAAACTTGGAGGAGCCGCCTGCGGGCACGCTCTTCCTGCTTGTCGGCCATGCGCCGGGGCGTTTGCTGCCGACGATCCGCTCGCGCTGCCGGATGCTGCGCTTTTCGCCGCTGGATGACAGGCAGATGGAATCGGTGCTGCGGGCGCAACTGCCGGACGCTGCTGCCAGCGAAATTGCCGCGCTGGTGAAGGCGGGGGAGGGCTCGCCCGGCCGGGCGTTGAGCTTTGCCGGGCTTGACCTGGCCGGGATCGAAGAGAGCCTGACCGCGATTGCCAATGAGGGCGATCCCGACAATGTGCGGCGCCTTGGGCTGTCCCGGGCGCTTGCCACCAAAGCCGCGCGGCCGCGCTACGAGGCCTTTCTGGAACGCGCCCCGGCCTTCATCGCCGCCCGCGCGCGCCATTCGCGGCATGGCCTGCCGGTGGCGATCAAGGCCTGGGAAGACGCGCGGCAGCTGGCTGCAAGCGCGATCCCGCTCTCGCTCGATCCCGCGACCGTGGTGTTCGAGATGTGCGGCCATGTGGCGGAGGCGGGGCGCTCGTAGAAGGGGCGAGGCAGATTTGTAGTCAAATCTGTCATTTTCAAACATCGTCATACCCGCGAAAGCGGGGACCCAACTCACCTCAATCGCCAAGGTTGAACCAAGTGGATGGATGGGTTCCCGCTTTCGCGGGTATGACGAATATAGTTGGACGGACATGTGTCTGCCCACCCACGCACATTCCCCTTCCCCGAATCACCTCCCCTTCCTACGGTTGCCGCCATGCCTCACGCCCCCTTCGTTCCGCTTCGCATCTTTTCATCCTACACCATGCTGGAAGGCGCGATTGAGCCCAAGGCCATTGCGAAGCAGGCCCGCAAGCTGGGTTTCCCTGCAGCGGCATTGACCGACCGCAACGGGCTTTATGCCGCGATGGCCTATTCCGACGCGTGCAAGGGGGAGGGCGTGCAGCCGGTGATCGGCACCATGCTGTGCGTCGCCCGGCCCGGACGCCCGGACAAGAGCGCGCCTGTCCATGACTGGCTGGCCCTCTATGCTCAGGACATGCAGGGCTATGACAATCTGTGCGCTTTGGTGTCGATGGCGCATCTCGACCGGCCGATCGAGGAGCAGGCACATGTGTCCTTCGACGCGTTGAAGGGGCGGACCGATGGCCTGATCGCGCTGACCGCCGGTGGCGAAGGGGCGCTCGCCCGCTTGTTTGCGGAGGACCAGCCGGACGCGGCGCTCGCCTATACCGGGCGGTTGCAGGCCTTGTTTCCGGGTCGTCTCTATATCGAGATCGTCCGCCGTCTGGACCCGGTGGAGGGGAAGGCGGAGCCGCTGCTGCTCGATCTGGCCTATGATCGGGACTTGCCGACCGTCGCCACCAACCCCTGCTGCTATGCCGAGCCCGATTTCCATCCGGCGCATGACACGATGCTGTGCATTGCCCAATCCTCCTATGTCGATAGCGACGACCGGCTGAAAAGCTCGCCCGACGCCTGGATGAAGCCTGCGGCGGAAATGAAGCGGCTGTTCGAGGATCTGCCCGAAGCGCTGGCGAACACGCTGGTCGTGGCGCAGCGCTGCGCGGTGATGGCGCCCAAGCGCAAGCCCATCCTCCCCAGCCTTGCGGGCGACCGCGAAGGCGAAGAGCGGCAGTTACGGGCGGACGCGACGGCGGGGCTGGAACGGCGGCTGGAGAAGCTGGGCATCACAGACGCAGAAAAGCGCAAGGACTATTTCGACCGGCTGGAGTTCGAGCTGGGCATCATTATCCAGATGGGCTTTCCCGGTTATTTCCTGATCGTTGCCGACTTCATCAAATGGGCCAAGGACAATGACATTCCGGTGGGTCCGGGACGTGGATCGGGCGCGGGGTCGGTGGTTGCCTGGGCGCTCACCATTACTGACCTCGATCCGCTGGAGCTGGGGCTGCTGTTCGAGCGGTTCCTGAATCCCGAGCGCGTGTCGATGCCTGACTTCGATATCGACTTCTGCGAAACCCGGCGCGGCGAAGTGATCCGCTATGTCCAGAGCAAATATGGCGCGGATCATGTGGCGCAGATCATCACCTTCGGAAAGCTGAAGGCTCGCGCGGTGCTGAAGGATACCGGCCGCGTGCTGCAGATGAGCTATGGCCAGGTCGATCGCCTTGCCAAGCTGGTGCCCAACCATCCGACCGACCCCTGGACGCTCGAGCGCACAATGAACGGCGTCAGCGAATTTGTAGCGGAATATAAGGGCGATGGACAGGTCCGGCGGCTGATCGATTTGGCGCAGAAGCTGGAGGGGCTGCCGCGCCACAGTTCCACCCACGCGGCGGGCGTGGTGATCGGGGACCGGCCGCTTTCGCAGCTCGTCCCCCTCTACCGCGATCCGCGTTCGGACATGCCGGTCACCCAGTTCGACATGAAATATGTAGAGGGCGCCGGGCTGGTGAAGTTCGACTTTCTGGGTTTGAAGACGCTGTCGGTGCTCCAGAAGGGCGTCAAGCTGCTGAAGGCGCGGGGCGTGGAGGTCGATCTGGATCTGCTGAAATGGGACGATCCGGCGGTTTACGATCTGCTCAAGCGCGGCGATACGGTGGGTGTGTTCCAGCTGGAATCGGAAGGGATGCGAAAGACGCTGGCGCAGGTGAAGCCGACCAATTTCGGCGACATCATCGCGCTCGTCTCGCTGTACCGGCCGGGGCCGATGGACAATATCCCGATGTTCGGCCGTCGCAAGAACGGCATGGAAGCCATTGAATATCCGCATGAACTGCTGTCCGGCATTCTTTCGGAAACCTACGGCATCTTCGTCTATCAGGAACAGGTGATGCAGGCCGCGCAGATCCTGGCGGGCTATTCGCTGGGCGACGCCGACCTTCTGCGCCGCGCCATGGGCAAGAAGATCAAGGCGGAAATGGACGCGCAGCGCGAACGCTTCGTCAAGGGCTGCGCGGAAAACAGCAACATTCCGGCGGGCAAGGCCAATGAACTGTTCGACTTGATCGACAAGTTCGCGGGCTATGGTTTCAACAAGTCGCACGCCGCCGCTTATGCGCTGCTCGCTTATCAAACCGCCTGGTTGAAGGCGCATTATCCGGCCGAATTCTATGCCGCGTCCATGTGCTTCGACATGCACCAGACCGACAAGCTCTGCATCTTCGTCGATGATATGCGGCGCATGGGGATCGCCTGCCTGCCGCCCTGCATCAATGCCAGCGAGGCGGAATATTCGGTTGAACCGCATGAGGACGCCTATGCCGTCCGCTACGCACTGGGCGGCCTGAAAGGGGTCGGCGAGAAGGCGATGGAGACGCTGGTCGATGAGCGGACGCGGAACGGGCCGTTCAAGAGCCTCGATGATTTCGCCAATCGGGTGGAGCCGCGCCTGCTTAATCGGCGGCAACTGGAAAGCCTGGCGGCCGCCGGCGCCTTCGACAGTATCCATCCCGACCGCGCGGGCGTGCATGCGGCGGCGGAAGCCATATTGGCGGTCGCCTCCAGCGCGGCCGATGCGCGCATCAGCGGGCAGGGCGGACTGTTCGGCGCGGACGAGGTGAAGCAACCCGACATTCAGATTCCGGCGGGCGGCCACTGGTCCCTGGCGGATCGCATGGCGCAGGAAAAGGACGCGTTCGGCTTCTATTTCTCGGCGCATCCGGTGGACCGCTTCCGCCACATTGCCGACGCCAACGGCGCAAAGAGTTTCGGCCTTATTTGCAGCCAGCCCGGCGGCGGCGAGGGCGGACGCTCCGGGGCGGTCATGGCGGCTATGATCGAGGAAGTGCGCTGGCGCGACACCAAAAGGGGAAAGCGCTATGTTTCGGCAACCCTGTCCGACAGCAGCGGCCAGTTTCAGGCGAGCTGTTTTGACGAGGATATCTGCAAGCAGATCGAGGAACTGGGTAATGAAGGCGATTGCGGCCTGCTGACCGTCGAACTGGAACGGCAGCCCGGCGAGGAAGTGCCGCGTGTCACAATCCGCAATGTTCAGCCATTCTCCCGTCTTTCCAATACGGCCCGGCTCGTCCTGCACATTGATATTGATGGTGCGCGCGCCGTGGATGCCATCGCGCGGGAAGTCGCTGGCAGCCGGGGTGGTCGAAGCGAAATCCTGCTCGGCGCGCGGCTGGACGACGGACGCGTGGTGCGCGTGCGCCTGGGCCGCGACTATATGGTGGAGGCTGAACTGGCCGCACGCCTGGGCGCTTTGCCGGGTGTCGTGCGCTGCGAACTGAAGGCGGCGGAATCCCCACGTCTGGCGCTGGTGTCCTGACGATCTGCGTCAAAACAATTCCATCTGCTCCCCGGCTGGCGGGCGGAACAGGTCGGTCCGCAAGGCGATCCGTTCGCCCATGTTCAATCCATGGCGCGCGCACCCCTTCCTGAATCGGGTTCGCAGCAATTCCGCCCAGACGCCCTGACCCCGCATGCGCGACCCGAATTCAGGATCATTGTCACGGCCGCCGCGCAACTCATTGATTATCGACATGACCTTGGACGCGCGGTCGGGAAAGTGCGCGTCGAGCCAGGCGCGGAAAAGCGGGGCGACTTCATGGGGAAGGCGCACGGGAATGAAGGACGCGCTCCGTGCGCCCGCCTCCGCCGCAGCCTTCAATATGGCCTCCATTTCATGATCGGTAATGGCCGGAATGACTGGGGCGACATTGACATGCGCGGGAATGCCGGCCTCCGCCAGTCGCCGGATCGCCTCCAGCCTCTTGTCCGGACGCGGCGCGCGCGGTTCGAGCGATCGTGCGATCTGCGGGTCCAGCGACGTGACTGAAATACCCACGGCGACGAGTCCGTCGCGGGCCATGTCGCTCAGCAGGTCCAGGTCTCTCAAGACGCGGTCGGACTTGGTGGTGATGATCAACGGATGGCGGCAATCCCGCAAGATTTCGATGCAATCCCGCGTGATGCGCCAATCCTGTTCGATGGGCTGATAAGGGTCCGTGTTCGTGCCCATGGCGATCGGCGCGGGCCGATAGCCGCGCTTCGACAGTTCGGCGACCAGCAATCTGGGCGCGTCGGGCTTGGCAAACAACCTGCTTTCGAAATCCAGACCGGGGGAAAGGTCGTGATAGGCATGGGTCGGCCGCGCAAAACAATAGATGCAGCCATGCTCGCAGCCGCGATAGGTATTGATCGAGCGGTCGAAAACAATGTCTGGCGAGCTGTTACGGGCAAGGATGGTTTTAGGATGTTCGACCGTGACCGTCGTGCGCAGTCGAGCGACCGGGCCGTCAATATCCTCGCGCGCATCCAGCCAGTCGCCATCGTCGCAGCGGTCGGCCAAGCCAAACCGCGCGCTGACCGCATTGCGAGTCGCTCCTCGTCCACTGACCTTGGTCATAGAT
>Ga0307412_10002457_pt1 | contig 10302 bp, 12 predicted proteins | sample DK1Cmetagenome_3_FD_203823 | JGI IMG/M metagenome (GOLD analysis project Ga0307412, IMG submission 203823) | Maize rhizosphere microbial communities from greenhouse at UC Davis, California, United States - DK15-C-1 | ecosystem: Host-associated > Plants > Roots > Rhizosphere > Soil | place: USA...
GGGCGGGGCATGGCGGTCTCCGGGCAAGGGTCGAAGGGCAGGGCAAGCGTGGCTTGCGCAGGCCCGACAGCAAGCGCCGTGCCATCTTCGGATGGGCATGCAAGTTGCTGCGCCCGGTGACACATCTTCCAGGAGATCGTCATGTCTTTGATTGTCGCCGCACGCTTCCAGACATTCGACCAGGCCACCGTGGCCGTGCAGAAACTCTTTACAGAAGGTTTCACTGAAGACGACGTGCACACCTTCTACATCAACACAGCGGGCGGGCATGCGCGATATCCATTAGGAGGCGACCGCGTGGCGGACCCCGACGCCAAGGGCGGGCATCTGGGCGCCGTGGCGGGCGCGTCGGCGCTGGGCCTGCTGTTCGCGCTATTGGGTGGCTTCATCGCAGCGCGAATGGCGGCGCCGATTCTGATCGTCATCGCGGCCGCCGGCGTGGGGGCATACCTGGGTGCCCTGGCCGGCGCGCTATGGATCGTGGGCCGGGACAAACGCAAAGTCCGCACCACCCCGCGCGACGAAGAAGAGCATCCAGCCGTGCGGGCGGCCGGCGTGATGCTGGCGCTGCATGTGCCGGTGGGCAAGGAGGCGCTTGCCCGCCAGATACTGCGCGAAACGGGTGGGCGCGACATCGAACGGGCGCAGGGGCGATGGCAGAATGGCAAATGGCAGGACTTCGACCCCTTGACGCCGCCCGAGCGGGTGGAAGCGCCCACCTCCAACGTTTAAAGGATCAATCGCCGGCGCTGCCCGTGATGGGCAACACAATCCCCGTGATGTAGCTGGCGCAGGCCGGGGACGCCAGAAATACGTAGGCAGGCGAGATCTCTTCCGGTTGCGCCGGCCGTCCCAGGTCGGTCTGCTTGCCGAATTCCTTGATCGCCTCCGGACTTTGATCCGCAGGATTCAGCGGCGTCCAGACAGGGCCGGGCGCCACGGCGTTCACGCGGATGCCCTGGCTTGCCAGATTCCCGGCCAGCGAGCGGGTGAAGGCGTGAATGGCGCCCTTGGTGGAGGAGTAGTCCAGCAACTTGGCGCTACCCCGCAGGCCGGTCACCGAGCCGGTATTGATGATGGACGCCCCTGACTTCAGATGCGGCAGGGCAGCCCGGGCCATGTAGAAGTAGGCGGTGATGTTGGTGCGCAGCGTCTTATCCCACTTTTCGTCGCTGATCTCGGTCAACGCTTCGGTGTGCTGCTGATACGCCGCGTTGTTCACCAGCACATCCAGTTTGCCGAAGGCTTTTACCGTCTGGGCCACGGCGTCCTTGCAGAACGCGGCTTCTCGCACGTCTCCGGCGATCAGCAGGCAGCGACGGCCTTCGGCTTCCACCGCGCGCCGGGTTGCCTCGGCGTCTTCGTGCTCGTTCAAATACACAACGGCGACATCGGCGCCTTCGCGGGCGAAAAGCACGCTGACGGCGCGTCCAATGCCGGAGTCCCCGCCGGTGACGATGGCGGCCATGTCTTGCAGCTTGGCGCTGCCCCGATAGCCGGGGGCCTGGTACTGCGGCTTGAGCTCCATGTCGGCTTCGTTGCCAGGCTTCTCAAGATGCTGGTCCGGCATGGGGGGCGTAGGATGTGGACGGTCGCCGGTACCGGCGTTTTGGGGCTTGCTCATCGAAGGCTCCTTGAGTCAGGCGCGAAAGGCGCACTACGCCCAGGGCACGCAAATGTTGTTCCCGGCGATGGCAAGAACAACGCAAGCGGTTGACGACGATGCGAACGCGAAGGTGCAAAAAAAAGCCGGGCTGGTGCCCGGCCGGTGCCAGACTGGCGTGATTACTGGCGGCCCACGACGACGCCAAAAAGAAACGCCGCGCCGGCCACGAGGCCGATGGCCTGCCACGGCCGCGCGTGAATGTATTCCTCGGTGCAGACCAGCGTTTCGCGCATCAGGACGCTGGCATTGTCGGAGGCATCGCGCAGGCTGCGCCGCGTGGCCGTCAACTGCTCCGACAAGCGGGCTTTGAGTGCGTCCAGGTCCGAGGGGTCGGCGTCGCGCAATGTTGCCTCAATGTCATCGATCCAGCTTTCCGGATGGCGCGCGCGTCTGCGCGACCCACGATTGTCCGGGCCGTTCTCGGGAAAGTCGGAAGGCAGAGGGGTGTTCGTAGAGGCCATCTGAAAGCTCCTGGCAGTCGGGCGGGATTTCAACCATCGCAGACCGGCCCGTGCGGCTGCGCGGCGCGTCGGGGCGCTAGGCCTCGAGCATGTCCTGGCAGGCCAGGGTGCAGGCGAGGCAAGCGCCGGCGCAGACCTGGCAATGCTCCATGTCCTGGTGCGGTGTGCATGCGCGGGCGCATGCATCGCACATCAGCGCGCACAAAGTACATAGCGCGGTAGAAAATTCGCCGTTGCGCGCCAGCATGGCGGCGCAGAGACGGCACACGCTGGCGCAGTCGGTGGCCAGGCTGATGCAGCGCTTCATCCGGGCCGCGTTGATGTCCAGGCTGGCCGCGGCGCATTGGTCGCAAGCCACCGCGCATTCATAGCAGGCTTGCACACATTGCTCGAAGTTTGGGTCTCGCATTGCATCTCCTTGTGAGTTCCCGTGGCGGTCAGCGAAGGCATGCCCGGCCGGACCGGGCACATCCGCTTGCAATTTGAAGGTACTGACAGTGCTTTATCCCGATGGACGGCCGTAGGATGGAATTTCGGAACTTGGCAGGAGATACCCATGAAAACCCGCTCCCGATCGACCGCCGCCGCGCCTGGCCAGGCAGACAAGTCCGCGCAAGCCGGTGCGCAGAACAACGCTAAGATACTGCCGCCGCGTGGCCCCGTCGATGTGCCGAAACAACCGGTGAAACCAGACGAGTCGACGCCGGACGAAGCGGCGCGCGACAAACGCGCGGTCGTCGACAACCAGACGGAATCGAACTGGGCCGACGGCGCCGCGCCGCAGCCGCGCGCGAAGAACGCCCGCTCATCCATTTTGTGATTCCCCTCGGCCGACGCGCCCGTTATCCGGGCCTGACTGGGCGCGCAAGAAGGCCAGCAGGCGGCGTTCGTCCGCGTGCAGGCCTCGCGGCGCCTCCGGCGCCCGGACCTTTGGCGGCAGGGCGCCCGCCAGGTAAGCGTCCAGCACGGCTGGGTGCACATAGCAGGCGCGGCACACGGCGGGCGTATTGGCCAAGCGTTGCGAGACCTGCTTGATCACGTCCACCACGGCCTGCCTGGCTTGTGCTTCGTTTTCGAAAGGGCGCGCTTGCAGCGCGGCGTACGCCAGCACCGACCCCGCCCAGGTGCGGTAGTGTTTGGCGGTGAAATCGCCCCCGCCGGCGGCCCGCAGGTACGCGTTGACCGCGCCCGAATCCACGGGATGCTTGCCGCCGTCCTCATCAAGGTACTGGAACAACTGCTGGCCCGGAATCTCCAGGCAGCGCTTGATGATGCGGGCAACGCGGCGGTCTTTCACCGTGACGTCGTGGGGCACGCCGCTCTTGCCCTGGAAGCGGAAGCGGAAGCCGCCTCCCGTCACCGTCGCATGCCGCCGTTTCAGCGTCGTCAGGCCATACGACTTATTCGACCGCGCGTACTCGCGCGCGCCGATACGGATCAGCGTGGTCTCAAGAAGACGCACCAACGTGGCGATCACTTTGTCCTGGGCCAGTCCGGCCTCCCGCATGTCCCGGTCTACCTGCCGGCGGATACGGGGCAGGGCCTGGCCGAACGCCAGCAGGTTCTGGTATTTGTCCGCGTCGCGTAATGCGGCCCAGTCGGGGTGATAGCGATATTGCTTGCGGCCCCGGGCATCGCGGCCGGTGGCCTGCAAGTGCCCTTCGGGCAGGGGGCAGATCCAGACGTCTTCATATGCCGGCGGGATCACCAGCGCGTGGATGCGGGCGATTTCCGCAGCGTCGGTGATGCGTTTGCCGCGCGTATCCAGATAGTGGAACGTATTGCCATTCACGCGGACCCGCCGATAGCCCGGCTGCGTGTCGTCCACGTAGACCAGCGATGCGGGGGTGGGCGGCGAGGCGGGGGCGGCGTCCATGCGGGTCTCCAACGGCGTCGCGGGCGGTGAGCAAGCAGCGTGCCTGCGGCCGCTCGCCGACTGCCGGGCCGCCGCGCGGGCACGGCGCTTGCTGAGGCCGTCGGCAGCAACAACATCAGCGAAACGATCGTTGCGGCCGGGGCTATTCCCCGTTCCAGCAAGGATCCGTCAAGGAGAGTGCCATGCAAGCCACACTGCAGCTACACGTGCCGCCCAAGCCCGACCCGATTCCGCCCGGGTCGCCGCCGGGGGACCTCCCGGTGGAACCCGACACCGACGAACCCGAAGTGGATCTGCCGCCGTTGTCGCCGCCAGTCAAAGAAATAGATCCCCCGAAACGCTGACGCCCGCGTGTCGCCGGAAAAAACGAATCAATAACGACGAGGAGTCATCATGTCGACCATTTTGCTGATCATTCTGATCTTGCTGCTTATCGGCGCCGTGCCGGCGTGGCCGCACAGCCGAAGCTGGGGCTACTACCCCAGCGGCCTGCTTGGTATTGTCGTGATCGTGCTGATCGTGATGTTGCTGATGGGGCGGATATAAAAGCTGACGGCCGGCTGAGCGCCAAGCGGCGCCGGCCGGCCGTCTTTGCAGGGAATGGTCGCCCGCTGGACGGGTGGTAGCGTTGGGCACTGGGCGCGGCGTAAGATTTGCCCGCCTTTCGCAGATATCCGCTCAACCAGCGACGCCAAAATGACCATTCCCTTATTGATTCTGATCGACAGCGTGCAGGATTACCTGCCCGCGATCCAAGCGCGCGGCTTTCAAACCCTTTACGCACCCACCGCGCAAGCCCGCGCGCAAGCCATCCAGGACCACGGCCACGACATCCGCGTGGTGCTGACGCGCGGCGCAACCGGTTTGCACGCCGATGAAATGGCCGCCTTGCCCAAGCTTGAACTGGTCTGTTCGCTGGGCGTTGGTTACGAGAACATCGATTTGGCCGCCGCAGCGTCGCGCGGCGTCATCGTCACGAACGGTCCGGGCACCAACGCCGTGTCCGTGGCCGACCACGCGATGGCGCTGCTGCTGGGCGCCGCCCGTCATCTGCCGCAGGCCGATGCCTGGGTGCGGCAAGGGCACTGGAGCGGTTTCATGGGGACGCAAGTCACGGGAAAGCGCCTGGGCATTCTTGGTCTGGGCACCATCGGGCTTGAAATCGCCAAGCGCGGCGCGAATGGGTTCGGCATGAGCGTGGGCTACTACAACCGACGAGCCCGACCCGAATCCGGCTATGCCTTTTTCGACAGTCCGCGCGCCCTGGCGGCGGCGTCCGACTTCCTGGTGGTGGCCACGCCCGGCGGCGCGGGCACCCGGCATCTGGTGAACGCCGAGGTGCTGGACGCGCTGGGTCCCGATGGCTATCTGGTGAACATCGCCCGTGGCAGCGTGGTGGATACCGCCGCGCTGATCGCCGCGCTGGCCGAAAAGCGTATCGCGGGGGCGGGTCTGGATGTGGTGGATGGCGAACCACACGTTCCCGACGCACTCAAGCAACTGGGTAATGTGGTGCTGACGCCGCACAGCGCGGGCCGTTCTCCGGAAGCGGTGGCGGCTACCGTGGCGTTGTTCCTGCAGAACGCCACGGCGCATTTCGGCGGCCAGCCGGTATTGACGCCCGTGCTGGACGCCCAGGCGGCAGCCGCCCAGGTGTGATCAGTGCGAGAACATGATCGGTACGGTCATGCTTTTCAGGATGGACGCGGTGGCGCCGCCCATGGCCCATTGGCGCAACTTGCTATGCCCGTAGGCGCCCATCACGATCATGTCGGCGCTATGGTCGGCGGCGGCATTCAGGATGGTGCTGCCTACGCCGACGCCCTTGATGTCGCGGCGGACGTGATCCGGCGCGGGCGTGCCCTGGGCGACGCAGTACGTGGCAAGGTCTTCGAAAGGCACGGCTTCGCCTTTCTGCGAGCTTCCGCCTTCATCCATGGTCAGGGCGATCAACTGCGTCGAGAGGCGCAACGCCGGCATGGCGTCGCCAAGGGCGCGCGCGGCTTCGCGGCTGCCATCCCAGCAGAACAGCACGCGCTCACCCACGGCGGGGAAGTCGCCGCTGGACGGCAGCACCAGCACGGGGCGCCCGGCGGTCAATAGCATCTGCTCGACGAATTCGGCTTCGTGCGCGGCTTCGACGTCGTCGCGGTTGAATTGGCTGACGATGACGAGATCGCTCGTGCGGGCGTGCAAGGCGACGCAGACGCTGGGCGCGGTTTCGCCGGCCCGCACGACGGCGGGAACGTCGGCTTCGGCCGCCGCTTCGAGGAACGCGTTCTGCACCGCGGCGCGATTCTGCGCCTGCAGTTCCTTCATGACATTCAGGGTGCGGGACATCAGGACGGATTCGCCGTAGTAGTACTGCGGCGGCGCGGCGCTGGCATAGATGCCGACGAGTTCAGCCTTGTGGCGCTTGGCCAGCGACAGCGCCAGATCGGTGCGGCGTTTGCAGTCGAATCCGTGGTCAAGGTGTACGGCAATGCGGCGATACATGCGGGTCTCCTCAGTTAGCGTCCCATCGTCAGATGGTTGCGCGTTCCCCGAGGGGGGCCCTTGATACGCGTCAAGCCGTGCCCAGATAGCCGCAAAGCGCGCAGGCCCGCGAGGCGCCGCGCCGTCCGGGGCTACCGAGGCGGATCTTTCTCGATGCGGTCGCGCAGTTGGCGAACCTGCCGCGCCTGCTGGGCAATGCGGTCGAGGGGATCGGCCAAGGCGGGGTCGGCCGCCACGATGGCGGCGGGCACCGCCCAGGGGCGGGGCGGAAGGTCTGGCGCGTCGTCCTGGGGGTGCAGGGCATGGGCCAGCACCCGGCCATAGTCGCGCAGCGCGCCGGCGGCGGGGGTTTGTGCCGACAGGGCGGGCTGGATTTCCAGCACTGTCCCGGCAGCGGTGATGCGCCGCATGGCGTTCAGCAGATTCACGGCCGTGTCGACGTTGCGTTCGCGGTGCACCGGGTTCTGCTGCAGGCGCTGCAACGACGCTTCGGCGTTATCCGCCGACAGGCAGGCCTGGCGCCGCAAGGCGACGATGGCCTGGTCGTCCGCGTCGGGGGCCGCGCCGCCTTTTTGCTGGATCAGCGCCAGTGCGTAGGCCGCGTGGCGGTCCAGCGCGCGCGTCAGGGCGCCCGCCAATTGCCGTGGCTCTTTTTCCGGCCACACCAGAAAACCGACGAGTAGCGCCAGGATCCCGCCCAACACGCTATTGAACGCTCGCAACGCGGCGAGCGTGGGCTCGTAGATTTCCGGTTGCTGGATATGGCTGACCAGCACGAACTGGGACGTCAGGAAAAACGTGAAGAGCGCGTAGTGGATAGTGCGCGCGGCGAAAGTGCCCAGGGCAATGGGCAGCACTGCCAGCGCGACGGAAAGCGGCGTGCTCAACAGCAAGCCCAGCAGGGATGCGCCGATGGCGCCCGCCACGCTGCCCGTCACGCGTTCGAGGGTGCGTTGCCAGGTGGTTGCGAAATAGGGCTGAAGGATGAATACCAGCGTCAGCGACATCCAATAACCATGGTTGACGGCGAAGGTCTTGGACAAGGCCACGGCGATGGTGGCACCCACGCCCACGCGCAAAGCGTGGCGGAAGGCATCGGACTCCACGCTCAGGTTTTGCCGCAGCGCACGCCACGCCTGCCGCGCGCGGGACGCCGCGCGGCGCTGCTGTACGGGCGCCGCGGGCGTGCCGCCCTGGTCGAACAAGGCCTGCATGATCGCTTGCGCCGTATGCAGCAGCCGGTCGAGCACCGGCACCATCGTCGCCAGATCGGGCGCATAGGCCATGGCGCCGCCGCGCAGGTCATGCAATCCCGCGGCAAAGTGGGCCAAGCGCTCACGCAGGCACTCCGCCTGTTTGGGGTCGTTGACGTTTGAGGTGCTGGCGATGGCGTTGCAGACGCTGGCATACCGGTGCAGCGCATGCGACAGGTGCGCGCCGGCGCTACGGCCGAGCCATTGCGGCGCGTGGGATTCCAGCAGGTCGGCGCAGGCGACCAGCGCGATGAAACTGTCTTCGGCGCTGTCCAGCAGATACGTCAGCTGATTTCCGCGGGCGCGGCGCGAAGGCCGGGTGTCCTGGACTTCGCGGATACGGACCCGGGCGGATTCCAGGGCGGCCCGCTGGGCGCTGCGCGAAGGCTTGGTGACGGCGGTCCAGGCTTCCGGACGAGCCGCCGGCGTCAGGCCCGAATACATGCGCGCCAACGCGTCGGCAAAATCCGCCAACCCGCGGTAGCAATGGGCCACCGCGTGCGTGGCGTCTTTCCAGGGCCGTCTGCGCCACACCAGCGCAGTCATCAAGATGGCCCAGACGGCGCCCGCCAGGAAGAACAAGGTGTACCAGAGGCTTTCGGCCAGCGTCGGGGCAGGCAGTTCGGCGGCCACGACGAAACCGGCGGATAGCAGTGTGCCCACGATGGCCGCTGCGGGCCCCAGCACGCGCAACAGGCCGCCGAAGGTGCAGCAGACGAACGTCAGCGGCAGCAATAGCCATAGATGGCCGGCGCTGGCGCTGGCCAGGAAACAAAACAGGGCGCCGATCAGGCCCAGCGCAAGCATGGAGCCCGCGCGCTGGCGCAAGGGGCCGCCCGGGTCCCCGAAACAGGCCCAGAACGCGGCGATCGCGGTCCATCCCAAACGGGGTTCGTGCGCGAGCACGGCCAGGATGACCGGGGCCGCGCTGATCGCAGCGGCTTGCAAGGCGTCCAGCCACAGGACGTTGCGCAGGGACGCGCGCCAACGGGAAAGCAGGTTCGTCACGCTATTCATAGGGCCGCACGGGCGCCCGAGAGCCGAAAGACGCAAACCCTACCATGTCGACAAGGCCAATTTTGCAGCGGCGGGCCCGCTGTCCACGGGATGTCGGATCCATGAATTCGGATGGGTATATACAAATGGTTTCATTTATGTGACGTTACGGCGGATTAAGCGCAAAATTGCCTGGAACAATTGCTCGAAATCGCATAAAAAACAGTTGGCGGATCAACGGTGCCGGGAATCAATGTCCGGCGCCATCGCGGCAAGCCGATAGTGAATACTCATGTCCCAATGTGCTTCTATCTGCGCCCGGACAGCGCAGGCCTTACCCAGAGGCACGCGAGGAGCGTAGACATGACGCCTAATCACGAGGCTTCCACTAGCTCGGTGGTCAGCGACGAAGAAGTCGCGGCCATGGTGACAGGAAAAGATGGCCTGCGGGTGTTGTTGCAACCGCAGGTGGATCTGATGACAGGCAGGATCGTATCGGCCGAAGCATTGGCGCGATGGCAGCATCCCCGCCTGGGCATTGTCATGCCTGCCGAGTTCATTCCCGCGATCAACCGCATGGGCATGGACAAACTGCTGTTCGAGCGTGTCTGCGTTCGCGTGATCGACATTCTATTGACGATGCGGCGCGCGGGCATCGCCGTGCCAATCGCCATCAACGCACCCGCCACGACGCTATCCGACGAGCGCGCCGTGGATTTTCTGCTGGATCTCATCTACACCGCCGAGCTGCCGGCCTCGCTGGTGCGGGTTGAATTGACCGAAGACCAACCCATCCGGGAACTCGATGTCCTGCGCGCGTCGCTGATGAAGCTGGAGGACGCGGGATGCGAGGTCAGCCTGGACGACTTCGGCACCGGCCACGCGTCGCTGAAGCTGCTGTCGGCTATCCCCTTGTCCGAAGTCAAGATTGACCAGTATTTCGTGACGCGCATGCGGCGCAGCGCCGTGGCGTTCGAGGTGCTGCGCACCGCCGCCGAACTCGCCACCCGGCTGGGCTGGCGCGTCGTGGCCGAAGGGGTGGAAAACGTGGCTGATATCCCCGCGCTACGGGCAGCCGGTTGCCGTTACGGACAGGGCTTCGCGCTAGGGCGCCCGATGCCGCTGGATGCGTTGATGCTGCGGTTGCGCACGCAGCGCGATGGTGGCGAGCCCCTGGCGGCACCCGCCAATTACGCCTCGTCCTGGATCGAGGCCTTCGACAGCGTCGCCGACGCCGAACCCGCCTTTCCCGTCCGCGCGACGGCGCAGTAGCGCCTTCGCGCAGTTCCGGGCGGCAGTTTCTTCCAACAGGGCCGGGACTTACCGGTCTGGAAACGGGGACATTGGTCCGCCGCGTCCGCTGCGCCCCGGCGCCGCATTTGGGCACGCCAGTTGCTATGCCTGATCCAGCGGAGTCTTTCCGCCTTATCAGGAGACTTGTAATGCCCAACCAGAATCAGCCGGACCAGCAAAAGCAGCCGCAAAAGCAACAATCCCAGGAAAACCCCCGGGACCGTAATCAGTCCCCTGGCCAGCAACCAGGTCAATCGGGAC
>Ga0307412_10002460_pt1 | contig 10300 bp, 11 predicted proteins | sample DK1Cmetagenome_3_FD_203823 | JGI IMG/M metagenome (GOLD analysis project Ga0307412, IMG submission 203823) | Maize rhizosphere microbial communities from greenhouse at UC Davis, California, United States - DK15-C-1 | ecosystem: Host-associated > Plants > Roots > Rhizosphere > Soil | place: USA...
TCAAGCTGCTCAAGATTGCGATCGTCATCGCCCTGGTCGTCGGCGGCCTGATGCTCGTCCAGAACAAGTTCGGCGGGAAGCAGCTGAAATGAGCGGCATCACCTCGCTTTCCGACAAGGACCGGATCTTCACCAACCTCTACGGCTATCAATCGCCCGACCTGAAGGCGGCGATGCAGCGCGGGGATTGGGACAAGACCGCCGACCTGATGAAAATCGGGCAGGACCAGATCATCGAGGTCATCAAGGCTTCGGGCCTGCGCGGGCGCGGCGGGGCGGGCTTCCCGACAGGGATGAAGTGGAGCTTCATGCCCAAGGAGCCGACTCCGGGCCGTCCCAACTTCCTGGTGATCAACGCCGACGAGTCCGAGCCGGGAAGCTGCAAGGACCGCGAAATCCTCCGCCACGACCCGCAAAAGCTGCTCGAAGGCGCGCTGCTGGCCGGTTTCGCGATGCGCGCGCGGGCCTGTTACATCTATGTTCGCGGCGAGTTCATCGTCGAAACCCATGAGCTGCGCAAAGCCGTCGCCGAGGCCTATGACGCGGGCCTGCTCGGCAAGAACGCGGCGGGCTCGGGTTACGACTTCGACGTCTTCGTCCATCGCGGCGCCGGCGCCTATATCTGCGGCGAAGAGACGGCGATGCTGGAAAGCCTGGAAGGCAAGCCCGGCAAGCCGCGCCTGAAGCCGCCGTTCCCGGCCGGCGCTGGCCTCTACGGCTGCCCGACCACGGTCAACAATGTCGAGAGCATCGCGGTCGTGCCGACGATCCTCCGGCGTGGCGCGGACTGGTTCAAGAGCTTCGGGCGAGAGAACAACAGCGGTACCAAGCTGTTCCAGATCAGCGGCCATGTGGTGAAGCCGACCGTGGTCGAAGAGGCAATGTCGATCCCCTTCCGTGAGCTGATCGACAAGCATGCGGGCGGGATCACCGGCGGCTGGGACAACCTCCTCGCCGTAATCCCGGGCGGGTCGTCGGTCCCTCTGGTCCCGGCGGCCGAGATAATGGACGCGCCGATGGACTTCGACGGGCTGAAGGCGCTCGGCTCCGGCCTCGGCACCGCCGCCGTCATCGTCATGGACAAGTCGACCGACATCGTCCGCGCGATCAGCCGCATCAGCTATTTCTACAAGCATGAGAGCTGCGGCCAATGCACCCCCTGCCGCGAAGGCACCGGCTGGATGTGGCGCGTGATGGAGAAGCTGCGCACCGGCGACGCCCACACCTCCACCATCGACAAGCTCTACGACGTCACGAAGCAGGTCGAAGGCCACACCATCTGCGCGCTGGGAGACGCGGCGGCGTGGCCGATCCAGGGCCTCATCCGCCACTTCCGGCCGGAGCTGGAGCGCCGGATCGCCGAGCGTCATGGAGAAGTACGGGAGGCGGCGGAGTGATGTTCGCCATTGCCTTTCTCATCGGAGTTGCCTCGGCGCCGCAGGAACGCGTGGGGCGGCCCATGCCCCACATAGGTCGCATGGCAGGCAATCCGATGCCGTTGAGAAAATATACGGACGCGGATGCCCATAAGGCTCACCAGCTTTTCGGCGAGTGCGTGATCAAGCGATGGCCCAAGCAGGCCGAGGCTTACATCCTCCATCCCGAGATTGATGCGAAGGAGCGCACTGGGCTCCTTCGCAAAATGGATCTCGGCGAATGCCTGATCGACATCGTGAACGTCGGCTACGCCGATCTCCAGATGACCTTTCCGGGGGATACACTCAGATATTCACTCGCCGAACCTTTGGTGCGTCGTGATTATGGGCAGGCGCCGATCGCTGACTTCAAGGCGGTGCCGGCGCTTAAGCATCGGGCTTATAACGAAGCTGAAGTGGCGACATGGGCCAAAGAAATGAAGCCAGACGAGCTTGAAAAGGCGAAGCTATCGACCCGAGGCGCAATTTTCCTCTCAGGCTTTGGGGAATGCGTTGTGCGTACCGATCCGCTGAATAGCTTCGCGCTCATCATGGGACAGCCAGGCAGCGCTGAAGACAAGGCGGCAATGACCGCGCTTTCTGGCACGCTGGCTTCCTGTCTGCCGACTGGCCATACCCTTAGCTTCGACCGGATGCAGGTTCGCGGGACCATCGCAAATAATTATTTTCGGCTGGCAAATGCTTTGGACGCTGCGCGGGCAAATTCGAGGAGCGCGCAATAGTGCCGGTTTTCCTTGTCCACAGCCGTAGGGAAGGGGCCCTCCGCATGAAGTTGCTTACTTATGCTTTGTACCCAACCATGCTTCTTTCGGTTGCAGATCCTGCGATTGCCGCACCAAAAGAGCCATGGGGCCTCGACCCGTCTCCGACCGAGCGCGCGGCGATTGCCGATTTCGGTCGATGTGTCGTGAAGGAAAGCCCCGCGAAGGCGCATTCGACCCTCACCGCCGACTTCCGCACGGCGGAATATCGCGACGGTTTGCGCGTCCTCGCGAAGGTCAATGAAGGCTGTTTCCGCAAGCGGGGTAAGATGCGTGCGGGCGGGCTGCCGTTCGCTGCTGCAATGGCCGAAGCGATGATCGCGAAGGGGCAGGCGCCGCTCAACGTGCGCCTGGCTCGCGCCGGCATCGGGAAGACGGCCCCAACTTACGCGCCCAGCGACGCTGTCGCCATGTGTGTCGCCCGCTCGGTCCCAGATCAGGTGGCCGCCCTGTTCGCCACGCCGATCGCATCGGAGGCGGAAACCAAGACGGCGGGCGACCTCTTGACGGCGGTCCGCCTCTGCACCCCGAAGGGCGTCAGCGTCGACATCGCACCCTACGGCCTGCGCGCGATCCTCGCGACGGCCAGCTACCGCCTCCTGGCGGCGCAGGAGAGTTAGTCGATGCCTAAAGTCACCGTCGACGGCATCGAGATCGAGGTTCCGCAGGGCGCGACCGTGCTGCAGGCTTGCGAGCTGGCTGGCAAGGAGATCCCGCGCTTCTGCTATCATGAGCGGCTTAGCATCGCCGGCAATTGTCGCATGTGCCTGGTCGAGGTTGCCCCGGGCCCGCCCAAGCCGCAGGCGTCGTGCGCGCTTCCCGCCGCCGACGGGCAGACGATCAAGACCGACACGCCGATGGTGAAGAAGGCGCGTGAGGGGGTGATGGAGTTTCTGCTCATCAACCACCCGCTCGACTGCCCGATTTGCGACCAGGGCGGCGAATGCGACCTTCAGGACCAGGCGATCGCCTACGGTCGCGGCCACTCGCGGTTCGACGAGAACAAGCGCGCGGTCGACGACAAATATTTCGGCCCGATCGTCAAGACGTCGATGAACCGCTGCATTCAGTGCACGCGCTGCGTCCGCTTCGCCGAGGAAGTCGCGGGGACGCCGACCATCGGCGTGATGTTCCGCGGCGAGGACGAGCAGATCACGACCTATCTGGAAGGCGCGTTCAATTCGGAGCTGGCGGGCAACCTGGTCGACCTCTGCCCGGTCGGCGCGCTGCTGTCGAAGCCCTACAGCTTCGAGGCGCGGCCGTGGGAGCTGAAGAAGGTCCCCGGGATCGACGTGATGGACGCGATGGGCACCAACATCCGCATGGACGTTCGCGGGCGCCAGGTGATGCGCATCCTGCCGCGCATCAATGACGCGGTGAACGAGGAGTGGGCGCACGACAAGACGCGCCACCATGTCGACGCGCTGGTGCGGAACCGCCTCGACCGGCCGTGGGTGCCTGAAAAGGGCAAGCTGCGCGAGGCAAGCTGGGGCGAGGCGCTCGAAGTCTTCGCGAAGCAGTTCAAGAAGGCCGGAAGCAAGGTCGCAGCGATTGCCGGCGACCTGCTCGACGCCGAGACGATGTATGCGGCCAAGGCGCTGCTCGCCGGGGCGGGTTCGAAGCTGCTCGAGGGGCGGCAGACCGGCCTCGACTATGATGTGACGAGCCTTGGCGCGGTGCGGTTCAATACGCCAATCGCCGAGCTGGAGAATGCCGACGCGATCCTGCTGGTCGGCTCGAACGTCCGCTGGGAAGCGCCGCTGGTCAACACCCGGCTGCGCAAGGCCGTGCGGCGCGGGGCCAAGGTTTTCGCGATCGGGCCGGAAGTCGATCTCGGCTACAAGGTCGAGTGGTTGGGCGACGATTTGTCGTTGCTCGGCAAGCTGCCCAAGCAATTCGGCGAGGCGAAGAAGCCGGTGATGATCGTCGGCCCGGGCGCGCTTGGGGCAGGGGCTCTTGGCGTCGCGATCGCCGCGTCGGGAAGCTTCATCAAGGGCGATTGGAACGGCTTCAATGTCCTCCACACCGCCGCCTCGCGGATGGCTGGCCTGATGCTCGGCTATGGGCAGAAGGGCGGAATCGCCGACATCGAGAAGGCCAAGCCGGAACTGGTGATCCTGCTCGGCGCGGACGAAGTGCCGGCGGCCAGTTTCTCCAAGGCGTTCAAGGTTTACATCGGCCATCACGGCGACAAGGGCGCGGCGCAGGCCCATCTGGTCCTTCCGGGCGCGGCTTATGCGGAGAAGCATGGCACCTACGTCAACATCGAGGGCCGGGTGCAGCGCGGCGAACGCGCGGCCTTCCCGCCGGGCGACGCGCGCGAGGATTGGACGATCCTTCGGGCGCTGTCCGACCTTATCGGCAAGCCGCTGCCGTTCGACCGCTTCGACCAGCTCCGCGCGGCGATGATCGCCGAGGTTCCGGCACTAGGCCAGGACGGCATCATCGACATGCCCTGGTCGCCGCCGAAGCTCGACGCCAAGGCGGCCGGGCCGGTCGTCTATCCGATCAAGGACTTCTACCTGACCAACGCCATCTGCCGCGCCAGCCCGACCATGCGGAGGTGTTCGGACGAGCTGGTTCACGGGCATGAGTATCTGGAGGCTGCGGAATGAAGCCCATCATCCTCCAAGGTTCGCGCATTTTGTTCGTGGTCTCGATTGTCGTGCTGATCATCACGATCATCGCGAGCTACGTTGCGATTCCGGTCTACACGGGACCGCTGCAGACGCAGTCGGACTACCGGCTGGTGACGCTGCTCTCTGCCTTGGCAAACGGCCTGAACAACGCGGCGCTTCCATTCTTCGGCGCGTGCGTCCTCTTCCATTTTGAGCGTTGGAAAGGTCGCGGCGAATGACCGCCACCTTCCAACATTGGGGCATGACCTACGACTGGGCGTGGTTCGTCGCGACCATCGTCGGCATCCTGGTCATCGCGCTGCCGCTGATGCTGGCGGTGGCGATGATCATTTATGCGGAGCGCAAGATCTGGGCGGCGATTGCGCTTCGGCGCGGGCCGAACGTGGTCGGTCCCTGGGGCCTGCTGCAGAGCTTCGCCGACGGCCTGAAGGTCTTCCTCAAGGAAACCATCATCCCGTCGAGCGCGAACAAGGGCCTGTTCCTGATCGCGCCGATCATCACCTTCACGGTCGCGCTGATCGTGTGGGCGGTGGTGCCGTTCGACGTCGGGGTGGTGCTGACCGACATCAATGTCGGCCTGCTCTACATTCTCGCCGCATCCAGTCTTGGAGTCTACGGCGTGATCATCGCCGGCTGGGCGTCCAACTCCAAATATCCCTTCTTCTCCGCCCTCCGCGCCGCGGCGCAGATGGTCAGCTACGAAGTGTCGATCGGCTTCGTCCTGATCTGCGTCGTGCTTTATGCCGGCACCTTCAACCTGACCGGCATCGTATTGGCGCAGAAGGGAAATATCGGGTTCGACCTCCTCAACGGCTTCGGCTTCAACCCGCTGCTGTTCCCGATGGCGGTGGTGTTCCTGATCAGCTCGATGGCCGAGACCTTCCGCACCCCGTTCGACCTGGTCGAGGCGGAGAGCGAGCTGGTCGCGGGCCACCAGACCGAATATTCGTCGATGAGCTTCGCACTCTTCTGGCTCGGTGAATATGCCAACGTCATCCTGATGTGCGCGCTGAACGCCATCCTGTTCTGGGGCGGGTTCCTGCCGCCGCTGAACATCGGCTTCCTCTATGCGGTACCGGGCATCATCTGGCTGCTGCTCAAGATAGGCTTCTTCTTCTTCGTCTTCGGCTGGGTGAAGGCGACCGTGCCGAGGTACCGCTATGATCAGCTGATGCGGCTCGGCTGGAAAATCTTCCTGCCGCTGTCGCTGCTGTTCGTCGTGCTGATCTCGGGCTGGCTGATGTTTACCCGTTACGGAGGCGGCCTGTGATCGCGCGCACCATCAAGGCCTTTACACTGTGGGAGTTCGTCAAGGCGCATGCCCTGACGCTCAAATATTTCTTCAAGCCCAAGGCGACGATCAACTACCCTTACGAGAAGGCGCCGCAGTCGCCGCGCTTTCGCGGCGAGCATGCGCTGCGCCGTTATCCCAACGGGGAAGAACGCTGCATCGCGTGCAAGCTGTGCGAGGCGATTTGCCCGGCGCAGGCGATCACCATCGAAGCCGAACCGCGCGAGGACGGCAGCCGCCGCACCACCCGCTACGACATCGACATGGTGAAGTGCATCTACTGCGGCCTGTGCGCGGAGGCCTGCCCGGTCGACGCCATCGTCGAGGGGCCGAACCTGGAATTCGCGACTGAAACGCGCGAGGAATTGCTCTACGACAAGGCCAAGCTGCTGGCCAACGGCGACCGCTGGGAACAGGCAATCGCCGCCAACCTTGCCGCCGACGCGGCGTATCGGTAGGCGGCCCGCACCCATATGATCGCAATCCTCGCATTTTACCTGTTCGCGACGCTGACCATCGCTTCGGCGGTGCTCGTGATTTTCGCGCGCAACCCGGTTCACAGCGTGCTGTGGCTGATCATGGCCTTCTTCAACGCGGCGGGCCTGATGCTGATCCTGGGCGCGGAGTTCATCGCGATGTTGCTGGTGATCGTCTATGTCGGCGCGGTGGCGGTGCTGTTCCTGTTCATCGTCATGATGCTCAACATCGATTTCGCGGCACTGCGCTCCGGTTTCACCAGGAACCTGCCTTTCGGCCTGATGGTCGCGCTCGTCCTGCTGGCCGAGATCATTGTCGCGGTGTCGGCCTGGAAAGCCGGCCCGGTCACCGGCGGCGCCCAGCCTGCCGCGACGACCCAGCCGAACATCGAGGCGGTCGGTGAGCTGCTCTACACGCGCTATCTCTTCCCGTTCGAAATCGCGGGCCTGATCCTGCTGGTGGCAATGATCGGCGCGATTGTCCTCACCCACCGCCGTCGCGCCGACGTGCGCGGTCAGAAGGTGTGGAAGCAGGTCGATCGCCGCCCTGAGGATGCAATCCGCAATATGCAGCCGACCGTGGGCGAGGGGGTGAAGCTGTGATCGGCCTGACCCACTATCTCGCCGTCTCTGCGATCCTGTTCACGCTCGGCGTGCTGGGCATCTTCCTCAACCGCCGCAACATCATCCTGATGCTGATGGCGATCGAGCTGATCCTGCTGTCGGTGAACATCAACCTGGTCGCGTTCAGCGCCTTTCTCGGCGATCTCACCGGCCAGGTGTTCGCCATGTTCGTGCTGACCGTCGCCGCCGCCGAGGCCGCGATCGGCCTTGCGATCCTCGTCATCTTCTTCCGCCGCCGCGGCTCGATCGCGGTCGACGACGTCAACCGGATGCGCGGCTGATGCACCAATTCCTTCTTAGTTCCCCGGCGAAGGCCGGGGCCCAGGAGCCCGCAGGGCTTACCTCGGCGGTCAAAGTGCTCCGGCTCACGCCGGCCTGGACCCCGGCCTTCGCCGGGGAATAGGTGGAGGCATGATGCACCCTGTCATTTTCATCGTTTTCCTGCCGCTGCTGGCAGCTGTCATCGCCGGGCTGGGCGGGCGTGTCATCGGCAAGACGGCTTCGAAGGTCGTCACCACCGGTTCGCTGTTCATCGGCGCCGCGCTGAGCTGGCCGATCTTCATCTCTTACCTCGGTGGCCATGCCGAGGCGCAGGTCGTGCCGGTCCTCGACTTCATCAATTCGGGCGCCTTGAGCGTCGACTGGGCGCTGCGGGTCGATGCGCTGACGGCCGTGATGCTGGTCGTCGTGACCAGCGTCTCGAGCCTCGTCCATCTCTACAGCTGGGGCTATATGGAGGAGGACCCCAGCCAGCCTCGCTTCTTCGCCTATCTGTCGTTGTTCAGCTTCGCGATGCTGATGCTGGTGACGGCCGACAGCCTGGTGCAGATGTTCTTCGGCTGGGAGGGCGTCGGCCTCGCCTCCTACCTTCTCATCGGCTTTTGGTACCATAAGCCCAGCGCCAACGCGGCCGCTCTGAAGGCCTTCGTGGTCAACCGCGTCGGCGATTTCGGCTTTTCGCTCGGCATCTTCGGCACTTTCCTGGTGTTCGGCACCGTCTCGATCCCGGCGATCCTGGCCGCCGCGCCGGGCATGGCCGGGTCGACCATCGGTTTCGCGGGGCTGCGCGTCGACACGATGACCCTGCTCTGCCTGCTGCTGTTCGTCGGCGCGATGGGCAAGTCGGCCCAGCTGGGCCTCCACACCTGGCTGCCCGACGCGATGGAGGGCCCGACGCCGGTCAGCGCGCTGATCCACGCGGCGACGATGGTCACTGCCGGCGTGTTCATGGTTTGCCGCCTGTCGCCGATGTTCGAGACGTCGCAGACGGCGCTTACCGTCGTCACCTATGTCGGCGCCGCGACCTGCATCTTCGCCGCCACCGTCGGGACGGTTCAGAACGACATCAAGCGTGTCATCGCCTATTCGACCTGCTCGCAGCTCGGCTACATGTTCTTCGCCGCCGGCGTCGGCGCCTATGGCGCGGCGATGTTCCACCTCTTCACCCACGCCTTCTTCAAGGCGCTGCTGTTCCTCGGCGCAGGCTCGGTTATCCATGCGATGCACCATGAGCAGGACATGCGTTTCTACGGGAACCTCAGGAAGGAAATTCCGGTCACCTTCTGGACGATGATCGCGGGAACGCTGGCGATAACGGGTGTCGGCCTGTTTGGGGTCGGGTTCGCCGGATACCACTCCAAGGACGCGATCCTGGAGAGCGCCTTCGCCAGCGGCAGCGTCCACGGCAACATCGCCTTCTTCCTCGGCGCTTTCGCGGCACTGCTGACCAGCTTCTACAGTTGGCGGCTGATCTTCATGACCTTCTTCGGAAAGGCGCGCTGGGCGGGCAGCGAGCATATCCAGCATGCCGTCCATCATGTCGAAGAGCATCAGGACGAAATGGCCGCCGACAATGACAGCGCCCGCGACCATGGCGTGAAAACCGTCGAGGGCACCGCCGGCTATCATCCGCACGAAAGCCCGCTGACGATCCTCATTCCGATCGTCCTGCTTGCGGTGGGCGCGGTGTTTGCCGGTTTCGTCTTCCACGGCGCGTTCATCGAGCCGGACAGCGGCGAGCATTTCTGGCGCGGAAGCATCGCCTTCAGCGAGCACCTTGCCCACGAGATGCACGGCGTCCCGGCTTGGGTGAAGTGGACACCGTTCGCGGTGATGCTGATCGGGCTCGGCATCGCTTACCGCAACTATATCCGCGTGCCGGGTGCCCCGGCGGCGTTCGTCGCCATGTTCCCGGGCCTCCACAAATTCCTCATGCACAAATGGTATTTCGACGAGCTGTACGATGTCCTGTTCGTCCGACCGGCATTTAAGCTCGGCCGCTTCTTCTGGAAGCGCGGGGACGAGCAGACCATCGACCGCTTCGGCCCGCATGGAGCGGCCTATGCGGTCGGCCTCGGGAACCGCATCACCACGCGGCTGCAGTCGGGATATGTCTATAGCTATGCCCTCGTCATGTTGCTCGGCCTGATCGGCGCCGCGACCTGGGTCTTCTGGTGGGTGCGATGACGGGCCAAATGACGGGCATCCCGATCCTTTCAATCCTGGTGCTGTTCCCGCTTATTGCGGGCATCGTCACGCTGTTCCTGACGGCGAACGGAGCGCGCTGGCTGGCGCTGCTGACGACGCTGGTCAGCCTGGCGCTCGGCGCGGCGCTGTGGGCCGCTTACGACCCTAACGGCGCGCAGTGGCAGTTCACCGAATATTACGGCATCGGCGGCGGAATCGCCTGGGCAATGGGCATCGACGGCATCGCCTTGATGCTGATCATGCTGACCCTGTTCCTGATGCCGATCTGTATCGGGGCGAGCTGGCGGGCAATCGAGAAGCGCGTGCCCGAATATATGGCGGCATTCCTGCTGATGCAGTCGCTGATGATCGGCGTCTTCTGCGCGCAGGATCTACTGCTCTTCTACATCTTCTTCGAGGGCGGCCTCATCCCGATGTATTTGATCATCGGCATCTGGGGCGGCGCCGAGCGGATCAAGGCCAGTTACAAGTTCTTCCTCTACACGCTGGCCGGCTCGGTGCTGATGCTGATCGCGATGCTGGCGATGATCTTCACGTCCGGCACGACGTCGATCCCGGCGCTGATGGCCTATGATTTCGCGCCATCG
>Ga0307412_10002461_pt1 | contig 10298 bp, 6 predicted proteins | sample DK1Cmetagenome_3_FD_203823 | JGI IMG/M metagenome (GOLD analysis project Ga0307412, IMG submission 203823) | Maize rhizosphere microbial communities from greenhouse at UC Davis, California, United States - DK15-C-1 | ecosystem: Host-associated > Plants > Roots > Rhizosphere > Soil | place: USA...
ACGCCAGCGAGGACGACCGAGAGGCGCTGCGTGAACGCGGCATCGTCGCGAGCATGAGCCGCACCGGCGCGCGTGGTAGCGTGCGGCATGAGTTCGGACGGTAGGAAACCGAGGCCCGAGCGCGGGCAGACCGACGAGAGCCTGCGGCGCGAGCGCGAGAAGACCGACCGGGCGCTGGCCGAACGGCAGGCCGCCGTCGAAGAGCACGCCGACAAGACGGTCCAGCGCGCGCGGGACAACGTGGACGCGGTCGTGAGCGCGGCACGAGGCAACGCGGACCGGAGCCCGGATCTGGGCGTGCCGCGCGAGACGATCGCCGAGGCGCGAGCCGTGGAAGACGCCGCCCTCCGGAACGAGCGGGCGGTCGCGGACGAGACCCTCCGGCGCGAGCGCGAGGAGAGCGCCCGCGCCCTCGCGAAGCTGCTGCCGCTCGAGCGGGAAAAGACCGACAGGTTCCTGCGGACCGAGCGCGCCCGCTCCGACGACGACCTCTCGCACCGCGACGACTTCCTCGGCATGGTCAGCCACGACCTACGCAACCTCCTGAGCGGGATCGTCACGAGCGCGGGGCTGCTCTCAGAGCAGGCCTCAGAGGGCGAGGACGGCGTTCGGACCCGCGCGGGCGTGGCGCGCATCCAACGCTACGCAGCGCGCATGAACCGGCTCATCGGCGACCTGGTCGACGTCGCGAGCATCGACGCCGGCAAGCTCGCCGTGACGCCCGCCCGCGGTGACGCCAACGCGCTGATCGTCGAGGCGGTGGACACGTTTCAGTCTGCCGCGTCGGCCAGGGGCCTCGCCCTCGAGGCGGAGCGCGCCGACTGCCCGCTGCCGGCGACCTTCGACCCCGAGCGACTGCTACAGGTGCTCGTCAATCTCCTGACCAACGCGATCAAGTTCACGTCGGAGGGCGGGCGGATCCGCGTTCGTGGTGAGCGGGCCGGCGACGAGGTGCGCATCTCTGTGAGCGACACCGGCGTCGGGATCCCGGGCCATCTACTCGAGGCCGTGTTCGAGCGGTTCTGGCAGGTGGGGACGAACGATCGCAGGGGCGTGGGACTCGGCCTCTACATCTCGAAGCGCATCGTCGAAGCCCACGGCGGAAGGATCTGGGTGGAGAGCGCGATGGGCCAGGGGAGCACGTTCCACTTCATGATCCCGGTCGCCGGGCCGCCGGAGTCCAAGCCGGGTTGAGCGGCGCAATGCGAATAGCTCCCACAAGTGCACCTTCTGCTTCGCCAACCTCGACAAGCCGGACCGCACCGCCGACATTGCGAAGATCCAGCGCTTCCTCGCGGAGCTTCCGGAGCGCACCTCGAGCCCCGCACGGCTCGTGCAGGCCGGATACCCCGTCCTGATCAGCAATCGGGTCGACCCCTTCGCGAACAGCAACGACAAGCAGACGCTTCCCATCCTCGAGACGATGACGGATCTCGGGATCCCCATCGCATTCCAGACGCGCGGGGGTCCGGGCCATCACAGAGAGGAGCCGCCTGAACGGAGGTTTGCTTCGATCCCGTCGAGCACCCACGCGAGGCCGCGCTCGAACGAGGTATCCGGCGCGACGTGCTCGTGCTCGGCGACGACCCTCTGAAGCGTAGGAAATTGCCCTCGTGAAAACATGCGCGCGAGGTACGGAGCGTGCAGGGCGCGCCACGCCTCGTCGTCGAGGCCGGACTCACGCGCCGCGCGGAGGTCGTTCATCTCGGTCTGCACCGCGCCCAGAACGTAGGCCTGAAGGACTCGCAGCGCGTCGACCGCTGCGTCGATCGACATGGTCGGGTCGTCTCGAGTGAGCGCCGATAGTGCCACTTCCAGGTACGCGAGCGCGTTCGGGCCGATGTTCGGGCGCCCGCAGAGCAGCCCCGGGAACCACGGGTGCGCGTGGGCCGCTGTGCGCAGGCGACGCCCGATCATGGAGAGCGCGTTCCGCCAGGGACCCGCGAGCGGTCCTTCCGGGAGAAGGTCTCGGTAGACCTCGTCGATGATCAGGTCGAGCAGCTCCTCCTTGCTCGCGATGAAGCCGTAGAGCCGCATCGGGCCGACCTCGAGCACGCGGGCGATGTTGCGGACCGAAACGGCCTCGATGCCTTCCTCTTTCGCCAGCGCGATGGCGGCGCCCACGATCGCCTCGCGGCTCAGCGGCGCGGGTGCCGTGCGCGGAGCGGGTTCCGGTCGCTCCCAGACCAGGCCCGTGGCGCGTTTCACATCCTTGGCGTCTCGCTTCGATGCGCCCATGGGGAACCTCCTCCAGGTTGTCGATACACCGTATCGTTGTGATACGGTGTATCGGACGGTTCGACGTAGCGGAACCGCTGGGAGCACAAATGACCGAAGAATCGACATCTGTCCTGATCGTCGGCGGAAGCCTGGTAGGGCTCTCCGGCGCGATGTTCCTTGCCGCGCGGGGCGTGAGGCCCGTGCTCGTCGAGCGACACCGCGAGAGCGCGGCACACCCGCGCGCCATCGGCTACACCGCCCGCACGCTCGAGTTGTTCGAGGCCGCGGGCCTCGTGGGTATCCCCGAGGTCCCACCCACCTTCCAACTGCGACGGGTGCGCGTAGAGAGCCTCGCCGGGCGCTGGCTCGAGGAGACCGACTGGACGCCGAGGTTGGCCACGCAGGATACGCATACCCAGGCGCCCGACGATGCGTTCTCTCCCCACACGGGCGCCGCGATCGCCCAGGACAAGCTCGAGCCGCTCCTTCGGGCGCGCGCGAGGGCGCTCGGCGCGGACGTGCGTCTCGGGACGGATCTCGTGCGCTTCGAAGAGGACGCGGACGGCGTCACCGCCTGGTTGAAAGATCCCGACGGCGCGGAGCGTGTCCTGCGCGCGGCGTACATGATCGCAGCCGACGGGAACCGCAGCGCCATTCGCGCCGCGCTCGGGATCGAGCGTCAGGGCATCGGCGTCATCCAGGTCATGCGGAGCGTGCTGTTCCGCGCCGAGCTCGAGCACTTCCAGCGCGGCGTCAGCCAGTTCGAGGTCGAGCAACCGGGCCTCGACGCGTTCCTCACGACCTATGGCGACGGCCGCTGGGTGCTGATGTTCAAGGACGACGTCGAGCGCGACGTCGAGGCCCTCCGCCGCGCGATCGCGCAGGCGATCGGGGCGCCCGTACCCTTCGAGATCCTCACGACCGGGCGCTGGGAGCTGACCGCGCTTGTCGCCGACCGTTTCGCGAAGGGCCGCGTGTTCCTTGCAGGCGACGCGGCCCATACGCTGCCTCCGACCCGCGGGGGCTACGGCGCGAACACGGGCATCGCGGACGCCTACAACCTCGCGTGGAAGCTCGCGGCGGTGCTCTCGGGTGAGTCCACTCCGAAGCTGCTCGAGAGCTACGACGAGGAGCGCCGCCCCATCGCGTGGCTGCGCTTCCGGCAGACGTTCGCGCGCCCCGACTACGCGCGCTGGGCCGACGACGCCACGCGGGCGACTCGGATCATCGACCCTGTGGCCATCGAGCTCGGCGAGCTCTACCGATCGAGCGCCGTGCTTGGCGCCGGCCCCGAGCTGCCGGATGCACGCCGTCCCGACGAATGGCGTGGCCAGCCCGGCTCGCGCGCGCCCCATCTCGTCGTGCAGCGGGGAGGGCGAGAGGCATCGACGCTCGACTTTTTCGGGCGTAGCTGGGTGCTCGTGTCGAGCGATCCAAGGTGGAGCGAGGCCGCACGCGCCATGCACGCCCAGGTCGGCATCCACGTGGAGCCAATCGACGTCGATCGAGGGCTGTCGCAGGAGGACCGGGGCGCGCTGCTGCACGCCTTCGGCATCGACGGGAAGGGCGCGACCTTGGTCCGCCCCGACGGATACATTGCATGGCGATTGACCGGAGAGGTCCCGACTGCCGTGGCAACACTTGCCGGCGTGATGGCGACGGTCGCGTGCCCCGTGCGTCGTCCGGCGGAAGACAGCGACTGACCTGCATATCCGTTCGGCTCGCCTTCAATGCCGAAATCGGCGCTGGCGCCTACAAGCCGATCTCTACCGCGTTCGATGTCGCAGTCGCGCGCGAGCCGGGAGGGGCTCCGATGGGCGCGCCGCAGCCGCCGAGCGTCCGCACGCCCCAGCTTTCCCGCTCGCTCTCACTGAACTTGCGCAGGTTCCGATCGTAGGGGGAACCACAGCGCGCTGGCCGAGCGCTGCCTGTCTGCTCCGCTCAGTCCCTTCCTTGGAGCGCGACCCAACATGAGCGCACGCCGAGACAAAAATCGGCGCAGCTTGCAGGCAGCGCTTGTGTGTACGGGATGATTGATGTATCTATCTATCGTACCGTCTCACAAGGGCTGGTGGGGTACCCGCGCTGAGCTTGGAGGCTCGATGCCGAACACGGAACTGCTGGAGCTTGCCGCCCGCCTGATTCGCGAGGGCGGGCTGGAGGCACTGACCATGGACAGCCTGGCAGAGGCGGCTGGGGTGTCGCGCACCACGGTCTATCGCCAGGTAGGTAGCCGCGAGGCGCTGCTGGCAGCGCTGGAAGAGCGCGGCATTGCTCTCGGTGAGCGCGGGGATGTGCGGGCGCGCATCTTGGCGGCGGCGGGTGTGGTATTCCCGCGCCTGGGGCTCGAGGGGGCCACGATCGAAGCCATCGCCGAGGCTGCGGAGGTCGGTTCAGCCACGGTGTATCGCCACTTCGGCGACAAGCAGGGGCTCATCCACGCGTTCGTGGAAGCGCGGTCGCCGCGCCGCGCCGTCTGGCAGTTGGCGCGTGCGCCATCGGGGGACCTGCACGCCGATCTCCTGCAGCTTTCGCGCACGGTGCTTTCGCATATGGTGGAGAACGCGGACTTGCTCCGCCTCGCGATCCTGGAGCGTGCGCGCGACGATTCCTTGTTCAAGGAGCTGTCGCGCTCCCCAGATCGCACGATGCACGCGGTGACCGCGCTGCTGCAGCATTACGCCGCGCGCGGGGAGCTTGTCGCAGAGCCGCCGGAGCGGCTGGCGCGTGCCTTTCTGGGCCTTTTGTTCTCGGCGGGGATGTTCCCGGCGCTGCTTGGCCTGCCGGGCGACTGTGAACCGCAGCGCGATGCTGCGCTGTTGGTCTCGATTTTCTTGAACGGCGTGACCGTGTCTGGGCCACGGGCCACGAAGGAGCAGACGGCGAAATGATCCTGACATTCGAGCAAGTCAGCGCGGAGGACCTGGGGCGCGTCGGCGGCAAGGGGCTCAACCTGGGGGCGCTCTCGCGCGCCGGCTTCCCAGTGCCGCCGGGCTTTTGCATCACCACCGAGGGCTTCCGCGCATTCATCGCCGGCTGCGCGGAGCTCGAGGCCCTCTACACGGCGCTCGAAGCGCTGGACCCGAAGGACGTGGCCGCGGCGCGCATCATGGGCGCGCGGGTGCGAGATGCGCTCTCCGCGGTGCCGCTGCCGGAGTCGGTGGCATCGCCGGCGCTTTTGGCCTGGGAGCGCATCGGTCGCGACCACGCGTTTGCAGTGCGCTCGAGCGCCACGGCGGAGGATCTGCCCGGAGCGTCGTTCGCGGGGCAGCAAGACACCTATCTCAACGTGCGTGGGCCGGAGGCGCTGCGCTCCGCCATCAAGAGCTGCTTCATCTCGCTGTTCACCGACCGCGCGATCCTGTATCGCGCGCAGGGCGGCTTCGGGCACCGAGGCGTTTCACTCTCGGTGGTGGTGCAGCGCATGGTGCTGCCAGACGCGGCGGGGATCTTGTTCACCGCCGATCCGGTGAGCGGCCACCGCGGCACGCTGACCATCGACGCCGGCTTCGGGCTCGGCGAGGCGCTGGTGAGCGGCCTCGTGACCGCGGATCTCTACCGCGTCGACAAGCGCAGCGGCCGCGTCATCGAGGCGCGTATCGGCGACAAGGCGCTCGCCGTCCGCCCGCTGCCCGAGGGCGGCACCGTGCAAGTGCCGCTCTCCGAGGCACAGCGCAAGGCGCGCGTGCTCTCCGACGCGCAGCTAAAGGAGCTCTTGCGGCTGGGCATCGCGGTGGAGGCGCACTACGGCGGCGTGCCGCAGGATCTGGAGTGGTGCATTGAAGGCTCACAGCTCTTCCTCGTGCAGGCGCGGCCCATCACCTCGCTGTACCCGCTGCCGAAGCGTGCGGCCGAAGACCGCGGCGATGGCCCGCTGCGCGTCTATCTGAGCTTCGGCCACCTGCAAAACATGACGGATCCGATCTCGCCGCTGGGGCAGGACGTGCTGCGCGTGCTCTTGCCCTTTCGGAGCAAGAAGATCGCGGGCGAACCCTCGGCGGACGAGTCGGTCCTGACGGATGCCGGCGGGCGGCTCTATATCGACGTGACGCACCTGCTTTCGCTGGGGCCGATGCGGCGTCTCCTCGGCGGCGCGCTGCGCACGGGATACCCGGATCTCGGGCGCGCGCTCGAGCTCTTGGCAGATCGCAAGGAGGTGCAGGCGGCCGGCCCTCCCTCCGCCGCAGCGATGGGGCGGATCGCGAGCATCTTGGGCCCGCTGCCGCCGCAGATCCTGGCGCAGCTCCTGTGGGGCAAGCCGGAGGAGGCGCCGGCGTGGGCGGACGCGCTGGTGGAAGACACGGCCGCGGCGATGGCGGCGCGGGTTCGAGCGGCGCCGCCGGGCGCGGCGCGGCTGCGCGAGGCGCGGCGGGCGGTGTCGGGCTTGGCTGAGAATGTTCTCACCCGCGTGCCGCCGCGAATCGTCTCAGGCTTGGTGGCCCTCAACCTGTTGCGCCGCCGCTTCGCCGGCACGCCACACGCGCAGGATGTGGAGCTCCTGCAGCGCGGGCTCATTGGCAATGTCACCACGGAGATGGATCTGCAGGTCGGCGATCTCTCGGATCTGGCGCGACCGTGGCCGGAGTTATGCGCGGCGCTGCGCCGAAAGGCCCCGCGCGAGGAGCTCATGGCGGTGGAGGGTGGCCCGCAGTTCCTTTCGGGGCTCGACCACTTCTTGAAGCGCTTCGGTATGCGCGGGCAGGGCGAGATCGACATCGGACGCAGCCGCTGGTCCGACGATCCGGCGCTGCTCCACCAGGTGGTGGTCGGCGGGCTGGCGCGGAAGGAGCCGGGCGAGCACCGCGCGCACTTCAAGCGCCTGCAGGAGGAGGCGGAGGCGGCAGGGCAGCGCCTCGTCGTGACGGCAGGCGACCCGATCGCACAGCGCTTGGTAGCGAAGCTCGTGCGCTGCGTGCGTCATGGGCTCGGCCTGCGCGAGCACCCCAAGTACCTGATGATCCGCTGCATGGGCCTTTTGCGGGAGCAAGTCCTGGCCGCCGCGGGCGAGCTCGTCGCCAAAGGGCGCCTCACGGACAAGGAAGACGTGTGGCTTCTGCGCTTCGAGGAGCTCTTGTTGCTGCTGGAAGATCCAGGGGCGCAGGACCTGCGCCCGGTGGTGACCGCTCGTCGCGCCGACTACGCGCGCTACCGCCACCTGAGCCCGCCGATCGCGCTCACCAGCGAGGGCGAGATCCCGCACCTGCCGCCGCCCGCGGATCTGCCGCCGGGCGCCCTGGCCGGCCTGGGCGCGTCCGCAGGGGTAGTCGAGGGTATCGCGCGCGTCGTGCTGGATCCGACGGCAGAGGTGCTACACGCAGGCGAAATCTTGATCGCGCCGTACACGGATCCCGGGTGGACGCCGCTGTTCGTGCACGCCGCAGGCCTGGTCTGCGACGTCGGCGGCATGATGACCCACGGCTCCGTGGTCGCGCGTGAATACGGCATCCCAGCGGTGGTCGGCGTTGGCAGCGCCACCCGCAACCTCAAGACCGGACAGCGCATTCGCGTGGACGGCACCCGCGGCCTCGTCGAGGTGGTGGCGGAGCCCGCGAGCTGAAGGCGGCGCTCGATCCGGCTCCCCATTGCTGCTCGTTCAATACGTGAGGCTCACGTGACCGACCATCACATCTCCGCGAGATCGCACGACGAAGTCCCGCCGAGCAATCGTTTGATGTCGCATCGCCAGATCATGGCGATCATAGGTGCGCTCATGCTCGGCATGCTGCTCGCCGCGCTCGATCAGACCATTGTCTCGACCGCGCTGCCCACCGTCGTGCGTGATCTGGGAGGGCTCGAGCATCTGTCGTGGGTAGTCACGGCGTACATGCTGGCCTCGACCATTGCGGCGCCGATGTACGGCAAGCTCGGCGATGTATTGGGCCGCAAGCACGTATTCCAGGCGGGCATCATCATCTTCCTCGCGGGCTCGGCGCTGTCGGGCCTGTCGCAGTCGATGGGCCAGCTCATCGTTTTCCGTGCGATCCAGGGGCTCGGCGGCGGCGGCTTGATGATCTCTGCGCAGGCCATGGTGGCCGACGTCGTGAGCCCTCGCGAGCGCGGGAGATACCAGGGCTACTTCGGCGCGGTGTTCGGCGGGGCGTCGATCCTGGGGCCGCTGGCGGGTGGATTCTTCACCGACCACCTCTCTTGGCGCTGGATCTTTTATATCAACCTGCCGCTCGGCATCGCCGCGCTGGCCGTCACTTCAATCGTGTTGCAGCAGCCCGAGCGGAAGCGTGAGCGCCGCATCGATTACCTCGGGACGACGATCCTGGCGGCGGGGATCTCGTGCGTCGTGCTGCTCACCACCTGGGGCGGGGCGCAATACGCCTGGGGATCGCCGCTCATCCTCGGCCTCGCCGCGGCGGGGGTCCTGCTGTTCGTGCTCTTCCTCCTCGTCGAGCGGCGGGCAGCCGATCCGGTGCTGCCGCTCGTGCTCTTCCGCAATCGGATCTTCAACGTCGCGAGCGGTACGAGCTTCATCATGGGGTTGGCCATGTTCGGGGTGCTGAGTTTTTTGCCGCTCTTTCTTCAGACGGTGTACGGGGCGAGCGCGACGAACTCGGGGCTGCTCATGCTGCCTTTGATGCTCAGCCTACTGTCGTCGTCGATCATCTCCGGCCAGCTCATCAGCCGCACGGGGCGCTACAAGATCTTCCCGGTGCTCGGCACCGCGACCGCCGCGGTCGGCATGTTCCTCCTGTCGCGAATGACCGTCGATACGCCGCGCGTGCTCTCGACGTTTTACATGGTCATTGTCGGCACCGGCCTGGGGCTCGTGATGCAGGTGATGACCGTGGCGGTGCAGAACAGCGTGGAGCGCGCCGTTCTCGGCGTCTCCACCTCAACGTTATCGTTTTTCCGCTCCGTCGGCGGCTCGTTCGGCGTGGCGGTCTTCGGAGCAATCTTCAACGCGCGGCTCGCCACGGAGCTGTCGCAGCGAGTGCCAGAGGGCGCCATGACGCAGGTGACCACATCGCGAGGTGCGATCGGCGAGGTGTTGAAAGCGCTGCCTCCCGCCGTCCGCCGCGGTTATGAGGAGGGATTCGCGAGCGCGTTGACCACGACCTTCCTCTACGCCGTACCTTGCGTGCTGCTTGCGTTCGCGCTGGTGCTTTTTCTGGAGGAGAAGCCCTTGCGCGACGGGTCGACCCGGCTATGAAGACCTTCGCTTCCGCTTCGCCATCGAACTCTCCTAGCGCATCTCCGCGCCTTGGGGTTTGTCCACGGAAGCGGGGGGGGATCAGGGCGGGCGCCGGTGGACGCTCGAGGAGGTGCGCGAGCACCTCGGCCACGAGTCGATCCAGTCGACCAAGCGCTACGCGCATCTCGGCGAGACAGCTTACAAGGCCGCCGTCCGTTCCACGCCAGGGTGGGCAGAGGCGCTGCCCACCTTGACCTCCGAGGAGGGTGGTTCAGCCTCGCTAACCCTGCGAAATCATTGGGTGGGTCGACAGGGACTCGAACCCTGGACCTACGGGTTAAAAGCCCGCAGCTCTACCGACTGAGCTATCGACCCTGGACATTCCCAGCGTACTGCTCTCTGGGCTGTCGCGGCCGGCACCCTAGCACGACCTTGGCGCTTTGCGCCCCCTATCCGCATCCTCGACCTCGGTCGCCTGGGCGAGGGGGCTCGGGTGGCCGGCTTCTCGCCTTTCTGGCACAGGCTTGCTAGAAGGGCGGCCATGTCCGAGCGGCGGGATCAGCCGGAGTCTTTTGGAGCCCTCTTCGAGCAGACCGGGGGCGGGCGCAACGATCGCCGTCGCTACCACGTCGGCGACAAGGTCGAGGTCACCATCGTCGTCGTCGCGCAGAACGCCGTGTTCGCCGACCTCGGCGGCAAGCAGGAGGGCTTCTTCGAGCGCGCAGACCTCTCCGACCCCGACGGCAAGCTGCTCGTCGCCGTCGGCAGCAAGGTCAGCGCCGCCGTCGCGAGCATCGATCGCGCTACCGGACAGGTCCGGCTCCAGCCCGTCTTCGTTCGAGGCGCCGAGGGTGAGCCCGTGACCACGGGGCTCGGCGGGGGACAGAAGGGCGGCAGCGCGCTCGTCCTCGTCGAGGGCGCGCGTGTCAAGGGC
>Ga0307412_10002464_pt1 | contig 10296 bp, 6 predicted proteins | sample DK1Cmetagenome_3_FD_203823 | JGI IMG/M metagenome (GOLD analysis project Ga0307412, IMG submission 203823) | Maize rhizosphere microbial communities from greenhouse at UC Davis, California, United States - DK15-C-1 | ecosystem: Host-associated > Plants > Roots > Rhizosphere > Soil | place: USA...
GCTCGGCGCCGCTTCGCGCAAGATCGATGCTCAGCAGACCTTCACCAGCAAGCTCTCGGACGTGATCGAGGGGGGCATCGGCAATCTCGTCGACGCCGATCTGGCGAAGGAATCGGCTCGCTTGCAGGCGGCGCAGGTCAAGCAGCAGCTCGGTGTTCAGGCTCTGTCGATCGCCAACCAGGCACCGCAGACGATCACTTCGCTGTTCCGCTAATAGCTCACGTCCCAACTTAGGCAGAACGGCAGATAAGGGCCGGGGTGGTTCGCCACCCCGGCTTTTTTGTGATTCCGCCGGGGTGTCCATCCGAGTATCGAAGCTGACCGGCGCCGTGATGGAATGGCAGCTAGGTGCCCCCGGTCCACGGCTGCGGCTGGTAGGCTGAGGTGGCGCGCTACGATGCCGATGGGGGCAGGTGCCGCGGCCCCTGTTCGAGGCTGCCGCCTTCCACTGCTCGATCCGGCCGGGCACCCCAACTGAGGCTCACCGCCTTCTATCCCGCCGCCCGCTCGCTGCGGAACTGGCTTCAAGCGCTACTCACCGCTCTGCGCCAAGTGATAAGCATGACGTACCCGGCTCGGCATGCGCTGAAGAAGCATGATACGCGCAGCTCCAGGACAGTTCCGAGCGCTGGCAAGCCTCGCGTCAAAAATCATCCTCTGGTCCTGGGGGTCGTAGCCCTCGCAAAATGCCGTCGCGGATCGTTTGACACGCACGGCAAGCTCAGTTCGTCCCTCCCGAGTTTGGAGTGGAAGGTCATGATAGGCGACCACCATCGTGGGAACTGGCCGTTCTATATATCCAGGGCTGACGCAAGCTGCGGTGCCAAGCAGGGGGACAAGCGCGAGGATTTTCATTTCAGCCACTCACTGCGATTACAACTGTAGTCGACATACTGACTACAGTTGTAATCGTCAACGCGCGAAGTGACGATTGCTCGATCGGGCGGCGGGGGATGGGCAGCGCGCGTCCCCTGATCTCTGGTGGCCGCGACCGGCCGTCTCGACCCGAGCGGGGCTGAGCGGTGGGGCGCGACCCTTCGAGATTGCGCCCCCAAAGCGAGCGCTTTTCCCCCCGCCTCGCCCGCCCGCTTTTCGTGTCCCTTTTGATGCAGTGACCTTCACCTTCGGCGGTTGCCGAGGGGAGGGGGCGGTCGGGTGATGCGCTTTGATGCAGCTGGAGGGCTCGGGGCGAGCCAATCGGCATCATCTCCGCAGACCCGCGGATGGGGGAGAGTGGCACGGTTCGTGCTCGCCCCCGTCGCCGAGCATCGGGCGGCACAGCCGCCCGGTCCCGACCGCTGTGCTCAGCGATCCGGTGGCATTGTTCGAGACCATTTTGGCCTAGGGGGCAAACAAGCTGCGCATGGGCTCGCTCAAGCGAGCCCATTCCTCATTTCCTTAAATGCTATGGGCGGATAGAGCACATTCTATGTACTCGCGCTTTCGCGAAGGGCGACACCAGCGCCGAGAGCGGTGAGCGCCTGGCGAAGGGCTGGGTCCTGCACCTCGCGCTGGCCGCGGTCGGCGATCACCTTGAGCACGGCGCCCAGCCTGCGGAGCTTCGTCACCAGGATCTGACAATATCGCTGGAAGACGCGCCCAGCCATCCGGGCTCGGTGATCGAAGTAATAGGCGTTGCTCGTTTGCTCCCGCTGCGGCGCAAACTGGTTATCGTTTCCCGTGCGGATGGTACGACGAACCCAGGCGATGAAGCCATGATCGCGCAGTCTCCGCAATGCGGCGACCACAGTGTTGCGATGGCACCCGGCGCTGGCCGCTATGGCGTCGATCGAGGGGAAGAGGCGACCGGTCGCGAAGTCCAGGGTCCGGAGCAAAGCCTCAAGAACGGTCACATCCATGCGACGCAGGCGGTTATCGGCTGCGGTCAAATAGCGTGCAATCTCGCCGAGCTCGATCCTTGCCGCGGCCGGCCGACCTGCCTCCGCCGGCGCGCCCGCGGCGTACGCGTCGAGTTCGGCCGAGAGGCTGGCGTGGCGTTCGCGAGCCGCACGCACCTCTGCCAGGGGATAGTCGTGCCAAAGCTGCAGGCGCCATTCTTTCGCCGCCTGGATCAGCGCTTCGCGATAGATCAGTCCCTGGCGGACGGATCCGTCCCCGATCGGCTTCCACGGATTGGCGCGCGGGTCGCGACCGACTTCGTAGCTATCCCGGCGAGGCACCCTTCGCTTTCCAGCGGGATCATGATCAGGGCCCCGTTTCCTCCCCGTAAGGGCCGCGGTAGCGCGCTTGAGGATCTGGCGGGTTGCACGGACGTTCATTGGCGGCCTCGTTGGGCCGGGATGGCAGTCAGTATCGACATGTCGTCGACCTCCCTTTGGAGGTTCGTGAGACGCACGATGCGGCCGGCTGAAACGGGTGTTTCAGCCGCGGCTGTCGAGCGGGCTTGGCGCGCTGGGTTGCGCGGGGCGCGGGAAATGGGGGTCCGGTGCGAGTCCGGTGCAGCGGTCGAAATCCCACGGATTTCTGCGGCTGCGCGACGTGCCGGCTAGATCAGCAGCCCTCCCGGAAACCGCAGAAAACCGTGTATCTCGCTTCGTTCACACCGCAGGGGTCGCTGGTTCAATCCCAGCCGCGCCCACCGTATCGAAAGCCCGTCGGACCCCGGTTCGACGGGCTTTTTCGTTGCCGAGCCCGGTAGTGCGCGATAGTCGCTCCTGACACCCCCCATCGTCGGTCTTCCTGGTCGCCGCGCACGGGGCGCGGAGGAGGCAGATTCGATGTTGTGGGCAGGCGCGACGGTCGCGGCGGCGACGTTCCAGGTAGCGCGTAACGCGTTCCAGCGCGGCATGATGGCGTCGAGCGGGCCGTGGGGGGCAACGCTGGTACGATTCCTGTTCGGCCTGCCATTCTCGACCGCGTTGATGCTGGGCGCTATCGCCGCGGTGGGGCCCGATCACCTCCACCCCCATCTGGGCTGGGCGTTCTGGTGGCCGGCGCTGCTCGGCGCGGTGGCGCAGGTGCTGGCGACGGCTGCATTGCTCCAGGCGATGCACGAGGCCGGATTTGCGGTCGGCACGGCGCTGCAGCAGAGTTCGGTGCCGCTCGCTGCGCTGGCCGGGCTGATCGTGTTCGGCGACACGCTGAGCGCGATCGGCTGGATCGGCGTGGCGGTCACCACCGCGGGGCTGGCGGTGCTGGTCTGGCCGCGCGATGTGGGCGGGGCGGGGCGCCTGCTGCCCGGTGTGATGTTCGGCATGCTCTCGGGCCTGTTGTTCGGGCTCGCCCTCAACGGCTTCCGCCATGCCGGGCTGGCACTGGAGCCGAACCATCCCTTTTTCGCGGCGATGACGAGCGTCACCCTGGTTCAAGCAGTGCAGACGGTCGGGCTGGTCGCCTTCCTGCTCTGGCGCGACCCGGCGGCGCTCCGGGCGGTGATCGCCGGGTGGCGGGGATCGCTGGGTGCGGGTCTGTTCGGCGCGCTCGCCTCCTCGGGCTGGTTCTTCGCGCTCAACCTGGCGCCTGCCGCGGCGGTGCGCTCGCTGGGTGTGGTCGAGATGCCGATCGCTGCGCTCGCCGGGCACCGGCTGTTTCGCGAGGCACTCAGCCTGCGGCAACTGGTTGCCGGCATTGCTATCTGCACCGGCGTGGTATTGACCGCCGGGCTATAACGGCGCCGACCCATGGTGTGGCATCGATGTCACGATGGTGACGCGTCATATCACTGAAATATAATAGTCTCTGAAGTGTCTCCATCCTCGCATGTTGCCGTCATTTGTCCCGCCTAGCGCGGCACTGCGGCCGACGGGGGAACTGCCGAGTCGATCCCGCACCGAATCGCATTCGCGCAAAAAAACCGGCGTCCGCCGGAACGGAGACATTATGGCCAGCTTCAAACGCCTTGCCCTTATTCTGATGACGAGCTGCGCGGGTGCCGCGCTTTCGGCGTGCGACGGCGCGAACGACATTGCTTCGCCGGGCACCGGCGGCAACGTGATCATCAACAACCCGGCACCGACGCCGGCACCGACCCCCACCCCGACGCCGACCGCGACGCTGGTGACGCCGGCCGGCGGCTGCCCGACGATCGCCGACCCCAAGGGCCTGACCGACGACCAGACGATCACCGGCCCGACCGGTACCTGGCGCGTGTGCACGCTGCCGTCGATCATTTCGCGCAGCATCGAGCTGCCGAAGATCGCGGGCGTGGTCTATCAGATCAAGGGCCGCGTCGACGTCGGCTGTGACAGCGGCTTCAGCACGCCGACCACCGGCGCACCGCGCACCAGCTCGACCGTGGGCTGCACTGCTGCGAACGGCTTCACGCTCACCGGCGGCCAGCTGACCGCGGACACCAACGTTACGCTGACCATTCAGCCGGGCGTGATCCTCTATGGCGGCACCGGCACGTCGTGGCTGGCCGTCAACCGCGGCAACAAGATCAATGCGGTGGGCACCGCCTCGGCCCCGATCATCTTCACCAGCCGGGACAATGTGATCGGCGCCGTGTCCGATACCTCGTACGGCCAGTGGGGCGGCGTGGTGCTGATGGGCCGTGGCCGCATCACCGACTGCAACAGCGGCTCGACCGGCGGCAACACCTGCGAGCGCCAGACCGAAGGCTCGGCCGATCCGGCGACGTTCGGCGGCACCGAGGACGCCTATAACGCGGGCTCGATGAAATATGTGCAGATCCGCTATTCGGGCTATGTGCTCGGCGCGAACACCGAACTGCAGGCGCTGACGGCCGAGGGCATCGGCAGCGGCACCACGCTCGACTATGTCCAGAGCCACAACAGCTCGGACGACGGCATGGAGTTCTTCGGCGGCACGGTGCGCTTCAAGCACTATATCGCCACCGGCGCCGACGATGACAGCCTCGACATCGACACCGGTCTGCAGGGCCTGTTCCAGTATGTGCTGCTGGTCCAGCGTACCGGCCAGGGCGACGCGTTGATGGAAGTCGACAGCAACGGCAACGAAGGCGATACGCCGCGCCAGGTCACCAAGGTCGCCAACTTCACCGCGATCCAGAGCCAGTCGAGCAGCAACAACGACGCCAACGACCAGGCTTCGATCCTGCTGCGCGGCAATGCCGACCTGACGCTGGTCAACGGCCTGGTGATCTCGCCGAACAACGAGTGCCTGCGCATGAACGGCTCGGGGACCACTCCGGCGACGCTGACGGCGCGCTCGGTGGCGCTGCAGTGCAATGCTACCAAGTATCTCGGCACCGGCACCTACACCGCCGCGCAGGTGGCTACCGCGTTCGGCGCGGGCGCCAACAACAACACGGACAGCTTCGTCAACACGCTGGCGACCCTGTTCGTGAACGGCACGGCGGAGACTGCGGTCACGGCGATCGACCCGAAGACGGTGGACACCACCGGCTTCTTCGACACGACGACCTGGATCGGCGCTGTCCGCAATGCGCAGGACACCTGGTACGCCGGCTGGACCTGCAACTCGGGCTACGCCGCGTTCGACAACGCGACCGTGGCGGGCCGTTCGTGCACCTCGCTGCCGACGACCTGAGGCCAAGCCTGACCTGACTGAGGGGCGGGGCGTGGCCGATCCGGGCACGCCCCGCCCTTTGCCGATATAAGAACTAGGGGTTCACGATGACCAAGTCGTTGGGGCTTGCCAGCCTGCTGCTACTCTCTTCCGCGCTCGTGGCGCCCGCGATCGCGCGTGCGCAGACGGCGCCTTCCACGCCCGATCCGCAGACCGGCCCGGCCACCAACGCTGCAGATCAGCCGGCGACCGCGCCCGACGCGCAGCAGGAGGAGGCGCCCGACGTCTCCGTCCCCGGCGAGATCGTGGTCACCGGCCGCCGCGCGAACCTCACCCGCGACATCCCGCAGGTGGTGTCGGTGCTGTCGTCCGCCGATATCCAGCGGACCGGCGAAGGCGACATCGCCGGTGCGCTGGGCCGCGTCACCGGCCTCAGCGTGGTCGGCAACGGCTATGTCTTCGTGCGCGGCCTTGGGGATCGCTATTCGCTGGCGCTGCTCAACGGCTCGCCGCTGCCGAGCCCCGAGCCGCTGAAGCGCGTGGTGCCGCTCGACCTGTTCCCGACCAACGTCGTGTCCTCGTCGCTCGTCCAGAAGAGCTATTCGGTGAACTATCCCGGCGAGTTCGGCGGCGGCGTGATCAACCTCACCACCAATGCGATACCGAAGAAGAGCTTCATCACCATCGGCGGCGGCATCGGCGCGAACAGCCGTGCCACCGGTCAGCTCGGCTATGTCTATGCCGGCGGCAAGCATGACTGGACCGGCTTCGACGACGGCAGCCGCGATCTGGCGCCGGCGCTCAAGGCCTATTTCGACAGCGGCGCGCGGCTCAGCTCGGGCAGCGTGGACGGCGCGGCGATCGCCAAGCAGCTCGTCAACGGCAAGAACGCGCTGCTCCAGCGCAACCAGAACCTGCCGCCCAACTGGTCGGCCAGCGTTTCGGCGGGCAAGTCGTGGGACGTGGGCGACAACACGCTCGGCGTGATCGCCACGGCAGGCTACAGCAACAAGTGGACGGTGCGCGATTCGACGCAGCAATATTCGATCACGTCGGACCTATCGTCGCTCGAAAGCGATTTCGAGCGGGTCAGCACCGACAATCGCATCGTCCTGAACGGCCTGTTCGGCGTCGGCTTCGAGTTCGGCGACAACAAGCTGCGCTGGACCAATGTGTACATCCGCGACACGCTGAAGAACACGCGTCTCGGCGTCGGCAACCGCAACAACAACCTGACGACGGACGTCCAGCAGCAGGATACGCGCTGGTTCGAACGGCAGCTTATTGACACGCAGGTGGTCGGCGAATTCAAGCTGACGCCGACGCTGAGCCTCGACCTGCGCGGCAGCTACGCCAACTCGAAGCGCAAGTCGCCGAGCGAACTGGCTTTCGAATATATCCGCACCAATATCGAGTCCGATCCATACGGTAAGTATTTTATCAACCGCCTCAACAACGGCAATAACGGCGACGCGACCGCCAGCTATTCCGATCTGAACGAAAACCTCTACTCCGGCGGCGCGGACCTGACGTTCAAGCCGATCACCGATCTGAGCGTGTCGGCCGGCTATTCCTACCTGAAGACCAAGCGGTACAGCTCGCGGCGCGACTTCCAGTTCACCGCGCCGAGCACCTTCCCGAGCGCGGTCGCGATGCTGCGGCCGGACCTGCTGCTCGGCAGCGCGATCATCGACTATTACAAGATCGCGCTGATCGAGACCAACGAAGGTAACCCGGCGTTCAACGCGTCGCTACGTAATCATGCCGGCTATGGCCGGGCGGTCTACCAGATCACGCCCGAGCTCTCGATCGACACCGGCGTGCGGTACGAAAAGGCGAAGGAAACGGTGACGCCGGCGCAGGTGTTCAGCACCGGAGGCGCCAGTACGGCGGGTACGAACCTCGACAACGACTATTGGCTGCCGGCCGCGACGCTGACCTGGCAGTTCCGCCCGCAGATGCAGTTCCGCCTCAACGGATCGAAGACGATCGCACGGCCCCAGTTCCGCGAGCTGATCTATCAATTCTACTTCGATCCGGAGACGAACCGCCAGTATCGCGGCAACCCGCTGCTGCAGGACAGCACGCTGTACAACGGCGAGGGTCGCTTCGAATGGTATATCGGCAAGGACCAGCGCGTCTCGGCCGCGGCTTTCTACAAGCGCATCAACAAGCCGATCGAAGCCTTCATCACCGGCAGCGACGTGCTGGTGACGAGCTTCGCCAATGCGCCCAAGGCCGATCTGTACGGCGCCGAACTGGAGGCGCAGAAGACGTTCGGGCTGGGCAACTGGATCAACGGGCCGTTCTTCAGCGATCGTGACCTGCTGGTGATCGCCAACTATACCTACACCAAGTCGAAGCTGAAGGTTAGCCAGGGCGACCAGACGGCGGTCTACGCGGCCTCGTCGACCAACGCGACCGACTATTTCCGCGACGGCGCATCCCTCACCGGCCAGTCGGACCACCTGGTGAACCTGCAGCTGGGCATGGAGAAGAGCGGCCTGCTCTCGCAGCAGACCTTCATCCTTTCCTATGCCAGCAAGCGCGTCACCAGCCGCGGCATCGCCAACCAGAACCAGCCCGACGTGTACGAATATCCGGGGTTCAACCTCGATTTCGTCGCCCGTCAGGGGGTGATGGTGGCCGGCCACCAGTTCGACGTGAAGTTCGAGGCGCGCAACATCACCGGCCGCCAGTACAAGGAACTTCAGTCCAACGGGACGCGGACCGTGATCTACAACCGCTATTCGCCGGGAACGACGGTGCAGCTGTCGCTCTCGACGAGCTTCTGACGCGGAGGAGAGGAGGGAGCCCGGCGCATGCGCGGACGGGCTCCCCGCTCACCAGCCCCAGGGGTGCTGACGGAACCACTGGGTGATGACGTACTTCGTCCCCGCGCGCACCTTCATCGCGTGGTGGATCGTCGCCGGGTTGACCGTGCCGTCCGGCCGAAGGTTGTTCCAGGCGAGCAGCTTGCCGGGCTCCGGCTGCACGATCTTGTCGATCGCCTTGAAGCGCGTCGCGCCGCCTGCGTCGACTGCGTTGAGATAGAGCATGACCGTCCAGGTACGCTGGCCGGCGACGCTGCAGAATTTGTCGAAATCCGCGCTGCCGGGATCGAAATAATCGGTATGCGCCTTGAATTCCTGACCCACCGCATAGCGTTGACCCTGCATCGGCTCGGCATGGGCGGGATCCAGCCCGATGAAATCGAGGATCCGCGCCTTGAGATCGATCGCCAGCGGATCGTCGATGGCGAGGTCGCAGGTCTCGCTGGTGCGGAAAGCGTAATCGTCGCCGGCATTGGCGAGGGTGGAGGGGCGGCGTTTCTCGTCGATCCGCGCCATCAGCGCCGCGCATTGGGCCGCATCGAGGAAGTTGCGCGCAATGAACAGCGTCGCTTTCGGGCTCGGCACCTTCTGGACGCCGGGGTAGGCGAGGATATGGTCGACAACCGGTTCGGAGGGGTGGCCGCTGCCGAGAGAGGGAAGGATAGGCGTCTGCATGGTTCGGCTTCTGCCAAAGCTGGCCATTCTGCGCTACCCAGACGCGCGATCGTCACAAATATGCAGGTGGTTTGTCACAAAGTCTGCGTAGCGCGGCGCGGTCCAGCAGGGGGACAGTGAGTGCAGATCGACGTAGAACAGTATCCCGAAGCGGCGCGCGGCACATCGACGGCGGCATCTGCCGGACCGGCGCTATTGGAAGCGCTATTGGCCGAGGCGGTGCTGCTCGAGGCCTCTCACCTGCACGTCGATCCCGGCGCCGCGCGGATGGAGATATCCTTTCGCTCGTCCGGGCTGATCCACCCCTTCCGTGAGATGGCGCGCGCGCAAGGCGAACTGCTGGTCCAGCAGATCGCCACCGGCGCCGGCCTCGACGCCGCCTCCTTGCTGCCGCAGCGCGGCGAATTGCATTGGCGGGGCGAGCAGATCGAGGTGTTCCTGCTGCCGGTCGTGCGCGGCCAGCGGGTGGTATTGCGGCGTACGCCCCGGCAGGGCGGGCATCGCGAACTGGAAGCACTGGGGATGAGCCCGGTACTGGCGAGCGAGACGCGCGCGGTGCTGGGCGGATCCGGGCTGGTGCTGGTCGCCGCACCGCCCGGCCATGGCCGCAGCACGACGCTGCAGGCGCTGCTGGCGCTCGCCGTCACGCGCACGCGTCCGGGCCTGGCGGTGGCGACGGGCGGCATGCCCGAGTCGATTGGCGTGACCTGGGCCGATGCTTCTATCGTGGCGCCGGCGGAGACGCTGCGTGCCGGGATCGAGCAGGATTTCGACGTGCTGATGCTCGATTCGCTCGCCGATCGAGCCGCAGCGGCGGCGGCGGTGCAGGCGGTGCAGGCGGGGCGGCTGGTACTGGCGGGCATCGAAGCCGGCGATGCCGTCGCGGCAATCCAGCAGATGCGCAGTTGGCGCGTGGAGGCCTTCCACCTCGCCTCGGCGCTGAGCCTTGTACTGGCGCAGCGGCTGGTGCGGCGGCTGTGCCCCACCTGCCGTGAGCCGGTGCAGGCGACAGGTTCGGTATCGGCGCTGCTCGGCTTCGACCCCGGCGCGATCGTGTACGCCTCTACCGGGTGCAGCGCCTGCGAGGGGACGGGATTCGACGGGAAAACGGGCGTGTTCGAAGCGATTCGCGGCGACGCGACGATTCGCCGGCTGGTCAATGATGGCGGCGACGCGGCGATACTTGCGCGGCACGCCTTCATCAGCACTCCCAATCTGGGCTCCGCCGCACGGGGACTGGCACGAACGGGGGTGACGACGCCCGAGGAGGCTGTTAGAATTTCCCGAGGATGAGGCGCGTAAGGTTCTAGCGCTC
>Ga0307412_10002466_pt1 | contig 10291 bp, 4 predicted proteins | sample DK1Cmetagenome_3_FD_203823 | JGI IMG/M metagenome (GOLD analysis project Ga0307412, IMG submission 203823) | Maize rhizosphere microbial communities from greenhouse at UC Davis, California, United States - DK15-C-1 | ecosystem: Host-associated > Plants > Roots > Rhizosphere > Soil | place: USA...
CGTGTTCCGGCTGGGCCTGTCGCCCTATGCCTATGAACGGCTGAAGGAACTCGCCGGCACGCGGATGACCTCGGCAGGCGAACTGCTGATCACCGCCCGGCAATATCGCACCCAGGACGCCAACCGCACCGATGCCCGGCAGCGCCTGTCCGACCTGATCGACAAGGCACACGAGCGCCAGGCGCGGCGCGTCAAGACCAAGCCGAGCAAGGCGGCGAAGGCCCGCCGGGTGGATGCCAAGAAGGGGCGTTCGGTGGTGAAGGCCGGCCGCGGGAAAGTGTCGTTCGACTGAGGGGCATCCCCGGTCTATCAGCCGTCATCCCGGCGAAAGCCGGGATCCAGTCGCCTCTCGGCCAGCAGCCGGAGCCGCACCCGTGACCCCAATGGATTCCGGCTTTCGCCGGAATGACGAACTGGAGAAGCGCCCCCCTCGCACCCAGCGCCGCAATCCCCTACATCGCCGTCATGTACAGCTTCGACATCACCGCCGAAACCAAGGCCGAGCTCTATCGCGACCTCGCCGCAGCGCTCGATTCGCTGACCGCCGACGAGCCCGATGCGATCGCCAACATGGCGAACGTATCCGCGCTGATCGGCCAGTATCTGCCGGACCTGAACTGGTCCGGCTTTTATCGCAACGTCGCTGACGAACTGGTGCTGGGGCCGTTCCAGGGCAAGGCGGCATGCATCCGCATCCCGTTCGGCAAGGGCGTGTGCGGCGCCGCCGCGGCGACCCGCGAGACGCAGCTGGTCGAGGATGTGCACGCCTTCCCCGGGCATATCGCCTGCGACGCCGCCAGCCGGTCCGAGTTGGTCGTGCCGATCGTCTACCAGGGGGAACTGCTCGGCGTGCTCGATCTCGACAGCCCGTTGCCCGCCCGGTTCGACGCCGGCGATGCCGCAGGGTGTGAAGCCTTGATGCGGATTCTGGCCCCGCGCATCGCCTGACCACGGGACGCTGCAATACCTGGCCTACCAATTCCGCCAAACCTGTTGCGGTTTGGTGACACCTATATGTTACACTTTTATAACAAAGACTTATCACGCAATTCGCAGCCCCTGTCTGGCCAATAGGTAATACCACCATTTGTTTTTGTATTGAATTGGCCTTGACAGAATAAGACCGATACCAACCAATATGGCCCTGCAGCGTCCAGAAAACAGCGCCAAGGGAGGGCGCGAAAGGATGCGGCGACCAACCGGAACGCCAGCATTTGGGGGTATCGAATGAACATCACAGATAGCGTCACCGCGCGCACGCGCCGTCACGTACGGAGCCTCTGGCTCGCATCGGGTTGCGTGGCGGCACTGGGCTTCGCCACCGTCGCGCAGGCACAGACCGACGACGCAGCGGCAGGCCAGGATGGCGGCGAGATCGTCGTCAACGGCATCCGCGCTTCGATCGACAATGCGATCGACGCCAAGCGCAAGGACAGCCGCGTCACCGACGGGATTTCCGCCGAGGATCTGGGCAAGTTCCCCAGCGAGAACATCACCGAGGCGATCCAGCGCATCTCGGGCGTGCAGATGTCGAACATCAACGGGCGTGGTGCGACGATCAGCATCCGCGGCCTCGGCCCGCAATATGCGCTGACCACGGTGAATGGCCAGACCTTCAAGAGCGCCGACTTCACCGACGGCTTCCGCTACGACATCATCCAGACCGAGCTCGCCAACGCGATCCAGGTGATCAAGTCGCCGACGGCCGACATGGACGCCGGTGGCCTGTCCGGCACGGTCAACATCCAGACGACCAAGCCGCTGGATTACAAGGACCGCCAGCTCGTCCTCTCGGTCAAGGGCCAGAATTCCGAATATGCCGGCGGCAAGATCACGCCGAAGATCAGCGGCAGCTATGTCGACCAGTTCGCCGACGGCACGCTGGGCGTGTACGTCAACCTCGGCTACCAGAAGCTGAAGGACCGCGCCGACTATTTCTGGATGGACCGCTGGGCCACCCAGACGATCGCCGGCGCCACCGTCACCGTGCCGCGCCGCCCGCGCTATCGCCGGATCGACCGCGACACCGAACGCCTGATGGGCAGCGGCGGCATCCAGTGGCGCCCCAGCGACCGGATCGAAGTCGACGCGAGCGCGATCTACGCCAAGGACATCACCGACTATGACGTGAACCAGCAGGTGTTCCTGTTCAACACGTCGAACATCACCGCGAGCAACGTCGTGAACGGGGTCGCCACCAAGGCGACCGCAACCAACTTCACCATGGAAAACAACCGCCAGCACGAGGACCGCAACCTCGTCAGCCAGGGCTATACCCTGTCGGGCAAATGGACCGGTGACAATGGCTGGTCGGGGCGCACGGTGTTCAACTACACCAAGGGCTCGACCTACCAGCGCGAGGCCGCGGCGATCCTGGGCGTGAACATCCCCACCGCCTCGATCGACCTGAGCGATCCCAATGCGGTGAAGTTCTCGGTCGGCACCGATCTGGCCAGCACCGGGCTCTATGCGCCCGCAACGCTGACCCGGAACGAATATCCGAACGGCGCCACCCGCAAGATGGCGTCGACCGAAACCTCGGGCCAGGCCGATCTGTACAAGGAAGTCTCCTTCGGGCCGATCACCAAGCTCAGCGTCGGCGGCAAGTACCGGCACGAGACCTTCAGCCGCGACGTCAGCCGTCACGACATGATCGCGCTGGCCAACCAGCCCGCGCCGTCGAGCAGCATCTTCCCGGCCATGGCGACCAGCAACTATCCGGTCAGCGGCTTCCTCAACAACAGTTCGACGATCCCGACCGCCTGGGTCGGCCCGGATCTGGCGGCCTATGACAAGGCACTGGCGGCGGCCGGCATCACCGTGCCGGACATCTTCGCACCGGAAGCGAGCTACAACGTCGATCGCTACATGCCCTCGGTCTACGCGATGGCGGATATCGAGACGCAGCTGGCCGGCATGACGCTGCGCGGCAATGTCGGCGTGCGTTACGAGCATACCAAACAGAAGGTGCTGGGCAACGTCACCGCACCGCGCACCGATGGCTATACCGAAGTGCAGCAGAAGGTCGGCGAATACACCGTCAGCCAGAGCTACGACAACGTCCTGCCCAGCCTGAACCTCGTGCTGGAGCCGACCAGCAAGGTGCAGGTCCGCTTCGCCGCGGCCAAGGTGCTGGTGCGTCCGATCATGGATTCGAACACCTCCATGGCGCAGACGACCAGCAGCTCGCCCAACACCTCCCCGGCGGGCACCAACACGATCACGGTGGATCTCGGCCAGGCCGGGCTGAAGGCGCTGACGGCGAACCAGCTCGATCTGGGTGTGGAATGGTATCCCACCCGCTCGACCGCGCTGGCGCTGAACGGCTTCTACAAGTGGATCAAGAACGGCACTTTCTCGTCGCTGATCTGCCCGTCGTCGTACAACGGCACGGCGCTGACGACGTCGGGCGGGGAATGCGTGGATGCGCGTGGCAACATCTACGACATCACCCGCACCAGCAACGATCCCAGCACCATTAAGGTGAAGGGTTTCGAGGCGAGCCTGAACCAGAATTTCGACAATCTGCTGCCGATCGACGGCTTCGGCCTGCTCGCCAACTTCACCCGGGTCTACCCGCAGAAGGTGGCGATCGGCACGGGCTACACGATCCGCAACCTGTCGAAGGTGACGTGGAACGTCTCGCCCTATTGGGAGAACGAGCATTTCAACATCCGCCTCTCGGTCAACCACCGCAGCAGCTATGAGCAGAACAGCGCCGACAGCTTCTTCGCCCGCGAAGGCCATGTCGTGCGGGGGCGTACCCAGTTCGATCTGAGCGGCGGCTATTCGCCGAACAACTGGCTCAGCTTCGCAGCCGGGGTGGTCAACCTCAACAACAGCCGCGAGGAAGCCTATTACAAGAGCGCCTCGACCTGGCAGGAAAGCAGCTTCTACGGACGCAGCTTCTACCTGTCCGCCACGCTGAAGATGTAAGCATGCCCTGGAGGCGGCGCCGTGCAAGACGGTGCCGCCTCCGATCGTTTTGATTGCTGGAGAGTATGACTTGGCCGACCCTGCCGCCCGCCGTTTCCGTTTTCTCGGCCCGGTCGCGGCCGGCCTTGCCCTTGCCAGCCCTGCAGCCGCGGCACCGTCGCGCCCGGCGCCCACCGCTGCCTCGCAGTCACAAACCGCCGCCGCCCGCGCCGTGCTGACGCGGCTCGGCGTCGACACCCGCAAGATCGACCTCGCGCTCACGCCGAGCGCCGACCCGCGATTCCGCGTGCGGACCGCCGCCGGCCGCATGCGCATCGAGGGTTCCTCGCCCGTCGCGCTCGTCCGCGGCGCCGCCCGCACGCTCGGCGAACAGGGCAGCCTGTTCGTTTCGTGGGAAGGCGTGCGCACCCGCCCGCTGGCGATCCGCGACGGCTATGACAGCGGCACGGTCGCCTCGCCCTTCTCGCTGCGCACCTATCTGAACACCTGCACCTATGGCTACACCACCCCCTGGTGGAACTGGGGCCGCTGGGAGCGCGAGATCGACTGGATGGCGGCGCACGGCGTCGACACCCCGCTCGCGATGGAGGGCCAGGAGTTCGTCTGGCGCGCGCTGTGGCGCGAGCAGGGCATGAACGACGCCCAGATCGGCGAAGGCCTCTCCGCCGCGCCCTTCTTGCCCTGGCAGCGCATGGGCAACATCGCCGGCTATCGCGCGCCGCTCTCCGCCAACTGGATTGAGAAGAAGCGCGTCCTGCAACGCCAGATCCTCACCCGGATGCGGTCGCTTGGCATGAAGCCGATCCTGCCCGCCTTCTCGGGATATGTCCCCGAAGCGTTCGCCAAGGCGCACCCGGAAGCCAAGATCTACCAGATGCGTGCATGGGAGGGCTTCCCCGGCACCTATTGGCTCGACCCTTCGGATCCGCTGTTCGCCAAGCTCGCCGCGCGCTTCCTGCAACTCTACACGGCGACCTACGGCCCGGGCGAATATTACCTCGCCGACGCCTTCAACGAGATGGTGCCGCCGATCGCCGAAGACGGCAGCGACGCCCGCGCCGCCACCTATGGCGACGCCATCGCCAACACCGCCGCCACCCGCGCCGCGGCCCTCCCCAAGGAGGTCCGCGACGCCCGCCTAGCGGCCTATGGGGAACGGCTCTACCGCTCGATCACCGCGGCCGCGCCCAACGCGACCTGGGTGATGCAGGGCTGGCTGTTCGGCGCCGACAAGGCGTTCTGGACCCCGGACGCGATCTCCGCCTTCCTCTCGAAGGTGCCCGACGACCGGATGCTGGTGCTCGACATCGGCAATGATCGCTATCCCGGCATCTGGAACGCGACCAAGGCCTTTTACGGCAAGGGCTGGGCCTATGGCTATGTCCACAATTACGGCGGCAGCAACCCGGTCTATGGCGACCTGAATTTCTACCGCAGCGACATGACCGCCGCGCTGGCGAACCCGGGGCACGGCCGGATGCGCGGCTTCGGGCTGTTCCCCGAAGGGCTGCACAGCAACAGCATCGCCTATGCCTATGCCTATGACCTCGCCTGGGGCGAGATCGACGCCAAGGGCGCGGCCCGCCCGCTCGACGCCTGGCTCGGCGATTATACCAAGGCGCGCTACGGCAGAACCTCGCCGGCGTTGGTCGCCGCCTGGGACAAGGCGATCGCGGGTGCCTATACCACCCGCTACTGGACCCCGCGCTGGTGGCACGAACAGGCCGGCGCCTATCTGTTGTTCAAGACGCCCAGCCTCGACGGCGCCGACTATCCCGTAGCCCCCGGCGACCCCTTGGCACTTCGGGCCGGCATCGACGCGCTGCTGGCGCAGGCCGGCCAGCATGCGGGCGAACCGCTCTATACCTATGACGTGGTCGACCTCGTCCGGCACTATGCCAGCGTAAAGCTGGACGGCCGGCTCAAGACCGCGGTCGCCGCGTACAAAGCCGGCGACCTCGCAACCGGGGACCGCGCGACCGCTGCGGCCGAAAGGCTCGCAAAGGGGATCGACGCCATCGCCGGCAACCAGCAGGAAACGCTGGGCAGCTGGCTCGCCGACGCCGCCGCCTATGGCGACACGCCCGCAGAGAAGGCGGCATTCGTCGAACAGGCCAAGGCCGTCGTCACCGTCTGGGGCGGCACTGGCCATCTCTCCGACTATGCCTCGCGCGCATGGCAGGGCCTCTATGCCGGCTATTACTGGCCGCGCTGGCAGCGCTTCCTCGCCGCCCAGCGCGCCGCTACCGTGGCGCACACGCCGTTCGATGCAAAAGCGACCAACACCGCAATCCGCGACTGGCAGGCCGCTTGGCTGAAGGACGGCAGGATGTGGCAGCGTCAACGCCCCGCCGCGCCGCTAGCCATCGCCCGCACACTCCTCGCCGAAAGCGACGCCCAATGACCGAAACCCAGGCCAACACCGTCGCCGCGCTCGCCGGCAAGCCGCGCTTCCTCGCGCTCGACGTGTTTCGCGGCGCGACGATCTTCCTGATGATCCTGGTCAACACCTCCGGCCCGGGCGCACCCGCCTATCCGCAGCTGGTCCACGCCAAATGGGTCGGCTTCACGCTGGCCGATCTGGTGTTCCCCACCTTCCTGTTCGCGATGGGCAACGCGATGAGCTTCGCCTTCCGCAAGCCTGTGGCAACGGGGCCGTTCCTCGCCCGACTGTTCCGGCGCGGGGCGATCATCTTCGTGCTCGGCTTCCTGATGTACTGGTTCCCGTTCGTCGAACACGGGGCCAATGGCTGGGAACTCAAGCCCTTCGCGCTCACCCGCGTGCCGGGCGTGCTCCAGCGGCTGGCGCTTTGCTATGTCCTGGCGGCGCTGCTGATCCGCTGGCTGTCGACGCGGCAGCTCGTGCTGGTCGGCATCGCGCTGCTGCTCGGCTATTGGACGATCCTGCTCGCCTTCAGCCCGCCGGGCATGGCGTTCGACAAATACTCCAATATCGGCACGAAGATCGACCTGTGGCTGCTCGGACCGGGGCATCTCTACAAGAAGGATGCGGGCTTCGATCCCGAGGGGCTCCTCGGCACCCTGCCCGCCACCGTCAACGTGATCGCCGGCTATCTCGCCGGGCTCGCGATCGTGAAGGGCGGCAACCTCGGCCGCACCGTTCGCACCATGGCGCTGGTCGGCGTTGCGCTGGTAGTGGCCGGGCTCGCCTGGTCGCCCTGGTTCCCGATCGCCAAGAAGCTGTGGACCGGCTCCTACGTGCTGCTCACCGTCGGGATCGACCTGCTGCTGCTCGGCGGCGTGATCTGGCTGATCGAGATCGCCGGGTTCAAGCGCGGCACCCGCTTCTTCACCATCCTCGGCCGCAACCCACTGGCGATCTACCTGTTCTCCGAGCTGTTCGTGACCGTGCTTGGCATGATCCCGATCGGTCAGGAGCGCGGCGCCTATGAGGCCGCTGGCGTCGATGTCTTCCAGGCGGTCGCGCCGGGGCCACTGGGCTCGCTGCTCTGCGCCTTCGCCTATACGATGCTGTGCTGGGCGGTGGGCTGGTGGATGGATCGCAAGGGGTGGATCCTGAAGGCCTGAGCGCTCCAATAAGACAGTTTTATTTCAAATAGTTGATCCGCATTAAGCGCGGAACGCGGGAAAATCTGGGCCGTTGGATCGGTCCAGGTACCGGTCCTCGGTGCCGCTTCTTGAGGGCAACTATGACAGCGTTGGTGCAGCCGGCCGATTTTGCGCGCCCGGCGATGGCGAACGGAATGCGGGTGCTGGAGCGCAGCGTCTATCGCGGCCCGCACCTCTACAGCGTCCGTCCGATGATCCGCATCCAGATCGACCTGCGCGACCTGGAGCAATGGCCGAGCGATCGGCTGCCCGGCTTCACCGACGCGCTGCTCGCCCTGCTCCCCGGCCTCGGCGTGCATGGCTGCAGCTATCAGCGCCCCGGCGGCTTTGTCGAGCGGCTGCGCGAGGGGACCTGGCTGGGTCACATCATCGAGCATGTCGCGCTGGAGCTGCAGACGCTCGCCGGTTCGCGCGTCACTCGCGGCAAGACCCGATCGGTGAAGGGCCGGCCGGGCGTATACAACGTCCTCTATACCTATCGCGACGAAGCCGTGGGCCTCGCCGCCGGGCTCGCGGCGACTCGCTTGGTCGCCGATCTGCTGCCGGAGCCGGTGCGCAAGGTCGAAGGGCTGCAGCTGCTCGGCGTGCCCCCGCTCGACGCGCCACGGGACGTGCGCGCGATCATCGCGGCGCTCCAGGCCCTGCTGAAGGCCAATGCGCTCGGCCCGACCACCCGCGCGCTCGTCGAGGCGGCGGAGCGGCGCGGCATCCCGGTCGCCCGGCTGAACGAGCACAGCCTGATCCAGTTCGGCCATGGCAGCCGCCAGAAGCGGGTCCGCGCCAGCATCACCGGCGACACCGCGCAGATCGCGGTCGACATCGCCGGCAACAAGGCGATGACCAAGCAGCTGCTCGCCGACGCCGGGCTGCCAGTCCCGCGCGGCGTGGTCGTGCGGCGCGAGGACGAGGCGCTGGCCGAGGCGAAGCGCCTGCGCTGGCCGGTGGTGGTCAAGCCGCTCGACGGCAATCACGGCCGCGGCGTGACCACCGGCATCGCCGACGAGGACGCGCTGCGCACCGCCTTCGCCCTTGCGGCACAGCACAGCCGCCGGGTGATCGTCGAGCAGCAGGTGCCGGGCAATGATCACCGCATCCTTGTCGTGAACGGCAAGGTGGTCGCCGTCGCCGAGCGGGTTCCGGCGCAGGTGATCGGCGACGGCTTCCACTCGATCGCCCAGCTGATCGAAGACCTCAACCAGGATCCCCGCCGGGGCATTGGCCACGAGAATGCGCTGACCCGCATCGTCATCGACGAAGCGATGCTGGCGCTCCTCGACAAGACCGGCCGCACCCCGGCGACGATCCCGATGGCGGGAGAAATCGTCCGGCTGCGCGACACCGCCAACCTCTCTACCGGCGGTACCGCCGTCGATCGGACCGACGTGATCCACCCGGCGAACCGCGCGGTGGCGGAACAGGCAGCGGCGGTGGTCGGGCTTGACGTATGCGGCATCGACTTTCTCTCGCCCGACATCACGCGACCGGTGCGCGAGACCGGCGGCGGCATCGTCGAAGTCAATGCAGCTCCCGGCTTCCGCATGCATCTGGAGCCGTCCAGCGGCACCCCGCGCGACGTCGCCGCGCCGGTGATCGACATGCTGTTCCCGCGTGGGCGCCGCAGCCGCATCCCGATCTTCGCGATCACCGGCACCAACGGCAAGTCCACCACGGCGCGGATGGTGTCGCGCATCCTATGCCAGTCAGGGCGGAATGTGGGCATGACGTCCACCAGCGGCATCTATTTCAACGGCCATCTGATGGTGGAGGCCGATGCCAGCGGCCCGAAGAGCGCCCGCACGGTGCTGCGCAACGCCAAGGTCGATGCCGCGGTGCTGGAAACCGCACGCGGCGGCATCCTGCGCGAGGGCCTGGGCTTCGACGGCGCCGATGTCGGCGCGGTGCTCAACGTCACCGCCGATCATCTCGGGGTCAAGGGCATCGATACGATCGAGGAACTTGCCCAGGTGAAGGGCGTGGTGGTCGAAAGCGTCGCACGGCGCGGGCATTCGGTGCTCAACGCCGACGATCCGATGTGCCACCGCATCGCCCGCCATGCACGCGGCACGATCGTGTGGTTCTCGCTGGGCGGCGGGACCGACCTTTCCGACCATCTCCGTCGCCACATCGCCCAGGGCGGCATGGCGGTGGTGCGCGAACCCGGCAGCTATGGCGGCTGCATCATCCTCCACCGCGATGGCGAGCGCATCGAAGTGATGCCCGCCGCCGACATCCCCGCGACCTTGGGCGGCATCGCCGAGTTCAACATCGCCAATGCACTCGCAGCCGTGGCTATGTGCGCCGCGCAGCGGATACCGATCGAGGCGATCCGCGAGGGGCTGCACGCGTTCAGCGCCTCGTTCGAGGATTCGCCGGGACGGCTCAACATCCACGACGCGAACGGGATGCGCTGCATCCTCGATTATGCCCACAACCCGGCCGGCCTGCAGGCGCTGGGCCAGGTGATCGATCGCATGCGGGAGCGCTACAACCGCGTGATCGGCATGGTCAGCATTCCCGGCGACCGCCGTGATTGCGACATCGTCGAGATGGGCCAGCTCGCCGGCAAGCTCTTCGACGAGATCGTGTTCCGCGAAGCCCCGGACGGCCGCGGGCGCCCGCGCGGGGAGACCAACGGCCTGATGTCCGAAGGCGCGATGCAGGCGGGGATGCGGCCCGACCAGGTCCACCGCATCGTCGACGAGATGGACGCGGTGAACATGGTGCTGGAACTCGGCCGGCCCGGCGACCTGCTGGTAATCATGCC
>Ga0307412_10002467_pt1 | contig 10290 bp, 12 predicted proteins | sample DK1Cmetagenome_3_FD_203823 | JGI IMG/M metagenome (GOLD analysis project Ga0307412, IMG submission 203823) | Maize rhizosphere microbial communities from greenhouse at UC Davis, California, United States - DK15-C-1 | ecosystem: Host-associated > Plants > Roots > Rhizosphere > Soil | place: USA...
TGGCCATGCCGCGCTCGAACGCGCGATCCACGGTGTCCCGCGCCCGCATTATTATCAGGGCGAAAAAGTGGGCGAACATCGCGTCTACAATGAATCGCTCACCCTGTTCCTGCTGAACAATCCTGGCCGCGTCGGCCGCTTTCATATCGCCCGCGACTATTATAGCCGCGAATGGGAAGGGCTGCTCGATCGCGTGGAACATGGTGAGCTGGAGTGGCTGGGCGAGGATGAGCCGAAGGACACGCCCACGGCCCGGAAAAAGCGCGACGAGATCGTCCGCGACTTCGTAACGGAAAAGACTCATTATTTCCGCGACGAGGACAGCAAAGGCACGGGAAAATGACCGCCACCGCGCCTACCCGGCCCCAGCGAAGAGCGGGGTCGCGAGCGCCCGGAAAGACCCATCCAACAATTTCCTATTTCGCCCCGAAAAAGCCTTTCATTTCAACATCGTTCAGTGTCAACTGTGTCAACTTCGCTCCACACTCGTCGCCCACGGACCGCGATAGGCGTGCGGTCAGGAAATCATACCCGGCTCAACCGCACAAAACCGGCATGGTAAGTCGCCCGCGCCCCGCCCGCCTCGAACAGCCGCGACACCTGCCGCAATTGCGCTGGCGACAGCGGTGCGCGCCCCTCCGCCGCGACGGTCGCGCCAATGCCCTTCAGATGCTTCAGGAACGCCCGCGCGCTGCCGAACTCGACCACATAATCCTCATCGAACGCCGCCCCGTCGGAATAGCCCGCCGCCAGCGTCTTCAGCGCATCGAGCGAGGGATAGTCCGGCGTGCCCGCCGTCAGCCCCAATTCCTCATGCGCCGCGCGCCACTCGGCAAAGCTCCGCTCGGCCATCGTCGAGAAAATCAGGCTCCCTCCCGGGCGCAGCAGCGCGAACAGCCGCTCCAATGCGCCAGGCAGATCCTCGAACCACTGAAAGGCCAGGCTGGACAGGATGAGGTCGAACCACTCCCCTTCGAAACAGGGCCACTCGCCGTCCATGGTAAAGAAGGACGCCGACAGCATCGGATTGCGCGCCGCCTGCCGCACCATTTCGGGCGCAAGATCGCTGACCGCCAGTTCCGCCTCCGGCCATTGCGCGCGGATATGGCGGGTCAGCAGGCCGGTGCCGCAGCCAATCTCCAATATCCGCGCCTGCGCCGGCACGCGGCGCTGCGCGGCGAGTTTGGCGACCGTTTCGGCGACAATGGCCTGCACCCCGGCGCTATCCTCATAGCCCTCAGCCGCGGCGCCAAAGGCCCGCTTGATTCGCTCTGTCCGCTTGTCCGCCATCGCCGCCTCCAATGGCCCAGTTCGCCGCCTTTTTCCAGACTTGTGACGCGCGAGGGACTTGCTCCTGCGGCCAATCGCGCTACGTCCGGATGATGCGCGACCCCGCCCGCCTCTTGACGCTCGATGCCATGCGCGGCTTTGCGGTGATGGGCATATTGCTGATGAACGTCATCGCCTTCTCCATGCCCGACATGGCCTATATCAATCCGCGCCTGTGGGGCGGGGAAACGCCCGCCGCCTTCGCCGTCTGGACCGCCAATTTCATCCTGGTCGATGGCAAGATGCGCGGCCTTTTCTCCCTGCTTTTCGGCGCGAGCGCGGTGCTGATCCAGCAGCGGTTGGCGGATCGGGGCGAAGGGTTGGGTCTGCTCTATCGCCGCTTCTTCTGGCTCTTCCTGCTCGGCCTTTGCCACTATGTCTTCCTCTGGTGGGGCGACATATTGCGCCTCTATGCGGTGGCCGGGTTCGTCCTGCTGCTCTTCGTCCGGCGCGAGCCGGGGGACTTGTTGGGCAGCGCCATACTCTTCTTCCTCATTCAGTTCGCAATCGTGGCCGCCTTTTCCGTCTCGCTGCTCGTCGGCGGTGAGGCCAGCCTTCCCGGCACCGACGCCGCGACGCTGCGCGAACAGGCCGCGCTTCACCAAAGCGGATATGGAGCAATCGTTGCGGATCGGCTGGCCCGGATCGGCAGCGACCAGACGGCGTTGCTCGTCCTGTCGGGTTTCGAGGCGCTGGGCTTCATGCTGCTCGGTGCGGCGATGCTGAAAAGCGGGTTTCTGACCGGGCTTTGGCAGAAGGCGGAATATCTCCGCATCGCCCGCCTCTGCTACATTGCGGGCGGCGGGCCGATGATCGCCCTCGCGGCCTGGTGCTGGGGCAGCGGCTTTGACCCGGTCGTCACCTTCAACGCCGTCATCAGCTGGTCCCTGCCCTTCCGCGTACCGCTGACCATCGCCCACGCCGCCTTGCTGATGTGGCTGATCCTGCATTTTGACGGCAGCAGGATGATACGCTGGATCGGCGCCGCCGGCCGCACGGCCTTCTCCAATTATATCGGCACCAGCATCGTCATGACGACGCTCTTCTATGGCTACGGCCTTGGGCTTTACGGTAGGGTAGACCGCGTGACGGTGTATCTGTTCGTGCCACTGGTCTGGTCACTGATGCTGCTCTGGCCGCTCCCATGGCTCAGGCATTTTCGCTATGGCCCCTTCGAATGGGCCTGGCGCAGCCTGACGCGCTGGCGTTGGGAGCCGATCCGGCGGTGCTGATTACCGGACGCTGGCGCTGTCCTGCGGCAGGTCGAGCGGCTGCGCCTTCGCGGTCAGCATCGCGCGAAGGTCGGCGATCGGCACGATCCGCAACTGCTTCGTCCCCTCGTCCATATGACCGAGCGGCCGTCCTTCGGCATCGAAGCTCCGGCTCTCATACAGGCCGGGCGCAACCTCGACATAGGTCCAGCACACGCGCGGCGTCTGCGTGCGGCTGAGCGCCGTCCAGGTGGAAAAGGCCGCGCCCTCGACCATCCCGTCCCGCTCCGATGCATCGTCGAACGGCATGGCCCGGTCGCGATAGAGCGCCATGTGATCGGCGGGCGCAGGCTCGTCCGATTTGGGACAATAGCCCTTGCCGACCTGTTCGGTGGCTTCCCGCGACACCAGCAGATGCGCCGGGGTCACGGCCAGCAAGCTAACGAACGCAGGGCCCTCACCCGCCGCGAAATCGCGCGACGCAACCTGCTGCCACCCGCTGATGAGTTGCGTCACCGCCGCCGCGTCCAGCACATGCAGGACCGGGCCGTCGGGATCGTCGCTATAAAGCACGTTACCGGCCGCACCGCCCGGCGCGCGCGCAAGCAGCGCCGCCAAATCGACACCGGCGTCCGCCCAGCCGCTGTCCGGCGCTCCGGTCGGCGCGAAATAATGGGCCCGCTGGCTCTCGATCTCCGTCCGGAGTTCGCTCCAAAAGGACTCCGCCTGCATTTCCATTGCGGACCAGAGCAGATTCAATGCCGAATCACCCGCCGCCGTTCCAACCTCCAGCGATCCAAGATCGCCTTGCTTCGCGCTCACCGGCCCTCCGGCAAGCAGGGCAAGAGCCACTCCGATCGACAGTATTGATGTTCGCACTGGCATCCTCTTTTTTTCGTTTGTTGCCGATGCATAGGGCGGATCGGGCTCAGGTTAAATAGTTGTTAACCAGCAAAATCCGAAGCAGCGCCCAGGGCCGTCGCCACCATCCAGGCAGGAATGGCTGCCATCGCCATGAAGGTTCCAAGCGGCACCTGGGTTGCGCGGCTGACGGCGCGGCCCTTCATCATGTCCCATGCCGCCAGCATCAGCGCGGTTCCGCTGGCGATCAGCAGGATCAACGGCAGTGTCTGCCAACCCATCCACGCGCCCAGAGCGCCGAGCAGCTTGGGATCGCCGCCGCCCATCCCTTCCCGTCCGCGCAACCGGCGATATCCCAGGCGCACCAGCGTCAATGCGCCATATCCCGCCGCCGCGCCGATCAGCCGGTCGGGAAGCGCCACGCCATTCACCCAGATGGCAAGGGTGAAACCAAGAAAGGCCAAGGGCATGGTGAGCGCATCAGGCAGCCAGAAATGGCGGTGGTCCAGCACGGCCAGAACAATCAGGAACCAGGCGAGGATGGCCCAGCCAAGCCCCTCTATGCCCGGTGCCAGCCAAAGGGAGACGGCCCCGGCGATAGCGCAGCCCAGTTCCACCGCCGGATGCAGCGGGTCGATCCGCGCGCCGCAGGTCCGGCAACGGCCTCGCTGGATGAGAAAGCTGAGCAGCGGGACAAGATCGGCCGCGCTGAGCGTGCGCCCGCAGCCGTCGCAGGCCGAACGGCCGGACAGCACCGACCGCCCCTCCGTCCAGCGCAGGATCACCGTCGCGAGAAAGCTGCCGATGACCGCGCCAAGGATGAAGCCTGCAATGGGCCAGAATGGCAGGGGCAGTTGCATCAGTGGCATCATCTGCCCCGGCAGGGCAGCGCCCCCCTCACAACCGCCCGCGTATCGACAATGCCAAGGCGTTCCCTCGATGGGTGAAGCCATTTTTCTGGAGATCGGCGGACAGCGCCGGATCATTGGTCCTTATCAGGAATTCGGCATGGAAGCTGCGGTTCCCCTCGATGCGCATGCGCATCGTTTCCATGCCGGACTGGCTGGCAAGCGGCAGCAGGAGCGCGCTGCCGTCGCACACTGCCTCACCCGACAGGCCCTGCGACAGGTTCAGCCCCTGGACGGCCGGACTCATGCGTGCCTTCAGCCGCCCTTCGGCGCGCGCGCAGGCACCATCGACAAAGCGCACCGACAGATCATCGAAATCAAGGCCATTGACGGGAAGCGGCGCAAAAAGGCCGCCGACGCCGATATGGGCCGTCACATCGTCCACGCCGAAACTGCTGTTGTTGACGCTGACCGCGCCCTTCAGATCATCGGGTGCCCCTCTCTGCCGGGAAAAATCCATTCGCGCCCGCCCTACAAATAACTGGATGGGAGAAAGGCGGGCTTCGACATTGCCCAGCGGCACCCCGCCAATCGTCAGCTGCTCAATGTCACCCCACCACAGGCTGCCATGGATCGCGCGGGCGGCAAGTCCGTTTTCCTGCAGCGCCAGCATGTTGAAGGCGAGACGCAGCGGAAACAGCGCGAGCATCGCGAACAGGAAAACGAGCAGCACGAACAGGCGGCGGCGCGCGGGGAGGAGGAGCCACATCACTGCCCTGCCCTCCGCAGTACAGCAGTCGCCCCGATGACATTGGAACCGGGGACGGGCCGGGCATCCAGCGTCTCAATGTCGATGCCCATGGCCTCCAACTGCGCCAGCCAACCGAAGAACGCCGCCGGGCGCGCCTGGCTGATGGCGATGCCGACCCGGCCATTGCCCTGCGGATCGTTTCGGTCCAGCGTAAAGCCCGCCTCGCCGGCGCTCTGGCTGACCACCACATCCAGCGGTGCGCCAAGCTCGGGCACACGCTCCCCCGACGCACGCTGGAGCAATTCAACACGCGAGCGGATGGCGGAATGACGCTCGACTGCGGCGGCATGGTCATCCCTCGCCCCCTCAAGTCCGCCCGCAACCGGCCGGATCACGCCCAGCCACAGAAAAACTACAGCGAAAAGCGCTGACATGATCCCGACCAGCCATTTCTCGCGCAGGGAGAATGCGGCCCATCTGTCCCTCATCCGCTCGATCATGACACGCGCACCGTCAGGTCTGCCAGCGCCTGCCCGCCCTGCCCCTGTTGGGGGGCCGCCGTAATGGTGAAGCCTGCTTCCTGCAGGGCGATGAGAACCATGTTGATATCCTCGACGCGCGGCGCGGACAGGGTGACGCGCAACGTGCCGTCGGCGCTGTGCGTCATGTTCGCGATGCTGACATTGGGGGCCTCGCGCATGGCCATGAACAGGCCCGATGCCGCCCCGGAAAAGCCCAGCCCGCCGCCGCCCCGCTCGAGGAGCTTCGCATCGAGTTGCGTCTGGGCCTCCGCCGCGCTTTCCACGCGCGGCAGGACGGTTCGCGCGAGCGCCACGCTTTCAGCATCGACCGCTCCGGCGGCAAGGCTATATTTCGCCATGAGAATGAGCGCGATGATGGCGCTGCCCAAAGCCACGAGGCCGGCCAGGATCGCGATCCGCCGGATGCCCGCCCAATCAAGCAGCCGCCTCCCCTTTTTGGCCAAATCGCCCTGCCGCAGGTTAAGCGGAGGCTGCGCCAGCGCGGCAATGGCGGCGCAGTTAATTTCTTCGGCGGGAATGTCCGTCACCGGCGCATCGGCCAATATGGCAGGCGCGATGGGATCGTCCGCCGCAAGCGCGCTGTCCGGCCCGCGCAGCACCGTCTCGCCGCCGATGACGCCCCGAACGTAGCCTTCCTCCGGATGCGGCAGCAGCAGCGCGGCGGGCAGGATGATGTCGGGGTCCAACCCCTGATGCTGCGCCCAGAGCAGCCAACCCGCCATTTGCGAGCGGGCCACCACCGCGACATTGTGGCTGTCTTCCGAAGCCGCCGCCTCATTGGTTGCGACATGCAATGTTTCGGCCGGGCCGATGCTGTTGTCGAGCGCCATCAGCCGAGCGGCGGCCCGTCCCTGACGCGGAGACAATTCGGGAAAATCGGTCCAGTGCAGATTGGTGAGGCCCACGGGCGCGACCAGCATGATCCGGTCGCCCTTCGGCAGCTCCGAAAGCCCCGTGGCATGCAGCCAGCCGGCTCCCGCACCATGCTGAACCATCTGACCGTCGACGACACGCATCCAGAGCGGTTCGCCGCCCTCAATCGCTGGAATCGAAATAATGAAACCGCTGACGGCGCTCAACCCGTTTCCCCCCATTGGCGCCGGATCAGCCGCGCGGGCAGTTCCTCTGTATCTACCAGCGCCTGTTCCGTCACTTCTGCATCCCCCAGCTCGACCATGATGTCGATGCGAAAAAATCTGGTCGTCAACTTTATTTGCGTCCCCGCTAAACCTGGGCTGAGATCTTCCCGCGTCGCCAGATTCCAGAATGCAACCGTGCTCCCATAACCTCCGGCCGGGCGCTGCGCCAGCATTTGCCGCGCCCGCTCGATCGTCAGCTGCCCCGGAATGAGCATGGCGACAAGCGGCGCCTGCTCGGGAGCGAGCGTGTTGACGTTGATCGGTGACAGATCCGTGACGGGCAGCGCACAAATCCACGGCCGTACGGTCGCATAGAGTTGCGGGCTGACGCCTGCGACCGCGCGCAGCTCGCTTGCGTCCATCATCAGGCGGTTGGCGGCGCGATAGGGGCGGGCATATTGCGTATAATATTCATCCTCCGCGCCGCCCGGCTGGGGAAGGGAGTCGCTGTCGATCCAGTCGGCGAGCGCTGCCGCCACGGTCGCGGCGTCGCGGGGGGCAATGCCAAGAACTTCCATAAGGGCGGTGAACTGGCTCACGGCGACGGGGCGGACCCTCAGCTTTTCGGGATCGTCGCCAGCCACGACGCTGTTGAGGTTGAAGCAGTTGCCGCCGTCGGTCACGCGCGAGGTGGCAATGCCGCCGGGAATGGGCAGGCGCGTGGTGCGGCCGTGCCAGTCACCATGCAGCGTGGTCTTCGCCTTGTCCCGATCCTTGAGGTCGCCGATGCGGGCGATGGAGATGGTTTCGGCGGCCAGGGCAAAGGCCCGCGCCTGATCGAGCGCGCCGCTGTTGGCGGCAAGCCGCGTCGCCAGCGTCAGCCGCTCCAGCGCGGCGGCGGCAACCACCGACATGACGGCCACGAGCAACAACACGGTGAGCAACGCAGCGCCGCGTTCCTTTGCCAAAGGCGTCATTGGGCGCGCTCCTGCGGCTCTGTCTTCGGCCCCGGCCCCACGAGGAATAACAAAGTGAGCGGCGGCTCGCCCCGGCGGGTCAGGCGCATTTCAAGGGCGCGGGGGAGGAGGTCGGGCTGCGTCGGCTGCCAGTCGTCCCGCCACTCGCCCTTCTCATCCCGATAGCGGAAGGTCATGCTTTCCACCTTCTCTATCAGGGCGGATGGTTCGTCGGGTGCCGTGCCGTCCAGCAGCGGATAGCTGATGCGCTCCAGCATGCCGTCCGTCAGCCGATATTCGATTTTCTGCAGGGTGGAACGCGGCGCATCGTCCAGGTTCGACCAGCCCGCACGCACCAGCCGCAGCAGCGGCTCGCCGGGATCGCTCGCCTGACCCCAAAAGGCCGGGGCGAACTTGCCATCCTCATTGCGGGTGATGCGGGGCACCGCCTGCGCCAGATCGGCCGTCATGGCAGCGCTCGCGCGCTGGACCAGCGCCATGTCATCAAGATGCGCCTTCACCGCCCCCTGCGCATTGACGCTCCCGGAAAGCAGCATCACGCCCGCCGCCGCCAGCACGCCGAAGATGAAGAGGGCGACCATCAGCTCGATGAGGGTAAAGCCGCCCGCTCCCTTGGTGTCACCCCGGCGGAAGCCGGGGTCTCCCTGCTCTTGGTCATCCCTTGCCTTGGGAGATTCCGGCTTTCGCCGGAAAGACGAGGAGAAGATATTCACTTCACCGGCCTCACGATGGTCAGCACGTTCGGCGATCCGCCCTGAACCCCGGAAACGCGGATATCGATTTTCATGATGCGGGGATCGTCCGTGATTTCCGCATCGCGGGTCCAGCGCCACTGGTGGCCGCCATTTTCGGCCACTCCCTCTTGTTCGCCAAGGCTTGGCGGCGCGGGATTGCTGAGCAGTTCGACCGCCAGGTTTCGCGCCACAATCTGCCCCACCAGCTTCTGGTCAAGATCAGCTGTGGTCGATAGCGTCACACCCTGAAGGCGAAGCAGCGCCAGCGCGGCGAGGCTGAACACCGCCAGAGCGACGAGCATTTCGATAAGCGTAAATCCGGATTGGCCGCGATCATCCACTGACATCGACCTTCCCGTTGACGCCGATGCGGACCGACACCTGCTCGCCGCCCCGCACCAGCCGCACCTGAAGCGGCTGGCTGGCAAGGCCGGTGCTGTCGAAGCTTAGCTGACCCCGCCCCGCCTGCCCCACCAGCGCAACCGTACCCTGACGCCAGTCCGTCTGGACAAAGGGCTTGTCGTTCAGCTGCGCCCATTGCCCCTGCCGCCGCTGGGCAAAGCCGTAGCCGGAAGCGGAGACCCACAGGCTCATCGGGCGCGACTGCAGGACCGCATTGTCCCGCGCCGCAAGCACTCGCGCCGCGAAGCGTTCGGCATCGTCGAGAAGGCGGCTCCGCTGGTCAGGCACGGTCAGGACGACGGCAGCGGTCATCAGGCCGATGACGACCATCACGATCATCAGCTCGATCAGGGTGAAGCCGCAATCATCGGACGATGACAGTGCTCCTGCCTTCGCAGTAGCACGAAGATCACATGTCGCTGGAATAGATATCCGCATTCTCGTTCTCGCCGCCCGGAGCCCCGTCAGCGCCCAGCGAATAAATGTCGAATGCGTCGCTGCGGCCGGGGACGGCATATTGGTAGGGGCGGCCCCAGGGATCGTTGGGCAGCTTCTTGATATAACCGCCGCTGCGGTAACGCGCCGGTTGGGTCAATGTCGGCGGGGCGCTGACCAGTGCCCGCAGCCCGTCGGTGGCGGCGGGGTATGTCAGGTTGTCGAGGCGATACATCTCCATCGCCTGGCCCAGCGTCGAAATGTCCGCCTTCGCCTTTTCCACCATGGCGCGGTCCTGGCTGGGCAGGACGTTGATCATGACAACCGTGGCGAGCAGGCCGATGATGACGATGACGACCATCAGTTCGACAAGGGTGAAGCCGGATTCCTTGTCCTTCCGTTCGTCCCGAGCGAAGTCGAGGGACGTGGCGCTTGCGTCCCTCGACTTCGCTCGGGACGAACGGACGAGGCACTGCGCGGAACGGGTGAAAAACAATGGAATATCAAACATCAAACACCTGTAAGGCTTTGCAATTGCAGGATAGGCAGCAGGATCGATAGCACGATCAGGGCGACAATACCGCCCATGACGACGATGATCGCAGGCTCCAGAAGCGACAGCGCGGTTGCGGTGAAGCGGTCGAATTCCCGCTCCAGATAATCGGCGGCGCGTTCCAGCATGGTATCGAGCTTCCCCGCCGCCTCCCCGCTGGCCGCGAGATAGACGAGCAGCGGCGGAAACACGCCCGCGCGGCGCAGCGCTGCAGACAGGCTGCCGCCGCCCCGGATCGCCTCGACAATGTCGTCGGAGGCACGGCGCAGCACCCTGTTGTGAACCGTCTGGGCGGTAAGCGCCAAACCTTCGAGCAGTGGCAGGCGGCTGGCGATCATGGTGGAGAGCGTGCGCGCCATCCGGGCGGCATGCAAATCGCGAATCAAGCGGCCGATGAGCGGCAGGCGCAGAAGGAGCCGGTCGGCGCTGTAGCGGATTTTTTCGTCCTTCATCGCCTGCCAGCCGGCCAGCCCGGCAAGGATGAGGAAGGCCAGCAGCGCCCACCAATAGCCCGAAAGCAGATCGGAAATGCCGATGATGATGCGGGTCAGCAGCGGCAATTGCTCCC
>Ga0307412_10002468_pt1 | contig 10289 bp, 9 predicted proteins | sample DK1Cmetagenome_3_FD_203823 | JGI IMG/M metagenome (GOLD analysis project Ga0307412, IMG submission 203823) | Maize rhizosphere microbial communities from greenhouse at UC Davis, California, United States - DK15-C-1 | ecosystem: Host-associated > Plants > Roots > Rhizosphere > Soil | place: USA...
GGACGTCTTCGATCCGGCCGCCACCGCCGATCTCGTGGGCGAGGCGGACGCCGTCGGGGCGATCGAGGTGGTCCTGCATTTCCCCGCGGCGCGAAAGCTCGAGGGCATGCGGTTGATGACGCGCCTGCTCAAGCCCGGGGCGCCCTTGTGCCTCGTCGACTCGGCGATCGCGGAGCCCCTCGGCGCGCTCTCCGAGCGCTATTACGCCAATCAATGCATTTACTTCGGCCAGCGCGAGCAGTACTTCGAGCTGTTCAGGCAGGCCGGGCTCACCCCCGCCGCGTACGTCGATTACACGCCCGACCTGTACCAGACGTTCCGGGAGACGACGCGCGTCTTGCGGCGTCATCGCGCGGAGATGCGGCAAGAGTTCGGATGGCTGATGAGCGTCCTCTGGCCCGAGGTGCCGGGGACGGTCTACATCCAGACATTGAAGAACGTCCGCTACGTGCACGCGGTCGGATTGAAGGATTAGCTGCCGGACGTCGAAACGTCCCCTTCGCCGACAAACTCCCCGGGCCCACGTCGACGACCCACCCGGGGCGCTCGGGCCCCGCCAACGGCCGTCGCAGGATGCGCCTCCCACGGGCCTCGATCGTCTCGCTGAAGCAACGCGGCGTTGCGCAGATGCGGTGTTGCGAGCGTGCACCGAGTGAACCATGAATAGCGCACCCCGCTCGATGAACCGACGAACCGCGCTCGAGATCCTGCTCGCTGCCTCGCTCCCCGCGGCCGCGTGCCGGTCGTCCGCGCCTCGGGAGACCATGACCGAATCGAACCCGCTCCCCGCCAAGGGCCGCATGCCGGTCGTCTTCCTCGCCCACGGCTCGCCCCTGTTGCTCGACGACGCCGGATGGGTCGCCGAGCTCGGCGCCTGGGCGCGCGCCATGCCTCGCCCGAGCGCGATTCTCATGATCTCGGCCCACTGGGTCGACGCGCCCATCACCCTGAGCGCCACCGATCCGGTCCCCCTGGTCTACGATTTCTACAATTTCCCCGAGCGCTTCTATCGCGTCACCTATCCCGCGCCCGGCGCGCCCGCGCTCGCGCAGCGCGTCCGCGAGCTGCTCGGCGGCGCGCGCCCGGTCGCCATGGCGCCCAAGCGAGGCCTCGATCACGGCGCGTACATCCCGCTCGTGTGCATGTACCCCGAGGCCGACATTCCCGTCTTGCAGATGTCCCTGCCAACCCTGGATCCGGCGCCCCTGCTCGCGCTCGGCCAGAAGCTCGCCCCGCTGCGCGACGAGGGCGTGCTCATCGTGGGCAGCGGCTTTCTCACGCACAACCTTCGCGACTTCCGCCGCGGGCCGATGCAGACCCCGCCGGCGTGGGCCACGGAGTTCGACGCCTATTGCGAAGGCGCCCTCCTGCGCCGCGACGTCGACGCGCTCGTCGAATACAAATCGCGCGCCCCGGGCGTGCACGAGGCCTTGCCGACCCACGAGCATTTCGTCCCCGTCCTCGCGGCCATGGGGGCCTCGATCGACCTCTCCGAGCCCGTGCAATTTCCCATCACGGGGTTCACCTACGGCTCGTTCACCCGGCGGTCCGTGCAATACGGCTGATCGCCCTCGACGCTACAATTCCCCGAAGGAGCTTCCTCCGATGAGCATCGTTCGTTTCGCCCGAATCGCCCTCCCCGCGGCCCTCTTGCTCTCGCTCGCGGCCTGCGCCGATCCCACCGCGGACAAGCCGAAGGCGACCGTCTCGGCCCCCACCCCCGCCACCACGCAGGCGGCGGCGACGACGCCCGCGGGCGTCACCGAGACCGCCACCATCGACGCCGCCTCTTCGTCGATCGGCTTCGTCGGGTCGAAGGTCACGGGCAGCCACGAGGGCAAATTCGAGAAATTCTCGGGCACCCTCTCGCTCGCCGACGGCAAGGCCGAGGGCGGCAAGCTGACCATCGAGGCCGATGTCTCGTCCGTGAAGACCGACGCGGCCGACCTCGACAAACACCTCAAAGCGCCGGATTTCTTCGACGTGGAGAAGTTCCCCAAGGCCACGTTCGCCTCGAGCTCGATCAAGGCAGGCGGCGAGAAGGGCGCGACGCACACCGTCACGGGCGAGCTCGACCTGCACGGGATCAAGAAGACGATCAGCTTCCCCGCCACCATCACCACGTCGCCCGACGCGGTCACGGGCACGACCGAGTTCTCGATCAACCGCAAGGATTTCGGGATCGCCTACCCGGGCAAGAAGGACGACCTCATCCGCGACGACGTGCTCCTCAAGCTGAACCTGAAGGCGCCGCGCAAGAAGGGCTGATCCTTTCGCAGGGTATTCACGACCGCGCCCCGGGGGTTTTCGACCCGGGGCGCGATTGTTTTTCAATGCGTGGAGAGGATCTCGCTGATGCTCGAATACCGGCTCGGATGGCGGGTCCAGTAATTGAGCAGGCTGCCGCCGCTCGTCATCCACGCCTCGTCGTAGCGGCCGTCGGGCGACTGGATGCGCACGAGGTGATCGCCGCCGCCGAAGGACCAGTGCCGGCCCTGGGGGTCGAAGTGCTCGATCTTCGCGCCGTGGCGGGTCTTGATGTGGAACGAGTCGCTCGGGTCGTCCCACGACGTGTCTACCACGAACTCGTACACCTGCCAGAGGTTGCCCGACGGCAGCATCCCCCAATCGACGTTCAGGCCCGCGTCGTTCGGCAGGCCGAAGATGCGGCAGTTGCGGAACTGCTGCGCCGCGCCCCAGAGATCGCCGTTCCTCGCCGGCTCATGGTGCAGCGTGCACAGCGTGTCGCGCACGAGCCCGAAGCCCTTGGTGTCGCTCCAGTGGTCGTACGTCGCGCGGAAGACGTGCTCGCAGAGCTGATCGGCGCCCGCCGAGAAGCCCACGGTGAGCAGCCCGCGCGCCTTGCGCTCGTGAAGGATGCGGCCGAACAGGCCACGCTCGCCGTTGAAGCGCTCGCCGAGATCCTTGTAGCGGTGCAGCCCCGTCATGCTGTGGCCGCCGCCCAGGATCACGACCTCGGAGGTGTAGAGGTAATGCCAGAGCCGATCGACGTCCTCGCCGCGCAGCCCGCTGCGCCAGTAAAACGGCAGGTACTCGAGGCCGTAGCGATCGTACTGGCTGAAGAACCAGCGGAAGTTGCCCCAGGCGAACTCCTGGCGCTCGAGCTCGCTGTTGTTCTGCGGCGTCTCCGACATCGGCAGGAACAGGATCCGCTTGTTGTCCTCCCCGCGCAGCGCGCGCTGCACGATGAAGTGATCGTGGATCCAGTTGGAGCGATCGTGCGAGCTGTAGACGAGCGACGTGCCTTTCATGAGGGCGCGTAGTCAATCCGCAGAGGCTCCTCGCGTCAAGCGAACGTTTGCCGCCCTGGACGGGGCGTCAGTCGAGGAAGAGCAGGAGCGAGAGCGCGGCCACGCGCTCGGTGTCGCTCCAGGTGCGGAAGCCGCGCGGGATCGTCAGCTCGACCTGCTCCTCGTCGATGCGCCCGCCGCAAGCGCGCCGACCTGCGTAGACCGGGCCGCGACGAACGAGGTTGAACTTGCAGCGGCCGACCTTGCCGCCCACCACGCGCGGGCCCACGAGCAGGCTCACCTCCCGGCCGTACACCAGGCCCTCGCCGCGCAGGCCATCGTCGACGGAGGCCACCGCGATCTCGAGCGGCAAGGAGGCGACGAGCCCCTGGACGCGATCGCCGATGACGCGCGCGTTGACGAGGCTGCCGTAGACGAACCCGCGCAGCGCGTGATCGTCGGGATCGGTGTAGCGGCCGAGGTTGACGTCGAGCCCGAGCACGCCGCCCTGATCGACGCGCGCGCCGACGACCTCGCTGCCGCGGCTGTACATGGCGAAGCGATTGAAGTCGCGCGGCTCGTCGTACAGCTCCTCCTGCGACGGGAAATCCGCGGGAACCGCGCAGCCGAGCGGCAAGAAGAGCGCGACGAACGGGAGCAGGACCTTGCGCATGACCACCCTCCTCGATCCCAGAGCCGGCGCCGATTCTGCCACGAGACCGGCGCCGGAGGAACCCGCGAAGAGCTCCCCCGCGCGGGGCACGAAGTTGTCCGTCCACGCGCGGGTGGCGCTAAAGGGGATGAATGTCCGCCTCCGAACCGAAGCACCGCCTCGAGACGCAGCTCGTGCACGCCGGCGAACCCCTCCCCCGCATCGCGGGCGCCGTCGCGATGCCCATCTTCCAGTCCTCGACGTTCGTCTACAGCGGCGAGGAGAGCTACCACGACGTCCGCTACATCCGCCTGAACAACACGCCGAACCACCAGGCGCTCGCGGGCAAGCTCGCGGCGATCGAGGGCGGCGAGGCGGCGGTCGTCGCGGCGAGCGGCATGGCGGCGATCTCGACGAGCCTCTTCGCGCTGCTCCGCGCCGGCGATCACCTGCTCATCCAGCGCGATCTCTACGGCGGCACGCACGACTTCGTGACGCGGGATCTGACCCGCTTCGGCGTCGAGCACACCTTCGTCGACGGCGCCGATCCGAGCTCGTGGGAGGCCGCGGTCCGGCCGACGACGCGCATCCTGTACGTGGAGACCATCGCCAATCCGCTGCTCCGCGTGGCCGATCTCGAGGCCGCCGTCGCGTTCGCGCGCGCGCGCGGGCTCACGTCGATGGTCGACAACACCTTCGCGTCGCCCGTGAATTTCCGCCCGCTCGAGCGCGGCTTCGATCTGTCGCTGCACTCGGGCACCAAGTACCTGAACGGCCACTCCGACATCGTGGCCGGCGCGGTGATCGGGCGGGGCGATCTGGTCGAGCGGATCAAGCACCAGCTCGATCACCTCGGCGGCTCGCTCGATCCGCACGCGTGCTTTCTGCTGCAGCGGGGCATGAAGACGCTCGCGCTCCGCGTGCGCTACCAGAACGACAGCGCGCTCGCGATCGCGCGCTTCCTCGAGGCGCACCCCGCCGTCCAGCGCGTCCACTACCCGGGCCTTTCGAGCCACCCGCACCACACCCGGGCGAAGGCGCTCTTCGACGGCGCGGGCGGCATGGTCGCCTTCGAGCTGAAGGGCGGCGTCGAGGCGGCCGCGCGGCTGATCGAGCGGCTCACCGTCCCCGTGCACGCGCCGAGCCTGGGCGGCATCGAGACGCTCATCACGCGCCCCGCCACGACCTCGCACGCGGGCCTGTCGCCCGAGGAGCGGCAGCGCGTGGGCATCTCGGACGCGCTCCTTCGCCACTCGGTCGGGCTCGAGTCGACCGAGGATCTGATTGCCGACTTTGCAAGATCTCTCGATTGAGCGCCCGCGCTTGACAGTCGGGGGGCTGGCTCCAGAGTGCGCGAGCCTCCTATGGCGAAGATCCCAAAGCGAAGAGCCCATCGTTCTCCAGTTGCGTTCGTTTTGCTCGGAATCGCGTTTGCTGGCTCGTTCGGCCCCGGCCTCGTGTCGCGGGCGGCCGAGCGAGGCAAGCGTGACGTGCCTCCTGCCGCTGCCGTGACCGCCCGCGCGCCCGCGCAGAAGCTCGTGGTCGGGCCGCGCTTCGTCGAGGTCGCGCGCCGGATGAGCCACGGGGACCCGATGGCGGGCCCCGCGGTCGAATCCTCCAAGATATCCAGGAGCGAAGCACGAACCACGTTTTCCCTGCGCAATGAGGGGGACGTCCTGGTCACCGTGCGCGTGCCTGGCGAGGGCCGCGACGCGCGGCTCGCGCCGACCGAGAGCGTGCGCGTATCGCTGGAGGCCGGCGGATCCGGTCCGGCGGTGAGGCTCGAGGGCGGAGGTTTTTCCACGCAGCTCGCGCCGCGGGATGGGGCGAGCTACGTGGTGGAGCGCGTCGGCGATGCGCTGGTGGTGCGGCGGGCGGGGGGGACGTGACGTAAAGGCGCGGCCCCCCTCTCCGCTCCTCGATCCCCCGCCTCCGGCCACCTCGCCCCCCGTATCAAAGATCACATCCCCCGGCTCCGCGAACGTCGCCCCCCGGGTCGGACGTCACATCCCCCGCGTCCGCGCACGTCGGCCCCCCGCTCCGACGCATCACCCCCCGCGGGGATTGATCTTCCGGAGCGGGGGGATCGCCTTTTCGAGCCGGGGGAGTGGTCGAGCGACCCAGGAGAGCACATTCTCGCCCCCTTCCGCGTTCGATTCTGGCCTGGTATGCCTGGCCCAAACCCCGAGGGAGGTTCCATGGCAAAGCTCACCATCGGCCAGAAGGCCGAGCGCGTCGTGAAGTTCCTGCTCGCCTTGCGCAGCCCGCGCATTGCGGCCGCGCTCGCGCAACACGGCTTCACGCAGGCAGATCTCGATGAAGGCTGGGATCTGCTGCGCAAGATCACGCGCACCCGCCTCGATGTCCCCGCCGAAGACGCCGCCCCCGTCGACCCCGACGCGCTACGCGCCCTCGACGCGTGGGAGAACAAATGGTTTGCCATCGCGGCGGCGACCCTCAAGCGCCGTGCGCCGAAAGCTCATGATTGGGTCTTCCGCAACCTCTCGCAGACCGAAGGCGTGGCCGTGATCGTCTCCGTCGGCACCTTCATCGAGCGGTGGGAACAGCTCGATAAAGCCGAAAAAGAGGGCGGCCTCGGTGCGACCGGCAAGGAGGCGAAAAAGATCCTGGAGCAGCGCGGGCTGACCAAGGACACGATCGCCGAGGCCAAGACCCTGCTGAAGAAGCTCGGAAAGGTCGAGGGGCCCCTGCCGGATCTGGAGAAGATCGCCGCCGAGGATGCCTCGTTCGAGGAGGCGGAGACGGCGCTCTGGGCGTGGTATCTCGAATGGAGCAAGATCGCTCGTACGGCGATCACGCAGCGCTCTCTTCTCCGCCAGCTCGGCTTCCTGCGCACCACGGCCGGCGGCAAGGAGGAGGAGATTCCGGACGAGGAGATCGAAGACGAGACGGAGACCGGCGCGGCGAGCCCCGTCCAGCGCGCGAAGAGGGGCGGGAGCTGATCCGCGCGACGGATCCGCGTCGCGACTAGCGCAAGGCTTCGGCGGTGGTGGCGGCGGACATGGCGTGTTCGAGCCAGCGTTCGAGCGTCGCCGGATCGGTGCACGCGTCGATGCGAGCTTCGTCGTCGGGCGCGAGCGCAAGGCCGCGAAGCGTGAGCACGCGGCGCAGCATCCGGCGGGCTTCGAGCAGCACGCCTTCTTGCCTGACCGCGGCCTGGGCTTCCCCGACCAGCTCGCGCTGGAACTCCGGATCGCCCTTCATCATGAGCCGCCCTATCCAGCGCCGCCGGGCGCGGATCTCGGGATCGTCTGTCGGCGGGTGTCGTCGCTCGAGCTCTTCAAGAAACGTCGCTGACATCGTGGTGTACTCTACCATGTCCATCATCCACTCCCAAGGCCGCCGCGCGACGGCCCACAGGGCAAACTCCTCGAGTGCCCGGCCGGAGCGGGCCACCAGGAACGGCACGAGCGCATCCTCTAACGGCAGCTCATTGGCCGCGATCCACAGGAACGGAAACTCGGACACGACCTCGTAACACCCCGGTCCGACCGCTCGCACTTCGCGCAGCCGTCCGAGCATCTCCGGCACGTGTGGTGCTACCAGCCACAGCGGCACCTCCCCGGTCCAGGGCGGATCGGCCGCCTCGACGCGCTGCACCTGGCGCGCCTGCCGCCGCAGGAGCGCCCGCTGAAGGGCCCGGACGTCGAGGTGATCGCCCGGCATCTTCAGCTCGACGAGGAGCTCGTCGTGCGTTCGCGCCAAACACCAAGGTCGCGGTAGGTCCGCGAGGTCGTCAGGGCGGCGGACGAGGAGCAGGCCGTCGCCTTGCACCTTGGTCAAACCGATCTCGGGCGCATCCTGCCAGCACACAGCGCCGCGCGTGACGAGCTCGGTCTCTTCAGCAAAGGTGCGCTTGGCAAACAGCTCCGGCTGGCCCACGAGTCATGTCGTGTATCCGGGTTTTACCAGGAACGCAACCCACCGCGTCGAAACAAACGCCGTTCTGTTTTACCGAACCGCCCGCGCCAGCCTGCTCAGCAGCTCATTCGCTCGCGATTTCCAGGCTGCCCTCCGCCATCGGCGCGAGCGGCAGCCGGACCGTGAACGTGCTGCCCTGATTGGCCCCGGGGCTGTCGGCCGTCACCGTCCCGCCGTGCATCTCGACGAGCTTGCGGACCAGGGTGAGGCCAATGCCGAGGCCTCCCTGCGACCTCTCGAGCGACGCGCCGACCTGGGTGAACATATCGAAGATCTTCGGCAGCATCTCCCTCGGCAGGCCGACACCGTTGTCCTGGACCGCGATGGCCACCTGATCGCCATCCTGCGCCGTTCGAACGCTGATGCGTCCCCCGGCCGGGGTGTACTTGGCCGCATTGTTGATGAGATTGGTGAGCACCTGGGCCAGCCGGATCGGGTCGGCGTCGAGCAGGAGCGGCTGGCTCGGTAGCTCGAGCGTCAAGGTGTGCCCCGCCGCCTCGACGAGCGGCCGGCTCGTCTCGAGGGCGACGTCGACCACCATGCTCAGCTCGACACGCTCTTTCCTCAGGGTGATCTTCCCGCTCGTCACGCGCGACACGTCGAGCAGGTCGTCGACCAGGTGGACCAGGTGGGCGAGCTGCCGCTCCATGATGCCCATGATCCGCCCCGCTTTCTCCAGGTTGCCCATGCGCAGCACGGCCAGGCCATTGCGGATGGGGGCGAGCGGGTTTCTGAGCTCGTGGGCGAGGGTGGCCAAAAACTCGTCCTTGCGCCGATCCGCCTCGCGCAGCTCGTCCTCGGCCCGCTTGCGATCGGTGATGTCCGTGCCGGTCGGGGCCACGAACAGCACACGGCCCTCGTCGTCCGTCACCGGCGCGAGGATCAGGTCGACGATCCGCTCGCTGCCGTCGGCGATATAAAACCTGGTCTCCGTCCGGAAGGCCCGCCCCGCGGCCGCCTGGAGCGAAGCCTCCTGGACCATCTGCATCAATTCGGGCGAACGGTTCCACCACCCGCACTCCCAGAACGGCTTGCCGATGACCTCTTCCCGCTTGGACCCGCAGGTGTCCAGGTAGAGCCGGTTTGCTTCGACGACCGTGCCGTCGAGCGTCATGACCCCGGCGAAATGGGTCCCCTGCTCGAAGAATACGCGAAACTTGGCATTCGCCTCGGCCGCCGCCGCCGCCTCGGCCGCCGCTCGCCGGAACCGCTCCTCGGCGATCTTTCTCTCGGTGATGTCCCGGAAGACGAGGACCGCCCCGTAAATCGTCCCGGATTCGTCCTTGATGGGCGCGGCCGAGTCGTCGATCGGCCGCTCGGTGCCGTCTCTGTCGATGAGGATCGTGTGGCCGGCGAGGCCGACGCCACTGCCGGTCTCGAGCACCCTGAGGATCGGGCTGACCATGGGCCCCCGGGTCGCTTCGTCCACGATGCGGAAGACCCGTTGCAGATCCTGACCCGCGGCTTCGGCCCGCGTCCAGCCGGTGAGCCGCTCGGCCTCGGGGTTCATGAACGTCACGCGCGTCTGCGTGTCGGTGGCGATGACCGCGTCGCCGATGCTCGTGAGCGTCGCGTGCCACAGCTCCTTCTGCTCCCGGATGGCGGCGGCGGCCTGCTTGCGCTCGTTCGCCCGGAGACGGAACAGCTCGAGGAAGACCGACACCTTGGCCCGCAGGATCTCGGGGACCAGGGGTTTGGTGAGGTAGTCAACGGCCCCGAGCTGGTAGGCCTCGCGGACCCACGCGGCGGAGTTGTCGTTGCCGGTCAGGAAGATGATGGGCGTGTGCCTGGATTTCGCCCGGCCGCGCATGAGCCGGGCCGTCTCGAGGCCGCCCATCCCGGGCATGTTGACGTCGAGCAGGACGGCCGCGAAATCGCGCTCCAGGATATGCCGCAGGGCCTCTTCGCCGGACATGGCCCGCACGAGATTGCCCGCGAGGTCGCCAAGCACGGCCTCGAGGCTGAGCAGGTTCTCGGGCCTGTCGTCGACGAGCAGCAGGCTCACGTGGTCGGCGTCGCTCGATACCGGCGATTCTGCCTTTTTCGCGTTCGTCACGTGACCCCTCGCATGGAGTTACGTGATAGAACGGCGCGTCGCGCAGGTCAACGAACGCAGGCCGTGAGGGGCTTTGACGAACGCGCCGGCGGCGTGATGTGCCCCGCAGCGCCTTGTTGCATCTTCCTCCGCGTGTCCTTCGCCGCCTGCACGGGCGCCCACGCCGCGAGGTCTCCGACCGTCCTCGCGTCCGTGGGCGCGGCCCCGAGCGCTCGCCGCGGGGAACCTCGGTGCGCCGGGATGGCCCCCGCGCGCCGAGGCCAGGCAGGTCACGGCACGCAGACCGAGGTCATGTTCAGGCAGCAGGTCCCGGTGTCCGCGCAGTTTGGCTCGCACGAACAATTGCCGCCGCTGCCGTTGCATTCGCAGGGCGAGCAGGTGTCCGGGT
>Ga0307412_10002470_pt1 | contig 10283 bp, 12 predicted proteins | sample DK1Cmetagenome_3_FD_203823 | JGI IMG/M metagenome (GOLD analysis project Ga0307412, IMG submission 203823) | Maize rhizosphere microbial communities from greenhouse at UC Davis, California, United States - DK15-C-1 | ecosystem: Host-associated > Plants > Roots > Rhizosphere > Soil | place: USA...
GCACGACCACGGCGAACCAGGTCGTCTCCTATGCGGCAGTGCTGGCGGTCGCCAATCCGGATCTGACGCTCCGCCCGGGCATGACCGCAACCGCGACGATCGGCGTCGAGAAGCTCGAAAATGCGCTGCTCATCCCCAACGGCGCGCTGCGCTTCGCGCCCGAGGGAACCGGCGCCAAGGGCGGCGCGGGGATCCAGTTCGGCCCGCGCCAGCAGGACCAGCAAAAGGCGATCGGCCGCGGCAGCAAGCAGACCGTCTATGTCGTCGGCAAGGACGGCAAGCCGGAGAAGGTCGACGTCGTCACCGGCCCCAGCGACGGCAGCCGCACCGCCGTGACCAGCACCAAGCTCAAGCCCGGCATGAAGGTGATCGTCGGCGTCCAGGCCAATGGCACGGCCAAGCCCGCCAAGGACGACCAGAACTGACATGGCCGAGCCGCTGATCCAGCTCCAGGGCATCACGAAAACGTTCGGCGAGGGGCCGACCGCGTTCCAGGCGCTGAAGGGCGTCGATCTCGCGATCGAAGCCGGCGCGTTCCTGGCGGTGATGGGGGCATCGGGCTCGGGCAAGTCGACGACGATGAACATCCTCGGCTGCCTCGATGTGCCGACCGGCGGCAGCTATCTTTTCCGCGGCGTGCAGGTCGAGAAGCTGGACCGCGACCAGCGCGCCTATCTGCGCCGCCGCTATCTCGGCTTCGTGTTCCAGGGCTTCAATCTGCTCGCCCGCACCACCGCGCTGGAGAATGTGGAACTGCCGCTGCTCTATCGCGGCGAGCATCGGCGGCTGCGGCGCGAGATGGCGATGTCGGCGCTGGAGCAGGTCGGGCTCGATCGCTGGGCGGACCACACGCCTTCGGAGCTGTCCGGCGGCCAGCAGCAGCGCGTCGCGATCGCCCGCGCGATCGTCACCAAGCCCGACGTGCTGCTCGCCGACGAACCGACCGGCAATCTCGACAGCGAACGCTCGGTGGAAATCATGCGGTTGCTCCAGCAGCTCAACGCCGAGCTCGGCATCACCGTGCTGATGGTGACCCACGAACCCGAAATGGCGAGCTTCGCCAAGACGATCGTGCACTTCAAGGACGGGCTGGTCGAGCGAACCGAAGTCGCCGCCAGCACGGCAATGGGGGCCTGAGCGATGCTGTTCACCACCCTGCTCCTCTCGCTGCGCGAAATCCGCAGGCACATCCTGCGCTCGTTCCTGACGACGCTGGGCATCATCATCGGTGTCGCGGCGGTGATCACCATGGTCACGCTGGGCAACGGCGTCTCGGCATCGGTGCAAGACTCGATCAGTTCACTCGGCAACAATACGCTCGCCGTTTTTCCGGGCGGTGGGCGCGGACGCGGCGGCAGCACCCCGCCGCCCAGCTTCGAGAATGCCGATGTGCTGGCGATCCGCCAGCAGGTGAGCGGCGTCAGAGCGGTCGCCCCCCAGTCTTCCTCCTCTGCGCTGGCGGTACGCAACGCGCAGAACTGGACCGCCTCGGTCACCGGCACCACCAACGACTATTTCGACGCGCAGAAACTCGAATTCGCCGGCGGCCGCCGCTTCACCGATGCCGAGCAGAGCGCGGGAAAATCGGTTTGCGTGATCGGCGACACGATCCGCGCCAATCTGTTCGCGGGCGACGATCCGGTGGGCGAGCGCTTCCGCCTCGGTACGGTCAGCTGCGAAGTGATCGGCGTGCTGAAGAAGCGCGACAATGCCGGGTTCAGCGACCCCAATTCCACCGTGTTGCTACCGCTCAAGACGGTGCAGCGCCGCTTCGTCGGCAACCAGAACGTGCTGGCGATCTTGGTTGCGGTTGCAGACGGCTATGAACCGTCGGCGGTTAAGCAATCGCTGACTGGCCTGCTACGCGAACGCCGCCACTTGAGCGCTGGTCAGCCCGACAATTTCGACATCTTCGACACTGCCGAATTTGCCGCTACGGTACGCAACCAGACGCAGCAGCTAACCCTGTTCGTCGCCGCGATCGCCGCGGTTAGCCTGCTGGTCGGCGGCATCGGCATCATGAACATCATGCTGGTGTCAGTCACCGAACGCACCCGCGAGATCGGCATCCGGCTGGCGATCGGCGCGCTGGGCAAGGAAGTGCTGCTGCAGTTCCTGGTCGAGGCGATCGCGCTTTCCTGCCTAGGCGGCCTGATCGGCGTGGTGTTCGCCTTCTTCGCCTCCTGGGGGCTGGCGACGCTGGCGGACCTGCCCTTCACGTTCGATCTGTCGATCAACCTGTTGAGCTTCGCGATTTCGGCGCTGATCGGGATCGTGTTCGGCTTCTTCCCCGCCCGGCGCGCCGCCGCGCTCAATCCGATCGACGCCTTGCGGCACGAATAGCCGCGGCCGCCTCGAGGTTGCGCAGCGCCTCCAGATCCTCGCGCGTGTCGATGTCGACCAGCTCTTCGGGCCGGGCGATGACATGGTGGCCGCGCAGGATCAGCGTCCGCGCGCCGGCATCGCCTTCGAGGCTGCACAGCTCGGCGAAATGGTCGCGGCCGATCAAGGCCGGCGGCATCGGCTGGACGCCGTCGCTGGAGGCGACCAGCGTGGCGCCATTGTCCGAGGCGTCGAACAATCGGTAGCAATGCGCGACGGTGACGCGCGGCATGTCGGCCAGGGCGATCAGCACCGCCTCGGCCCCCGCCTTCTCCGCCGCCTGGACGCCGTAACGCACCGAGCGCGCCTGGCCGAGCGAAGGATCGGGATTCTCGATCACCTGAAAACCGCACGCCGCAAAGTCGAGCGACGTGCACGCCACCACCGCGATGCGCGCGAGAAACGGCATCTTCTCCAGCGCCGTCACCACATGCAGGGCGAGCGGGTGGCCGAGATATTCCTCGGTCAGCTTGTCGCCATCGACGAAGCGCTCGGACCGGCCGGCGGCGAGCAGAATGAGCGCGGTTTTTTCAGGAGTCAGCATGAAAGGTCTTCACCATGGCGGCTGCGATGGACAGGGCGATTTCGGACGGACCGATCGCACCAATCGCCAGGCCTGCCGGCCCCTCGATCCGCGTGAGATCCTGCGGAGAGACGCCCGCGAGCCCAAGTCGTTCCAGCCGCGCCGCATGGCTGCGCCGCGAACCGAGCGCCGCGACATAGCCGGTGGGGTGGGCCAGCGCGGCGAGCAGCGCCGCATCGTCGATCTTGGGATCGTGGCTCAGCGTCACCACCGCCGTCGCCGGATCGGGCCGGAGCGCCGTCACCGCCTCGTCGGGCCAGCGATCGTCGAGCGTCACGCCCGGAAACCGCTCCTCGGTGAGGAAGCGGCCACGCGGATCGATCACCGTCGTCGCGATGCCGAGTTCACGCGCCAGACCGGCCAGCGCCTGCGCGATCTGCACCGCGCCGACGATAAGCAGCCGGCGCGGCGGATCATAGCGGTTGACGAAGCCCGGCGCATGAATCGCACTTTGCCCGGTGGCGAGATCGGTCCCGACCTCCAGCGGCTGCCCTTCGGCGCGCGCCGCGCGGATCGCGTCGAACAATCCGGGTGGGAAACCCTCCGGCGAAACCGGCTGCACCAGCACCGCGATCTGCCCGCCGCACGGCAGGCCCACTTCCCAGGCGGCGGCATCGGCGACGCCGTATTCCTTCACCACCGCGGGCGCACCGGCGATTACTTCGGCGGCGGTCTGGAGGATGTCGGTCTCGACACAGCCACCGGACACCGATCCCTCGAACCGCCCGTCCTCGTGCACCAGCAAATGGCTGCCGCGCGGGCGCGGGGCCGAACCCCAGGTGGTAACCACCGTGGCGAGCGCCATCCGGGCGCCGCGCCAGGCTTCCGCCGCTGCCAGCACGCTGTCGTTATCGGCCACTTGTCGCGCTCCCGTCACATCCGCTGCCTAACCGCCTAGCCGAAGGAGAGTATCGTGACGAGACTGCTGTTGCTGGCCCTTTCGCTGATGGCGCCCACCCTCGCATTCGGGCAAGGAGCCCCCATGGAAAAGCCGATGCCCCGCATCATCGTGATCGGCCATCGCGGCGCCAGCGGCGAGCGGCCCGAGCATACGTTGCTCTCCTACCAGCGCGCGATCGACTCCGGGGCCGATTTCATCGAGCCCGATCTCGTCCCCACCAAGGACGGCGAACTCGTCGCCCGGCACGAGAATGCGATCACCGATACCACCGATGTCGCGGCGCATCCCGAATTCGCCACGCGCAAGACCACCAAGACGATCGACGGCCAGACGATCACCGGCTGGTTCACCGAGGATTTCACGCTCGCCGAGCTGAAGACGCTGCGCGCCAAGGAGCGGTTGCCCAAGATCCGCCCCGGCAACACCGCCTATGACGGCCAGGCGACGATCCCGACGCTCGACGAGATCATCGCGCTGGCGAAGAAGGAATCGGCACGGCTGCACCGCACTATCGGCATCTATCCCGAGACCAAGCACCCGTCCTATTTCGCCTCGATCGGCCTGCCGCTCGAAGCGCGACTGGTCGCCAAGCTCAAGGCCGCCGGCTGGGACCGCGCTGACGCGCCGGTGTTCATCCAGTCGTTCGAAGTGAATAACCTCAAGCAGCTCAAGACGATGACCAAGGTGCCGCTGATCCAGCTGATGGCCGGCAGCCAAGGCCCGGCGGATCACGCCTATGCCAGCTACAAGGAGATGGCGACGCCGGAAGGCCTCAAGGCGGTGGCCGCCTATGCCACCGGCATCGGCCCCGAGCTGACCCAGATCATCGCCACCGACGGCACGCCGTCGACGCTGGTCGCCGATGCCCATGCGGCGGGGCTGAAGCTCCACCCCTGGACCTTCCGCGCCGAAAATTTCTTCCTGATGCCCGCCTATCGCACCGGCACCGATCCGGCCGCGCATGGCCGGCTGTCAGACGAGATCACCGCGTTCCTGAAGGCGGGGATCGACGGCTTCTTCACCGATTTCCCTTCCATCGGCGTGCCGGCTCGGGATAGCTTCCTCGCCTCCAGCGGCAAGTAAGGCTTTCCCATGCGCATCCTCCCCGTTCTGTTCGTGCTACCGCTGCTGGCGGGGGGATGCGTGGTGAAGACCGCCGCGAACATCGTCACGCTGCCGGTCAAGGCAGGCGCCAAGGCGGTCGACTGGACCACCACCAGCCAGGACGAGGCGGATCGCAACCGCGGCCGCGAAATGCGCAAGCGCGAAAAGGAATGCCGCAAGCATCCCGAGCGCTGCCAGAACGACCCGCACTAAATCCCCCTCCCGCAAGCGGGAGGAGAGATAGAGCCTCACATCAAGAATGCCGCCAGCGCCCGCGCGAACACGTCCGGCTGGTCGAGCATGATGAAGTGTCCGCTGTCGCCGACGCCCCGGATCGTCGCGTTCGGCGCCCCGGCATATTGCGCGCGGTAGAGGCCGAGCACCTTCTCCTCGCCGCCCATCGCGTCGGTCCACGGCACCAGCACGGTGACCGGCGCGGCGATCTTGGCCAGCTCCGGCCGCAGATCGGTGGTCATGTCCTCGTAGAGCGCCTGGCCGCTGACCCGCATGTCCGCCTTGGCCGACCAGCCGACGAGCTTCTCGCGCGACGCGGGCTTCAGCGCATTCTGCCGCGCGATCATCTGGCCGACGGCGTCGGGAAACGGCTTGCCGTACAGGCCGGCCATCTGATTGCGCATCATTGCCGCCTGCGCCTTCAGCGCATCCACGGTGGCGCCGGGCGCGAAGATCACGCCGATGAACGGCAGCGCATCGACGATCAGCGCCTTCTGAACATCCTCCGGATGCGCCCGCGCGAGCATCAGCGAGACCAGCCCGCCCAGCGAATGCCCGACCAGCGGCGCCGCCCCCAATTTGCGCGACACAATCAGCGTGTGGAGATTGGCGACGACACCGTCGAGAATGCCCGGCTGGAGGTTGGCGCGCGGATCGTCGCCACCGAAACCGTTGACCTGCACCAGATAGACGCTGTGGGTCTTCGCCAGCTCGGGCACCACCCCGTCCCAGGTCGCGCGCGGGCTCGACAGGCCGGGGATCAGGATCACCGGGCTCCCGCGCCCGACCACCTGCACCGAGATATGCTCCATCTGGATCAAGGAGTCGGCAGCAGCGGCAACCCGTGCAGGCGCTCCCTGGCCCTGGCCCGATGTAGAAGCGACGGCGATCGCCACCGCCATCGCCAGCCAGCGGCCGCTGGAAACGCGGGAGGCGGTAAAGCAAAGCGCGTGTTTCATTGGTCCTGCTCCTTGGCGGGATTGACGAAAATCTCTTCGATCGCGAGGCCGAACAAATCGGCGATCTTGAACGCGAGCGGCAGCGAGGGATCGTAGCGCCCGGTCTCGATGGCGTTGACGCTCTGGCGTGACACCTCGAGCCGTTCGGCAAGGTCCTGCTGGCTCCACGCCCGCTCGGCGCGGAGCACGCGGAGGCGGTTGTTCATGCCTCGCCTCCTGCCATCCGATCACGCCAGGCGAGCACGCACTGCGCCAACCCCCACGACCCGCACCAGATCGGGAAGGCCCAGAAGACGTCGACCTGTCCGATCGCGCGATAGATTTGCAGGAAGCCGAGCACCGCCGAGATGGCTAGGACGACACCGATACCGAACAACATCGAGGTCACCACCCGCTGCCGCAGATATTCGTCGGTTTCCTCGCGAATATACAGGCCGATCACCACCAGCACCGCCAGGATCGGTAGCGCGGGCAGGATCGACAACGTCGCCAGCGCGGCGCCGGTTGGGTGAAGCTGGTCGACCGCCACACTCGTGCCGAGCACCGCAACGACATAGGCCAGCATCGTCGGGGTAAACCGCTTGAGGTAACGGCGGCCTGCGGGCGTGGTACGCTGCATGTAAAGTTTCCTTGCGAATCAGACAAGGTCGCTTTACGTCAACCATGCTTTACATGTCAAGCGTCATTGACATACGAGCGGCGCCGCTAAAGTCCCCCTCCCGCAGGCGGGAGGGGGGCGATAGAACCGCAGCGGATCGCTTGTTGGGACGCAGGTCAGCCCCGCAGTCGTGCCACCATCTCTTCGGCGAGCAGGCTGAGCGTATCATCCCGCGCGCCCATCACCACGATGCGGTCGCCCGGCCGGGCCTGCGCCACCAGATGCGCCGCCGCCGCCTCGCGCTCCGGAATGTGCACCGCCCGCGCGCCGGTGGCCGCGACGTCGGTGACGATGTCCGCGCTGGTAACCTCGCGCGCCACCGTGCCGCCCTGATAGACCGGGTCCGGCAGCACCAGCACGTCCTCGGCACCCAATTTGGTGGCGAACATCGCCACCAGCTCGCGCCGCATCACCTTGAGCGGGCCATAGCCATGCGGCTGGAACAACAGCAGCAACCGCCCCGGAAATTCGTGCAGCGTATCCAGCGTCGCGGCGATCTTGTCCGGGTTGTGCCCGAAATCGTCGATCACGGCGACGCCGCCGCCTTCGCCGACCAGCTCAAACCGCCGCCGCAGCCCGGTGAACCCCTCGACGGCCGCGCAGGCATCCTCCAGCGACACCCCCGCCGCCGTCGCCGCGCCGATCGCCGCCAGCGCGTTGGCGACATTGTGCCGCCCTGGCACCTGCAGCCGCACCCGCCGCACCGTCTCGCCGGAAACAAGATCAAAGCCGATCGCGAACCTCTCCGGCGAAAGGTCGCGCGCCATCAGGTCCGCATCCCCCTCCACCGCGAAGGTCAGTGTGCGCCCGCGATCCAGCCCCATCGCCAGCGCCGCGCTTTCGGCATCGCCGACATTGACCACCGTCGTCGCCGCCTTGCCCGCGAACGCGCCGAACAGCAGCCGCAATTCCTCCAGCGACTTGTGATCGAGGCTGACATTGTTGAGCACCGCGATCCGCGGCCAATAATTGGCGATCGAGCCGTCGCTCTCGTCCACCTCGCTGACGAACGCGTCCCCCGCCCCCACCAGCGCACTGGCGAAGGGCGCGTCCGGCCCCGCGAAATTCTTCATCACCGCGCCGTTCATCACGGTGGGATCGCGCCCGCACACGTGCAGGATCCAGCCGATCATCCCCGTCACGGTTGACTTGCCGCTGGTCCCCGCCACGCCGATCGGCAGCGGGGATGCGTTGAACAGGCTCGCCAGCAGCTCGGCCCGCGACGTCCGCGCGCAGCCCAACTCGGCTGCACGCACCATATCCGGCACACTCGGCTCGATCGCGGCGGAGGCGACGACCACCTGCTCGGTCGACTGCACCCCGCTGCCATCCTGCGGGAACAGCGTCACGCCCTTGGCCTTCAGCCATTCGAACTTGGCGGGCAGCCGCCCGCTATCGAGGCTGCGGTCCGATCCGGAAACCTGGGTGCCCCGGCCGGCGAGGATCATCGCCAGCGGCATCATTCCCGATCCGCCGATCCCTACGAAGAAGGTTGCTTTGCCATGCTGCATCGGCACGCTATCGGCAATTCGAGGAGACCATACAAGCATATGCGGATCGGAGTCGTCGCGCCGGCGCGGCCAGTCACCCGGGAATCGTCAGCGCGGATGGCGGCGTTCATGGCGCTCACCTATCCCGAGCACGAGATCGTCTTTCACCCGCAATGCTATCTGTCGTCCGGCCATTTCGCCGGTACCGATGCGGAGCGCGCAGCGGCGTTCCTGGAGGTCGCCAACGATCCCAGGATCGACGCGATCTGGTTCGCGCGCGGCGGCTATGGTTCGAACCGCATCCTCGACGCAGTGATGCCGCATCTGGGCGAGGCGGCGCGGCGCAAGACCTATCTGGGCTTCTCCGACATGGGCTTCCTGCTGGGTGCGCTCTATGCCCGCGGCATCGGCCATCCAGTCCACGGCTCGATGGCGAGCAGCATCGGCAAGAACGATGCCGGCGTCGACACCGGCTGGGCGCTGGGCTGGCTGATCGACCGCGACCGCCGCGGCCTCGATCCGGCCCTAGCCGACGGCCGCCCCGCCGCCGCCTTCAATCTCTCGATCCTGACGTCGCTGATCGGCAGCAAGTACCTGCCCGACCTCACCGATCATGTGCTGATGATCGAGGAAGTCGACGAGCCGCTGTACCGGATCGACCGGATGTTCTTCAACATGGCCCATGCCGAGCAGCTGAAGGGCATCGCCGGCATCCGCCTGGGCGCGGTGACCGCGATCGCCGAGAACAATCCGCCCTTCGGCAAGACGATCGACGAGATGATCCTGCGCTGGTGCAGGGAGATGGGCGTCCCCTATCTCGGCCGCTGTTCGATCGGGCACGTGTCGACCAATCGCGTCGTGCCCTTCGGCGTGGCCTGAGGTGTATCCCAAGGCTTGTTGAGTCGGTTCCCGTCACCGAGCCTTGGTATCAGCCCCCGCCCTCGAGCAGGAACTGGGCAAGCTGCCGGTCGAAGCCGGGTACGACGTGGTCGATGAACGCGCGCAGCGTCGGGGTCATGCTCTTCTTCGATGGGTAGCACAGGCTGATGCCGAAATCGTCGGCCCGCCAGTCGGGCCATAGCTGGACCAGATGCCCCTGCGCGATCTCGTCGCGGCAGATCACGAGCGGCAGCAGCGCCACGCCCAAGCCGGCCCGGGCCGCCTCCACGATTACCGCGCCGTCATCGCTCGCCAGCCGGGGCAGCAGGGCGAGTTCGTGCCGTGCACCGGAGGCGTGCATCAACGTCCAGCGCGTCTCCCGCCCCGGCGAACCGAAGGTCAGCGTGGGCAGGGCGGGAAGGTCGAGCGGAGTCTTGCCCGCATGGGCGGCCGCCACCGCCGGTGTCGCCACCATCACCCGATGCAGCCGCGCGAACTGGCGGATCACCATCGAGCCGCTGCTCGGCGGATCAGCGACGCCGCGCAGCATCACGTCGAACGAATCACGGACCAGATCCACGTCCTCGCTGGTGACGTGCAGTTCCAGCCGCACGCCGGGATGGCGGGCGAGAAAACCGGGCAGCAGATCCTGCTCCAGCGCCCGCGCGAACCCCGGCGGACAACACACCCGCAACAGGCCGACGATTTCGGTGCGGGTCCGCTGGGCGATCAGCCGGGTTGCGTCGATGCGATCGGCGATCACGTCGCAATGTTCGAAGATCTCGCGGCCCGCTTCGGTCAGCCGCAGGCTGCGCGTAGAGCGTTCGAGCAGCCGCATCTGCAGATCGTTCTCCAGCCGCGCCACCTGCCGGCTGAGCTTGGCCTTTTGCGATCCGGTCGCGCGCGCGGCGGCGGTGAAGCCGCCGTGCCGCACGACCTGCGCGAAGGCGGCGAGATCATCGAGATGCATGGATCGCCGATACTATCGAAGGGGGGCGCCGTAACCCCCGGTCGTTCGAAAGTGTCGCGCCCGGCCGGCACGGTGCGGGCGCCCGGCGGGCGCACCCCGGCGCGGAGGGGGTCGCGCGCGGGT
>Ga0307412_10002471_pt1 | contig 10283 bp, 4 predicted proteins | sample DK1Cmetagenome_3_FD_203823 | JGI IMG/M metagenome (GOLD analysis project Ga0307412, IMG submission 203823) | Maize rhizosphere microbial communities from greenhouse at UC Davis, California, United States - DK15-C-1 | ecosystem: Host-associated > Plants > Roots > Rhizosphere > Soil | place: USA...
ACCCATCGGGATTAAGGTCGCCGTGCTGAAGGCTCGGGAAATAAGAATAGACACGATTGAGGTCTCTAACTAGGCGCTGAATTCCTTGATGACTGGGATCGTCAAGAAGATCCCACTCGACAGAACCGTCGTGGTTCCATTCGCTTTTTTGACCAATCTCGCAACCCATAAACACGAGCTTTTTGCCTGGGTGCCCCCACATGAAGCCGTAGAGGGCTCTTAAATTTGCAAGTTTTTGCCACTCGTCGCCCGGCATCTTCCTCAGCATCGAGCCCTTACCGTGCACGACCTCGTCGTGAGAAAAGGGCAAGACGAACCGCTCGTCGTAGGCGTAGATCATGCCGAACGTCATCGAACCGTGGTGATATTTTCGATATACTGGATCATCGGACATGTAGTGAAGGGTGTCATGCATCCATCCCATGTTCCATTTCATGTCGAAACCAAGGCCCCCGTCGGCTGGTGAACCTGTCACTTTAGGGAAGGCTGTGGACTCTTCGGCGATCATCAAGACGTTCGGATGGCGTTCGTGGACAACGCTATTAAGATGCTTGAAAAACTCGATTGCCTCCAAATTTTCGCGACCACCGAAGCGGTTGGGTATCCACTCCCCATCAGGACGGCTGTAGTCCCGGTAAAGCATGGAAGCTACTGCATCGACGCGAAGGCCGTCGACATGAAATCTGTCCAACCATTCGAGCGCACTTGCGATCAAGAAGTTTTTCACTTCCGATCGTCCGAGATTGTAGATTAGCGTATTCCAGTCCCGGTGATACCCTTCCCGTGGATCCTCATGTTCATACAGAGCAGTTCCATCGAACCGGGCCAGTCCCCATACGTCACTGGGAAAATGGGCAGGGACCCAGTCCAAAATGACGCCTATTTCGTTCTCGTGACAGCGGTTGACGAAATATCCGAAGTCCTCAGGCGTCCCGTATCTTCCTGTAGGCGCGAAAAGTCCTAAAGGTTGATATCCCCATGACCCGCCAAAGGGGTACTCCATGATCGGCATGAGCTCGACATGTGTGAAGCCCATTTCTTTAACATATGGCACCAGGCGCTGTGAAAGCTCAAACCAATCGAGGGGCCTACCGCCGTCCGACATGTCTCTAAGCCATGATCCTGGGTGGACCTCGTAGATAGAGATTGGTCGACCCAGGGCAACTGTGTGTGCACGTTTTTCCATCCATTGTGTATCTTGCCATCTAACAGGCTCAGGTGAGGCGACAACCGAAGCGGTAGATGGTGCTGCCTCGGCAGCCCGCGCGACAGGGTCGGCTTTTTGTGCCAACACCTTCCCATGACCGTCCAGTATCTCGTACTTGTAGCGCTCGCCGACAGACAGGCCGGGAATGAAGATTTCCCATATCCCGGCTTCGCGCCTGAGGCGCATCGGATGTCGTCGGCCGTCCCAACTGTTAAAGTCTCCTACGACAGATACCCTTCGCGCGTTCGGCGCCCAAACCGCGAAGCCGACGCCCTCAACGCCATCGACCACACGCGGGTTGGCACCGAGCGCCGACGAAAGACGGTAGTGCGTTCCTTGAGATATCAGATGTAGATCGAAGTCACCCAGCAGCGGAGCGAAGCGGTATGGATCCTCTGTTTCTTGCGATCCCTCAGGCCAAGCGATTCTCAGCCTGTACAATGCCTCGTTATCCAAGGCCGCCTCAAAGATTCCCGCAGCGTGAACCAGTGAAGAGACCGCAATAACTGATCCAGTGTAATGATCAAGCAATTCGACACCAAGCGCTCCTGGAGCAAAGGTACGAACTCTGGCCTTGCCGTCCGATGCCGGATGGGGGCCAAGAACCGCAAAAGGGTCGCCGTGCCTGCCTTCGGCAATCGCGTCAAGTTCATCCGCTTCGAGATCCGATACTCGCATCATTGCCAAATCCATCATGCAAGGTCTCCTTGAAGACGTGAGACGATCGAAGAAAATCCAAGCAGTGGAATTGGAAGCCATTTTGGCCGATTGCGCGCCTCATAAGCGATTTCATAAGCCGCCTTCTCGAGGAGGAAAATGTCGAGAAGCTCGCTAACGGTTTGGTGATCACTCGGCAGCTCTGGCGATGACGAAAGGGCTTGAGTGTAGTTTTCGAGGAACGACTTTTCGGCGGCGCTGCCGAACCGGCTTATGACAAGTCGCCGACGTTCGTTGTGATGATCTGACACGGCGTCGTTCTCTAGTGTCGCCGTCGCCACAAGGTAGTCAAGCGAGCGCAGCAGACCTGCGGCGTCCCGCAGCGGACTCGTCTTGGCACGACGTTCCGCGAGATTACGTGCGGGTTCGCCCTCGAAATCGATAATGACAGCGTCGCCTTCTGCCACCAGAATTTGCCCAAGATGAAAGTCGCCGTGAGCGCGCGTCAGTAATGTGCCCGCGGACCTCTCTGATCGTTGTGCAGCAAGCTCGAGTATCTCTTCTTTTCTTGCTAGCAAGGTGCGAATGCCCTCGTCGACCGCGCCATCCGCTGTATCGCCTACCTCCTGCAATTTTGAGAAGGCGTATGTGATCTCGCCGGTGACCGCTCGCTTGATGTTATCCACGTCGGACGGTCCGGCCCGACGCGCAGCGAAAGATTGATCTTCAGTCGGCTTAGCCAAGAGTACGTGCAGCTCGCCGAGACGTTGTCCGACCAAGGCGACGAAGTTAAGAAGCGGATCCAGCTGGTCTTCAGCCAGCTCAAGGTCAGCTTCGGTCATTGCAACCTCGTCCGCAACGCGCCTCAGATTTGCTAGCATCCAGTTCCACGCATCGCCTTGATTGCGGATCGCGCCTTGGACGACGACCAGCGTGGATCGTCGCCCTTCTTCATCTGTGCGAGCGACCTCGCCCAGGAGAGGCGCAGTATGTTCATATCCTTGCTCAGTAAGAAAGCGTGTCATCTCAACTTCGGGGTGGATACCCTCGAACACGTGTCTGATGAGCTTGATCATCGCTACATCGCCGATAATGAGTGAACTGTTGGACTGTTCGGCAGAGAGCCACCTGATTTCTGCTTCATCGGGGATCTCAAGGCGGTCCAGGTAGTCTGTACCAATATATTCGATTGTACCGGAGCGACCGGTGATCATGGATCGGTTTTTCAGGCCCTCGATGATGCCTCGCCCCATCGCATCGACAGTGAAGCCGTCCGTCAAAAACCCGACCCGCCGCCCTTGCCTAATCCTTGCCAAGGCAAGCTGCTGACCAAGGATGTTGGTTGTAGTGTCGTCCCACTCAACGGCCAGCGGGAGCTGATAGCTCTCGACGTGATCGGGTAGGACCGCTTCTAATTCGCCCAGCACAACGCCGTCGGTGAAAGGGATCGGGGTGGCTGAAACCAACCTTGCCGACTGAAGCGATTGATCCTTGGCCCCGAACCATCGTCGCCTGGACAAATATGCTGGAAGGATATCGCTGCTTAACACCCTTTGATGTTGAGGTTCGTCCACCAGTTCGGTGAGGCTTCGGCGAATAACGACGGTATGAAAATCTGGAAGTTGCTCGGGCGGGGCAGTACGCCATGCCGGCCCGTCCGATTGAGCATTAAGCTGGAACCAGAAAAAACCGTAAGGCGGCAGCGTCAGAAGATAGGTGAGCTGCCCGATAGGCGGGAATGGCGACATGCCCGTTAGCTCAACCGGTACGCGCCCCGCGAAGGCCGAGAGATCGAGTTCAACAGCTTGGGGCAATCTCGACAGATTGGCAACGCATAAGATCACCTCTTCCTCGTACTCACGCAGGTAAGCAAGGATCCGTCGGTTCTCCGGGGTCAAAAACCGAAGAGATCCTCTGCCAAATGCGGGATGCCGGCGGCGCAGCGCCAGCATGCGGCGAGTCCAGTTCAACAGCGAGTGCGCGTCAGAGGTCTGGGACTCAACGTTGAGCGCCTCATAACCGTATTGAGCATCTGATACGGGTGGAAGCACCAGGCGCGCCGGATTAGCCTTAGAGAAGCCGCCGTTCCGGTCGGGAGACCACTGCATTGGGGTGCGAACACCGTCACGATCGCCAAGATAGATGTTGTCGCCCATTCCAATCTCGTCGCCGTAGTAAAGCACGGGCGTACCGCGCATGGACAGCAAAAGCGCGTTCATCAGTTCAATTCGTCTGCGATCGCGCTCCATTAGCGGCGCGAGACGGCGTCGGATGCCGAGATTGATACGCGCCCTCTTGTCGGACGCATAGGTGTCCCAGAGATAGTCGCGTTCTGCATCAGTTACCATCTCGAGCGTCAACTCGTCATGATTTCTGAGAAATATCGCCCACTGGCAGGTGTCGGGAATATCTGGCGTTTGCCGCATGATGTCTGTGATCGGGAAGCGGTCTTCCTTTGCGATGGCCATGTACATGCGCGGCATCAGCGGGAAATGGAATGCCATGTGGCACTCATCTCCCTCTCCAAAATACTCGCGGGTGTCCTCGGGCCACTGGTTGGCCTCGGCAAGCAACATAACTCCGGGATGGGTTTCATCAAGCGCCGCTCGGATACGCTTCAGGATCGCGTGCGTTTCCGGCAGGTTTTCGTTGTTCGTGCCCTCACGTTCAACGAGGTAGGGAATGGCGTCTAGCCGGAAGCCATCAATTCCCGTCTCGAGCCAGAAGCGCATCACAGACAAAAGTTCCTTCATCACGAGAGGATTGTCGAAATTCAGGTCCGGCTGATGCGAATAGAAGCGATGCCAGTAGTACGCTCCTGCTGTCTGATCCCAAGTCCAATTGGACTTTTCCGTGTCTATGAAAATGATCCGGGTTTCTGGAAACTTCTGGTCGGTGTCGGACCAGACGTAGAAATCGCGCTCGGGAGTGTCTGGAGGTGAGGTCCTCGCCCTTTGAAACCAGGGATGCTGGTCGGACGTGTGGTTGATGACCAGCTCCATGATCACCTGAATATTACGGTCATGGGCCGCGGCGACGAATTTGCGAAAGTCGTCGATCGTCCCGTAATCGGAACTTACGCTCCCATAGTCTGCGATGTCGTATCCGTCGTCTCGTCTAGGTGAAGGAAAGAAAGGCAATAGCCATATGGCAGTGACGCCCAACGCGGCGATGTGATCTAGCTTCTCGAAAAGGCCTTCGAAATCCCCTATTCCGTCGCCGTTGGCGTCATAGAAGGACTTAATGTGTAATTGGTAGATGATGGCGTCTTTGTACCACAGAGTTGTGTCGGCTGTCTTCGCGGTGGTTCCGTCGATTGACACGTCGTCCATTTTAAATTTCTCCTGTTCTGACGCGCCAGATGGCGAACGGTAAATGGGATGGATCGAGTCTGAGCGTTTGCCACTTGCCTGTCAGTGTAATCCGACTACCACTGACCAGATCTTCTAAGTCGATAGTTCCGCCGTCGTCCTTTCCCCATTTCCATAGGGGTATTTCAACTGTGCTCTCCTCAATGGCGTAGGGATTGAGGCAAATTCCGATGAGCAGAACGTTGTGGCGACCGGGCGCAGCCTTCTCGAAAAACATCACGTTTGGATTAGATGAGCTGAGAAGTGTCAGGCCGAGATGGGAATGGAGCGCGCGATTATCTCGGCGTATCCGATTCAACATTGTTATTTCTGATTTGATATTGCCTGGGCGGTCATAGTCCCAAGCGCGGATCTCGTATTTCTCACTGTCAGCGTACTCTTTGCGTTTGACATCGGGGCGGCCCTCACAAAGTTCAAACCCGTTGTAAACGCCCCAAAGGCCGGACAGTGTAGCAGCCAAGCCTGCCCGAATGACAAATGCCGACCGTGGAGCGTCCTGAAGGAAGTCCGGGTTTATGTCGTGTGTATTTACAAAGAAGTGGGGCCGAAAGAATTCCTTTGCTTCGGACTGCGTGATCTCAAGCATGTACTGCTCGAGCTCCCACCTGCTGTCTCGCCAGGTGAAATATGTATACGACTGTGAAAAGCCGACTTTGGCCAATCGGTACATCACCTTGGGCCTCGTGAACGCTTCCGATAAGAACACGACGTCAGGATGTCGGGCGCGTATGTCGCCAATCAACCATTCCCAAAAAGGAAACGGTTTGGTGTGCGGGTTATCGACCCGGAAGAGCTTGACGCCCTCGTTGACCCATAGCTGGACGATATCCCGCAACTCTTCCCAAAGCGCCGGTATTGCGTCTCGCGCGTAGAAGTCGACATTGACGATGTCCTCATACTTCTTCGGCGGGTTTTCTGCATAACGGATTGAACCGTCCGGGCGCCATTCAAACCAGCCCGGGTGTTCAATGAGCCAAGGGTGGTCCGGAGAAGCCTGAATGGCAAGATCCAACGCCACTTCCAGACCCTCCTCCCTCGTCGCGGCGATCAACCGCCGAAAGGAATCAAATCCGCCGAGTTGGGGATGAATCGCATCATGGCCGCCCTCCGACGAGCCGATCGCGTATGGGCTTCCCGGATCATCTGGCCCAGCTACAAGGCTGTTGTTTCGACCTTTCCGGTTCGTGCTACCGATAGGATGGATCGGGGGGAAGTAAAGGACGTCAAATCCCATCGCGCGGATCGCCGGTAGTCTGGCGATCACGTCGTCGAAGGTTCCGTGCCGCTTCACGTCTCCGCTCTGCGATCGCGGAAACACCTGGTACCAACTAGCAAACGCGGCCTCCATACGCTCTGCGTCGATGAACGATGGCGTTGACCTTACCCGGAATGGGCGCTCGTCGGCTTCAGACATCAAGTCCGATAAATGCGAGGACAAGAGCAACCGCTTTTTTTCGGTCGGGTCCGCGGCACTCAAACCACCAATGATCTCGATAAGCTTTGTGCGCACTATGGCATTAGTCGCCTCAGGTTTTGCAGCGATTGCCTTGCCGACGAGCCTCTCACCTTCAATCAGTTCCAACGTTAGATCGAGACCGGCTTCCGCTTTCTTGGAGAGCTCGTAGCGATAAATAGCGAAAGGATTTTTCCAAGCCTCAATACAGAATTCAAACCGTCCGATCCTGTCGAGCCGAAACGCTCCGGCCCAGCGATCGTTATTATCGAGGGTAAGGGATAATTCTTGCCAAGCATCATCTCCTACCGCGCGGTATAGCAACGCTGCCGCTAGCTGATCGTGACCGTCGGCAAATATGTCCGCTCGAACGGAGACCAAATCGCCGACGACCCGTTTTGCGGGAAAGCGTCCTCCGTCGACTTGAGGCTGAATGTTTTCGATCGCGATCCTCGCCGACTGATCGGTTGCCTTGCCCGGCGAGGTCACGTCCGCAGCGGCGCTCGCGGCAATCACGGTTGCAGGGAGCGTCCTCAACTCACCGGGCGGAAGCAATCCGCTTGTGGCCCCTGGCAGCGGGAAGAATGGCGGGGCGCTCCGCAAGATGGTGTCCTCCGGGCAGGGAGAAGGACGGCGGAGGTCTCGATTAACGGCAAGGAACTCCACCTGCTTCGCGATACGAAGATCAGGAACATCTGAGAGGGTAATAACGCTGACACGCGAAGAGCTTTCACAGCTGTAAGGCGCTACCCTGCTGCGAGACGCAATGGCATCATTGGCTCCTCGGACCTGTGCGCAGATATCGAATTCCCCGCTTGATCTCATCATGCGTGTGTCTCGGCCCGCACCTCGAGTCGCATCTTGCGGCAAGACAGCGCCCACCTCAAACCCCATGGGGATCATGATACCGTCGCCAAGCTTCGCAGAAAGCCACAGCGAGCGAAGGGATTTGCGCTGACGTATCTCACGGCTCTCGGTGCCATGGGCAAGTCGCCTTGCGAATGGAGCTTCCGGAAAGGCGATTTGTAAACCGAGTTTTCGTTGGAAACGGTGTTCTTCCAAAAACCAGTCGTCGCGCAGATCCCACCACGCAAGTGAGGAAAAAACGCCATCAAAGCCAAGCCCCTCTAACTTTTGCCGAAAAGCAAAGTCGGTTCCGGGCGTGTAAACCAACCTCAAAGTCTTGCCCGATGCGAAACTAGCGACCCGACTAAGATCTCCGTCATTCAACTCGTCGAGACCCAGGTAGCGAAACCCGGAGACGCCGAGAGAAGATAGCCGCGACAAAACGTCGTTAAAACTGTCTACGTCGCACCTCCGGTCGGTCTGTCGCCAAGGAGCGGACGGAGAGCGTCGAGGATCTAGCGCACTTGAACAATTCTCCTTGCCAGTTCCAGTTCCGGCGAATGCCATATCCATCATGAGGGCGATGCCCCGCGAGTTGGCGGCTTGACAAAGGAAGGCAACGCTTTCTTCGATCGAATCTGGAAGTTGAAGCGCCCGATCTGTGAATTTGTAATCTGACGAAGCGAAAATGCTTTCTGCTGGATCGAGTCTTCGGAAGAGCGGAGCCGTGAGAACAGTGTCAAAGTTCAATGAGGCGGCATGGTGGAACATCCTAACCCAGCTTGTCTCACCGGGTAGGTCGAGTGGATTGACGTAATATATACGGGGTCTCGGGCTATGCGCAGGACTCGCAGTCATCATCTGTAGTGTCTCCACGAGCGGGCGCGTCTAGCGCCAAGTTCTTCGACCAGAGCGATAGGAACTTCCGGATAGCATCCTTGTTCCTCGACGCGGACGGAAGGTGTTGAATAGTGTCTGGTTCGGTTCACCTTGCAGCGCGATTAGCTGCTTTCCGTCAGCGCTGCAGATAATTGACCGACGCCGAGCGGGTCGCCGCCGTACCGGCCCGCAAGCTCGCTGACGCTGGCCTGGATTAGTGGTTATGGGGACGCTCGCTGCTGACGCGTCGAAAAAGGATCACGTAGGTGCAAACTGCTAGGCGTCGCACCAGCTTTGATGCGTAGGCGGCCGTGCTTCATTTTTGATTCGAGTCGCCTGTCGATAGCGCCGCATCGCGCATTTTGAAGCAGGACAATCTTTAGTTCGCGTGGTCAAACTGCGAAAACGATCTCTGCAGGAAGAAAAGAGCTTTCTGAGCACCGGCGCTCGAGATGGTATGGCCAACACCCATTTCGATATCGAGCTCAACGTCGAAGCCAGCCGCCCTGAGCTGCGCGGCTGCGAGTGCGGATGCGGCCGCTGGGATAGTCGCGTCGGCCTGACCATGAACGAGGAAGATTGATGTACTTTTGCTGACTGCCGGAATCTTTTGCGGAGGGAGAAGTCCCGCGAAGGAAACAAGTGAGCCCACCCGCCAGCGTCCGGAAGCAACCGCATCGAGCGCCACGATTGCGCCCTGAGAAACACCCACGAATGCTATTTTGTCTTGGGCGTCGGTAAAACCCTCACGGCGGATCACGTCGTTCATCAACCTGTCGAATGCGTCACGGGCGAACAAGATACGGGCCGGGTCGAGTGGGTTGCCCTCTGTCGAGAACCACTGGTGACCATACGGGTGACGCATTGGGGCGTCCGGCGCGGCGAACTGGGCGTTGAGTAAGCGCCCCCGCCAGGAGGCTGCGAGCGGCATGAGCTGGGCGCCCGACCCGCCGATACCGTGCAAGAAGATGATGAGGTGATCGTGGGCCAGAATAGCGCTCCCGCGAGTTTAAATTGGCTGCTTGACCTTAAAAAGGAAGCGGTAGCCTCGCCCTGTACAGGCCGTCGCGCGGACGTCGGTCAACGACCGCTGGAAGCTCATCCCACAATAGGTGTGACAGCTTTGAAATAATGGCGCCTGCTTCCGGCATGTAGCGCGAAGCGCCAAGCAAGCGATGCAGGTGTTGACGCTGGATCCGGACCGTGGCCGCATTCAACCATCTTTCCGACCAGTCACGACAAAGTGCCGGCAGTTGTGCTCATCCACGCGCGATGCCGCTCTTCGTCTTGGTGGGCCTGCATGAAGAATGCCTTCGATGCGGGAATTGCCTCCTCATGGCGGGCTGCGCGCTCATAGGCGGTGACCGTGTCGTCTTCGTTGGTCTTCATCGCCTTCAAGATCGCCGTATCACCGACTAGGTCGGCAAGCGCAATCTTCCCAGTGGTGAGCATCTGTTTCATGTCGCCCTCGGTCGGGGCTTGGATCCCGAGCTCGCGCGCCATCGTGTTCAGCACACGCAGGTGTTCAAGGTGGTCCTCCTTGAACCGTGCGATCTGAGCACTGAACTCTGGATCCTCGAGGCGTCCTATGCACGAGTCGTAAGCGGCGATTGCGTCGTGTTCGAGGTAGATCAGATCCGTTACGAGTTTCTCGATGCTGGATTCGTTTCCGACCATCGTGACCATGGCGGCTCTCCTTGTTGTTTTGTCTCACTATCGAAAACGGCTCTCGCCATCCGATGTTCCTGCCAGGAAGCAACCGTCATCCACCGTACAAAGCTGGAAGGAGGCAAGACCACTGCGTTAGTGAACTGCAACTTCGCTAAGCAACACATTGGCCCGCCTCACCGGTTGCGCCTGTACGCTATGG
>Ga0307412_10002472_pt1 | contig 10283 bp, 7 predicted proteins | sample DK1Cmetagenome_3_FD_203823 | JGI IMG/M metagenome (GOLD analysis project Ga0307412, IMG submission 203823) | Maize rhizosphere microbial communities from greenhouse at UC Davis, California, United States - DK15-C-1 | ecosystem: Host-associated > Plants > Roots > Rhizosphere > Soil | place: USA...
TTGCTCCGGCTGCGGCTGCGGCTTCTGGGCTTGCGGCTGCGGCTGCTGGGCTTGCGGCTGCGGCCGCGGCACTTGCTGCTGCTGCTGCGGCTTCGGCGCCTGCGGGGCTTTCATCTCGTCAGATGTAGCGCTCCCGCGGCCGCGAAGGAATCCTCGGATCGTCATTGGGCAGGCACGCACAAGCGCTCGGCCAGCTCACGGATGGGCGTGGGGAGCGTCTTGTCCTTGGAGATGCGGAGGAGGTCATCGCGGACCTCGCGAAGCTCACTCGGCCGGAGCCAGTGCAGCGCGAGGCGCGTCGTGTAGTGCATACCTTTGCCGAGGACGGCCCGCACGACGCCCGCGACGGGGAAGGCGGCGAGGACGTCGTCCGCGGGCAGACCGAGAGAGCGCGCGCCTTCCTCGAGGGCGTCGTCGAAGCGCGAGCGCTTCCACTCGAGCGCCTCGTGGAAGACGTGTCCGTCCTCGTCGGCGTACGGCATGACGGCGCTGCCCTCGGCGTCGGCGATGGCGAAGCGCCCCTCGGCGTCGAGGCCGATGCGGGCGCCGGAGTCGAGCGTCACGAGCGGCAAAAAACCGCCGCCTGCGACGACTTCACCCTTGCCTTCCTCCACGAGGGCGCGCGCCCTCGCACCGAGCGAAAGGTCCATGGTTCCGAGTGTCTCACACTTCGAAGCGCCGCGCTGCGCAGACCGTCCAGCCGGCACCATCGTTGCAACCATCACCGTACGAAGGGACGGCTGCATATGAGCAAGGCTACTTGGTTGTGCGGTTTGGCTTCGATTCTGGCGCTGTTTGCCTGCGGACCGCAGGGGCAGGGCGGAGGGTCCGGGGGCAGCGGCGGCAGCGGAGCCGCGGCGCAAGGTGGCGCAGGCGCGGGGCAAGGTGGCGCAGGGCAAGGCGGCTTGGGGCAGGGTGGGGCGGGGCCGGGCGGTGAAGGCGGCCCCTACAAGGCCTGCAAGAAGCCCGCGGACTGCGACGACCCGGTCGACCCCGTCTATCCCTGCAGGCAATATCTCTGCGAGTTTGGGTATTGCGACTACTGGAACCCCTTGAGCTGGGGGACACCCGTCGCCGACAAGATGCCCGGGGACTGCCAGTCGCCGCAGTGCTTCGGAGAGGGCTCCGTCAGGATTTTCCCCGACGCGACCGACGTGCCCGCCGACGACGGCGACCCCTGCACGATCGAGGCTTGCATCGAGGGCGCCGACGGCTCGGACAGCACGGGCACCCCCGCGCACCTGCCCGCAGAGCCGGGCACGACCTGCGGGCCGAACAAGATCTGCGACGGCGACGGCGCCTGCGTCGACATCCCTTGAAGAGACACGCGCCGCGCGCGGGCTCAATCGAGCTCGATCGTCGGTGGGTGTTTCAAACGTCGAAGCGCCGCGTTCGCGTACCGTCCAGCCGGCACCATCGTTGCACGAGTCACCGTTCCACGAGGAACGGTGCATATGAGCAAGGCGACTTGGTTGTGTGGTTTGGCTTCGATTCTGGCGCTGTTTGCCTGTGGATCGAAGGGGCAGGGCGGAGGGGCCGGGGGCAACGGCGGCAGCGGAGCCGCGGCGCAAGGTGGCGCAGGCGCGGGGCAAGGTGGCGCAGGGCAAGGCGGCTTGGGGCCGGGCGGCGCGGGGCAGGGTGGGGCGACGGGGCCGGGCGGCGCGGGGCCAGACGGCGGCTTCTACAAGACCTGCACGAAGCACTCGGACTGCGACGACCTCGCTACTCCCTGCAGGGTATATCTCTGCGAGTCTGGGTACTGCGACGACGGGAACCCCGTGACGGAGGGGCCCCTCGTCCCCGACAAGATGCCCGGGAACTGCCACGGCCACCAGTGCCATCCTAGCGGCTGGCACTGGTGGCCCGAGGTCGACCCGACCGACGTCCCTGCCGACGACGGCGACCCCTGCACGATCGAGGCTTGCACCGAGGGCGCCGGCGGCGGGGGCATGAACACCCCCGCGCACCTGCCCGCAGCGCCGGGCACGACCTGCGGGCAGAACAAGATCTGCGACGGCGACGGCGCCTGCGTCGACATCCCTTGAAGAAAAGCGCGCCGCGCGCGGGCTCAATCGAGCTCGATCGTCCGGTAGTGGTGCCGGTAGTCGAAGAGCGGTGAGCCCGCGCTCGAGGCCGCGCGCAGGTAGCCCTCGATGCGCGGCTCGTGGGCGATGACCAGCACGAAGTCCTGGTGGACCTCGGGGAACAGCTCGAAGAGCGTGCCGCGCTGCCGCTCGAGGAGGCTCTTCGGCTTCTTCTTGCGCGCGCCCGGATCGTTGCGGAAGCGAGGCGTGAAGAAGGCGCGCTCGTCGCCCTTCACGCACCGCAGGAGGCGCTCGAGATCGTGCACCAGGATCCTGTCGGGCACGAGACAGCAGAGCGTGATCCCGAGCCCCCTGCGCGCCTGATCGAGCTCTTCGAGGCTGCTCGACACGCACACCGAGGACACGAGCCCCGTCTTTTCTAGCTTGGCGGTCTCGGCGAGAAGGGCGTTCCTGTAGTCCAACGGCGTGCGGTGGCCCGCATGTGCCGGAACGTAACCAAAGATCAGCCCTCCGCGCATCGAGCCGCGGATCAAGTCTTCAAAGCGGTACATCCCCCCCGGGCCCCCGCGGTCGTTTCACGCAATCGTTACCCCCGAACGGGCGATGCGCAACTAGCATGAGGCTCGTTGGCGTCGCGCGTTCGAGGCGGAACGCGCGCGCACGCGAGGAGCGTCATGAGTCAGCACGGCAAAGCGCGGTATCTCGGGGCGTACGTTCTCGTTGGTCTGCTCGGCGCGCTCGGCACCTCGGCCGGCGCGTGCTCGGGCGACGACGGCAAGGACGGGCTCAACGGGCAGAACGGGGTCGACGGCACCGACGGCACCGACGGCCAGGATGGCACGGACGGCACGGACGGCACCGACGGCACCGACGGTCAGCCGGGCGATCCGGGGATCGTTTGGCCCGACCCGTCGCGCCCGCTGTCGGGCGTGGTCGCGCTGTCTTTCGTGGGCGTCGACGACGTCCCCGCGACGGACGCGGCCTCGCTCGTGCGCGCCCGCGTCGAGCAGGTCGCCACGGGCACGCTGCCGAGCCACGTGCAGTTTCCCCTCGCGCCGGCGAGCACCGACTCGGTGCGCGCGATCGACGGGCTCGCGCCGAGCGTCATCGCGAACTGGCTCGATCCGCTCACCTACGACGAGAGCCCGACGGCGCTGCGCTTCGGCACCAACAACGACTACCTCGCGTACTTCGGCGACGGCTGGGACGTGAACGGCGAGTCGCCGAAGTGGAGCGGCAGCGGCTCGTCGGGGTGGTTGTGGGTCAACCACGAGTACATCTCGAACGCGTATCCCACGCTGACGACCGCGCCGATGGGCCAGCACCTGACGCTCGCGAAGTTCCTCCGCGCGCACGACCTCTTGACGAACGACGTCACCTCGAACGTGTGGACCGAGGCCGACGTGAGCACCTACGTCACCTACTCCAAGCAGCAGGTCGGCGGCACGTGGATGCACGTCGTGCAGGATCCGTCGACGGGCGCGTGGGAGCTCGATCGCGGCGCCGAGGCGATCCGCTACGACGCGAGCAGCAAGACGCTCCTGCGCATCACGGGGATCCAGACCGCGAACCCCGATCACGACGACACGGGCGCGCCGCTGCCTGCGGGCGTGGTGCCGGGCATCATGGACGACTGCGCGGGCGGCCAGACGCCCTGGGGCACGATCTTCAGCGGCGAGGAGAACGTGCAGGACTACTACGGCGATCTCGAGGTGTGCTGGACGAGCGAGCAGAAGCTCGTGACGGGCATGGGCTGCGATCCGGGCGCGGCGATCGCGTTCGATACGAAGACGAGCCCGGGGTCGGAGTGGGGCATCAGCAGCGATCCGAACCACTGGCACGACCGCGATCACTACGGCTACATCGCCGAGATCGTCGTCGGCCAGCCCTCCGACGAGTTCGAGGGCAAGACCGCGCCGGGCGTGGGCCACAAGAAGCTCGGCGCCATGGGGCGCGCGCGCTGGGAGGCGGCCACGGTCGCGATCGGCGCGGACTGGAAGCTCGTGCCGAACCAGCCCGTGGTGCTCTACGGCGGCGACGACCGGCGCAGCGGCCGCGTCTACAAGTTCGTCTCGAGCAAGCCCTACACGGCCGGCATGACCAAGCCCGAGATCCGCGCGCTGCTCGACGAGGGCAAGCTCTACGCGGCGCACTTCGCCGGGCTCGACAACACGACGGGCACGACGCTCGTGGCGACCAAGCAGCCGCCGACCGAGGCGGCGCCGGGCATGGGGCAGTGGATCGAGCTGAGCGTGACGAGCACCCAGGTCGCGCCCAACGCCGCGGCCCTGGGCTCGCCGGGCATCACGGTGGGCGAGGCGCTCAAGAGCAACACCTACAACGGCCTCGCCGGCTTCCCGACGAGCGACGACGTGCGCCGCGCGCTGTTCACCGCCTCGGCGAAGGTCGGCATCATGGAGCTGAACCGGCCCGAGGACGTCGAATACAACCCGGTGGATCCGAGCGGCAAGCCCCGGATCTACATCGGCTTCACCTACCACGGCCGAAAGACGCAGCTCGATCAGGACGGCAAGCTCATCGACCCGGCCGTGCACGACATGGTCTCGGTGAAGCGCAGCGACGAGGTGGGGACGGTCGTCGCGATCGAGGAGGCCAATCCGACGAACCCCGGCGCGTCGATGAGCTTCCTCTACATCCAGGCCTGGCAAGGCAACAAAGGCACGAGTATCTGGGACGCGGCTGCGCCGGATAACGTGCTCATCGACAAATCCGGCGGCGTCTGGTTCGGCACCGACGGCAATTTGTCGATCAACCAGGGCGCCGACGCGATCTACTATCTGGACCTCGATCCGGCCCACAAGGCGGGTCAGCCGGGGATCCAGACTGCGACGTTCGGCAAGGCTTTCCGCGTGCTCACCGTGCCGAGCGACGCGGAGGCGACGGGGCCGAACATGAGCTCGGACATGCGCACGATCTTCGTGAGCGTGCAGCACCCGGGCGAGACCAACTACAGCCGATGGCCGTGGCATTGACGTGAAAGAGCAGCGCGAGGACGAGAGGAAAAGAACGAACGGCGGCGGCCTCCCCGGGGCCGCCCTCGTCCTCGCCGCTGCAATCGCGCTCGTGGCCTCCGCGTGCTCGCGCGGGGGCCGACCCGCGGACGATTACGATCCCGTTGCGCACGCGCGCGAGACGGCCGGGAAGGTGGGCAACCCCGAGGCCGCGGTCCCGCCCATGTGTTACACGAAGACCGGCGGCGCCTCGAATCCCTGCTACGTCTGCCACACCGCGGCGCACGGGCCCAATACCCTCGCCGACTGGCGCTTGCAGGAGGAATACTCCTTCTCCCACGCGGCGCTCGAGAACCACTGGAAGAACCTCTTCGAGGGCCGCGCCGCCCGGGCCGCGAACATCTCCGACGAGGAGATCCTGCGCTACGTCCGCGAGGACAACCACACGCCCCTGCGCGCCGCGCTCGCCGCGCAGAAGGGCTACGAGGGCTACGTGCCCGACCTCGATCTCGGCCGCGGGTTCGACGAGGAGGGTTTTGCCTCGGACGACAGCGGCTGGCGCGCGGTGCGCTACAAGCCCTTCCTCGGCAGCTTCTGGCCCACGAACGGCAGCACCGACGACGTCTTCATCCGCCTGCCCGAGCCCTTCCGCAAGACGGCCGCGGGCGAGGCGTCGCGGGCCGTGTACAAGCTGAACCTCGCCCTGCTCGAGGCCGCGATCGCCTCCGATCCCGACGCGCCCGGGGGCAAGATCGACCGCGAGGTCGAGCCCGTGGACGAGGCGCTCGCAGGCCACGATCTCGACGGCGACGGCGCGATCGGCGCGTCGGTCACCCGCATCCGCAAGCTGCCGCCGACCTACGCGGGCGAGGCTTCCTCGGTGCGAATCGAGCGGGGCCTGTACCCGCGCGGCGCGGAGTTCTTGCACTCGGTCCGCTACGTCGATCCCGACGCGCCCGGCATGATGGCCGCGCGCATGAAGGAGCTGCGCTACTCGAGAAAAGTCCTCATGCTCGATCGATGGGCGATCCTGCGCGCTTACGAGAAGGCGCAGGACGAAAAGGACGAGGGCCGCGTGCCCGTGTACGCGGGCTCGGCGACGAGCGGGCTGCGCAACGCCTTCGGCTGGCAGCTCCAGGGCTTCATCGAGGACGCCCAGGGGCGGCTGCGGCTGCAGACCGACGAGGAGCACCGCTTCTGCATGGGCTGCCACTCGGGCCTCGGCGTGACCGTCGACCAGACTTTTGCCTTCGCCCGCAAGGTGCCCGGCAAAGACGGCTGGCGGCCCGAGGACGTGCGCGGCATCCCCGACGTCCCGCAGCTCGGGCAAGCCGAGCCCGAGACGCTCACCTACTTCCAGCGCGTGGGCGCGGGCGACGAGCTGCGTCAGAACGACGAGATCCTCGCGCGCTTCTTCCCGGGCGGAGCGCTCGACGAGGCCGAGGTGCGGCGCGCGGCGCCGGGCGGCGACAGGGACCTCGCCCACCTGATCCTGCCCTCGCGTGAGCGCGCGCTCCTGCTCGACAAGGCCTACCGCGCCCTCGTCGAGACCCAGTCCTTCACCCTCGGCCGCGACGCGCTCGCGGCGCCGGCCGTCAACGTGCACGCCTCGATCGACAACGGCTCCACCGAGCTCGGCAGGGCAGGACGGATTCACCGCGACGGCAAGCTCCGCCTCGACTGGAGCGCGACCGCATCTCGCTAGCCCGAGCGCGCGCCTGGTCTTGCGCGTGACCACGGCGGCCCGTGACTCCCCCAACATCCACACCGCGGATCCCGCGCTTTCGGCGCGCCGCCGAGGTCGGTTTGCCGTGGCCTTTCGCTCCCGAGTTGTCGAACAATGAGCGCGATGAAGCGGCGCGCTCGCCGGAACGCGATCCTCGTGGGGACGGCCCTCCTCGGGCTGGGCTCCATCGCGGCCGTGGCGAGCTCGCCCTCGGTGCGCACGTCCTTCGGCGCGGCTTACCGCGCCTTCCGCGACCCGAGCCTGCTCGAGCACCACGAGGCCGCCGAGGCGACCCCCACGGGCCGCATGCCGGTCATCGACGAGAACAGGCTGCTCGACGCCGCGATCGCCAAGGACTTCGAGAAGGCGAGCGAGGGCGACTTCGAGGACCCCGACGGCGCGACGCTCGCCTCGCTCTCGATGCCGGATCTGCGCGTGCCCATCACGCGCCGCACCATGCGCTTCGTGCGCTTCTTCGCGCGCACCGAGAGCGGCAGGACGACCTTCGGCGAGCGCTTCCAGCGCAGCGGCCGCTACCGCGCCACCATCGAGCATGCGCTGCGCGAGGCGGGGCTGCCCGAGGATCTCGTGTGGCTCGCCGCGATCGAGAGCGGCTTCGATCCGCGCGCCGTCTCGCCCGCAGGCGCGGCGGGCCTGTTCCAGTTCATGCCCGAGACGGGCGCGCTCTACGGCCTCGACCAGTCGAACTGGGTCGACGATCGCCGCAGCATCAAGCGCGCGACGACGGCCGCCGTCGCCCACCTGCGCGATCTCTACGAGCGCTTCGGCCGCTGGGATCTCGCCCTCGCCGCGTACAACACCGGCGTCGACAACGTCCTGCGCGCGATGTCCAAGGCCGCCGCCACGCGCCCGGCCGGACAGACCGGCCCCATCACCTTCGCCGAGCTCGCGCAGCAGAAGCTCCTGCCCGAGGAGACCGCGAACTACGTGCCCCAGATCGTGGCCTTCTCGATCGTCGCGAACAACCGCGCGCGCTTCGGGCTCGACGGGGTCTCGCCCGAGCCGCCGCTCGAGCTTGGCGAGCTGGCGGTGCCCGAGGGGACGCGGCTGCGCACGATCGCGCGGGCGGCGGGCATCCCGACGCGCCTTCTGCGCGAGTACAACCCCGAGCTTCTGCGCGATCGGACGCCGACGTTCGGCGGCGACTACGTGATCTCCTTGCCCGCCGATCGGGTGCAGCAGACGCTCGCGGCGTTCCCGGCCTACCTCGAGAACGAGCGCGTCGACGATCCGGGCGCCGATCCGGCCGCCGATCCGGGCAACCCGCTGGCGAGGCCGCGGATCGAGGAGGTCGAGGGGCTCGACGACGACGAGGGCGCGCTGCCCCCGCGCCCCGCGCCGCTCGGGCGAAACCGCTTGCCGGAGTTCGTCCCGCCGGGAGGCCCGGTCGCGATCGGCAGCGTGGCCGGCTTCGGCCCCACCGTCGGCGCCAAGCTGCCCGTGATGATGATCGGCGGCGGCGTGGGCTGGCAGCGGCCGGGCGCGGAGGATCCGTTCACGGCCCTCGTCGCGTCGCAGACGCAGGGCGCCTCGCAGCAGGCGGCGGCCAAGGCGGCCGGCGGCACGGCGCTCGAGAAGAGCCTCGGCTTCATCCCGCCCGCGCAGAAGCTCGAGGCGCCTCCCGATCCCTTCCAGCGGTTCGTTCTGGCGAACGGCATCGTGGTGAAGGTGCGCCCCGATCCGGCGGCGCCGCGCGTCGCGATCACGGTGCGCATCGCGCCCGACGAGGGCAAGATCGTGGGCGGCGTCAGCGACGCGCCGGGCGAGGCGGGCACGGGCGAGACGCGCCACACGATCACGGTGAACAAGCGCGACGTGGACCTCGGGCTCGAGCTCGCGGCGGGGCGGCTGCGGCTGCTCCTGAGCGAGGCGAGCGGCACGCAGCTCGCGGGTCTGCGGCGGCTCTCGGCCACGCCGCGGCGGCGCGCGCTCGAGATGGCGCCTTACGGCCCGGCGTGGCTCGCGCTCGGGGATGCGCTCTTTCCGGCGGGGCATCCGCTCGAGGGTCGGGTGCTCGGCGCGCGCGAGGACGCGATCGTGGCGCGCGATCTGCTCCTCACCGAGATGCTGGCCGAGGAGCGCAGCCCGGCGCGCGCGTCGGTGACGCTCATCGGCGACGTGACCAAGGAGCGCATCGAGCAGCTCGCGGGCAGGCTTCTCGCGCCCTTGCCGCCAGCGCTGATGGACAACCCCATCGGCCCGCACCCGCGCGAGGAGCGGCTGACGGTGGAGCAGGCGGTGCCCTCGGTGCGGACGCTCTACGGCTGGATCGCGCCGGGCGAGGTGGACCTGCCGAACCACGCGGCGATGCGCGCGGCCATGTGGATCCTGTCGAGCGCGAAGGGCGGCAGGCTCGATCGAGCGCTCGTCGAGAAGGGCCTCGCGGCCGAGGTGAAGGCGATGCTCGACGCCGACCGCAGCGCGAGCGTGGCCGTCGTCGAGGTCGTGCCCGCGGTGCCGCACGAGATGATCGAGGTGGAGGCGAAGCTCGACGCGGAGATCGACGCCTTCGTCGCGCAGGGACCGACCGCGGGCGAGATCGCGACGGCCGTCGCGCACCTGAAGGCTGGGCTCAAGAAGGAGCTGGCGAGCGCCAAGGGCCCGATCGCGCAGAACGCGCCGATGGTCGCGAACAGCGCGCGGCTGCGTCAGGCGCTCGCGCCCGGGGCGACCGAGGCGCTCATGGCGGAGATGGACAAGCTGAGCGTCGCCGCCGTGAAGGCCGCGCTGCGCAAGACGCTGGTGCGCTCGCAGCGGGTGGTGGTGACGACGGTGCCGAAGAAGTAGCCAGCCGTCAGGGCGGCAGGACGAACGTCTCGCAGATCTTGATCAGGTCGCTGCGCACGCTGCCGATGAAGTCCTTGCGCGCCCAGGTGACCACCTGCACCCCGCGCTCCTTCTGCGCGAACACCGCGTAGTGGTACTCGACCTCCAGCTCGCCCACGGTGCCTGTGAGGTGCAGGATGCGCGCGTTGTTCGGGTTCGTGCGCAGCGGCTCGCGCGAGGCGACGACCATGCCCGGCATCGCGCTCTTCACCGAGGCGATCACCGCGTCCGTGTACAGCTCGATGTCGAGGTGCGAGCCGGGGGGCACGTCCTCCACGAGGACCATCGCGTGCGCGTCCTTGTCCGGGCGCGCGATCCATCGGTCCGCGGCCTCGTTGTCCTTCTTCGCCGCCTCGGGCTTGCGCACGTGCCAGTGGGTGTTCGGCGCGACGAGCACGTACTTCGCCGCCACGCCCTCGACGCGGCCCGCGGGCTTCGGCTCGACGTCTTCGGTGAGCACCGGCTCCAGGTCCGCCGGCAACTGGAACGACTCGACGAGGCTGCGCAGCTCGCCCTCGACCTTGGGGAAGGTCTTCGTCGCGGCGAAGGCGATGATCTGGTAGCCCCGGTTGCCCGACGCCACGGCGGCCGTGTATGCGGTGATGTCGAGCCCGTTCGTCGTGTACCGCATGTGCATGAACCGGCCGTCTTCGGGGTAGGTCTTCAGCGGCTCGCGGCTGTGGAGCTCGAACG
>Ga0307412_10002474_pt1 | contig 10281 bp, 11 predicted proteins | sample DK1Cmetagenome_3_FD_203823 | JGI IMG/M metagenome (GOLD analysis project Ga0307412, IMG submission 203823) | Maize rhizosphere microbial communities from greenhouse at UC Davis, California, United States - DK15-C-1 | ecosystem: Host-associated > Plants > Roots > Rhizosphere > Soil | place: USA...
GCGAAATGCGCCATCGCCGCCGCATCGTCGATGGCCGGGGACAGCACGAGCCCCCGCTTGTGGTCGAAGCCGAAGTAGTGGTGCCGGCCATCGAGCGTGAACGACTCGATGCCGCCCACATGCCCGACGCGGCCCGCGATCGGCTGCCAGCCGCTTTCTTGCATGCGTGCTTCCGGGCGCGTGAAGTTACTTGGCCGTGGGCATGACGAACTCGGCACCCTTGCCGATGCTCTCGGGCCAGCGCTGCATGATCGACTTCTGCTTCGTATAGAAGCGCACGCCCTCTTCGCCGTACGCGTGCATGTCACCGAACAGGCTCTTCTTCCAGCCGCCGAAACCGTGCCAGGCCATCGGCACCGGAATCGGCACGTTGATGCCGACCATGCCCACCTGGATGCGCCGGCTGAATTCGCGCGCCACATTGCCGTCGCGCGTGAAGCAGCTCACGCCGTTGCCGAACTCGTGCGCGTTGATGAGGTCCACCGCGTCCTTGAAGTTCTCCACGCGCACGCAGCTGAGCACCGGGCCGAAGATCTCTTCCTTGTAGATGCGCATCTCGGGCGTGACGTGGTCGAACAGCGTGCCGCCCATCCAGAAGCCATCGCCGCAACCTTCGCCGGCCACGCTGCCGTCGAACGAACGGCCATCGACCAGGAGCTTCGCGCCTTCCTTCTCGCCCTGGGCGATGTAGCCGGTGATGCGTTCGTGCGCCGCGCGCGTGACGATCGGGCCCATCTCGGCCGCGAGGTTGGTGCCGTTCAAGACCTTGAGTGTCTTCGTGCGCTCGATGAGCTTCGGAATCACCTTGTCGGCCACGTCGCCCACCAGCACCGCGACGCTGATCGCCATGCAGCGCTCGCCGGCCGAGCCGTAGCCCGCGCCGATCAGGGCATCCACCGTCTGGTCGATGTCGGCGTCGGGCATGACGACCATGTGGTTCTTCGCGCCGCCCAGCGCCTGCACGCGCTTGCCGTGGTGGGCGCCGGTTTCGTAGATGTAGTTGGCAATGGGCGTGGAGCCCACGAAGCTGATGGCCTTGACGTCGGGGTGCTCGAGCAGCGCATCGACCGCCGCCTTGTCGCCCTGCACGACGTTGAACACGCCGTCGGGCAGGCCGGCCTGCTTGAACAGCTCGGCGATCAGCAGCGACGGGCTCGGGTCGGTCGGGCTGGGCTTGAGTACGAAGGTGTTGCCCGCGGCAATGGCCACCGGGAACATCCACATCGGCACCATCACCGGGAAGTTGAAGGGCGTGATGCCGGCGACCACGCCCAGCGGCTGGCGCAGCGTCCAGTTGTCGATGCCGGTGCTCACCTGGTCGGTGAAGTCGCCCTTGAGGAGCTGCGGGATGCCGCAGGCGAATTCGACGATGTCGATGCCGCGCGAGACCTCGCCCTGCGCGTCGGTGAAGACCTTGCCGTGCTCGGCGGTGATGAGGTGGGCGAGCTCGTCCTTGTGCTCGTTGAGCAGTTGCAGGAACTTGAACATCACGCGCGCCCGGCGGATCGGTGGGGTGTCGGCCCAGGCGGGGAACGCGGCCTGGGCGGCGGCCACGGCGGCCGAGACCTGCGCGGCGTCGGCGAGGCCGACCTTGCCGGTGACGGCGCCCGTGGCGGGGTTCGTCACATCTTGCGTGCGGCCCGAGGTGTTGGCGGACGGCAGGCCGGCGATGTAGTGATCGATATTTCTGATATTCATGGACATATTGGGGTCTCCTTGGGGGCAATTTGGCCCGTTCCACGAAGGAAAGGCCAATGAATTCGGCGCCACGGACTTATAAATCAGACTTATATGACTACCGCCGCCATGGACCTCCAGATTTTGCGCGCCTTCGTTCTCGCAGCGAAGGAAGGCAACGTCTCCCGCGCCGCCGAGCGGCTTCACCTCACGCAGCCGGCGGTGAGCCTGCAACTCAAGCGCTTTGCCGAGGAAACCGGGCTCGTGCTCTTCACGCGCACGCCGCACGGCCTGGCGCTCACGGCCGACGGCGCGGCGATGCTGCCGCAGGCCGAGCGGGTGCTGGCTGCCGTCGGCGACCTGCAGCAGGCCGCGCGCAAGCTGCAGGGCACGGTGCGCGGGGCGCTGCGCATCGGCACCATCCTCGATCCGGAGTTCACGCGCCTGGGCGTGTTCCTGCGCGAGCTGGTCGAGGCCGCGCCGCAGATCGAGACCGAGCTGCGCCACGGCATGAGCGGCAGCGTGCTGGCGCAGGTGCTGCGCGGCGACCTGGACGTGGGCTTTCACCTTGACCCCGGCGACGACGACCAGGCCGCGGCAACGCCCGCGCTCTCGGTCCGCACCCTCACCCGCTTCACCTACCGCGTGGTTGCGCCCGCCGGCTGGGGCCCGCAGGTGCAGGGCCGGGACTGGAAGGCGCTGGCCGCGCTGCCCTGGCTCGCGACGCCGCCCGAGTCGGCGCACCACCGGCTGCTGGAGCGCGTGTTCGCGCCGCTCGGCCTTTCGCCGCGGCGGGTGGCGATGGTCGACCAGGAGGCATCGATGCTCGACCTGCTGAAGTCGGGCATTGGCCTCAGCCTCGTGCGCGACTCGATCGCGATCCGCGAATGCCAGGCCCATGGCCTCGCGATGGCCGACCGGGTGCAGCTCGATTGCGCGCTGCGTTTCGTGTCGCTCGCGTCGCGGCGCGACGAGCCGGTGATCGCGAGCGCCTGGGACGCGCTGGCCAAGGCCTGGAGCTGAAGAAAAGCTGAAAAAACGGCGCTCCGCCCTACGCCAATGAGGGGTCTGGAGCACATGGGCGCGGGATGCACCCGGTTACGATGCGCGCGTCCCCCAAAACCGGTCATTTGTTTACTTTCTGCTCATCGTCCGACCCATGCCTTCCGCCACCCCGACTGCCGACGCCCCAGCCGCCGACAGCGCGTGGCCGCGTGTAGCGCAGCGGGAGCAGGAAGGCCGTCAATGGACGGTGGCCACCGGCCGCTGGACCGCGCTGGGCATGTCGTCGCTGCCGGCCTGGCAGGCGCTCTCCAAAAGCCTGGCGGCGGCACCTCCCGCGGACGACCGCGCCTGGGACCTGCGCCCCATCGAGCAGCTCGACCACATCGGCGCCCAGCTCCTGTGGGAGCACTGGCGCCACGAATGGCCCGCCACGCTGGAGATGGAAGCGCAGCACAAGGCGGTGCTCGACCAGGTGGCGCAATACACCGTCGCCACGCCGGACGAGCCGCCCAAGACCCTGGCCGACCGCATCCGCACCTTCTCGCACAACGGGCCGCGCGCGATGGTCGTGGCGCGCGATTTCATCGGGCTGATCGGCCAGCTCGCGATCGATGTCGGCACGCTGATCCGTGCGCCGCATCGCGCACCGTGGCGCGATTTCTCGGGACATCTTTATCAGTTCGGCGCAACGGCGCTGCACATCACGGCGCTGGTCGGCCTCTTGATCGGCGTGGTGCTGGCCTACCTGATCTCGCAGCAACTGCGCAACTACGGCGCCGAGGCCTTCGTGGTCAACATCCTCGGGCTCTCGCTGGTGCGCGAACTCGGGCCGGTGCTGGCCGCGGTGCTGATCGCCGGGCGCTCGGGATCGGCCATCACCGCGCAGATCGGCGTGATGCGGGTGACCGAAGAACTCGACGCGATGCGCGTCATGGGCATTCCGCACGGCTTTCGCCTCGTGATGCCGCGCGTGCTGGCGCTGGCGATCGCGATGCCGCTCATCAGCCTGTGGACCTCGATGGCGGCGCTGCTGGGCGGCATGCTGGCCGCCGACGCGGCGCTCGACATTTCGCCGGCCTACTTTCTCTCGGCGCTGCCGCGCGCGGTGCCGATCGCCAACCTGTGGCTCGCGATGGCCAAGTCGGCGGTGTTCGGCATCCTGATCGCGCTGATCGGCTGCTACTTCGGCATGAAGGTCAAGCCCAACACCGAGAGCCTCGGGCGCGGCACGACCTCGTCGGTGGTGACCTCGATCACCGCGGTGATCCTGGTGGACGCGCTGTTCGCGGTGCTGTTCAAGGGCATCGGATTCCGGGGATGAATACCGCCGTGACCAACAGCAGCAGCAACGACCCCACCGTCGTCGACATCCGCAAGCTCTGGACGGTGTTCAAGAACACCGACGGCGAGCAGGTGGTGCATCGCGATCTCAACATGCACATCGACCGGGGCGAGGTGCTCTCGCTGGTGGGCGGCTCGGGCACCGGCAAGACGGTGCTGCTGCGGCAGATCCTCGGGCTGGAAAAGCCGACGCAGGGCGTGGTCGAGGTGCTGGGCCAGCAGCCGGGCGAACTCAGCGCCTCGGGCGCGGCCAACGTGGGCATGCTGTTCCAGCACGGCGCGCTGTTCTCGGCCTTCAGCGTGCTGGAGAACATCGCCTTTCCGCTGCGCGAGCTGAAGCTGCTGCCGGACGAGCTGATCCGCCACGCGGCGCTCGTGAAACTGCAGATGGTCGGGCTGGAGCCGCAGCATGCGAACAAGAGCCCGTCGGACCTGTCGGGCGGGATGATCAAGCGCGTGGCGCTGGCGCGCGCGCTCATCATGGACCCGCCGCTGCTCCTGCTCGACGAGCCCACCGCGGGCCTGGACCCCGAGGCTTCCGACAGCTTCTGCAATCTCTTGCGCGGCCTGCACCGCGAACTGGGCCTGACGGTGGTGATGGTCACGCACGACCTGGACACGCTGTTCGACCTGAGCACCCGCATCGCGGTGCTGGCCGACCAGAAAGTCATCGTCAGCGGCACGGCGCGCGAGGTCATCGCCTACCCGCATCCGTTCATTCACGAATACTTTCTAGGGGGGCGCGGCCAGCGCGCCCTGGAGGCGCTGCATGACAAGCCAGCCACAGAACAACACGCGCCGCGGCCCGAAGCCGCACCGCGCTGAAAGGTAGGTAGCCACCATGGAAAACAAGGCCCATGCCCTCGCCGCCGGCGCCTTCGTGCTCGGCCTTCTGGCCGTGCTCGTCGGGCTGGTGATCTGGTTCACGCGCGACAACACCGTGCGCAACGTCTACGAACTGTCCACCCGCGATGCGGTCAGCGGCCTGCAGCCGCAGGCGATGGTGCGCTACCGCGGCATCGCGGTCGGCAAGGTGGCGTCGATCGACTTCGACCCCAAGGTGAAGGGCAATGTGCGCGTGCGCATCACGGTCGACCAGCGCGTGCCGCTCACCACCTCCAGCTTTGCCACGCTGAGCTACCAGGGCGTGACGGGCCTGGCCTTCATCGCGCTGGACGACAAGGGCGAATCGCAGGTCGCCCTCAAGCCCAACGACGACGATCCGCCGCGCATTCCGCTCAAGCCCTCGATGCTCGCGCAGTTGCAGGACCGGGGCGAAGCCATCATCAACCAGGTCGAGGAAGTGACCAAGCGCGCCAACCAGTTGCTGAGCGACCCGAACCAGAAGCGCGCGGCCGATGCGCTGGAGAACATCGCGGCCGCCTCGGCCAGCGCCAACACGCTGCTCAAGACGCTCGACAGCACGGTGAAGACCGGCCTGAACCCGGCGCTGGAGAAGCTGCCCGACACGCTGGGCACGGTGAAGAAAGCGGCCAGCGACGTCTCGCGCGTGGCCAACAACTTCAACACCACCGTGGGCCGGCTGAACGCGCCCGACGGCCCTGTCGAGCGGCTGAGCGACGGCACCAAGGCGCTCGCGCAGGCGGTCGATTCGTTCAACGCCGCCACGCTGCCGCGCGTGAACCGCGTGGCCGACGACACCTCGCATGCGGTGCGCCGGCTGGGCCGCGCGGCGGACAGCATCAACGACAACCCGCAATCGCTGCTGTTCGGCAACGGCGGCGCCGCGGCGGGCCCGGGCGAGCCGGGTTTCTCCGCGCCGGCCGCGCGTCCTTGATCGAAGGTGATGAGCATGAAGACAACCACCCATCCTCTTGCATCGGCCCTGGCGGGCCTCGGCATCGCGCTGCTGGTCGCCGGTTGCGGCGCGCTGCCCGACAAGCCGGCGCGCGCCAAGCTGTACGACTTCGGCCCCGGCGTTTCAGCCATGGCCACGGCCCCGGCCGCCGCGCCGTCACCCGCGCTGCCGATGCTCGCGCTGGCCGAGATCGAGGCCAACACCCGGCTGGACGGCACGCAGATCCTCTACCGCCTCGGCTACGCGGACACCAACGAACTGCGCCCCTATGGCCAGTCGCGCTGGAGCCAGCCGCCCGCGCAGTTGCTTCGCCAGCGGCTGCGCGACAGCCTTGCGGAGCGCCGCACCGTGCTCGGCCCGGAGGAAAGCGCCACGCTCGCGCGCAGCAAGGGCGAGGTGCCCGACACGCTGCGCATCTCGCTGGACGAGTTCAGCCACTACTTCGATTCGCCCGCCAGCAGCGCCGGCCTGGTGCGCCTGCGCGCCACGCTGATCCGCGGCGGCACCGGCGGCGACCGCGTGCTCGGCCAGAAGACCTTCACCGTGCGCAGGCCCGCGCCCAGCGCCGACGCGCCCGGCGGCGTGAAGGCCCTGACGGCGGCCAGCGACGCGGCCGTGGCCGAAGTCACGCAGTGGATGGATGCACTGCAGCGGTTACCGCGGCAGTAAGCTGCAATCCCGCTGCGCAGCGCGCAGCTTCAAACCAAAGACGAGGAGACCCGCCCCATGAACGCAACACGCATCGTCGGCATCCTGCTGATCGTGGCAGGCATCGCGGGGCTGGGCCTCGGCGGCTTCAGCTTCACCAAGGAAACGCACCAGGCCAAGCTCGGCCCGCTGGAGTTCTCGGTGAAGGAAAAGCAGACCGTCAACTTCCCGGCCTGGGCCGGCGTAGCCGCCATCGTGGTGGGCGGCGCGCTGGTGCTGCTGGGCGGCAAGAAGAGTTGAGCACCCGCCCCGCGTGCTGCGGGATGGGTGGGTGAAGAGGAAGGCCGCGGCGGGGCGAAGCCGGCCTCCCATGCAATCCGTCACGCTGCTGGCGGTGCAATGGTGGCCGGAACATTTCTCGCAGTTCTTGCGCCGAGGGTGCCTTCGCACAATGCGCCCTCCTTCATTTCTGGCGCACTTCCATGAGCTCTCTTCAGATCATCCAAGACCACGACAAATGGCGCAAAGGCACGGGCGGCGCGCCCGCGGGACTGGCGGGTGAAAGCGACGGCAATGTCTACCTCGGCCTCGATCTCGGCCTGATCACCTTCACGTCCAGCACCTTCAAGAGCAGCCGCTTCGGCACCACCAGCTTCGTGGATGCCGTGTGGACCGCGTGCCGGTTCACCGGCTGCTCGTTCAGCCGGTGCGACATGCAGCGGATCAAGGTCAGCGGCTGTTCATTCGTGGGCTGCACCTTCGCGGCATCGCAACTCAGGGCCAGCAGCTTCAGCGACTGCACGCTCAGTCACTGCAACCTCATCTCGCTGAATTTCGATGCGAGCCACTGGTCGCAGGTCAAGCTGCTGGATTGCCGGGGCCAGCAAGTGAGCGCCGCCGACCTGGTCGGCGAGCAGGTTGATTTCACGGGCAGCCGGTTCGAGGACATGCAGTTCACCAACGCGCGCATCAACTGACGGAGAAGTGGTGCTGCGCTAGCCGCCCATCCCTTCCAGCAACCGCGGCAACAGGTCTTCCGAAGTCCCGCGCAGCACCACCGCCGCCGATTCGTCCAGGTGCGGCAACGGCTCCAGGTTCAGCGTGATGAGCCGGCTGCCGCGCGCCATCGCAAGCTCGGGCAGTTCGGCCGCCGGATAGACGATGGTCGTGCTGCCGACCACCATGAAGAGGTCCGACTCCTGCGCCGCCACCTGGGCCTCGAGCAGCACGCCAGGGTTGAGCATCTCGCCGAACATCACGACGTCGGGCCGCGCATGCGAGCCGCAGCGCAGGCACCGGTGAAAGGGCCATGGCCCGCTGCGGTTGCCGCAGTGGTCGCAGCGCCAGCGGCGCAGCGACCCGTGGAGTTCGAGCACGTCGAGCCCGCCCGCCTGGGTGAGCAAGCCGTCGACGTTCTGCGTGACCAGCCGTGTCGCCGGGCGCAACCGCTGCAACTGCGCGAGCGCCCGGTGCCCCGGGTTGGGTGCGGCCGATTCGACGACCGACATCCGCTGGCCCCAGAACTTCGTGAAGCCCGAGGGGTCGCGCTGGAGGTCTTCGGCATGGGAGAACTGCAGGGCGTTCTGGCTTTTCCAGAGACCGTCGGCATCGCGGTAGGTCGGGATGCCCGAGGCGCGGGACAAACCGGCGCCCGAGAAGACGACGATGCGCCGGGCGTCGCGTAGCAGCGCGATGGCGGCTGCCAGCGGGGAAGAGAAAGAGGTGATGTCGGTGGCGTCGGGTCTCGTCATCGCTCGGGTTTCGAAGATCCGGAAAGTCCCGCGGCGGGTGCGCCGAGCCGCTGCGACACGGCGCTCGCACAGGCCTTGAGTGCGCGTGAAAGCTCGCCGTCCCACGCGGTGTCGAAAACGCCGGCCGGGCCGATGGCGGTCACGGCCAGCACGATGGCGCCGGTGTGGTCGAACACCGGCGCGGCCATGGCGCTCACGCCCTTGATCACTTCGCCGTCGGAGCGGCTGATGCCGTGTTCGCGCACTTCCTTCAACTGGCGCTCGAAGTCGCTCCACGACGGCAGCGGCTGCACGGCCGGCATGCCGCCGGCGGGTGCAGCGGGCTCGGCTGCTGCGCCCTTGCGCGGTTTCTGGCGCTGGCGCTCCTCTTCGAGCAGTTGCCGCACCGCGTCGGCATCCAGGTAGGCCGCGAAGATGCGCCCCGAAGCCGTGTTGGTCAGCGAGAACACCGTGCCGTGCCGCATGGTCACATGCACCGGCGACGGCGATTCGGCCGTGCGGACGATGGTCGCGCCGCGCGCGCCCCACACCGCCAGCGCCACCGTGTGGCCGATCTGCTGCGCCAGCGGGCTGAGCAGTGGCGTGGCGATGTGCACCGGGTCGGCCTGCTGCAGGCTGATGAGCCCCAGTTGCAAGGCCAGCGGACCGAGCAGATAGTGGCCGCTGGCGCGGTCCTGCTCGATGAGCCCGAGCCGCCCGAAGCTCACCATGTAGGGGTGGGCCTTGGCGGGCGTCATGTCGGCTTCGCGCGCCAGGTCTTTCAGCGCCATCGGCCTGCCGTGGTGCACCAGCGCACGCAGCAACTGGCCGCCGACCTCGATGCTCTGGATGCCGCGCTGGGCGGAGCGGTCGGTCTCGGGGGGGTCGCTGCTGTCGCCGGTGTCGCCGGTGTGGCTGGAGTCCTTGGTCACAGGGCTGCCGATCGTTCGTTCATGAAGAAGGGATTAGACATTACCTGATCCGAGGCTTACACTGCGGAAATTCGTTATCCGCGAATTCGTTTGCCCTAAACGAATTTTCACAACGCTTTCCAACCCCACACACACCGGAGACAACACGATGAGCCAAGCCAAGAAGTTCGCCAGCCAGGCCGACATGGAAGAAAAGAAGATCACCTTCAGCCAGATTTCCGAGCACGCCTGGGCCTACACGGCCGAGGGCGACCCGAACACCGGCATCGTGATCGGCGACGCCTCTGTGCTGGTCGCCGACACGCAAGCCACCCCTGCCATGGCCGCCGACGTGGTGCGCCGCATCCGCGAAGTGACCGACAAGCCCATCAAGTACGTGGTGCTCACCCACTACCACGCGGTCCGCGTGCTGGGCGCGGCGGGCTACGGGGCCGAGCACATCCTGGCGAGCCAGGACACGCGCGACCTGATCGTGGAACGCGGCGAGGCCGACAAGGCCAGCGAAATCGGCCGCTTCCCGCGCCTCTTCCAGAACGTGGAGACCGTGCCCCCCGGCCTCACCTGGCCCACCATGACCTTCACCGGCAAGATGACGCTGTGGCTCGGCAAGCTCGAGGTGCAGTTGATCCAGCTGGGCCGCGGCCATACCAAGGGCGACACCGTCGTCTGGCTGCCGGGCGAGAAGACGCTGCTGTCGGGCGACCTGGTCGAGTTCGGCGCCACGCCGTATGCCGGCGACGCCTACTTCCAGGACTGGCCGCAGACGCTGGACAACATCGCCGCCCTGAAGCCCGCCGCCTTGGTGCCGGGCCGCGGCGCGGCGCTCACCACGCCGGCCGAGGTGGCCGAGGGCCTCACCGGCACGCGCAACTTCATCTCCGATGTGTATGCGAGCGTGCAGGAAGGAGTGAAGGCCGGCCGCGACCTGAACACGGTCTACAAGGACACCTACGCGAAGCTCAAGCCCAAGTACAGCCAGTGGGTGATCTTCGACCACTGCATGCCGTTCGACGTGAGCCGGGCGTACGACGAAGCCTCGGGCCACGCCGATCCGCGTGTGTGGACGGCCGAGCGCGACGTCGAGATGTGGAAGGCGCTGGAAGGCTGACAGGTCTTGCTCCCTCCCCCT
>Ga0307412_10002475_pt1 | contig 10280 bp, 7 predicted proteins | sample DK1Cmetagenome_3_FD_203823 | JGI IMG/M metagenome (GOLD analysis project Ga0307412, IMG submission 203823) | Maize rhizosphere microbial communities from greenhouse at UC Davis, California, United States - DK15-C-1 | ecosystem: Host-associated > Plants > Roots > Rhizosphere > Soil | place: USA...
CCACGCGTCGACGTCGATCTCGGCCGCGCTCGGGATGGCGGTCGCGCGTGACCAGAAAGAAGAAGACTTTCACGTCTGCGCGCTGATCGGCGATTCGAGCCTGGCGGGCGGGATGGCGATGGAGGCGGTCAACCAGGCCGGGCATCTTAAATCTCGGCTGATCGTCGTTCTGAACGACAACGAAATGTCGATCGCCCCGGCGGTCGGCGCCCTTAGCAGGTATTTAAATCGCATCAAGGAAGCCCAGAGCTACCAGCACCTGAAAGAAGAGATCGGCGACGCGCTCGAGAGCGTGCCCGGCATCGGCGAGCACCTGCGCCGCGCCGCGAAATCCGTCAAGGACGCCATCGCCGCGGCCGTCCTGCCCGGAGCTTTGGTCAACGAGCTCGGGTTCAAATACATCGGCTACGTCGACGGGCACAACGTCGCGATGCTGGTCCGCGCCCTCGAGGCGGCCAAAGAAGTCGAGGACGGCCCGGTCATCGTTCATGCCCTGACGACGAAAGGAAAGGGCTTCCCCAACCCCGAAAAAAATTATTACGCGTATCACGCGACCGGGCCCTTCGACCCGAAGACCGGTCTGCCTTACAAATCGAGCAAGCAGTCTCCGCCCGCGTACACTGAGGTTTTCGGCCGCACGATGTGTGAGTTGATGGAAAACGACAGATCGATCATCGCCCTTACGGCCGCGATGCCGGATGGTACCGGCGTCGACAGAGTGCTCGAGAAATTCCCGAGCCGCGCCTTCGATGTCGGGATCGCCGAGCAGCACGCGATCACCTTCTGCGCCGGGATGGCGTGCGAGAATTTGAAGCCGGTCGCCGCCATCTACTCGACGTTTTTGCAGCGTGCCTTCGACCAGGTCATCCATGACGTCTGTTTGCAGAATCTGAACGTCACCCTCGCGATGGACCGGGCCGGCATCGTCGGTGCCGACGGCCCGACGCATCACGGCCTGCTCGACATCGCGTACCTCCGCGGCTACCCGAACATTGTTCTGATGGCCCCGAAGGACGAAGCGGAAATGCGCGACATGCTGCTGACGGCGATCGAGCACCCGGGCCCGGCCGCGATCAGGTACCCGCGGGGCAGTGGTCTCGGCGTCGACATCTCGGCACCGCCCAAGAAGATCGAGATCGGCAGATCGGAGACGCTGCGTTCGGGCAAGGACGTCGCCCTCGTCGCCTACGGGTCGATGGTGCAAGCCGCCGTCGAGGCCGCGGAACTGTTGGCGAAAAACGGCGTCGATGCAACCGTTATCAACGCCCGCTTCGTCAAACCGCTTGACGCCGACGCGGTCCTCGAAGCGGCAGGCAAGCACCGGCTCATCGTCACCGTCGAGGAGGCCTATCTCGCCGGCGGGTTCGGCTCGGCCGTGCTCGAGGTCCTGGAGGCCAACAACGCACTCGAAAATGTGAGCGTGGTCCGAATGGGCGTCGCCGACGAGATCGTCACGCACGGCGACCCGAAAAAGCTCTTGGCCGAGTACGGACTTAACGCTGAAGGGATTTACAAGAAAGTCGTGTCGGCACTCAATATCCATGAGCAGCCGAAAAAGCGCCTGCGGGTTGTGAACTAACTTTTTAATCAGCGTTTTAATATTTCAAGAATGAAAAACGTAAAGAACGAACCGGCGAAGAAGACCGCGAGCGGGGTGCCGCTGGCTATAATTGTGATCGTGCTGATCGCGGCGGCGATCGGGGGATACTATTTGTATAACTCGTCGAAGTCGACGCCCGCTGCCAACCGGGCTGCCACGAACGCTAACGCCCGGCCGGCGGCGACGCCGGTCAACGCCCCGCCGGGGGCCCAGCCGCCGAACACGCTTGGGCCGCAGACGGCCGAGGTGACGGTCGAGGAATTCGCCGATTTCCAGTGCGGTTCGTGCGCGGCGGTGCACCCGACCCTGAAGGAGCTGCAGTCGATCTACAGCTCGCGGGTAAGGTTCCTGTTCCGCAACTACCCGCTCGCGATCCCGGCCCACGATAAATCGTACGAGGCGGCAGCGGCGGCGGAGGCGGCCGGGCTGCAGGGTAAATTCTGGGCGATGCAGGACAAGCTTTTCTCGAACCAGCAGGCCTGGACCGCGAACCCGAACTACCGCCAGCTCTGGACCGATTACGCGAAGGACATCGGCCTCGACGTCGATAAGTGGCAGGCGGACGCGGCGGGGCTGCAGACCAAGTCGCGCGTCGACGAGGACCTCAAACGCGGACGCGCGCTGAGCATCAATTCCACCCCGACCATCTACATCAACGGCCGGCCGGTGCCGTACGAGAGCTTCAACGTCGCGTCGATGCGCAACCTGATCGACGCGGAGCTTCAGCGTGCCGCGACCGCGAAGGCAAATCCGGGCGGAGCCGGCGGCGGTGCTCCGGCCTCGAATCCTTAATGACCGAAGCGGACGAGATCGAAGATCGCGGCGGCGTCGCGTGGCTGCCCCTTGCGGCGGCCGTCGTCGCGCTGGCCGGCCTGGCCGATTCGATCTATCTGACCGTCCACGCTCTGACGGCCGTGCCGGTACCGTGCAGCATCATCGAGGGCTGCGAGACGGTGCTGACCAGCCCGTACGCCGAGATCGCCGGCATCCCGCTCGCGGCCTTCGGCGCTGTGTCGTACTTTCTCGCCTTTTCTCTCGCCTTGATGACGGCGTTCGGGAACCGCGGCCTTTGGAAGTTTTTCGGCACACTCGTCGTCTTCATGGCCCTGTTCACCGCTTGGCTCCTCTACCTCCAAGCCTTCGTGATCGGCGCGTTCTGCCAGTTTTGCCTGATATCGGCGGCGACGACGTTTACGCTGCTCATCATTTTTGTGATCTCGAAATTGCGCCGCGCATAAGTCGGAATCGGGAGCGGTAGCGACCGGGCGGCCCGACGGAGGCCTCTGATCCGGCACCGCGTTTTCAAGCTTATTTTGATTTTCAAACGGTCGGGGCGACTCGGGGAGACCCGGTCGCTACCGCTCGCGGTTCTGACAACCCGGCGCATCCGTTCACAAATCCTCATCGAATATCTATGCAACCGCTTCCGATCCGCGGTCGGGAGGCGGGCTTGGCTTATAAGCTTGAGGTGATATAGGTTAGCGTTTAACTTTCTAGTTTTTTGTGGCCCACGCTGTATTACAGAGGATCGCAGCCGGTGACCGCGACGCCATTCAGGATTGCATGAAGGCGTACGGCGGGCTCGTGTGGTCGCTCGCGCGGCGGATGCTGAACGACCCGGAAGAGGCGGAGGACATCGTTCAGGAGATCTTCGTGGATGTCTGGAAAAACGCCGAGCGGTTCGACCCGAACCGGGCATCGGAGACGACGTTCGTGGCAATGATCGCGAGACGCAGGATCATCGACAAGGTCAGATACGCGAAACGGCGAATCGCGGCCGGCTCGCTCGAGGACGTGCTGGCCGAGCCGTCGGACGGCAGCGACGGCAAAATCCAGACGTCGATCGAGGCCGGCGAGGCGGCGCGGGCCCTCAACGCCCTGCGTCCCGAACAGCGGCGCGTGCTGCAGCTTTCGATCGTCGAGGGCCTCTCGCACCAGGAGATCGCCGACGCGACCGGGATGCCGCTCGGGACCGTCAAGACGCACGCCCGGCGAGGTATCCTGCAGGCCCGCGAGATCCTGGGTTTGGGGAAGGAAAAAAGATCCAAGGAGGTGACCGCATGAAAGAAGAAACGGAAGAGCTCATGCTGGACCTTCTTTGCAAAAAAGCCGTCTACGGGCTGACCGACGAAGAGGCACACGAGCTGGCCGAACTGGAACGAACCACCGGCCGCCGCGACGACGCGGAATCGATAGAGCTGACCGTGGCGGCGTTGAGCCTGGCCGGGCTCGACCCCGCGAGCGAATTGCCGCGTAATTTGCGTTCGCGCATCGCGGCCGAAGCGGAACAATATTTCGACGGGCGCGAAAATCGGACGGCGGTCGGCCCGCGGCCGGCTCCCGCTTCCAAACCCGCAAGACCGTCGATATTTGGATGGCTCGGCTGGGCCGTCGCCGCGGCCGCGTGCATCGCCCTGGCCGTGAATTTGTATACGACGCGTTCCGGTCGAGAGATCGCGACCGGCCCGACGAACCCGACCGTTATTCCGCAGCCGGAGCAATTAACGCCCGCCCAGATGCGCGAGCGGCTCATCCGGACCGCGCCCGATCTTGCCCGAGGCACATTCGGCCCCGGCAACGTGAAAACCGTGACGCCGCAGGGCGACGTCGTCTGGAGCGACGCCAAACGGGCCGGGTATATGCGGTTCACGGACCTGCCGAAGAACGATTCGTCAAAAGAAACCTACCAGCTCTGGATATTCGACGAGGCGCAGGATGAGAAAACGCCGATCGACGGCGGCACATTCGACGTAACGGCCGACGGCGAGGTGATCGTGCCGATAAACGCCAAACTCGTCCCGCGGAACACGAAGGCCTTCGCCGTCACCATCGAAAGACCCGGCGGCGTGGTCGTCTCCAAAAGGGAAAAGATCGTCGCCCTCGCCAAGCGGGAGACATAAAACCCAATTTTTGCCTCCCGAGCGTCCGGCCCGCTTCCCAGCTAATGATAAATAACTGGGAAACGGGCCATTTTATCTGTACCGATTAAACCTATTTTGACGAACGGCGTATAATATTTCGTACAAGATAACAGGTATTCGTCGCCACGGGCCTTGCGGGTCCGGGTCCGTCGGACGCCCATTTCTGCCTAAAGTCCAAAAATTAAAGGAGATCGCAATGCGGATCAAGTTTTTTCTCGCGGCGCTGTTGATATTCGCCGGTCTGCTCTCGCAGTCGGCCGTCGCACAATCCGGCGACCGGCTTCCACCGATAAATTACAAGGAGTACAAGCTCAAAAACGGCCTCACGGTCATCATGCACCAGGACCGCTCGACCCCGATCGTGGCGGTCAATATGTGGTACCACGTCGGTTCGAAGAATGAAGCGCCGGGACGAACCGGGTTCGCACACCTTTTCGAGCATATGATGTTCCAGGGCTCGAAGAACTACGTCGACGGCTGGCGTGGGGTCGACGAGCTCGGCGGCAACGTCAACGGAACGACCAACGAGGACCGCACATGGTACTACGAGGCCGTGCCGTCCAACTTCCTCGAACGCGTCCTTTACCTCGAGGCCGACCGCTTCGGCAACCTGCTCGACGCGATGGACCAGGCGAAGCTCGACAACCAGCGCGACGTCGTCAAGAACGAGCGCCGGTTCCGCGTCGACAACGTGCCCTACGGCACGATGGGCGAGCGGATCGACGAGATCATGTACCCCGAGAACCACCCGTACCACCACTCCGTGATCGGGTCAATGGCCGACCTCTCGGCCGCTTCGCTCGACGACGTCAAGTCGTTCTTCCGGCAATATTACGTTCCGAACAACACCATCCTCGTCCTGTCGGGCGACTTCGACGAAAAGCAGGCCCGCACGTGGATTCAGAAGTATTTCGGCCCGATCAAGGCCGGCGCAGCGATCAACCGGCCGAAGATGCCCGTACCGCAGCTCACGAGCGTGATCCGCAAGCAGTACGAGGACCCGTTCGCCCAGCTCTCGCGCGTCGCCCTCGTGTGGCCCGGCATCCCGGCGTACCACCCGGACGAGGCCGCTCTCGACATCCTCGCGAATGTTCTTTCGACCGGCCGCGGTTCGCGGCTGCAAAGCAACCTGGTTTACGGCAAGGAGCTCGCCCAGCAAGTCTTCGCCAGCGACGGCACGAGCGAGATCGCGGGCCAGTTTCAGATCAACGCGATCGCACGGCCCGGCAAGCTGCTCGACGAGATCGAGCAGGAGATCAACAAAGAGGTCGAGCGCGTCAAGAATGAAGGCGTGACGGCCGAAGAGGTCGCCCGCGCCATCAGCGCCCGCGAAGCCCAGGCGATCTTTGGCCTGCAGACCGTTCTCGGGAAGGGCAGCCGCCTGGCTGACTACTCCGGCTATCTCGGCAAGCCGAATTACTTCCAGGCCGACATCGACCGCTACACCAAGGTGACGCCCGAAGACGTAAAGCGCGTCGCCAATCAATATCTTGTCGCCAACCATCTCGTGATGAACTACGTCCCGGCCAAAACGCCGCCGCCGGCCGCCCAAGCCGACAAACCGGCGTCGACCGAGACGAAAAAGAAGGACAAGGACCTGATCGCCCGCCAGGACGCGATGCTGCCGAAGGGCGGACCCGATCCGAAATTCTCGCTTCCGGCGATCGAGAAATCGAAGCTATCCAACGGGCTCGACCTGTGGGTCGTTCAGCAGCATGAGCTTCCGATCGTTTCGATGAATCTAGTCGTCAACGCCGGCGGCATCCTCGATACGTCGGAAAAATCCGGTGTCGCGTCGATGACGGCCGCGATGCTCAGCCAGGGCACGAAGAGCCGCTCCGCCCTCGACATCGCCAACACCCTGCAGTCGATCGGCGCGCAGGTCAACGCCGGTGCGTCGTGGGACAACAGCGGCGTCTCGATGCAGACGATCACCAAGAACCTCGACAAGGCCCTCGACGTCTACGCCGACGTGGTGATGAACGCGTCGTTCCCGGACAACGAGTTCGCCACGCTGAAACGGCGCACGATGGCCGGTTTCATCCAGCGAAGGGCGAGCAACACGGCGGTCGCCGGCGTCGTCTACGACCGCGTTCTGTACGGCAGCCAGCCTTACGGCCGCCAGCTCAGCGGCGACGAGAAGACCGTCAAGGGCATCGACCGCGGCGACCTCGTGAAATTCTACGAGACGAACTACCGGCCCAATAACGCAACCCTGATCGTCGTCGGCGACGTTCAGCCAGCCGACGTCAAGGCCCGTCTGGAAAAGGCGTTCGCGGCGTGGAAGCCGGGCGATGTGCGGGCCGCCCAGATCGGCGACGTGCGGATGGTCGCTCAGCCGGCCATCTACATCGTCGACAAGCCGGGTGCGGCACAGTCGTCCGTGAACATCGGCATCGTCGGGATCGACCGCTCGAACCCCGACTACTACGCAGTGCAGGTGATGAACTCGATCCTCGGCGGCAGCGGAACGGCCCGGCTCTTCCAGAACCTGCGTGAGGACAAGGGCTACACCTACGGTGCGTACAGCCGCTTCACTTACAGGCGCGGGGCGGGCCCGTTCGCGGCTTACGGCGAGATCCAGACGATCTCGACCAAGGAGGCCGTGCAAGAGTTTTTGAAGGAACTCAGCGGCATCCGCGGCGGCCGGCCGATCACGCAGCAGGAGCTCGAGGTGAACAAGCAGTCGTTCATCCGCCGCTTCCCGGCCGGGTTCGAAACGGTCGGCGGCATCTCGAACCAGCTCGCCAATCTCGTGACGTACAATTTGCCCGATTCGTACTTCAACGATTACATCGCGAAGGTCAACGCGGTCACCATCGACGACGTGAACCGGGTCGCGAACAAGTACCTCGATCCGGACAAGATGGCGATCGTGATCGTCGGGGACCGCAAGGTCATCGAACCGGGTTTGAAAGAACTCGGCCGCCCGATCACTTTCTTGGATACGGAAGGCAACCCGATCACGCAGTAAACGGCGAGATCGGCATTTAGAGAAAAGAAAAGGCAGGTCTAATAGGCCTGCCTTTTCGATTTGTTTTTGTTAAAAAGAATCTAGCCGGCCAGCCGGTAGGCGTCGATGACCGCCGGCGGTTCGATCGCGAAGTGGTCGTAGGCGGCCATCGTGACGACGCGGCCGCGGGGCGTTCGGTTGAGGAACCCGATCTGGATCAGGTACGGCTCGATCATCTCCTCGATCGATTCGCGGTCTTCGCTGATCGATGCCGCGATCGTCCCGACCCCGACCGGGCCGCCGTCGAACTTGTCGATGATCGTGAGCAGCAGCTTGCGGTCGACCTCGTCCAGACCAAATCGGTCGACCTCGAGCTCGTCGAGGGCCGTTTGCGTCATCGCTCCCGTGATGCGGCCGTCGCCGAGAACCTCGGCGTAATCGCGCACGCGCCGTAGCAACCGGTTCGCGATGCGCGGCGTGCCGCGCGAGCGGCGGGCCAATTCCAACGCGCCGCTCGCCTCGATCTCGACACCCAGAATTTCCGCCGAGCGGTGGAGGATGACCTCCAGATCCTTGTGCGGGTAAAAATCGAGATGGTTCACGATCCCGAAGCGGCCGCGTAAAGGCGCCGAGATCATCCCGGCCCTGGTCGTCGCCCCGATCATCGTGAATTTCGGCAGATCCAATTTCAACGTGCGGGCGGCCGGCCCCTGCCCGATCACGACGTCGAGCTGGAAATCCTCCATCGCCGGGTAAAGGATCTCCTCGATCTGCGGTTTGAGGCGGTGCACTTCGTCGATGAAAAGGACATCGCCCTCCTCAAGATTGGTGAGGATCGCGGCGAGATCGCCGGACCGCTCGACCGCCGGCGCGTGCACCGTTTTCAGACTTACGCCCAATTCATTCGCGATGATCACGGCGAGGCTCGTCTTGCCCAGGCCCGGAGGGCCGAAAAGCAGCACGTGGTCGAGCGCCTCGGCCCGCCTCAATGCCGCTTTTAGGAATATTCGCAGGTTATTGACCACGCGCGGCTGGCCGATGTATTCGTCGAGCGTGCGCGGCCTTAGGCTCGGCTCCGCCTGCACGTCCTCGATCGTCGCCTCGCCGATCTTCAGGCCTTCCTGCCGCACGGGGCTTTCCACTAATTCGAGTGCCATTCTGGTAAACCTCTTGTTTGGATTTGATTAGGAAGCTAAATGATATCGTGAGTGGGCTAATGTTTCAAGCGTGCAACAGTCAGAACCGGGAGCGGTAGCGACCGGGTCACGCCGCTACGATCCTGAAATCTAGATTAACAAGGCCCGCCCTTCCCCGATGACTCGGGATAAAGGCGGGCCACCCGGTCGCTACCGCTCCCGGTTCTGACATTAGGCGGCCTTCTTGAACTCGACGTCGTCCGCCTCTTCCGCCGCGGCCTCGGTCAACTCGGCCCGGGCGAAAACCGGCATCGCTTCCGGCCTTGCGGTATCGACGAGCGGTTTGCTGAGTTTGCTGACCAGCCAGCGACGATAGACCTCGGCTTCCTCGAGTTTGCCGGTCCAGCGGGCCCGGTCGAGCATCGTCAGCGCCATCTCGAGCGAGTGGTGCTGGCCGGCTCGGTCCTGCTGGCGGTCAAAATAATGGTAAGAGGCGTCCAAAACCTCAACGCTTCGCTCGGCCGCGTCCTTGTCCCTGAATCCCAATTTGCCTCGAAACTGCTTCGAGTAGATGTTCATCGGGTGCGCGGTCGAGGTATAGAGATCGAAGTAGTTGTCGATCAGCCCCTCACGCTGCAGCACGGAGCCCACGTAGCTCGGTTTTGCACCGGAAATGGCCGCGATCATCTCGACCTCGGTAACACCGGATTCGAACAGCGAGAGGATCATGTCCTTCTTGCTCTGAACCCGCTCTTTTTCCTTGATTTCCGTTATATTCTGTTCCATTTCCTTAGTCCTCTAACTGTGAGAGTAAGATGTTTCACGCGTGAAACAGGTTGCACTTTTTCGACATTTTTTTCATTATTTCCCGTTCGCTAAGCCCTGTATTGACAACAAGTTACAGGTGGCAAAATCTCGCCTTCGTAACCCCTTTCAAATAAACAATTAGCCGTCTAAAAAACGCGAAAAATTAGCTTGCTTACCGATTTTTCGCGGTTTTCACGGGTCAATCGTGTAATCTTTTGTTGAACGAGCAAGGGGAAACGCAGGATGGAACTCACGACGCCGCTCTTCGACAAGACGAAGGCGCTGCAGACGATAGAAAAAGGCCGCCGGGCCAACTGGTGGCGCCGACACGGCTCTAAATCCAGAGGCTTTTTTTACACCGATTCCGCGGGCAAAAAGATCACCGATACGGCCGCCCTTGAGCGTATCGCGTCGCTTGTGCTGCCTCCCGCCTGGAAGCATGTCCGTGTTTCGCCTTTTGCCGGAAGCGCATTGCAGGCCGTCGGGATGGACACGACGGGCCGCGTCCAATACAAGTACCTACCGAAATTCTCCGAGAAGCGGCAGAACAAAAAATACTCGAAGATCGTGCGGTTCGCGGAGCACCTTCCGAAGCTGCGCACGGCCACGAACGAGCACATCGCACTCGACGGCTTCCCGCGCGAAAAGGTGCTCGCGGTGATGATGCGGCTGATCAATTCGCTTTACATCCGCGTCGGAACCGAGCAGAGCGTTAAGCATTACCGCACGTACGGGATCACCACGCTCGCCAACAAGCACCTCACGATCGGGCGGGGCGGCAAACTCATTTTCGATTTCGTCGGCAAGAGCCACATCAAGCACCGCAAGGTGCTGGTGGACGAGGAGCTCGCGTCCGTCATGCG
>Ga0307412_10002476_pt1 | contig 10276 bp, 18 predicted proteins | sample DK1Cmetagenome_3_FD_203823 | JGI IMG/M metagenome (GOLD analysis project Ga0307412, IMG submission 203823) | Maize rhizosphere microbial communities from greenhouse at UC Davis, California, United States - DK15-C-1 | ecosystem: Host-associated > Plants > Roots > Rhizosphere > Soil | place: USA...
GAGGTTACAGGTTCCACGGCTAGGTGGATTGCATCCCTACCAGCTTCGCCGAGGTTCGTAGTACCAAGAGATGCAAGAGCATCTGTTGCAACAGGACGATTATCACTCATTTAACTTCAACCTTGTTTGTGCATGATGGACAGGAGATGTAGAAATAAGATTCAGTACACCCTCCCATGTCAGTATAGCTAGCAGTCTTTCTTTCCATAGGCCAATACTTCAGGATGCTTGCACACTTTTGACATGTGACTTGCTTCTGGAGTGCAGGGTCTTTACCTACTACTTCAACCATTTCCATCATCCAACTTCTTAAGGTACTCTGCAAGCTCTACGAGAGTCTTAGCTGCATCTAAGCAGTTTTGCGCAGTAAAGTATGGCTTTGGTGCACCAACATATGTTCCAATTGACACTTCAACTTTGTAGCGCAGAGGTTCTTTTAGATATTGTGCTGGTCCAATAAGGTTGCCAACTTCTACTGTTCCATATAAACCTGGAACTATAGACGTAGTAGTAACAGTCTTAGTAACAACCGGACTTTTAATTTCTTCTTTGATCGGTGCTGCCACAACTTTTCTCCAATACAGATGCGGTATTATATACTCTTCTTTGCCATCGCGGATTATACTTGTGTTACCAACAAGTTGAACTTTATATCCTTTTGGATAGTAAGGAGTAAAATAGTCGACGCGCTCAAGCTCATCTCCTACTTCGAGGATAGTTCCATCAACGTCTTTCATCATTCTACTTCCTTCCTCGAACCCTTCCACCAGGCAACTACAACACCGAAGCGCGGGATGCCGTCAGGAGTTAGGTTTGGATATCGAACGGTCACTTCAGAACCGATCCAGTCATCCTTCTCAACAAGCTTTTCAGCCATCTGTTCCTGAGTTCCACGGACACCAGCCTTGAACGTAGTGCCATCGGCCTTTCGACACATAACCTTCTTGGCGCAGCCCTGCCAGTTACCCTCACCCTCCTGGACCTCAACGATCTCGAACTCCTCGTCGAAGAACTCCTTGCGCTTGATCAGGTTTCGAGTCCTCTTGTTCTCATATGGACCGTCGATGCGGATCATCTGACCCTCATAGCCCTGCTCAAGGTACTCACCCTGGAGGCGATCGATATCCTCGAACGAGAACACTTCATCGGTGCGAGCGAACTGAACACAGTCCGGAAGCAGCTGACTTTCATTCAACCACTTGAGGTAGTTCAGCCTTTCAGAGAAGAGACGATCTGGGTTCTCAGGATCGAAGCAGTCGTAGACGTGGAGCTGAACCAGCTCAGCTGACCTTGCAAGGTCCTCTGCAGTTGGTTTCTTCTGCATTGCAAGGGACTGAACCTGGTTGAAGTCGTCTCGGAGCGAGTGGTTGTACATCTCACCGTCGAGGACGAATCCACGGATGTTCATGTTGAACACGTCCTGCAGAGCACCGAGGACGTGAGGTGCTGATACATGCTCCTTACCGTTGCGGGAGAACATGCCAGTCTTCTTGGTGATCGAGCGGATACCATCGAACTTAGGCTGGGAGAATACGCGAGTACCATCCTTGAACGCAGCTTCAAGAGCCTTGATAACCTTCTTATCACTGTACTTCTCAGCAAGCATAGCCTCAAAGAAGGTCTCGTTGTAGATGTCCTCTACTCGATCAAAGTATCCGGACTGCTCTCGCTTCTTCTTATACAGGGCTTCCACTTCCTTGGCAGCCTGCTCTTCTCCTGAAGTAGCATTTGCTTTTCCCTCGTTTTTAGGAAGGGCTCGCTTCCACTCTGACTCAGTATGCTGTCCATCTCGGAGTCCAGATATGACTCGAAAGCTGTCTCCCGATATTTCCATGCGCCAAATTCGTACCGAGTCATTGTTGTCAGCCTTATAGAGGGTTGGTAGATCAGTCATTCATTATTTCCAAATACGCGTTGATAAATCTGTGTCTCGGTCACCTTCTCATCGATGGAACCCACACCAGCTTCAACAGCTGTAGTTATGGTTTCGATCTTTTCGGCGCTGGTGGTGACGATTGTCTCGATCTTGGTGATCGTGTCATTGAACTTCACCATCTTAGAGTCTATGTACATATCGAGTGTGAAGAAGATCACGACGAATGCCACGAGCACACCGATAAGAGCACCGAAAGCTGAGTTTATGATAGTCTGTAATTGGGTTGACATTTAAAACTTCTTCTTGTAAAGGTTATGGAGGTATTCTATGTTGCTTGCCATATTATCCGAGAGTATCTCGTTCTTCAAGCACCGAAGCTTTGCATTATGCATCGGTCCACTGATAAAGGCAAACCTACTCTCGTAGACATAGAGCTCATGGTACTCGGTGAGGAATTCCTTGTCGATGTTCTCATTGTCACTCTCGAGAGTATCAAGATCAGAAGTGCATAGCTGCATCAGGTCTAGATCAAGGAGGTAGTTTTCGAGATCAGACTTAGCAACGAAGCTCGCATTGAAGTGGTGTTCAGTAGCGAGTATAGCGCTCTCAACTATCTCTATGTCAGTTGTTGTCTTCAGCATCTTTTGATGTGTAACAAAGAAGTTTGCAGACTTCCTTTCATTGGAGAGTGCATCTTTCTTGATATCATAGACAACATCGTGGTAGATGATTGCCATGTACAGAAGAGATTCAGTGTATGTATTCCACTTGATGCCGGAATGGTGCTTCCAAGTCTGGTGAGCTGCGAGCATCCTCGAGATGTGATCGAGGTTGTGATAGAACCTATGGGACTCAGTGAGCTTCGGAAGCACAGTGAGCATCTCTTCGCCGTTAACGTGCATTAAAACTTCTCTCCTCTTGGAGGGTGTGCGTGTTGGATGAATATATGAGCTGCAGTATCTCCACCTGCATGGTACAGCTTGAGAGTGTCGATGTACTCATCAAGAGGATCGATCTTGTAGCCGGTTGGGACTACCTTGACGTCGTAGGACACCTGAGGACGGTTCATGTTCTCAGAAGTGAACAGCTTTATGATGCCTGTGAAGTCTGTCTCAACCTTGAGCACCTCGAAGCCCTCGTGCACGAAGATGCGGCCAAAGACTGGAAGGGAGTCAGCGGTTATCACGACTCCAACCTTCTTTGTCTTGTCGATATCCCCGAGAGGAACGATTATAGTCTCATTTACTATCACTTTCAACCTCACTCAGGAATATGACTTCCTCACTCACCTTGTAGGCCATTATCTCCTCCTGGGAGTAGTACTTCTTCGTCATCCGCATGATCTCGATGATCTGCTCACGAGTGCAAGCTATGCGGACTGGAATGTTCCTCTCAGAGTGGAGGTCTCCGGTCGACGATATCCACTGTCCCTTGACTGGGTGGAAGATGGTGAGGCCGTTGGCTATCTCACGGACCTTTCCATCCCAGACTCTGTGGTATCGAGTTCTGAATGGTTTCCCGTCATTAGAAATTGTGGGGACCATTATCTCCCAGAGGCTAAGCATCTGGATCAACTTCGATGTGGTAGACCCAGAACTCTACACCGTGACGCTCCTCGAGTTCCAGCATCAGCTCCTTAACGATCGACCACTGGAGACCGCCGAGGGAGCATCCGAGACGAGATATCGCGAACTGCTTAGTTTTCCAGAAAGTTTTGACCATGTCTTCCAGAGAGTGGACAACATCGATGTACCTCGCAAACTTTGAACCATCGCGGCCATAGAACCTCTGAGTGATAAGGTTGTGAATGATCATAGTATCGTTGTCAACGTGGATCCAAAAATCCTTCCCAAGAGCATAATCTGCTCCATGTTCTTCAATATAAGTAACATATGCAGAGTAAGCTTTCGGCCACTTAGCTCGAACTGCCTTCGCAACTCCGCTACCCATCTTACCCTGTGCATTACATCCGTGAGCAATGTGCACGAGATGGCTCGTCGTCAGGTCTTCAGATATTTCTTTCAAACTATAACGCTCCCGCGGTATGTGCATTTAGTACATTTGACATGCTTTTGCGGAGGTCTTGACATAAGAATAGAGTTATCATTATAACGCAGCTCAGTTTTACACGAAGGACATTCAATACCAGTAAGCAGTTCAGTTTGCTTTACGAGATGATACTTATGTTGCATCTCTTCATTGTGCTCATCAATAGTTTTAAGTGTCTTAGTGCACTCCCTAGTCAGAAACTTCTCGAGCTGATCTTCGTTCTCAATTAGAAACTTTTGGACCAACGAGGTAGCATATCCACGCACGTCACCTAGCAGCATCAGTGAGTGGTAGTTCTCACGTGCCTCGTCGATAGCCTTGATAGCTTCTTCGAAAGTTATCGGATACTGATAGGTGTTCCTCATCCACGAACCTCACTGAAGTATTGAATCATCAGAGCGTACTGGCTGAAGAGTTCTAGGTAGAGAAAATCAGGCATATACGGACCATAAACCTTAATGAACTCAGGGAACTCCTTCAGGTACATTCGCATCGTTCCCTTGTTATGAGTCTGATACGATTCCTGATGATTGCAGAAACGATCAGCACCCTTGACAAGACCTGCAAACTGTTTGATCTGTTCAACGCTGTGAGTGTTAGCTGCATCACCAGCATAAGCATTGAACTTAGCGTACAGAGCAATCTTCCGATCCTTGCGGTTATCATAACCATCTGGATCAGTCACGAGATCGACGATCTCACCACAGTCGAAGCTGATCTTCGCATGGATGTCTGTCACAGTGATAACAGTATCCTCTGGACAGTCATGCAGCCAACCAGCTGAGATCACATCAGCGTCAGTGCTGAACTCAGAAATCTTCTCGACCACCTTCTCAAGGTGGTATCGGTAGGAGTGTGGGCCATAAGACTGGTCCTTATGTGCTTCAAACGCCCAGGCTCTTGCGAGGCCTTCAGTTCCAGTATCCATTTGTAATACCTTTTCTACAATTGATTCAAATTATAAACCAGAAATAACCGCAAGTACACTATTTTTATAAATATTTAAGATATGTTTGAGAGGAATAGTTATGTTCTACAATAGGAAGAAGTTTTTTGATGGTGTGAAGGCTAACTTTGCTACTGGACTTGAGCAGGATCAGGTCGATGGATTTGAGATACTGCTGGGTGAGGGTGAGAAGAGGAACGTTAACACTGAGTGGATTGCCTACATACTTGCTACCGCATGGCATGAGACTGGTTTCACTATGCAGCCAGTACGTGAGACCTTTGCTAAGTCTGACGCTCAGGCTATAGCACGCCTGGACAACGCATTCAAGACTGGTCGCTTGGGCTCCGTGAAAACTCCGTACTGGAGAGACGGATGGTTCGGACGCGGCTATGTTCAGCTAACCTGGAAGAAGAACTATGAGAACATGGGAAAGTGGCTCGGTGTAGACCTTGTAGCTGACCCATCGAAGGCTATGGACCCTAAGGTTGCAGCAGCTATCACCTATGAGGGAATGCTTCGTGGTATGTTCACAGCTAAGAAGCTATCTGACTTCCTTGATGGAGTTGATGAAACTGATGAGAAGGACTTCGCGGAGTTCAAGACTGCGCGCAAGATCATCAACGGTACCGACAAGGCTGCAGACATTGCTAAGTACGCTGTGAAGTTTGAAAAGGCTCTAAGGGCATCTGAGAGCGTCAAGGTAGCACCTGTTCCAAAGCCTAGACCAACTCCTAAGCCAGAGCCTATCGATGTTCCAGTTGAAGAAGAGGTAGAGGAAGAGATCGAAGTTGGAACTCCTCCACACCACGAGAAGCCAGCTGTTAAGTCCTCCACGATATGGAGTGCACTGGGAGCAGCAGGTACTGCGATCGTCGGCATACTTGCTAACCTCCACCCTGCAGTTCAGGTCCTGATCGTCCTAGCTGTGATAGGTTTCGCCGGTTGGATCATCTGGCAGAGGATGGATGTGTCAAAGGCTAAGAACATCTCAGGACTGTTCAAGTAAGCTATTTGATTGCAATAATACTACGATTCTATAAATCAATAAATTAAGGGAGCAGTTATGCTCCCTTTTTGATTCTCTCTAGTATTGCAAGCATCTTGAAATAGTTTCTAAACTGCGCTGGCGTCATTTGACTTCTTCTCTATCCTGGAATCAGACACGTGGAATATCCTGTTACCGTCACGATATACTTCATCCTCGTTGAGACAGTCTACCGCGAACCTCACATCTTGATAGTTGTCGTATGGATCACCGTAGTCGAACTCTCGTCCAGTCTCAGTGCTCTCGTAGATTATGTACCAAAATTTGCTCATTCACCAAGTCCTGCAAGCTGTGTGTAGTTCCAGATCGCAAGGATCAGTGCCCTTGAAGGGGAGCTCGCGACAACGGAGTACTTCTTGTCGAAGATGAATGCTTCGATCAGTCCACCACCTGTGCCTTCAACCTTCCAGGTCGGAACCTGAGGGTAGAAGTATCCCAGCACAAAGAATGTGTCCTGGATGTTGCCTGCTGGGTGGAAGCCTGCGGACTCCCAATTCGAAGGCCACTTGTTTGTCTTTTTTACCTTTTCCAACAGGTAATCCACGATCAAATTCTCTAAGTCGCTAGAGATCACTTTGATATTCGTGTCCTTGAGGTCCTTAGACACCGAGTCGATTATCTGCTTACTGTACTTTGCCATCTTAATGCTCATCCTCGCTGAATGGAAATTCCGGTCTAAATACCGGTGTAGTCTTATCCTGTATGGATTTAATATCTCTCTGAACTTCGCCCAAAAGCCTGAGGACTTCTTCTCTCTTCTTATCATTCGCTATGAGACCTGCCAATCCTCCCCTTGTGATGTCTACTGAGTGAGCTAGATATGAAGCCTCAGCATGCAGTGACCTCACCTTGTAGTAAAACTTATCGTCCAAGGTTCATAGTCCTTTCTACCCAAGGAATCACAGTCAGACCCATGCTAGCCGCTGCGTCAATGTTAAGATTTAGGGATGAGGCGTACGGAGTATCTGTTACTGCCATCGCGAGCCTGTAATCTCCAACGACGTGTCCAAGATAGAAGCCGACGTCAAGGTAATCCATGGGGTCAGTTGTATTCTCGTATTCCTTTGTCTTGGGATTGTAGGTACCAGGCATGTGGATGTATACCTCTGTATCTATCGCGGAATTGTACATGATTGGGTTCCCTGCGAGCCACATGTATGCGCAGCTCGATGCACAGTACCTAGATGCAACAGTTCCAATATTGTAATCCTTCAACGCAATTCCCATGTTGATACCTGCATTGAAGTCTCCACCCGGAGAAGTCATCTTGATGTACTTCATCTCAGGGTACTTCTCCAGCACCGTGAGCAGGGTAGAGTAATCAGATGCAACAATATCCCCAACCATGGTCAGGGTGTGAGTGTCAAGGTGATAGATGAATTCTGCGGAAGTCGCAGGGAAGAGGAGTGATGCGGATAGAAGAGCTGAGAGTAGCATTCTTTTCAGCAAGAGAAAGTCTCCATAATGTATTGGTGCCCGCTGTCGGATACGAACCGACACTTTACACTTTTTGAGGGTGCTACCTCTGCTTTGGGTTAAGCGGGCATTTGAATTCTTGAAGGTTCCTTTGGTTACACACAAGTCACCTACAACCTACGTTTTGGTGCGCACTACCGGGGTCGAACCGGTGCTACAGAAATTTTAAGTTTCTTGACTCTACCTTTGGTCTAAGTGCGCGAATTAGTGAAGGTTCCTTGCCACGGAAGTCTACCTACAACCCCACATCTTGGTGCTCATGAGAAGATTCGAACTTCCACATTACTTCAGTCTCAGTGAAGCTCCTGCTGCCAGTTGGGATACATGAGCATTATTATGGTGCGGATGAGAGGAGTCGAACCTCCACGCCGAAGCGGCGGCTTCTAAGACCGCTGTGTACTACCATTTCACCACATCCGCATTATTGGTGCCTGTAACCAGACTCGAACTGATTACCTACGCGTTACAAGGGCGTTGCTCTACCCGGTGAGCTATACAGGCATTATTCTTATTTCATTATCGACAGACCAAAACCAAACCCGCATATCGACAGGTTAGCATAGATGCCTGGATTGATACTTGACCACTTTAGAGAGAACTCTATGAGGTTTGTTACCCTAGGATTTGGCTTGAAGATTTCAAGCAGAAACCATATTCCCCAAATCTTCACAGGAATGGTTATCAGATTAATATCGAATACTATTTCCATTGCGTCCTCCTAAGTGTTATCACTTATTTATAAGACAATGGGAGTAGTTTTTCTCGGTTTAATATCTTTTAGATCGATCGACTCTAAAACAGCGCACCATTTCTTTCGCGATGCAATCTCTTGACCCTCTGCGATGCTCTTCTTCCAATCTCTTAAGAGAGCTTCTTCTTTACCGGCAGAAATCTTTTGATTAATTTCTTTCTCAAGAGCTATTTGTTGCTTACGCCAATTTCTAACAGCTAAGGAATCACCTTCCTCGTCTATATAGTTTTCGGGGGTCAATCTAATCATGGTTCCCGTCGTAGAGATTGAACTGTCTGAGCCACTCTGCGAGTTTAGGATGGGTATCGTTGTTAGTTAGAACCCACCAACAAGTCACAAGGTCGATCAGGTGAGTCTTCTTACCATCACGGAGTGGGTAAGTTGGATCCTTGATAACACCATGAGCAATTGGATAAGTCGGTGCATCTTTAATCGCAGAGTAACCTCCGAGATCGAAGGTGTCTACAAACGATCCACCATCTAGGACGATCGTGGTGCCAAAGCCTTCGTAGTGAGGTTCTTCACCAAACTCATTGGAGGGCTCGTTAGCCCAGCTTGAGTAGTGTGTATCACCCTTCAGGTTCCAAGCTGCTTGACTTGCAGCGTGAGCTACTTGAGCTGCGGCCTTACCTGGAGTCATCGACTCAAGGTCGGAACGAATTATCACATACAGCCTATAGCTCATAACGAAAGTCCTTTAATCTACGAGTTCATTTCTTTTCCTCAATTATACGTTCTAGTTCTTTGACAAACCAAGCTTCAAACGTCAGTCCTTGATCTGCAGCAATTTTTCGAGCTTTCATATGTTCATTCCAGCTCATGTTCACCTGGATCATGGGATCAATCTCAAACTTGTGGTTGAGAAGCATCCCATTCATCTTCTCGAGGATATCCTCAAACACATCAGTGTCAGTCCAACGTTCACTCTCTGACACTGCTAGTGAAGCATATCCCCGAGACTTGTACTCGGCCTCATTGGCCTTGATGAAGCCCGGGTGTCTCCAGCGGTAGTTCTGGTTACGCCCAAGAGTATCACTAACAGTAATCTCTCGTGCTTCAAGTGTTTCTAGATCATAGATCACACTTGCGAATGCAAATTCAGTTGAAAAATCCACTGATTGGCAATTCTCACCATAAGAATTCCAAAGGTACTTATCGCCGTGGAGGATTTGGTAGCAGGCTGCTTCGAGAACTTCGTGGAGATGGTATTCAGTCACTGGTAATCTCATAATGTAGTCAGAATAGCTTGAACACTGACCGAATGTTCCGGAGCCAATTAACGCAGGACTTGCGAGTTAATGTACGATCAACTACCAGAACAGCTTCGGTACGCTTTCTTTTTCTCCGAGGATAGAAAGAAAGGGGTTGTATGCACTACCCACTGCTCTTACGCTTGATATGCAACACGAGGTTGCGGACTCAGGACGAACCTGATCTGTTTGCCTCTCGGCATTGCTGTAACTATTCTTTATTTGATTTAAATATAGTATCACAAGGACTAGCCTTTGTCAACTATTATTTGAATTTAGTGGATCGGCTTGTTTGGACTCGAACCAACATCTTCCTCGCTCAAAACGAAGAGCTCTGCCATTAAGCTAAAGCCGAACAAAGATGGAACCAACGGGTGGAATCGAACCACCTTACCTTCCCTTCACAGGGGAACTCCTTACCATATAGGACCCACGTTGGCATTGAATTTCTGGTGCCCACTGTCAGAATCGAACTGACGACCACTCCCATACCAAGGGAGAACTCTACCACTAAGCTAAGAGGGCATTGTAGTTTATTTATATCTTCTTAGAGAGACGATCGTCGTAGAGCTTTCTTTTATCGAAAGTCTCAGTGTTATTCATGGGAAGAAGAACCAGAACATATTAAATCACCATCGACCAAACTTGATATCGTAGTATTCTTTTCTTGAAACCGACTTGTACTCTTCCTTGATGTCACCAACGAAGATAGGATCGCCATCGAACACAGGCTTTCCATCTACATACCGAATATGCATCACCGCTTTGTTTCCATCCCATGATATGAGAGGTAGTTCGATGATGTTGTCGGCTCCTGCCATGAGTGCAGCAGCACCCTCAAATAGCTCTCCGGTGTACGAAGTCTTCAGACCAAAGCAGT
>Ga0307412_10002479_pt1 | contig 10274 bp, 10 predicted proteins | sample DK1Cmetagenome_3_FD_203823 | JGI IMG/M metagenome (GOLD analysis project Ga0307412, IMG submission 203823) | Maize rhizosphere microbial communities from greenhouse at UC Davis, California, United States - DK15-C-1 | ecosystem: Host-associated > Plants > Roots > Rhizosphere > Soil | place: USA...
AGGGAGCTGTATTAAATAAGCTATCTAGTCCGGCATAGCCATAATCCAGAATGCTTGAATCGGGAAATACCCAAAGCAATAAGCCCATTACCAGTAGAAAAACGCCGATGGTGATATATGCCACCAGTGAACTGAAAAATCCGCTTATCTCTTTATTTAGTATTGAAAGCATAATTAATATTCCGCCGAAATTACTTACAAAAATTACCCTAAACAAAAAACCTGCCTGGTTAAATGTTCTCAAAGGTTTATAAAAATTTTTAGCTGGATCTTAGTGCCTGTAAAAAAGCAATTAAGCTTTCATAAAAAAACCCCGCCAGATTTAACTAACGGGGATTCGGATTTTTTGATTGGCTTACTAAGATTTTTTCTTAGAAATAAAATTATGAGCCAAACCTGGCTTTATAAGTTTTAGAATTTTAATGCTACGCGGAAAGCAATCTGGTCAGTAGATCCGCCATTAGCTGACCAGCTTTCGTAACGTACACCGGCATCAAAATCTGTTTTGTCAGATACAGGGTAAGATAACCCTATGCCTGGAGCCCATGCAAATGCTGTCTCCGAATTTTTCTCTGTACCGAAAGCAGCACCAAGCTCACCTTGGCCATAGAAGTTTTTCGCAAAAAAGTATTTTGCACCTGCTTTTACAGGAATAGCTCCAGTTGATCCCCCACCAAACTCGTCTTTGATAGACAAATTAGTATATCCAGCAGAGCCTGTTAATTTAAGAGATGTAGCAATTGGATGCTCTACTAATAAAGAACCACCTAAAGCTACGCTATAAAAATCTCCGGCATCACCAGTAGGGATACCTGCTTCTAAAGCGATACCAAATTTAGTTTTACCTTTTTCTGTTTGCGCCGAAGCTGATAATGAAGCAAAGCCAATTGCAGCAATTAATAATAGTTTTTTCATGATATTAATTTGGTTAATAGAGGCGCAAAACTATTTTAAGAAAACCAATCAAACAACATAAAAATGTCAAAAAAATTAACCAATAGTGAAAGTATCTGATTTTATGGAAATTAAAGCAATAAAAAAGCCAGCATTTATTAAAATGCTGGCAAAATAAGTTGAGAAATTACGACTTAAAAGTAAAACAGTAAGCCTAACTGCGGAGAGAAAAAGTCTGCCCCGATGGAGAAATGATTGGTATCAACCACTGTGTCCCCGTCACTATCTTCCTGTTTATAATTACTAAATTCTATACCTGTAAAGCTTAGCTCGATACCAAATTTTTTGGTTGGAAAAAATGAGAATCCTGGAGACAATGATACTCCAATGCTTGTAGATTCGCCTATATCGTCTCCGTCAGCATTTTCGAAGTTGCCAAATTGTAAAGGAACTGCCAACTGGCCAAAAATCTTAAACTGCTCACTGCCCAAGGATTTGTAAAGCCTTCCAAATGGCATAACGGTAAAATAGCTATCCTTTGCACCGCTTGGTTCTTTATGATAAGCATAACCGACTCCGGCGCCTAGCGCAAGGTTATTTTTAACAAAATAGCCAATCATCGGCATTATCGTAACATTCTCATCGGCATCATCATCATCGTCATCACCAATATCATTTTTGTCCGACTCATAGCTTATTGCACCTCCAAGGAGAATATTACCTTGTTCTGTTTGCGCGGAAACCTTAAAAAAAGAAGCCAACGCAATTGCTGTGATTAGTAATAATTTTTTCATAGCGCGTAAATTTTTTTGGTTAATGAAGTATATGTACATAACCACATACAACACCAACGGTTTTAGATAAAAGATTTACAATTTCGCGCCAGCCTTTGTAAGCTTTAGAAAAATATTTTCCAGGGATTGATTTTCGTGCGCAAGCTTAAGCCCAGCAAGGCTATCATCGGCAACAACGTCCCCTTTATTAATGATAACTACCTGATCACAAACAGCTTCCACTTCCTGCATAATATGCGTAGAGAGGATTACGGTTTTGATTTTTCCGAGTTCTTTTATGAGATTCCGGATCTCAATTAACTGATTTGGGTCTAGACCAGACGTTGGCTCATCGAGAATTAATACCTCAGGATTGTGAATAATTGCCTGTGCGATACCTACCCGTTGGCGGTAGCCTTTTGATAATGCCGATATCTTTTTATGCTGTTCTAAACCAAGCCCTGTTTGCTCAATAACTTCTGCTATTCTTTTATTTTTGGAAGAAACTTTATGAATATCAGCTATGAAGCCCAAAGCCTCCTTAACATACAGGTCCAGGTAAAGCGGGTTGTGCTCTGGCAGGTAGCCTAAATTACGCCTTACTTCCATGGGGTTTTCAACTACATCAAAGCCGCATAAACTAGCCCGGCCAGATGTAGGGGGAATATAGCATGACAAAATTTTCATTGTTGTTGATTTGCCCGCACCATTGGGCCCTAAAAAACCCAGAATTTTTCCCGGCTCGGCAGAAAACGAAATGCTATTTATTGCCTTTTGTTCTCCGTATGTTTTGGTGAGTTGGCTAACTGTAATCACAATCCAAATTTTAAGTTGACGATGCTTCTCCTGGTAATTTGAGAGCTAAAATTAGAATTAAAAAATACTTTAACGCCACATTACTAATTAAATCGCAAATCGTAAATCATAATTCGCAAATCAAATTATATTTGCAGCATCATGAGCAAAAATAACGACGAACTGTTTAAAAACGTCATATCCCATGCGAAGGAGTATGGATTTGTATTCCAGTCGAGCGAAATTTACGACGGATTAAGCGCTGTTTACGACTACGGCCAAAATGGTGCCGAATTAAAAAATAACATAAAAACTTACTGGTGGAAATCTATGGTGCAAATGCACGAAAATATTGTGGGTATTGATGCCGCAATTTTCATGCACCCAACCACCTGGAAGGCATCTGGCCACGTTGACGGGTTTAACGACCCCATGATTGATAATAAAGATTCTAAGAAGCGTTACCGTGCAGACCAGCTTTTAGAAGATAAAATTGCCCGTTATGAAAAAGATGGCAAGGCTGAGAAGGCAGAAAAACTTCAACTGGCAATGGATGAAGCCCTTAAAGGCGACGATCTTACCGCACTGCGCGACTTAATTGTTGAGCATGAAATTGCCTGCCCAGTTTCCGGCACCCGTAACTGGACTGATGTACGTCAGTTTAACCTGATGTTTTCTACTCAGATCGGCGCCATTGCTGAAGAGTCTGATAAAATCTATTTACGCCCAGAAACTGCACAAGGTATTTTTGTAAACTACCTGAACGTTCAAAAAACAGGAAGGATGAAAATTCCTTTTGGTATTGCGCAAATTGGGAAGGCCTTCCGTAACGAGGTTATTGCCCGTCAGTTTATTATGCGTATGCGCGAGTTTGAACAAATGGAGCTGCAATTCTTTGTTCGCCCTGGTACTGAGATGGAATGGTACGATTACTGGAAAAACACCCGTTTAAAATGGCATCAGGCTTTGGGTACTTCTCCAGAGAAATACCGCTTCCACAACCATACCAAGCTTGCCCACTACGCAAATGCAGCTGTAGATATCGAATTTCAATTCCCATTCGGATTTAAAGAAGTTGAAGGTATCCACAGCCGCACTGATTTTGACTTAAGCCAGCATCAAAAATTTTCTGGCAAAAAACTCCAGTACTTCGATCCGGAAATTAACCAGAACTACGTTCCTTACGTTGTTGAGACTTCAATCGGACTTGACCGTATGTTCTTGCTTACTTTAATGACCGCTTTTGAAGAGCAGGATTTAAGCGAAGGAGACAAAAAAGACAGCCGTACCTTATTAAGGCTTCACCCTTGCCTGGCTCCGGTTAAAGCGGCAGTTTTCCCTCTTACAAAAAAAGACGGCTTGCCTGAAAAAGCCCGCGAAATCATGAACAGCTTGAAGCTTGACCATAATGTAATTTATGAGGAAAAAGATGCTATTGGAAAGCGCTACCGCCGCCAGGATGCAATTGGTACGCCTTTCTGTATCACGGTTGACCATCAGAGCTTGGAGGACAATACAGTAACCATCCGCTACCGCGATTCAATGGAACAGGAAAGGGTTGCCATAGCTGATTTAGACAGAATTATCAGCGAAAAAGTGAGCTGGAAGAATCTACTAAACTGACATTAGTTATTGATATAGGAAGCCATCCCCGCAAAGGATGGCTTTTTTATGTTCAAGGGGTATAGCCGCTAATCTTCAGTTAACAGAGTAACACAGTTTTTTGCCAGCCCTTCAACCCGGCTCTTTATAGCATTGTCTTCAGCGGCAAGGTTCAAAGTCTTTGAAAACTTTCTCAATAAATCCATCACCTGCTCGTTAGGGTCGCAGGCGTAGGCTTTTTCAAGGTGAGGGAGCGACTTTTTAAGGAAGCCTTTATACTCTGCCATATACTTTTCGTAAAGAGGCCTATTCCCTTTTGCTCCATTAATTTTAGGTGCCAGTGCATTGGCTGGCTTCAAATACAAGTATCCTAGGGCTAAGTGCGCCACGTAATAATCAGGCACCAGACTGGCTACTTTCTCGTAATACAATATCGCGTTATCAGAATCGTTTTTAGTTTCATATATTTTAGCCAGCCTGTTATAAAACAGGATCTTCGTTTTGGGTGCAAGTTTGTCGGCTAAAGGAAGAACTTTTTGAGCACTGGCAATGGCTTTATCAGCGTCGCCTTGCGAAGAAAACTTGCAGAATGTAAAATATTCGTCGGTTACTTTTTGTGCATAAACACCTACCGTGAGTAGGATCAGGATAAGTGTTAGGTTAATTTTCATGTTATAAATTGTTTTTTTAATATCTGGCAATTATAATACTTTAATTTAAAATCTTTAAAAAAGTACTTGTAGGATAAACCTTATAGTAAAATGACATTCTATTAGAACTAAACCCATTGATATTCAAGCACAAGGCTTTATCTTTGTGCAAATAATCAGAAACAAAGAACAACCGCCTATCGTAAAAGACTGACATTACATCTATTATTGGGAAAAGGATATGAGGAAAAGGATTTTTAGAGGAGCCAGCTTTTTACTTCTAACATTAAGTTTACCAGCAATCGCCTGGAATTTAAGCGATACCACCACCGTTAAAGACACCGTAGTTAAACATTCTGAAACTAAACCGGACACAAATCCAGCAGGGGAGAGACCTTCAACATCTGCAATGTTTGATAGTTATGTTTCTGAGATTTATACAGCAGCAAGCCTTGAGGCGTCTGCTTTAAACTATAATGTATTTAAAAAGGCTTTAACCGGCTACTATAATTTCAAAAACCGCAGCCTGGTATCGTCAGCCAAAAAAGTTATTTCAATTGTTGATTTTACTTTGCCAAGCACTCAAAAGCGCTTATGGATTATTGACCTGGCTGCCAGGAAGATTCTTTTTAACACCCTGGTAGCACATGGGCAAGGCAGCGGAAATAATTTTGCGACAAGCTTTTCTAACCTAGCAAATTCTCACCAAAGCAGCTTAGGCTTTTATATTACAAGCAATACTTATTTTGGAAAGCATGGCTTGTCCCTTAAACTGAACGGCATGGATGCTAATTATAACACTAATGCATTAAACCGTGCTGTAGTAGTACATGGTGCCGAATATGTTAGCCAAAGCTTTATTAATCAACATGGAAGACTGGGGCGTAGCCATGGTTGCCCGGCAGTACCGGTAGAGCTTACTGCTTCAATAATTGACGCTATTAAGGGCAAAACAACATTGTTTATTAACGGGCCTGCTGAAAAAAAATACTCGTCAAACTATCTTGATGAAAGTTTGGCAGCAAGTTTGTACTCTAATACATCAAAAGCGCCTTTACAGGCCATTTTATAGAATTTGCCATTCTGGAATACAACCCTGTTGGTTACAAACCAACAGGGCTTTTTTATGCCATACCCTTAATGTCATCAGCTTATGGTCAATCTGGGACCAAGCGTAAAAATTGGGGAGTAATAAAAACATCCCAAAGCAAGTCATTCGAATTTAGGTGCTTTGATCATCGTCGCCTTGCCGGCTGGGCTTCGTTCTTTATTGAGGTATTGTTTGTATCCATTGGTCTCAATGAGCTCCTTTCAGTCGGTTTTCTTGACAAAAAGAACCAAAAGTCAAGTGCTTTGACGAGGAGCCCTTTTCCGCACAGGGCAACCGCACAAATGCACTTGTCAAACCCACGGTGCCGCACCTGCTTCGCCCCTGTTGTCGCACAACCCATAGCTTCACGCACCAGCTGATGCACCTGCCATCCCGCAAGCCCTATTGACAAGCGCATTTCTTTCCAGGCTCTTCGTCAAAGCACAAAAGCACTTAGTTCTGAGCAAGTTTTGTTGGAAATCACAGTCTTAGCCCCCAACTTTTTTGCTTGATCCTCAATCTGGTCATGGCCTCATCGAGCCAGATGTTGGTAGAAAAAAACAGGCCGTTATAAATTTCGTGCCGTAGGTACGGTACAATAATGTAGCGTACCTACGGCACGGAAAACCGTTCATAATTAATTTTCTACCGACATTTTGCGCCTACGGCGCATTTTAAAATGTTAAGTTAATGACTTTAGCCTATCCCTGAGATTTTGCGCGTTGATATTGTACCGGCCATTGAATATCAACTCCCAGCTCTTTGGCTGCATGCATTGGGAAATAAGGATCGCGCAACATTTCCCGGGCCAGCAATACCATGTCTGCCTGCCCTTGTGCAATGATATCTTCGGCTTGGCGGGCGCTAACGATAAATCCAACCGCAGCACTAGGCATACCAGACCTCTTTATTGCCTCGGCAAATCCAACCTGATAGCCCGGAGCAACAGGAATTTTTGCATGGGGCACATTTCCGCCGGATGAACAGTCGATCAGGTCTACACATTTATCTTTTAAAATATCAGCAAGGCGAATTGAGTCATCCAGATCCCAACCTCCCTCCACCCAATCGGTTGCGGAAACACGAACAAATAAAGGCAATTCTTCCGGCCAGGCCATCCGCACCGCCTCTACAACTTCAACTAGCAACCGAACGCGGTTTTCAAATGAACCTCCATATCCGTCAGTCCTGAAATTAGACAATGGCGAAAGAAACTCATGAAGAAGATAGCCGTGGGCGGCATGAATTTCAAGTACCTTAAATCCCGCCGAAAGAGCCCGTTTTGCGGCTGCATGGAAGCTGATAATAATTCGTTCAAGATCTTCCGGATTTAGTGCATGGGGCAAATGCTGCCCCTCTGAGAATGGCGCAGCACTCGGCCCAACCGGATGCCAGCCTCCTTCATGCTCAAACAAAAACTTCCCGCCATTCCAGGGTTCATTAGTACTTGCTTTACGGCCAGCATGGGCAATCTGAATTCCGGCAATGCTTCCCTGTTGATGAATAAAATCTGTTATACGTTTCAAGCCCTGAATATGGCTATCACTCCAAATACCCAGGTCGGAAGGCGAAATCCTTCCCTCTGGCGAAACCGCTGAAGCTTCAGCGATAACGAGCCCTGCACCGCCTACAGCCCTGCTCCCAAGATGTACGAAGTGCCAATCGTTAACCAAGCCATTGGTGCTTGAATACTGGCACATTGGCGAAACTCCGATTCGGTTTTTAAACTCAACGTCTCTGATTTTTAATGGGCTAAATAAACTCGGCATATTCTAGGGCAACAGGTAAAAGCAATTTAAAGCAGGATTGAAAATTCAACAGTAAAAAATGATGTCAAAGCATTTCCTAAACTATGGACTAAGACAAACGTACTGAACGAAATGTTCGGATGCTGCGTCAGCTTTGTGACATTTTACCCATCTTGACATAGAAAAGGCAGGCTGCTTTCTGCGGATAAGTAATTTAGCTCCCACCATGAATAGCAGAAAAATCACACTTAGCATATTAGACCAGTCGCCGGTAAGAAAAGGTGGCACCGCACAGCAAGCGCTGCAGGAATCAATTCAGTTAGCAAAAAGGGCTGATGAGTTAGGCTATTATCGCTATTGGCTATCAGAGCACCATAATACCAATAGCCTGGCTGGTTCGGCCCCCGAAGTTTTAATCGCACACCTTGCGGGACAAACCAAGAATCTTCGTTTTGGCTCGGGTGGAATTATGCTTCCCAACCATAGTGCGTTAAAAGTTGCCGAAAACTTCCGAACCCTTGAAAGCTTGTTTCCAGGCAGGATTGACCTCGGTATTGGCAGGGCACCAGGCGGTGATAGGATTACGGCTTCTATTTTAAATCCTTCAAACAATTTCAATGAACAGGATTTTGTGCAGCAATTGATTGATCTTCAACATTACCTGGAAATACCTAACGACTTTGACAACTACCAGGAGAAGGTGAGAGCGATCCCGCTTGCAGAAACAGCGCCAGAACTATGGTTACTAAGCTCAAGTGGGCAAAGCGGATTATTTGCCGCCCATTTCGGAATGGCTTTCTCTTTTGCGCATTTTATTAATCCTACAGATGGACCGGCTTCGGTGAAAGCCTACCGCGAGCGATTTAAGCCCTCTGCAGTTCTGCCCGAGCCGAAAGTAAGTGTGGGATTGTTTGTAATGTGTGCTGAAACGGATGAGAAAGCTGCCGAATTGCAAGCGGTAATGGATGTGCAGTTTTTACGAATTGAACGGGCAATTTCGGGCGGAATTCCTTCTTTTGAGGATATTAAAGATTATCAGTTTACCGAACAGGAGTATGCCAGAGTGAAATTTAACCGTCAGCGTATGGTAAGTGGAACTCCGCAAAAAGTAAAGGAAAAATTGTTGAAAATAGCCGAGGAATATGATGTGGATGAATTGATAGCCGTTACTATCACACATGATTTTGCAGACCGGCTGAAATCTTATGAATTATTAGCTGACGCCTTTGAGATTACCAAGCCAGTAACTATTTAGCTTATATGACTTTAGCCCCTAGGAAATGGGCTAAAGCCATATTTTTTATTTCATTGAGATTGGCTTTACGGCATAGCCTTCCTTCTTTAATAGATTGATAAGCCCATCGTTACCCAGCAAATGGGCAGCACCTACCGCATAAAAAACAGGTTGTTTACTTACTTGCGCAGGTATTTGTTTAACCCAGGCTATGTTCCGTTTCCTAAGCATTTCGTCCATTTCTGCCGAAGTATAATCGGTACTGGAAATAATCAGCTTTTCGATTGTGGCGAGGTCCTGGCGGCAATAGGCGTCAAATAATTGCTGGCTTTCTTTTATTATCCTATCGCTCTCGCGAACAGTTTTAAGCAGTATTTCCTTCTGGCGCTCTAATGGCGTATTGAAAATTAATTCAGCTTGCATTTCAATGGTTTCAAAACCGAATAATTCTTTACCACTTGACTTGCCCAGTTTTTGGAAGTACATATCTAAGCCTTGATTTTCCGGGCTTATATTTTTCGGTGCAATAAACGTCAGAACGGTTAATTGTACAGCGCTTGGCTTCGCTCCATTTAACGCCGGCAACTGCATAGGGGTTTTCTTTCTCACAAAGGAATCCACTTCTGCATACTCTGCCTGCGTAAGTATTTTGTCGAGGCTATTTCCTTGCAACATCATAAAGGGCATCATTTTCTGAACCAATTCCATCTCCCCCTCAAAAGGCACCTCGCCAATAACTGCTTTCGACTGATTTAAGGCATTGATTACTCCGGGCAAAGTATCTAAAAAGTTCTTCCCCATAAGGTGATAAGTACCAAACAAATAAGATGGTGATTTAAGCCCTTTCCCGCTTATTTCCCACAGCAATGAATTCTTGTTTACTACTTTCTTTGATGTCTTTTGAGCAAATGACTGAACACTAATAAACAGGATCAGGACTGCGAATAATTGCTTTTTCATGATTTCGGGTTATCTATATTGTTATGATAATGAAAATTTAAGCCAGCCGCTTCCTTCGTATCCAAAAACAAACTGCTTCGGATAAAGAATTTCGGCAAGAATTTCAATGGTATCAACTACTCTTGGCCCTGGCCTGTTGAAATATTGGTTGCCATCGGCAATGTATAATTGATTGTTTTTAACAGCATTTAGCTCCTGGAAGCCGGGAATTTCCATTAATAGATTGATTTCCTGCAAGGACCTTTCTATGGAAAAGCCGCAGGCTGCAACCAAAATAACATCAGGATTAGCTTCAATCAGATCCTGTGGTTGTATGTAAGGCGAATGTTTTCCCTTCTCAGCAAGAACCGGTATTCCTCCTGCAATTTCAATAAGCTCGGGAGTCCAGTTTCCTGCAGCCACTAAAGGAGAAAGCCATTCAATACAAGCAACTTTGGGTCGGTTTTCAATAAACTTGAGCTTATGCTTAATGATATCCTTACGGGCACCTAGATCTTCCACAAGGCTTTGCCCTTGCTCTGATACGCC
>Ga0307412_10002480_pt1 | contig 10274 bp, 9 predicted proteins | sample DK1Cmetagenome_3_FD_203823 | JGI IMG/M metagenome (GOLD analysis project Ga0307412, IMG submission 203823) | Maize rhizosphere microbial communities from greenhouse at UC Davis, California, United States - DK15-C-1 | ecosystem: Host-associated > Plants > Roots > Rhizosphere > Soil | place: USA...
CCACCGCGTTGATCAGCGGATTGACGGCGTAAAGCCGGCCAAGAGCCGCCTCAGCGGATTCTTTCGCCGAAATTTGCTTAGTCTTGATCAGTTTGGCCAGCTCGGTTGCCGACAAACGCCACAGATCCTGCATGGGATTCTCCGCTCAATTAGCTGGGAACACGACAAGGGGCGACGGAACGCCGACCGCAAGGCGCACAGACTGCCGTGCGCTCTCCGAACCGAGATCCAATCAAAACCGCAGAGCCCGCCGCGAATGCTTTAAAATGTCTCGAAATCTCGCGCGATCTTCGAATCGTGCTTCGGCACGACGCTCCTTAGCGCGATGTTAACGTCGCCCGGCGTGGGCCATACAAGCGACGACGAACTGCCAGCGAGGCGAACTGTTTTGAAAACAGCAAGTGCCTCACGTTCCTTTGTCGGTCGAACCCCGTTCGCGACGATCAACTCCACAACGATCGGTGTATCCTTTGTTCCCAACTGCCGCCGCCAGGATCGAGAGGCGTTGTCGATCGTGGTGCGTTGTTCTCCTCCGGCGTAGAACCGCATCTCGATCGTGGATCCGTACCAGACAAGGTCTCCGTCGACTCTCATCTTGGCCGGCCGATTGTGAAGAACAACCATGCCGTCAACTGTCGGCTCGAAATCCCCCCAAGTAGGTGGTGTGCGGACTTCCAGCGGCCCGTATGATACCGTGCGCCAGTCTCGCCTAAGCCGTTGTCGCAGCGCGCGCGATACTTTACGCGCGCTGCTGACCAAGTATCCGATGCCATAGGCGACGAGCGCCACGGGTAGCAGGAACACTGCGGTCACTTTGATCAAGGACGTGCGAATAGCTTGCCTCCGCGCTTGGAAAGTACATCGATATATACAGCAAGCATGAGGACGATACCACTCGTGATGTTTTGATAGGCAGTCGGCACGTTCAGGAGCGAAAGACCATTACCCAAGCTTTGCATAAGCAGCGCGCCCAGAAGCACGCCAGAGACCTTGCCGGTTCCGCCGTAGAGGCTCGCTCCACCGATAACAACGGCAGCAATTGCGTTAAGTTCGAGGAACAAACCCGACTCGGGGGGAGCGGATCCCAATCGCCCTACGAACATCAGAGTCGCGATGCCGGTCAATACCCCGATCAGGATAAATGAGGTGACCAGATGCTTGGTAATCGGAATGCCTGCGGACTTCGCGGCAGCACGGTTACCGCCGACTGCGTAGACATGTCGACCCCAGACCGTGTTGCTGAGCATCCATGAGAGAACCCCGGCAGCTGTGAGCGTGATAAACACAGGCATCGGGAGACCGCGGTATGAAACAGTCGCCCAAGCAAGCAATACGACGCTGGCGAAGCCAAGCAGAACGCGAACCATCACACTTCGAGGATGATCACTTTGCTTGATCGAGCGCAGCGGCCAAAGCGATACCAACGCCGCTACGGCGATGAACGCCCAAAGCGCTGGGCCTGTCACGAAAGCGTCTCCGAAGAATCGGATACTGTCCGAAATACCTGAAATCGTCCGGCCGCCGGACAGGGCGAGGGCCAAGCCGCGAAGCAACATAAGAGAGCCAAGGGTCGCGACGAAGGACGGCAAGCCGAGTTTCGCGACCCAAGCACTGTTCCAAAGGCCGACTGCAACGCCCATTGCAAGCGCGGCGCATATCGTTACCCACGGGGCGACCGTACCGCTTGCCTCGATCATCGCCACGACCGTGACGCAGAGGCTCATGAAAGATCCGACGGAGAGGTCGATCTCGCCCTGGGCAATCACGACAAGCATGCCGAGCGCGACAATCGCGGTGATCGCGGTTTGGCGCATCAGATTGCTGAGGTTTCGATCGCTGACAAAGACGCCGTCGGTGAGTACAGAAAAGACGAGCCAGACAAGGGCGATGGCAACGAGCAAACCGGCGGCCGAACGCAGGATCGATATGACAGAATTGGCACGGTTTGGCGTTGAGGCTTTCACCTCTGGAGAGGTGACGGCCACCGCGTCACCTTTCAAATTAGCTACATTCGTTTTCATTGCTGTTCCACCATTTTCTCTATTGCAGTACCGCCGGCCAGAGCCAGAAGCTCATGGCGGTTTGTGTCGTTAGTGTTCAGGAGCGTCACGATCTTGCCGTCGCGCAACACGAGAATGCGGTCGGAGAGCTCGAGAGCCTCGTCCTCCTCCATCGTAGCGTAAAGCACGGCTGTCCCGGCTGCCGCGACGTTCCTGATAAGGCGATAGACGTCCTGCTTCGCACCGAGATCGATGCCCCGCGTGGGCTCGTCCAGAAGAACGAGCCGCGGCTTGTTGATAAGCGCTCTCGCTAGCAGTACTTTCTGCTGGTTGCCGCCGCTTAAATTGCTAATTGGCTGGTCTGGACCCTGCGTGCGAATTGCAAGGTCGCGAATAAACGACCGACAGAGTTCCTTTGACTGCTCGTGATTGACAATAGAACCCTTTCGTGGCGCGCCTTTATGCCATCCAAGCATCATATTTTCGACAACGGAAAGATGCGGGACCAGACCGTCTTTCTGGCGCTCCGCGGACACATAGGCGATGCCCTGAGAAATAGATTCGCCTGGACTGCGCGGTCTAAAATCGCTACCTGCCAGCTCCACGGATCCGCTCGTGAGTTCCGGCATTAGGCCGTAAAGCGATTCAACGAACTCCGTTTTACCGGCGCCAAGAGGCCCGTAAACGGCAACAATCTCTCCCGTGTGGACGTCGAGGCTGATCGGACCGACATCGCGCGGTGACTCCGGTGTGCGCGCGCGGTTCCAATCGCGCAGCCGAACGGCAGCGATACCTTGGAACGCGCGAACACTCTCTCTCGATCGCTCGGATTCTGCCAGTGCGCCACCGAGCATGGCTCGAACGATGACTCCCTGATCGAGTTCGGATCGAGGAGCCTCGAGCGCTACACGACCGTCACGTAATATGACAACACGATCACACACTTTGAGGATCTCGTCCGTGCGGTGTGATATGAAGATTATGCCCGCCCCCTGGGAGGCCAGTTCGCGCATGCGATCCAGGAGGAGACCGATCTCGTCAGCACCGAGCGCCGAAGTTGACTCGTCGAACACAAACACGCGGCTTCCGCTGGCGATCGCGCGAGCGATCTCGACCTGCTCCATCAGCGCGACACCGCCCTGCCCCGCAAGCGGCCGCCGGGTATCGATGTCCAAGCCTAGCCTCCGCATTGCGGCGTCGGCTCTGGAATAGAGTTCCTTCCAGTCGATAACGCCAAATCGCGACGGCTCGATCGTGAGCATTACGTTTTCGCCGATGGTGAGCTGGGGCACGACCGCACCCTCTTGGTGGACGAGTGCAACACCAGCCGAGTGTGCGTCACGTGCATCCGCGAAAGCCGCCGGCTTGCCGTCACAGGTGACGGAGCCGCGGTAAGCGCCGTAAGGTATTTCTCCCACGATAACTTTAGCGAGAGTGCTCTTGCCCGCGCCATTGGCGCCCATCAATCCGACGACCTCACCGGCGGCGACGTTAAAGCTGACATTATTCAAAGCACGGGTGGCACCGAACTCGACGGTGATGCCGTCGAGTTTCAACAACTCGGCGGCACCCTGCTTGCTGGAGGAGGCAAGCTTCACAGACATTTCCACCACTCCCACTCCTACTCGACCTTCAGGCCAATGTCTTCCGGCTTCAACCAGTCAGTAAGTTTCAGGAATTCGGGCAGTGTTTCGCGGTTGACGACACGCGACTGAATTCGCATGCCGGGAATCTTTTTACCGCCTACATCGATTGTGTCGTTGCTCTGAGGCTTCTGGCCTTTGATCAGGGCGTCCGCCGCTTCTGCCGCCACGCGGCCCATCTGGATCAGATCAGTCCAGGCGCTCATGGCCATGTCGCCCTTAACGATCGATCGAGCGCCTTCGGGCCAAACGTCTTCGCCGCATATCCAGACTTTTCCGTTGAGGCCCTCTTCGGTCAGCGCTTTGAGAGCTCCAAGCGCGAGGCCTTCCTCATTCGCAACGACAGCCTGGATGTCGTTATTGTTTTTTGTAAGCGCGTCTTCCATCTGCTTGAGAGCCGACTCGGGACGCCAGTTGTCATGCCACTGGTGCGAGACAATCTTGATTTCGCCAGAGTCGATATAGGGCTTGAGTACGCGAAGCGCTCCCTCTGTCTTCTGGCGGGCGACGTCGATGCCTTCCGGGCCGCTGACAATCGCCCAGTTGCCTTTCTTAGCTTCCTTGAGAGCTTGCTTAGCTTGGAGCTCGCCCACCAGGTAGTTGTCACGTCCGGCCCAATAGTCGATGGCGGCTGACGGAATGACATAGTTGTAGGAAATGATCGGAATATCCGGGGAATCGGCTTTTACGCGCTCGACGATCTTGGCACCGGATTCTACGTTGACAGGGATGATGATGAGAGCCTGAATGCCCTGTGAGAGCATCGCGTCGATCTGAGAATCCTGAGTGGCAACGTCTTCGTTAGCGCCCTGGATGATGTAACGCAGTCCAAGTTCTTTCGCCCGCAGTTCGAAGTAGTGGCGGTCGTGTGGCCAGCGGAAAGCGTCGAAGCTCGGAAAGCTGAACCCAACAAGCGGACCATCCGCTGCGCGAGCCGAAAGAGCACCGGCTCCCAACGTAGCCGTGGCAGCGCCATAGGCCGCCGCCGTCTTCATAAAACCGCGACGAGAAATGCTGCCCTCGGCGAGCATTTTAGCTAGTGAAAATAGATCACTCATGAAAACCTCCGGAGATAAAGCTACTGAGTAGCGGCGAACCGTTTTCGGTTTTCTTCCCTAGTCAGTCGTTCCCATCAGTCTGTCGTTGCAGCTGATTTATATAGAACATCCCATCTAAAAAAAATTGTCAAGGATCAGCAGCGGTTTTAGCGAGTATTTTGAGCATAATTCAGCAAGTGCATTTTTTGTGCAACGCACAAACGGAGAGCGAACCGATTTAAAGCGAGGGGTTCGTGAGAGGCAGCCGCAACCGTGCTCGGCCATGCTCGGTTGCGTTGACCTCCCAGTTGATCGCGGTGTGTCGGGAAGCGACGGCGATATCGCGGTAGTAGCTTGCTATCATATTTGTCGCGTATGCTCCCCGCGCACCGATCAAATCCCAAACGACTTCAGAGGCCCGCCTCGCCAACTGGCCCGCATAGGCGGAATTGGATCGATAATTAGACCGCTCCACAGCCGAATAGCTGCTGTCGGCGGCCGCGAATTCCATTATCTCGCGGCAGTCTGCTCGAATAAGCATCTCAGCCGCCTGAAGGGAGGCAGAAACCTCTCCGACGCGCATTTGGTGGGTTGGATAACTGGCGGTATCTTCACTTGTTCGCAGAGCCTTGCGGTCCCTCGACTGCAAGAGGAAGTTCTCGAACATTGCCTCCGTCATCCCGATAAGGCAGGCCGCCGGCAGGATTCCGCTGATCATATGGAGGGGCGGTCTATAAACCGCGCCACGATTGACGGACTTCCCGGGGAAGTCGCCCCCCTTCATGTTTTGGATCGGAAGGCTGAGATGTTCGGCAATGAAGAGGCTTTCTACTTTTACGTCATGGCTGCCGGACCCATGAAGTCCGATTGGGTCCCAGGTATCCAAAATGGTGAGCGCCGAGGTTGGCACCAAAAAGTATCGCTCCTCATCGGGGGCCGCCTCCTGTTCGACCATGCCTGAAAGGATGCACCAATCAGAAGGTTCCACACCGCTCACGAAGGGCCACTGACCTGTAAGCTCATATCCACCATCGACACGACGACCTTTCCCAAGCCGTGGCACTAGGATGCCGCTGACAAGACACGTCGGGTCTTCCCACACCTCCTTCTGCGCTTCGATTGGCCACCGTGCAATCATGTAATTGTGGAACAGGTACTGAGCGAGACACCATGCCGTCGAAGGGCAACCGCTCGCGACTGGAATCAGGATGTCGACGAGATTTTCAAGCGGCGCTTCCGCACCGCCGAAGCTTCCCGGCTGGAGAAGGCGGGCGACTCCCGTTCGACGGAGGTCCTGGCTTGTTTCCGGCGGCAATGAGCGAAGCTTTTCAGCCTCTTCCGCACGCTCTCTTAAAACGGGTATCAGGTTACGAGCCGCGTTAATCAAGGCCTGACTATATACGCGCTTGCCCTTGAAGTCGTCCGGATAGATTATCGTCAACTACGCGTACTCCTTGAAAACATCCTCGGTGCGGGCTGCCGCCGCCGACCCTTTTCACTCGCCACTCGCCAAGACAGCACGTTGCGAGGCCCCCTCCCCTAGAGAGACGCCAAGGTCCTGGCTCAGAAGGTCGAGCAGGATTCGCCGCGATCTCTCCGCAGGCATGTCTTGCGGATCCGCCACCATATGCGTGCACAACCCGATCGAAGTGCTGATGAATTTCACCGCGACGTCTTCGGGAGCGCGGGCCGGGCGGAAGTTCCTCTCGGCCACACCTTCCTCTACGAGCCGTACAATGACCTCGGCATAAAGTCTGTGGACCTTCTGAACCTCGGTCTGCAACACGCGATCGAAGGGCATCCGACCAAACAAACTCAGCCAGAATCGCCATTCCGGCATACCGGGCGGCGAGGGCTGGCTAACGAAATCCACCAGCGCCGTCAGTCGCTCCGCCGCGTCGCCGCGCCGATGTTCGAACTTGCTCAGGGCCTTCACAAACTGCAGCGTTGCGTCATTGATGGCGTCAAGCGTAAGCGCCCGCTTGTTGCTGAAATAGTGAGTAATCACTCCCGACGAGATACCGGCGACGTCGCTCACCTCCCGGATAGTCAGGTCACGCCATCCATTCGTGGACAATATGTGGATAACAGCATCCATCACCTGGCGCCTGCGGATCGCTTCCATCCCTAACTTCGGCATCACAAACCCCTGTTCGAACGTTTGATTTAGTTTAACAGCAACGTTTAGGCGGGGCAACTGCGCTCTTCTGCACTCTGTAACGAATGACAATGGGGTTGCGCTGGTTTTTAATATAACATATGTTCCATAAAAATCAGATTAACTGGGAGCATGAAACGTGACTATTCAAAGCGCACTGAAGAATGAAACACGTCCGCAGATCGAGCGCGCGGGGACCTCGGACGAGCTTATTAAGCGGGCACAAGAACTTGCGCCTGCACTGCGGGAAAGAGCTGCCGAGACGATCGCACTGCGACAGCCCCCGGAGGCGACGCGCTTGGACGTCAAGCGCACGGGTATTCATAGATTGTTTCAGCCCGCCCGTTTCGGCGGAGCTGATGCTCCATTCCGAGCAGCGGTCGATGTCATGCGCCCTCTTGGTGAGGCCTGCGGCTCCACTGCGTGGTCGATCGTCCAAAACATCTCGCACAATTCGATGATGTGTCGCTGGCCAGAGCAGGCGCAAGAAGACGTCTGGCTAGAAGATCCCGCAGCCCTTCTGTCGGGGATTTTGATCCCGAACCTCGGCAAAGCGCGCCGCGTCGAGGGTGGGTACATACTTTCCGGGCGTTGGCCCTTCGTCAGTGGTGTAAGCTTGGCGGACTGGGCGATCTTCACCGCGTTCACCGAAGGTCCTAACGGCGAGGAAGAGGATCGCCATTTCCTCGTTCCAAAGAAGGACTACACGATCCTGGATACTTGGCACGCCGTCGGTCTTCGCGGATCCGCGAGCCACGACGTCACGCTTGAGGAAGTTTTCGTCCCGGAACACCGCACCACGACCGGTGAAACCATGCGTGCTCGTGCACCGCTTTTCGAAGGTGAGGCCATCAACATGCGCGCACCGCTGTATTGCATGTTCGGCGTCTACATTGGCGGCACGGCGCTTGGTATCGCAGAAGGCGCTGTCAATACTTATCTTGACCAGGCTCGGACACGGATCTCGCGCGTATCGGGTAAAGCAGTCAGCGATTTCAGCACGCAACATGTGAAGGTGGCAGAAGCTCTATCGTGCCTCAGAGCCGCGCGCCTCCTTATTTACGGTGCGTGTGAGCAAATGACAGAGATCCTCGAATCTGACCGGCTTCCGACAGACGAAGAGCGTGCGCGCTGCCGTGCTGAGGCGACCTTTGCGGGCCAGCTTGCTACGCGTGCCGTCAACGTCGTTTGGGACGCTGCAGGCGGCGGAGCTATCTACGAGCGCAACCCCCTTTCTCGCTACTTCACTGACATGAGCGCAGCAAACCGGCACATTACCCAGAACTGGGATGTCAGTGCGATTTCGCACGGCCGAACCGCTCTGGGCCTGCCACTGGATAATCCCACGCTTTAGTGCATCAGCGGCCGTTCCGCTTGCGGAGCATTACCACAAACACTCACAGAAGGCGTAACCGCCATGACAACCACAGTCCTTACCTCGACTACAGCAAACACTCCTGAACTCCTGCGCAACCAATACCTGGCAGCCATGAGCCGGGTACCGCTGAGCGTGGCGGTCGTCGTGGCGGGAGCTCCTGAGGAGCGTATTGCTCTGACCGTAGGCACCTTCATCTCGGTGTCGGCGGACCCGCCCTTGGTGCTGGTTTCTGTCAAAGCCACCAATCCAATCTGCAAGGCAGTGTCCGCTCACAGCCGCTTTTCGATCAACATATTGTCGACCGAACAGGTCGAGCACTCCGAACGCTTCTCAGGTAGACCTCGAACAGGCCGTCCTTACGACCTTACGGCTGCCAGGTGGGCGGGCGAACCCGGCGAACTGCCGCGTTATCTCGAGGGTGCCGTCGCCGCTTTCGATTGCGAATTGATTGAAACCCGCCCTATCGCGTCGCACGTCCTTCTCATAGGCCGAGTGGAAGAGATCGTCTCCGGTGAAGAGCAGCCCTTAGTATATTGGTCGCGGTCATACGGATCACTCTCCCCGCTCAACAGCGCCGTATAGACACCGATCGGTGCTCCCGCCACCAAACGCATTCAGAGCCTGGGACCCTATAGAGGTGTCTCAGGCAATCACTCATAAGGGGATCTTCCATGAACGCTTCACCGCCTCTTGCACTTGCCTCCCTACCCTTCGACGCCGCCCTTCTTGATCGGCTCCTCGAGGAAGCCGGCATAGACGTCCTGATCGTTACCTCCAAGCACAATATTCAGTATCTCCTGGGTGGGTATCGCTTCTTCTTCTTCGACTACATGGACGCCGTCGCGTTGAGCAGATATCTTCCCGTTCTTGTTTACCAAAAAGGCAAGCCTGAAAACAGCGCGTACTTCGGCGCAGCTTTGGAGAACTTTGAGAAACTCCTTGGCAAATTCTGGACGCCGGTTACGAAAACCGTCACGTGGACAAGCGTCGACGCCATGCAGCTCGCGGTCGAGCACATCAGGAAGATCGGTGCATCATCGTCCATCATAGGTGTCGAAAAATCGTTCGTGCCGATGGATGGCGGTCAGGTGCTTTACGACAATGGCTGTCGCGTCGTGGACGCAAATTTTGTCCTGGAGCGGCTGCGGCTGGTCAAGACGCCGGAAGAACTCGTATTTCTCAAGGAAGCCTCTGAGCGCGTCGTCGCGTCCATGAAAGCCACCTTCGACTACTGTGCCCCGGGGATGACCAAGAACGACCTCGTAGCAAAAATCCGTCGCGAGGAAGTCAATCGCGATCTGAAATTTGAATATTGCTGGCCCACTGCAGGAGCTGATTTAAATAGGTCGCCGTCTAACCTGGTGTACAAGCAGGGCGATATATTGTCGCTGGATTCGGCGGGCAACTATCACGGCTATATCGGCGATTTGTGCCGCATGGGAATACTGGGCGAGCCAGACAGCGAACTCGAGGACCTGCTTGGCCTCGTCCTGGAAATCCAGGATGTCGCCCGAAAGCCGATCCGGGCGGGAACGCGTGGCGGTGACATATTCACGGTGCCCGAGGCAATAATCGAAAAGTCTCCTCACAAGCCCTACATGGAGTTTCTGGCACACGGCATGGGCTTGGTCAGCCATGAGGGCCCGCGCCTCACAGGAACCGGTCCGGTGCCTTACGACGGTTACGATGAAGATCGCCCGCTGCAAGCTGGAATGGTGGTATCAATCGAAACAGCCATCAAGCATCCCACGCGAGGATACATCAAGCTCGAAGACACTGTTGTCGTAACGGAAACTGGCTGGGAAGGCTTTGGAGACGACCATCGTGGTTGGAACAGAGCAAACGCAGCTGGTGCGAAATAGCGACAAACCGTCGGCGCTGCCGCCGACGGAACAGTTTGTGTTGGAGGAAACAACCGTGACAGTATCGACTGCCTCAACCGAGATCCCGAGAGTGACGGAAGTCATCGAAGGCTTCCGCGGCGCGCCCACTTCGGTCATATCGGACAATCTTGAACGGCTCCCTGGGTGTGTCGGACTAAAGCCGTTTCACAAAGGC
>Ga0307412_10002481_pt1 | contig 10270 bp, 8 predicted proteins | sample DK1Cmetagenome_3_FD_203823 | JGI IMG/M metagenome (GOLD analysis project Ga0307412, IMG submission 203823) | Maize rhizosphere microbial communities from greenhouse at UC Davis, California, United States - DK15-C-1 | ecosystem: Host-associated > Plants > Roots > Rhizosphere > Soil | place: USA...
CACCGCCGATAACCAGGACTGGGACGGTGACGATGCAGACCGTGCTGACCGCCTGCGCTTCGAAGAGGAACAGGCCATGATCCGCGAGCAGTCCGAAGCCCGCGCCGCAGCAAAGGCCGCCGCCGACGCCGCCAAGGACTCAAGCGACTAGGACCCCGCCAGCCGTTTCCCCCCCGGACTATCCACCACAGAACGTACGTCACCAAGGCACCCGCCGGCCCGCCGGCGTCGTCCTACATCCGGCCTTTGACCCTGACCAGCAGCGACCGTGGATCCACCTGCACGGTGAGCCGCGTGGCCTCACCTGACGTGTCGCCGTCGAGCTGGGTGGGCATGGGCTCGGGGCAATCAATCACGATCCTGCCGGAGCGGTAGACCGTCATGATCGGCAGCTTTCCGCTGTGCTTGAACATGATCTTCATGTACATCAGCAGCCAGCCGAGGGCACTGCGCGGACTCATCACCACCACGTCCAGCATGCCGTCGTCGATCATCGCCTGCGGAATGAAATCGATGCCGCCCGGCACCAGGCCGCAGTTGGCAAAGAGCACGCTGCGGATGTTACGGACCTGTTCGGGGCCGCCGTCCAGCGAGATGGAGACTTTCTTCCGCCGACCGGGAAGGTGCCGCATCCCGGCCTCGGTGTAGGCCAGCCAGCCGACGGCCTTCTTTAGCCCGTCATTGGTGTCGGCAAGCACCTCGGCGTCCATGCCGATTCCCGCGATGACCAGGAAGACGTGCTCGGAGGAGTGCCCGGTGCGGGAATTGGTGATTCCCATCCGGGCCGTATCGATGAAGCGCTGCCTGCCGAACAGCGAAATCTGGACGTTGCCCTGCAGATCGTTGACGTCCAGCTCCAGGTTGCGTGCCAGCAGGTTTCCCGTTCCCAGCGGAACGATGCCCATGGCCACGCCGGTGTGCGCCAGGGACTCGGCCACCACCCGGACCGTGCCGTCACCGCCGCCCACCAGGACGACGTCGGGCTTGGTTGCCAGGGCGGCCAGCGTCTGGGAGTAGCCGGGATCATCCGCGGTGGTCTCGAAAAACGCCGGCTCTTCCCAGCCTGCAGTCTGGCAGGCACGCCGGATGGCGTAGGTGGCGTCGTCGGCCCGCGCCTTGATGGGGTTCAGGATCACCGCCACCCGCTGCCGGGCGAGCCCGGATTCATGGGCGTCCCCACCCACTGCGCTGCGCACGTGGAGGGCCTTGAGCTTGCGCACGCCCCACCAGCTGGAGATGGCGAAGGCAAGCGCCACCCCGATCAGCAGGTAGAGAATCCAGTCGCTCATGGTGGTTCAACAGTAGCCCGGCGGAAGGCGGCCCGTTCCGGCACGCTCCGTAACCGCCCGACGTCGTGCATTCTTTTGGATACCCTTGGATGGTGATCGACGTAAAAGACCTCAGCGAAAACCCGGACAAGTTCCGTGCCAGCCAGCGCGCCCGCGGCGCGGACGAATCAGTGGTGGACGCGATCATTGCCGCGGATTCCGCCCGCCGGGCAGCGTTGATCCGCTTCGAAAACCTGCGGGCCGAGCAGAACGCCTTCGGCAAGAAGGTGGCGCAGGCCAAGGGCGAGGAGAAGCAGGCCCTGCTGGCAGAGGTCAAGGAACTGGCCAACTCGGTCAAGGCGGCGTCCGCCGAAGCCGATGCCGCGCAGACCAAGCAGGAGGAACTCCTGCGCACCATCCCCAACCTCATCGAGGACGGCGTTCCCGAGGGTGGCGAGGACGACTACGTTGTGGTCAAGACCGTTGGTACGCCGCGCGAATTCCCCGACTTTGAGCCGCGCGACCACTTGGAGATCGGCGAGCTGATCGGCGCGATCGACATGGAGCGAGGCGCCAAGGTGTCCGGCGCACGCTTCTACTTCCTCCGCGGCGTGGGCGCCCGGCTGGAGATGGCCCTGCTGCAGATGGCCATGGACCAGGCCATCGAGAATGGCTTCGTCCCGATGATCACCCCCACCCTGGTGCGTCCCGAGACCATGCAGGGCACCGGCTTCGATGTGAAGCACGACGCCGAGATCTACCGTCTCGCCGAAGACGACCTTTACCTGGTGGGCACCTCCGAGGTTTCCCTGGCCGGCTACCACGCCGACGAGATCCTGGACCTCTCGGCGGGCCCCATCCGCTACGCCGGGCAGAGCTCCTGTTACCGGCGCGAGGCGGGATCGCACGGCAAGGACACCCGCGGCATCATCCGGGTCCACCAGTTCAACAAGGTGGAGATGTTCATCTACACCACGGTGGAAGAGGCCGCTGCCGAGCACCAGCGCCTGCTGGCGTGGGAAGAGGAAATGCTGGCCAAGTGCGAGCTGCCGTACCGGGTGATCGACACCGCCGCCGGTGACCTCGGCACCTCCGCCGCACGGAAGTACGACTGCGAGGCCTGGGTCCCCACCCAGGGCGCCTACCGTGAGCTGACCTCCACGTCCAACTGCACCACCTTCCAGGCCCGCCGCCTGAACATCCGCGAGCGGGCTGTCAACGCGGATGGTGTTGCCAAGGGCACCCGGGCTGTTGCCACGCTCAACGGCACGCTGGCCACCACCCGCTGGATCGTGGCGCTGCTGGAGCACCACCAGAACGCTGACGGCTCCGTGAACGTCCCCAAGGCGCTGCAGAAGTACCTGGGCGGCCTCGAGGTGCTTCCGGTCCTGTAGCCCCGGGCATATGGCGGGGAAATGTCCACGGGGGGAGCTGTGCCAAGGTAAACACTCACATGGGGGACAACCTGTGAGTATTAACCCGGTGTTCAGCCAACCTGTGGCGCGCGTCCTACCCGGTGTCATGGCCTTCTGCTCTACTAGATGAATGACAACGCTGACTGAAAACACAGTCGCCGGCAACGATGACCGGCGAGACAACCAGAACAACACCGAGGGCCAGAATGGCCGGAAGCTCATGATCGCCCTGGACGTGGACGGCACGCTCGTGAACCATGATGGCCACATGTCGCCGGGTGTCCGGGAAGCTGCGCAGGCCGTAGTGGGCGTGGGACATGAAGTCATGATTGCCACCGGCCGGTCTCTGAATGCCACCCTGCCCATCATCGAGAAGATCGGGATCGAGCGCGGCTACGCCGTGTGCTGCAACGGCGGCGTGACCCTGCGCCTCCACCCCGAACTGGAGGACGGCTTCGAGGTCATCCACAAGGCAACCTTCGATCCCGCCCCCGCACTCCGCGCCCTCCGGGAACGGCTGCCGTCCGCCAAGTACGCCCTGGAGGACGCTGACGGCAACTTCCTCTCCACCGAGCGGTTCCAGGACGCCAGCTTCGGGGTGGAAGCCGTAGGTGTGGATTTCCACACCATGCTCGAAGCCACGGCAGTGCGCGTGGTGGTGTTCAGCACCGAAAACACCCCGGAGGAGTTCAACGAGGCCATCCGCCACATCGGCCTTGCCGGCGTCACCTACTCCGTGGGATGGACCGCGTGGCTGGACATTGCCGCAGCAGGGGTCACCAAGGCCAGCGCCCTGGAGAACCTCCGCCTCCAGCTGGGCATCGATCCGGACCTCACCGTTGCCATCGGCGATGGCCGGAATGACATCGAGATGCTCGCCTGGGCAGGCCGGGGCGTGGCCATGGGACAGGCGCCAGAGGAAGTGCTGGCCGTCGCTGACGAAGTTACCCACTCAGTGTTCGACGACGGCGCCGCCCACGTGCTGCGCAGCCTCCTCTAGGGATCCGTCCGGAAGGCCCAGGCCTCCGCTGGACCGCCTGGCTGCCTGGTCCTGACCCCGCCGCCAGCCAAGGCAGAATAGGAACCATGACCCTTACGACGTTCGCCCTCGTCCGCCACGGCCAGACTGACTGGAACGCCGAGCGCCGGCTGCAGGGAGCCACTGACATTCCCCTGAACGACGTCGGCCGCGGGCAGGCGCGTGACGCCGTCGCCGTCCTCGCCCCGTACCAGTGGGACGCCATCGTTTCCTCGCCGCTGAGCCGTGCGGCCGAAACAGCAGACCTGATCGCCGAAGGCCTGGGCCTGGCAGTGGCCCGGCGCGTACCGGAACTGACCGAACGCAGCTTCGGCCCGGCCGAGGGCATGCAGGCAGGGCCCGAGCTGGAGGCCCTGCGCGTCCCGGGCGGCTTCAAGGGCGCCGAGAGCGAGGACGAGGCAGCAACCCGCGGCCTCGCCGCGCTGGAAGCCCTCGCCGACGAGTTCCGCGGCCAGCGCCTGCTGGTGGTCACGCACGGCACACTCCTTCGCGTCACGCTGAGCCGCGCCACCGGGCAGACCCTGACGAGCGTCAACAACGCCGTCCTCAACCTGGCGCACCACCACACCATCGACGGCTGGCAGCTTGAATACTTCAATGGGGAGCCTGTGCTGGCGGCCACCTCAAGCTAAATACAAGCCCGACGGCGGCCGGCGGCTTTGCCGGTCAGCGCACCTCGAGGATCAGTCCCAGCAGCCGGGCCGCCGCCGGCCGTGCTGCGTGCTCCTCGTTCCACTGCGCCCGCGCCACCGCCTTGCTGACGGCCTGGGTGGTGATGCCCAGCTCCTGCGCCACGGCCTTCTGCTGCCCGCGGACGCCGGGCGTCAGCAGGTCGAGCACCCGCCACTCGGCGCCGGACCTGTCGCGCACAATATGGCCGAGCAGCCGGAGCACCGCCTCGGCGTCGTGCGCCACGTCAGCCAGGGGACCCTCCACCGCCACGGGAACGCGGTCCTTGCTGCTGCGCAGCCGGTCCACCGCCCGCCGCGCATAGACCAGGCCGTGTCCGGAAGCATCCTTGATCTGGTTGGGCAGCGGCTCGTTCACCGGTCCCACGCCGATCCCCACGTACCATAAGCCGCTGCGCAGGGCGATCAGGGCCGCGTCCACCGCCTGGTGCGGGCAGTCGACGATGCCTTGGACCTCGTCCTCCACGGAGCGGTCAAAGTCCAGGCGCGCCGGAATATGCCGCAGGTCCTTGAGGAGCTGCGGAACCCGGTCCCCATCGCGCCGGCTGTCCGTTTGATTGATAGTCAGCGTGAACATTCTGGCTACACACTACCCGGAGGTAGGAATCCCGGAACTTCAGTGTTACGGCTGGTCAAGCCGTAAGACGGACCCGACCCTAGCCGCCGGCAGTTGCCTCGGCCCGGCCCATCTGTTGCGATGGAGTGACGGCTGCCGGAAGGCGGCGGACGCGACGTGAGGATGGCTATGACCGGCAGCATGGGGCAGGACGACGCAGTGCAGCACGACCCAGGGCAGGAAGAACTCGAACTGGTGGACCGCTGGTGGCGGGCCGCCAACTACCTTTCGGTTGGCCAGATCTACCTCCGCTCCAACCCGCTGCTGCGTGAACCGCTCGCGGCGGAGCACACCAAATCCAGGCTGCTGGGACACTGGGGGACCACCCCCGGACTCAACTTCGTCTACGCCCACCTGAACCGCGTGATCCGCCGCGACTCCACCGAGATGCTCTTTGTGGCCGGACCCGGCCATGGTGGTCCCGCCGTCGTCGCCAATGCCTGGCTGGAAGGCACTTACTCGGAGATCTACGCCCACGTGGGCAACGACGCCGAGGGCATGGCGGAGCTCTTCCGCCAGTTCTCCTACCCGGGCGGCATCCCCAGCCATGCCGCGCCGGAGACCCCCGGCTCCATCAGCGAAGGCGGTGAACTCGGGTACTCGCTGGCCCACGCCTACGGATCGGTGCTGGACAATCCCCAACTGGTCACCGCCGTGGTCATTGGCGACGGCGAGGCTGAAACCGGGCCGCTGGCCGCCAGTTGGCACTCCCACAACTTCCTGGACCCGGCAGCCGACGGTGCCGTGCTGCCCATCCTGCACCTCAACGGCTACAAGATCGCCAACCCCACCGTCCTGGCACGGATGCCGGAACAGCAGCTGGAACAGCTGCTGCGCGGCTACGGCCACGAGCCCTATTTCGTCACGGTGGACGACCCCGACGCCTTTGAAAAAGCGCACCGTGACTTCGCCGAAGCGCTGGACCGGTGCATGGCGGAGATCCGTGCCATCCAGGACGCCTACCGGGCCCCCGCCGAAAACTCGGAAACCCGGAATGCCACGGACCAGGCCGCACCCCGCTGGCCCATGATCGTGCTGCGTTCGCCGAAGGGCTGGACCGGGCCGCGCAGCGTTGACGGGAAGCAGGTGGAGGGCACGTGGCGCAGCCACCAGGTCCCGCTCTCGGAGGTGCGGACCAACGGGGACCACCTGCGGCAGCTTGAGGAGTGGCTGAAGTCCTACCGGCCCGGGGAACTGTTCGACGGCGACGGCCGGCTCCGGCCCGACGTCGCCGAGGGGGCGCCAACCGGGAACTTCCGGATGAGCGCCACACCGCACGCGAACGGCGGTGTGCTCCGGCGGGCACTGAAACTGCCCCAGTACCCGGACCACGCGGTGGAAGTTCCGGCTCCCGGCACGGAACGGGTGAGTCCCATGATCACGCTGGGTTCATGGATGCGGGACGTCATCTCCCTGAACATGGAAAACTTCCGGCTCTTCGGCCCGGACGAGACGGCGTCGAACCGGCTGCAGAACGTCTACGAGGTCACGGACAAGGTGTGGCAGTACCGGATCGACGACGTCGACGAGCACCTCGCCCGGTCGGGCCGGGTCATGGAGGTCCTGAGTGAGCACCTGTGCCAGGGCTGGCTCGAGGGTTACCTGCTGACCGGACGCCATGGGGTGTTCAGCTGCTACGAGGCGTTCATCCACATTGTCGACTCCATGTTCAACCAGCACGCCAAATGGCTCAAGGTGCACCGCAAGCTGCCGTGGCGACAGCCGGTGGCGTCACTGAACTACCTGCTGTCCTCGCACGTCTGGCAGCAGGACCACAACGGCTTCTCGCACCAGGACCCCGGTTTCATCGACCATGCGGTGAACAAAAAAGCCGAGGTGATCCGGGTGTACCTGCCGCCGGACGCGAACACCCTGCTGTCCGTCATGGAGGGCTGCCTGGCGTCCACGGACTACGTGAACATCGTGGTCAGCGGCAAGCAGCCGTCCCCCACCTGGCTGGGACCCGCCGATGCCGCCCACCATTGCCGGCGCGGGCTGGGAATCTGGGGGTTCGCCGGGTCCGAAGTCCCCGGTGAGGAGCCGGACGTGGTCCTCGCCTGCGCGGGCGATGTCCCCACCGTGGAAACCGTGGCCGCGGCGGAACTGCTCCGCGATGGCGTTCCCGGGCTGAAGGTCCGGGTGGTCAATGTGGTGGACCTGATGCGGCTGCAGGACGAGAGCGAGCACCCGCACGGGCTGCCGTCACGTGATTTTGACGGGATCTTCACCACGGACAAGCCGATCATCTTCGCCTACCACGGCTATCCGGCGCTGATCCACCGCCTCACCTACCGCCGCACCAACCAGGAAGGCATGCACGTGCGCGGGTACAAGGAGGAGGGAACCACCACAACGCCTTTCGACATGGCCATGCTCAACGGCATCGACCGTTTCCAGTTGGCGATCGATGCGATTGACCGCGTTCCGGGGCTGGCCGAGAAGCACTCGCTCCTGCGGCAGGACCTCCAGGACCGGCGCATGCGGGCGAGGGACCACACCAGGCAGCACGGTGAAGACCTGGAGGAGATCCGGGACTGGAAGCTGGGGGCTGACCAGCTTTAGTCCGCCAACTCTTCCAACGGGCAGGACGGCAGGTGGATCCACCCCTCCGTCAGCGCGGCGGCGGCCTGGGTTTCGCCGGGCAGGAGCGTGCGACGGCGGGCTACGGCGCGGGCGGTCAGCGAAGCGACGACGGCGTCGAACAGGTCGTCCGATCCTGCCAGTTTGTCCCCGTACCCGGCCAGGTCCAGCCAGGGTGCCTGGTTTCGCAGGGCGTCCAGCAGCACACCGAGCCGTTCCGCCTCGGGGATTCCGCGTCCCTTGTAACCGCGCCCGTTGAGTCCCCAGATCTTCAGCGAAGCTGCCGGGTAGACCTCCGCCAGCCGGCCGGAGCCGTCCCTTGCCTGCGGTCCGTGGAGCGCCGCGATTTTCACCTGGATCACGGCGCAGCGCATGGCCGGATGGGCCAGCCGGTCCGCGGAGACGCTCAGCGGGATGAGGCCCGTGCAGGCGGTGACGAACCGGTCCGTGTCGCGGTAGGCCAGGAGGCGCCGCCCGGCTATGCCGTCGTGCGCCAGGACCGGTCCGGCGTCGAACGCTGCGTGCCCGGTGAGGAACGGGACCAGCGCGTCCGGCCAGCCCACAGGACAGTCGACGCCGGCCATGTCGCAGGTGCCGAACAGGTCCACGATCCCCTGGTCGTCCACATCGAGCGCCAGGAGCACCAGTTTCGCTGCACCGCCGCTCCACTCGATGACAGCCACCGCGGTCTTCTTCGTGGCCGCAGCCAGGTCCACGCCGAGCGTCTTCACGTGACCAGACTCTACCTTCGGCTGGTTCGGCCGGCGCCGGACACCATGTGACTCCCTGCCCGAGTTCTGCAACTCTGGTGCGTGGTGGGCTGTTCGGCCGACCCCGCGTGAAAGGACCCATCCCCGTGCCATGGCTTGACGTACTCGGCAACGACATCCACTACACGGACTCCGGCCGCGGCCGGCCTGTGGTGCTGCTTCACGGCCATGCCTCGGGGGCAGCATGCTGGGAGCCGATCATCAGCGAACTGGAACAGGGCTTCCGCGTCCTGGCCTATGACACCTACGACCATGGCTGGTCCTCCAACTCCCCGCGGCAGGGGCCGCTGGTGGACCGGGTTGCCGAGCTGGAAGCCTTCATCATCGCCCTCGGCCTTGAGCAGCCGGTCATCGTGGGCCAGTCAATGGGCGGCATGACCGCACTCCGCTGGGCCGTCCGGCACCCCCGCGGTGCTGCTGCCCTGGTGGTGTGCGGGATGGGCTGGCCGCTGGTGGTGCCGCCTCCCGGGCAGGCCGGCCAGCCGGAAAAATTTGAGGTGTTCAGTTCACTGGACGACGACGAACGGATCTGGCTGGGCGTCGGAGACTCTTTCACGGAGCAGTGGGTCGCCGACAACCCGCGCGACTATGCCCGCTACATCCGGGTCCGTTCCACTGCCACCGCCATCGAGGCCGCCCGGCATCCCCGCAGCCTCGAGGAAAGCCAGGGGGAGTTCCTCAGCGCCGACCCGTCCGACGTCGAGTGGTTCCAGCAGGGCCTGGAATCAGTAGCCAGCCCGCTGCTGGTGATGATCGGGGACCAGGAAAGGCCGCGGATCCGGCGCGGTGCCGAGCATGTTGCCGCAACAGTGCCCGGTGCCCGGCTCCTGGTGGTCGAGGATGCCGGGCATAACGCCTATTTCCAGCGCCAGGATATTTTGGTGGAGGCCATCAGGAACATTGCCGGCGCGGCCTGAACTCCTGGATTAGGCGGCGTGGTAGGTGAGGGCCCCCGGGATTCCGCCCGCGTCACCCAGCCCATCACCGCGGGCGAAGCCTGCCCAAAGCGCCCGCACCTGCCTGCCCACCGCGTCCACCTCGTCCCAGCCGGCACCGGCGATCAGGCCCACGCCCTCCCAGGTGCTGCGTGTGCCGAAAAGCAGCGGAAGGTCGATGGTGTGGGCAGCGCCAAAAATGTTGCCCGGCGCGTGCCAGTGCAGGATGTAGCGGTGTGCACGGCCGCCTGCGCGTGCGTGGCGGCGGGCAAACCTCCGGGCCGCCCTGCCGTACACGGTTTCGGTGACCACCCGGTCCACAGCGCGCACCGCCGCGGCTCCCACCACGGGAACGCCCTGCACCCGCATCAACAGCCGGTTCCGTGGCAGGAACAGCCGCGCTTCTTCGGAAGTATGCCCAATCAGCACGTCGATGCCCGGGGCGGAACGGTTCCAGGCGGCCTCGATGTCCTCTTCTTCGGGCAGCGGCGCGTGACCGTACTGGGTGCCGAAGGGCATCGCCGCCAGCATCCCGAACCTGCGGGCCACCTGGGCAACGTGCGCTTCCCGCTCCACCACCTCCATGGCCGGAGTGTCCTCGGTGACCGCATCGGCCGCGATGCCCATGGCGTGGTTCATCTTCGCGCGGCCCCGGGCAATGCCCAGCGGTGCGCTCTGGATGATGGCCCGTTGAAAGAGCGACGGCGCTTCCGGCGTCGCCATCAGGTGGGCGATGGCATCACCACCGGCGGACTGGCCGAACGCGGTCACCCGGCCGGGGTCGCCGCCGAAGGCAGCGATATTCCGCCGCACCCACCTGAACGCTTCCAACTGGTCCAGCAAACCAAGGTTTCCGGGCCGGCCGTTGTGCGTGGCCAGGAATCCGAACAGCCCCAGCCGGTAGGTCACGGAAACCACCACCACGCGGTTTTCGGCCACCAGCACGGCAGGATCGAAG
>Ga0307412_10002483_pt1 | contig 10269 bp, 10 predicted proteins | sample DK1Cmetagenome_3_FD_203823 | JGI IMG/M metagenome (GOLD analysis project Ga0307412, IMG submission 203823) | Maize rhizosphere microbial communities from greenhouse at UC Davis, California, United States - DK15-C-1 | ecosystem: Host-associated > Plants > Roots > Rhizosphere > Soil | place: USA...
AATGAAGTTGGCGCCGGTATACACACTCGTCAGGGAAACTCCGGAGCTGCTCAGGATTTCTTTGAGCTCGTCGGGCTTTTCCGCGTACTCCGCGAGGTTGCCGTCGAACATTTCGACGCCTTCGTAGCCCACGGAGGCGATGTCCCGGACGGCGTCCTTCATGGAGCCGTGGGTCAGGTAAAAGAGGTCTTTGACGCTCGTCACGCCTTGGGCGTGGCCGACGACGCCGCCCCAGGTGATGGAACAGTAACCGAGTTTCATTGCTTCTGCCTTTCGGGAGCCGAAGAAGTGTTGAGGGTCATGTGTGCTACTTCTTCCGTGCCAGGGCGACGGCCAGGATGATGATTGCGCCGCGGACCACCTGCTGCTGGCTGCTGTCGAGTCCGGCGAGGATCAATCCGTTGTTGATCAGGCCGATCAGCAGGGCGCCGAAGAGGGTGCCGATGATGGAGCCGAACCCGCCGAAGAGGCTGGTTCCACCCAGGATGACGGCCGCGATGGCGGAGAGTTCGTCTCCCGATCCCCACTGGAAACGACCGGACTGGAGACGGCCGGCGTACAGCATGCCGGCGACGCTTGCCGCCATAGCTGAGATGAGGAGCACCTGGAATTTGATGCGCTTGGTGTTGATGCCGGTGAACTCCGCGGCGTTGCGGTTGCCGCCCGTGGCCAGGACCTGGCGGCCGAACTTGGTGCGGTTCAACACGACGGCGCCGATGGCCACGAAGATCGCGCTCCAGACCACCAGGCCCGGAATCGGACCGAAGTTGCCGGATCCAAACAGCATGTTGAATGTGTCATTCAGGATGGGCTGGGGCGCCGAGGCCGTAATCCACTGCGCAACGCCCACGGCTATCCCCAGCATGCCCAGTGTCACCAGGAAGGACGGTATGCCAAGGAGGCTCACCAGGGCACCGTTGATCGAGCCGACCACCAGTCCGACGGCGAGCCCTGCCAGGATCCCGGGGACCAGGCCAAACTGGGACAGGGCCATTGCAGTGCACACACTTGAGAGGCCGGCCACGGACCCTACGCTGAGGTCGATTTCTGCGCAGGCGATCACGTAGGTCATTCCGACGGCGATCACGGTGATGGTGGCGGTCTGCCGGAAGATGTTCAGCAGGTTGTTCGGCGACAGGAAGCCCTGGTCACGGAGCAGGACGGCGAAGAAAAGGAAGACGACGACGAAGCCGATGTAGATGACGTAGCGACGCCAGTCGAGGTCTTTGAGGATGGCGCCGAAATTGCGGGATGCCGCGGTGTCCCGGGGCGCGATGGTGTTTGCCTTGCTCACTTTCAGACTCCCTGTACTGCGAGTTGGAGATATTCCTCGTCAGCGATGTCGCTGCGGGGTATATCGCGGATGATGGAGCCGTCCTTAAGGACGAGGACGCGGTCGCTGACCGCGAGTAGTTCCGGATACTCGGAAGAGATGACGATGACAGCCTTGCCGGCGCTGGCCAACTCCCGGATCATGTCCAGAATTTCGCTTTTGGTGCCGATATCGACGCCGGCCGTCGGCTCATCGAGGATCAGGATGTCCGGATCGGTGCCCAGCCACTTGGCGATGACCACCTTCTGCTGGTTGCCGCCCGAGAGGAGCCGCACCGGGCGGTGCGGGTGGGCCACCTTCACTGCGAACCTTTTGATCAGGGAGGAGGACAATTCCTTGCCCTTGGCCCCGTCAAGGAGGGGTCCCCGCTGGATCTGTCCGAGGAGGGGAAGCAGCAGGTTGTCCCGGACGGAGTGCTCCAGGACAAGGCCCTGGGCCCTGCGGTCCTCCGGGATCAGGGCGACTCCCGCGTTGATGGCCTGCTGGGGTGAGCCAAGGGTGACCTTCTTGCCCCGCAGGAGGATTTCACCGCTGTCCGCCTTGTCGATCCCAAAGAGGGCACGGGCGAGCTCGGTTCGTCCGCTCCCCATCAGCCCTGCCAGGCCGAGGATTTCGCCGGGCCGGAGCGCGAAGGAAACGTCGCGGACCCGCGGCCCGTCGTTGAGTCCGCGGACCTCCAGCAGCGGCGCCCCGTCATGCACTACATGGTCACGGGCACGATAGGAAAGCTGGCCTTCGATCTTCTTGCCGACGATGCCCTCCACGATCTGTTCGGGAGTGACGTCCGTCAGCGGGGCTGTGAGGAGGTGCCGGCCGTCGCGGAGGATGGTGATCCTGTCCGCGAGCCTGTACACCTCGTCCATGCGGTGTGAGATGTAGATGATCGAGATCCCGCGCTGCTTGAGTCGGTCAATAAGTTCGAAAAGTGCCTCGGACTCATGCCGGGCGAGGCTGGCAGTGGGCTCATCCATGATCAGCACCTGGGCGTTCTGTGCGAGCGCCTTGGCGATCTCGGTCAGCTGCCAGTAGGCGGTGCCGAGCCGCGAGACCTCGGCGCGGGGGTCGACGTCGACCTCCATCTCAGTGAAGACTTCCCTGGCCCGCCGCACCGCGGCCCGGTCGTCGATCATCCCGCCCCTGCCGAGCGGTTCCGCGGCAAGGAAGATGTTCTTCGCAACGGTCAGGCTTGGTACCAGGCTGAATTCCTGGAAGACCATTCCGATTCCGGCTGCCTTCGCGTCCTGGATGGAGTTGATGGCGGCCGGTTTGCCGCCAATGAGGATCTCGCCGGCGTCCGCCTGGTACACGCCCTGCAGGATCTTCATGAGCGTGGACTTCCCTGCGCCGTTGCCGCCTGCGAGGGCGTGGACCTCGCCCTTGCGGACGTCGAAGCTTACGTCCTTCAATACGGGGACGCCGTTGAAGCCCTTGGAAATCGAGCGCATCTCGACGACATTGTCTGCGGTGTTCATCGTTGCCCTTTCGGCGCGGTGCGGGAGTGGGCCCCCGCACCGCCGGTTTTGGCTACTGCTTGTAGGAGTCCTGGATATCCTTGGGGGCGTCCTCGTGGTAGACCTGCTTCCAGGCTTCCAGGACGTTGGAGTGGTCAACCGGGAGGGCACTCAGCGCCACATAAGCGGGCGCTTCCTTGCCGATGAGCGCCCCCGCGGCCAGCCGGGCTTCCGTGACACCCTGGTCGAACGGAACCTGTGCTCCCAGGCCGACGACGAGTTCATCCTTGGCGAGGGCAATCGCGACGTTCTTGCCGAGGTCCTCGGTGGCGATCTTCAGGTCCTGCCGGCCGGCGGCGCGTGCTGCTGCCATCACGCCTTCTGCGGGAACATCCCACACCGCCCAGATGCCGGACAGGTCAGGATACTTGCTCAGCATTGCGTTGGCGGCAGCCTGGGCGTCTCCGGCGAAGTCCGGACCGGCAATGCCCTTCTCCTCTACGATCTGGATCTCCGGGTATTCCTTCGTGATCGTTTCCTTGAAGCCCTCGTAGCGCTGCTTGGTCACGAAGAAGTCGGCCTGGTGGAAGACAAGCCCAATCTTCCCCTTGCCACCGAGCGCCTTGGCCATCTGGTGGGCAGAGACCACGCCGTTCCCGAAGTTGTCAGCGGAAACAACAGACACGTAGTCCTGCCCGGCGGTCAGCCCCTGGGGAACGTTGTCCATGAAGACGAGTTTCGTGCCGGCTTCCGCGACCTTCTTGTAGGCGGAGGCCGTGGCCACAGGATCCGTGGGGATGGAGACGATGATGTCAGGGTCCTGGGTCATGACAGTTTCGATGTCCGAAACCTGCTTGTCCGGCTTGAAGTTCGCGTCGGTTGTGGCGATGACCTTGATGCCGAGTTTTTCGAACTCGCTCTTCAGACCGTTGACCTGGGCCGTAGCCCAGTCGTTGCCGCCGTAATGCATCACGACGGCGGCCTTTGCGTTGAGTGCCTTGACCTTCTCGATCTCTTCGGGAGTCAGCTCTGCTGCGGACGCCGGGGAGGGCGTCTCGCCGTTGGGTCCCTTGCTCAGGACCTGTCCCTTGATCTCCTCAAGGGCCTGCTGGGCCTTCTCGGACACACCGGCGTCGGGAGCGTTCGACGTGCCTGTTGTCGAACTGCTGCAGGAAGCGACGGAAAGTGACAGGACTGCGGCAAGGGCCACAATGGGAAGCCTGCGGATCATCATTGTTCTCCAGTGCTTTGGGTGGATGGGTAGGGGTGGATGCCTGGGTGGATCAGGCGAGGGCAATGGCCAGGGCGGCCGGAACCGGGGAAAGCACGAGCCGGCCGGAGGCCGAGGCTGTGCGGATTGCAGCGGCCTTGTCTGAAGCTTTCAGGAGCTCCTCTGCATGGGCTTTGTCGACGAAGAAGCCCAGCGAACACGGCCCGTGGTGGGCCTGAACCCACTTCACCGCCTCGCTGGCCGCCTTCGCCATGTCACTGCCCGGTTCCGCGGCCGGGCCGCGAACGGTGGACACTGACACGGGTTTGCCCGAGTTGTCGACTGAGACGACCAGGCTCGCCCACAGAAGATCGTCATCGAAAATTCCGACGACCGCCGAGGTGCCGGCAGCCACAAACGCATTGACAGCGGCTCCAAGCTCGCCGGGCGCCGCATCCTCCAGGAGCATTTCGAGATGTGCCCACTGGGCCTGGTCGACGTCCCGAAGCCCGGCAGCCGGATCGAGCGCGAGTGCGTGGGCGATGCGGTGGGGCATCCCGCTCCTTTCGTCATTGAAATGTTGCTCCGTTAGCGTTTACGGATTTACCGTGAACGTTTACGGACATCATCGTAAACGTTCACGGAGAAAGGTGTCAAGCATCACATCCCGGGTTAATCCAGCGGGCGGTAACGTCCGGGCCGACGTAAGATCGAAAGGCGCGGAACCTCGAGGTTGCGGGCGTGAGGTGCAAGACAGGAGAGAGTGTGGCAGGCGTAACTGTTCCACCTGAGGCAAACGAGAAGCTGCCGGATGCCCCGCCGCGGCGCCGGAAGCCCACCATCAACGATGTAGCAAGTATGGCCGGGGTTTCCTTCGGCACGGTCTCGCGGGTCCTCAACGGCGCTCCTGATGTCAGCGCCGCGACCCGAGAACGCGTTCTGCAGATCATCAAGGACATCGGCTACCGGCGGAACCGGGCAGCCACGGCGCTGGTCACCAGCAAGTCCACGTCCATCGGCATACTGTCCGACGGCTCGCCCCGGTTCGGCCCTGTGGGGACGCTGATGGCCCTCGAGAACATTGCCCGCAAGAAGGGCTACGCCACAACAGTCATCAGCGTCGAAAAGCCCTACGAAGAGTCGGTTCAGGCAGCGCTCGACACCTTGGACGATACCGGCGTGGGCGGAATCATCGTCATTGCCCCAATGGTGGACATGGCAGCAGCCGTCTGGAACGCCACATGCCGTGTACCGGTGGAAATGATTGCCGCCGGAGCCTCGTCAACTCCCAACGTCTTCACCTACTCCGAGAACCAGGAGCTGGGAGCGAGGCTCGCCACCCAGCACCTCATCGACCTGGGCCATACCGACATCGCCCACATTGCCGGTTCCATGGACTGGTTCGATGGCCGGGTCCGCAAGCGCGGCTGGGAAGCGGCGCTGCGGGATGCAGGACTCGAGCCGGGGCTGTGCATCGAGGGTGACTGGAGCCCCAAGTGGGCGTACGAGACGGGTCTCCGGCTGGTACGCGAGGGAAGGGTTCCGCAGGCAATTTTCGCCGCAAGCGACCACACCGCACTCGGGCTGATCCGCGCTTTTGCCGAGAACGGCATCCGGGTTCCGGACGATGTCAGCATCGTCGGGTTCGATGACATTGAAGGGTCAGACTATTTCCTGCCTCCCCTGACCACCGTGCGCCAGGACTTCACAGCATTGGCGCTCATGAGCACCGAGGTGCTCCTGGGTGCCATGGAGGGACGGGACGTGGACCGCACGCCCATCCCGCCGACCCTTGTAGTGCGCGACAGCGCCCGCCGGGCGACCCCTAACCAATAGAAATCGAGCCGGAGGCGACGGGCAGAGCTGCATAAGAGGAGAGCTGCAGACTCACCAATGCACGGCCTTGTCCGCGTTCACGCGGCCATGTGCCCAGTCACCCGTGGTGCCAGCGGGGTCGGTACTGGACTCGACCTTGGCGCGGACCAGCGAATTGCCCGCGCTGGGGTTGGCACTCCAAGTGAGGGCAACGGTGGCAGCGACAATTGGCGCGGCCATCGATGTGCCGTCACCGATGTCGTAATTCAGGGACCGCTTCTTGCCTGTCCCTGCCAAGGCGGACTCGTGGTTCGGGAAGGTCGAGAAGACCGCGACGCCGGGGGCCGCTACATCCACCCAAGTGGCGCCGTAGGTTGAAAAGTAAGCCTTGTTGTCGTGATTGTTAGTAGCTCCGACGGCGATGACGTTGTCGTACGCAGCGGGGTACATCTTCGTCTGGCTGTTGCCGTTGCCTGCTGCGGCAACAAGCACCACGCCCTTGTTCCAAGCATTATTGACGGCGGCTTCGAGGGTGCGCGAGGCCCGCACTGCAAGGCTCATGTTGATCACCTTGGCGCCGTTATTCACCGCCCAGTTGATGCCGTTAGCGAGCCCGGAACTGGTTCCGATCCCGTTGTCGCTAAGCACCTTGCCGGACATGATGGTGCAGTCAGGACACACCCCGGAAACCCCACGGTTGTTGTCCACTGCCGCAACAATCCCTGCCACATGCGTGCCGTGACCGTACCTGTCGTCGCCGGTGTTGCCACCACTGAAGTTGGCGCGTGCCACCACTTTCTCCGAGATGTCCTCGTGGTCCAAGTCCACACCGGAATCGAGCACAGCAACCCTGATGATGTCGATTCCCCTGGTAATCGCCCAGGCCTCGACGGCGTCCACATCGGCATCCAGAGTGCCGGCGTCTATCTTCGTATCTCCTCTGGCGTTCCAAAATTCCTGGCCTTCGTTGTACAGGGCGTACTGGCTGGGGAAATAGTTTGGTGCGGGTTCCTCCGCAGCCGGAGTGACCACATAGTCCGGCTCGGCGTACTCAACCACCGGGTTCCGGCTGAGGGCCTCGATGAGCTGCAGTTCCGTCCCCGCCGGCACCGTGATGAGGTGCGCGCCAGTCGTCCCGACGCCGGGCCCCTCCCCCAGACCGTGCTGGCGCAGCACGCCTGCGGCCGCACCGCCGTCGCGGAACTTCACGAGGATCTGCCCCGCCGTGATCGAAGGGTCGGGCGCGGCGTGGGCCGGGACGACGGCACCCAGCAGGGAACCCACAACCATGACAACAGCGGCAAAGCCGGCCGGCACAAGCTTTTTCATAAGGGCCATCTTCCGCGCCCGGACCCCGGCTGGATAGGGGGAAAGATCCCAATTCTGGTCCGCGCACGCAAAACGCGGAGCGAGGTACCGGGCGAATGCTACGATTGCTACGGAGGTATGCCATGACAACAATCCCCCACCGCGAGCTCCGGAACCAAAGCAGCAAGATCCTGGAACGGGTCAAGAACGGCGAAACCATAGACGTGACAAACAATGGTGAAGTTGCCGCCACCCTGATCCCGCCTGCAGCCTCACCCTTCGAGCGCCTGCTGAGGTCCGGCAGCGTGCGGCAGGCATCCGAAAGCCCCGTCGATTTCCGGTTGCTCCGGCGCGTCGCCTCTGATGTCGAAACGGCCGCGATGATCGACGACCTTCGCGGCGACCGGTGATCGTTTATGTGGACACCTCGGCCGCCTTGAAGCTGGTGGTCGAGGAACCGGAGTCCGGTCCCACCGCGGAGTTCCTCTCGTTGGCCGAACAGAGGGGTGACCGGCTTGTAGCCTCGATGCTTCTCCACACGGAACTGCACTGCGCCGCCAACCGCCGGGGCCTGCCGCCGGAACTGGTCAACGCTGTGCTGAACGCAATCAACCTCGTGGACCTGACGCGTTCGGATCTCCTCTACGCCGCCGCACTCCCAGGTAAACTGCGCAGCGCAGATGCGATCCACCTCGCCGCTGCGATCAGACTTGAAACGCAGACCCTCGTCGCCTTCGACAAGGAACTCGTAAGGGCAGCAACTCAAGTGGGGCTCCATACGGTCACCCCGGGCGGCTAATCCGCCCGCCGGGTGCTGCTAATCGGCGGCGGCCTTCTGCAGCGTGAAGATCCCGTAGCGCATCGCGCCGGTGCGGTAGGCAAGGATCATGCGGGGAATGCTCAGGACGGCGCCGCGGTTGCGTGCGCCAAGGGCAACGCGGCGGGTCCCGCCGTCGACGAGCAAGGCTTTCAGCAGCCGGCCGGCGCAGATCCACCAAGTTCGGGCGACGCGACGGCTGGCGTCCTCATAGCCGGTGACCGTGAAGCCCGCCGCGGTTGCCATCGCCTCATACTCCTCGCGCGTGCCCATCGACGGCAGCCGCCCTTCACGGCAGATCGGCTCCAGCAGGTAGCGGACCTTCCAGCCGCGGGCACCAGTTTCGGCAAGCCACGCACAGACAACCAGGCGGCCGCCGGGCGTGAGCACGCGGTGCGCCTCGGCGAAGAACCTGGGCTTGTCCACCATGTGCTCGCTGGACTCGATCGCCCAGGCCGCATCGACCGAGGCGTCGGCCAGGCCGTTGACCAGCCAGTCGCGGACATGGATGTCCACGTCCGGTACGGGATGCGCGGCGGCGTAGCGGGCCTGTTCGGCGGACAGCGTGAAGCCGGTGACACGGACCCTGCATGCCGCCGCGAGCCGTCGGGCAGTGGCGCCGTAGCCGCAGCCGATGTCCACGCACGCCTGTCCGGGCACCAGGCGCAGCCGGTCGCCGACCGTGTCCGCCAGCGCCTCGACGGCCTCGCCCGGCGTCTCGCGGCCGGTCGCCCACAGCCCGTGATGGACGTGGTCCCCCCACACCCGGCGGTACACGGGATCGAGCGCGTCGTAGTGGTCCGCCACCGCCTCGGCGTCCTGGGAGATATCGGGGACAATCACGCCCCGACCCTACAACGGTGCTCCCTGCCGAAGGAAGGGAAAGGTCGACGACGGCACTCGCCGCCCGCCGTCGTCGCGCCCCTGTTACTGGTGACCCCGCAGTCCTACACTGGCTGTTAACCCCATTGGTTGCGGCTAAAGGAGAAGCCATGGAGGTCATCGAACAGGTGCGTGAAGGCATGCACGTCGTGGCGTCTGATGGGAAGAACGTCGGCAAGGTCAAGGACCTGAAAATGGGTGATCCGGAGGCCATTACTGCGGAAGGGCAGACCGACCCGGAAACCGGGGGCCTCGTCAACACCGGGATTGCCGCTTTTGCCGCCACGTCAAAGCTGCCCCACCATACCGCGGAGAGGCTGCTGCGGATCGGTTATGTGGAAGTCGACAGGCCCGGCCTGCTGACGGGCCACGCCTACTTTGCAGCGGATGACCTGGACCGGGTGGAGGACGACACCTTGTGGCTCAAAGCAGGCCTATCCGGGGACAGGCATTCCGAATAGAAGGAACGACGGCGGGACTTGCCGCCCGCCGTCGTCGCGCCCCTACGGGTGCACCAGCACCTTCACCGCGGTGTCCTTGTGGTTGATGAGGGTGTCGAAGCCCTGCTCCACCAGGTCCTCCAGCGCGATCCGGCCCGTGATGAAGGGCTTGAGGTCCACCTTGCCCTCCTGCACCATCCTGATCACGGCGGGGTGGTCCCGGACATAGGCGATGGTGCCGCGCAGGTCGATCTCCTTCAGCACCAGCTTCTGCATGTCCACGGTGGCCGGCGCGCCCCAGATGGCCACGTTCACCACCACTCCCCCGGGCCGGACGGCGTCGAGCATGGTGTCCAGCACCGCGTTCACGCCGGCACATTCGAACGCGACGTCGGCCCCTGTTCCGTTCGTCAGCTCCAGCACCCGCGCCGGGACGTACTCCCGGCTGGGGTCCAGCACATGGTCCGCTACCCCGCTGGACGAGGCCTTCTCCTTGCGGGCCTGGGTCAGCTCGCTGACGATCGTGGTCACGCCCAGGCCCTTCAGGACAGCGGCTGTCAGCAGCCCGATGGGACCGGACCCGCCCACCAGCGCCGTGTCCCCCGCCCTCACGCCGCTGCGCTCCACCGCGTGGTGCGCCACGGACAGCGGCTCGATCAGGGCGGCCTCGTCGAGCGGGATATCGCCGATCGGGTGCACCCACCGCTTGTCCACCACGATCTTCTCGCTCAGGCCCCCGCCGCCGCCGGAGAGCCCGATGAATCCCATCTGCCGGCACAGGTGGTAGCTTCCCGCCCCGCACATGTCGCATGTGCCGTCCACGAAGTACGGTTCGACGACGACGTTGTCCCCCACCGAGAGCCCGTCCACCCCATCGCCGACTTCTGACACAGTCCCGGAGAATTCGTGCCCCATGGTCACCGGCGCTTCCTCGTGGGAGAGCGGGTGCGGGTGCCCCGGGGCGGGGACGAAGATGGGGCCTTCCAGGTACTCGTGCAGGTCGCTGCCGCAGA
>Ga0307412_10002484_pt1 | contig 10267 bp, 19 predicted proteins | sample DK1Cmetagenome_3_FD_203823 | JGI IMG/M metagenome (GOLD analysis project Ga0307412, IMG submission 203823) | Maize rhizosphere microbial communities from greenhouse at UC Davis, California, United States - DK15-C-1 | ecosystem: Host-associated > Plants > Roots > Rhizosphere > Soil | place: USA...
GAAGACCACATTGATCTCTTGACGAGTGCAAACGGTTACACCATTCGCCGTTACTGGGGCAACCTTGAGTGTCACATCGCAGATGGCCTCGGAGCCATGGATGCCGCGCAGGTTGAGTACCGGGACATCGTTCGCTGGCTGAAGGAGATGCAGGTGAAGGGTCTCTCATCTAAGACCATCGCCAATGTTCACGGCCTCATCTCTGCCGCTTCAATTCAATGGTGCGGGAAAAGAAGCGGGCCGATAATCCTTGTAAGGGTGTCTCGTTGCCAAAGAGCGGCAACACCCTACGTGTCAGGCTGGAACGGTACCAACGGCTCATAGCAAGTCCGTTTAATCGCGTGGGGCGAGAGCCAGGAATCCAGTAATCATGTCCAGTCCGGTTTTGAGTGCAGTACGCGAAGATAGTGCTGTGAGTAGTAGTAGTAGTAGTTCTTCCGGGCCGCGGGCCGGTGGTCCTCGGCCGCGCCGGTTGTTCACCCCGGTCCAGAAGCTCGAGTTTTTGGCCGCGTACGAGAACGCATGCTTGAAGAATGAGGGCGGTGCGTTCTTGCGCACTGAGGGCCTGTATTCGTCGCAGATGACGGAGTGGCGGCGGTTGCGTGACGGCGGCGTCCTGGAGGGGAAGAAGGCCGGGGACTCGATCGGGAAGCTGTCGGCGGAGCAGGCCGAGAACGCGCGGTTGCGCCGCCAGTTAGAGGTGACTCAAGGCCGGTTGGAGAAGACCGAGGCAGCCTTGGACCTGATGGGAAAACTACAGGCGTTCTTAGAGAGCGCCTCAGAGGATATGCCGGACGGGCCCCGGTCCAAGAAACGCTGATGGCCACCTACCGCTCGATGCTGGAACTGAAAATCCCCACCCGCAGGGCAGCAGCATTGACGGGTGTTTCCAGGACGACCGCGAACCGGAAACCGGCCCCGCCGCGGGACCAGGTCCCGGTGGTCCCGCAGAACAAACTCAGCTCCGCCGAGCGGGCAGAGATCCTGGCGGCACTGAATTCACCGGAGTTCGTGGACCTGGCACCTATGCAGGTCTATACGAAACTGCTGGACCAGGGAATCTATCTGGGATCCCTGTCGACGTTCTACCGGGTGCTGGAAGAAAACCGGATGGTCAAAGAGCGCCGCCGGCTGGCCAAACACCCGCCACGGACCGTTCCTGAACTCGTGGCCACGGCCCCGGGCCAGGTGTTCACCTGGGACATCACCAAGCTCGCCGGCCCGGTCAAGGGAAAGTACTTCGACTGCTACATGATGGTCGATATCCACTCCAGATTCATCGTCGGCGCGCACGTCCACGCCACCGAATCCGGGGTCCTGGCGGTGGAGATGATGAAGGGAATCTTCGGCCATCCACGGCATCCCCCAGGTCGTGCACGCGGACCGGGGAACATCCATGACGTCCAAAACCGTCGCCGCGCTGCTCTCGGATCTGGAGGTCACCCGGTCCCACTCCAGACCCCGCGTATCGAATGACAATCCCTACTCGGAGGCGCTGTTCAAGACCCTGAAATACGGTCCGGAATTCCCCGAACGCTTCACCTCAGTGCACGATGCCCGGGCATTTATCAGCGGCTTCGTGGACTGGTACAACCATCACCACCAGCACTCCGGCATTGGCTTCCACACGCCCGCGAACGTTCACTATGGCCACGCCGCGGCGGTGGCCAAAGAACGCTCGGCAACACTCGCTGCAGCCCGCGCCAAACACCCCGAACGCTTCACCACCACCAGCGACCCCAAAATCCTCGCGCTCCCAGGAACCGCGTGGATCAACCAGCCCAAGGAAATCACCGAACAGTTAGCCGCCTAACTCCCGTTGGTACCGTTCAGCTTGAAAAATTCCGACACCGAGGAGTCTGCGACTTTTCTTCCTGACGAGGAGTGGGCTCGTGTTGCTAGAGAACTAACTGAACCTTTAAGTCGTTTTTCAGCTTCGTGATTCAAACAGGCCTGAGATACTCCGAGGCGACCGCCCTTGAGGCCAGGGATTTTGTGACGACATCAACAGGTGAACATTGTCCGAGCATGGACTAGAAATGAGAACAACGTCCCCTACACGTTGGGCCGCCAAAGACGCGGCAATCGAAAAGGGCTGTTGCGATCACGGCTTCTACCCTGGCCGATATGCCTCCGCTCCTGGTGACATCCACAAAGGCAGGAGGGCTGTCTTCTTGAATACTGCTGGTAGCCACATGAACCACCGCCGTGCATGGGCGGCATGGGATGTTGCCGTGTCGAAAGCACAGGCTAAGGAACTGAACCGGCTGCGGGGAAGTTCCTCGTAAAAGTAGTCTTTGTGAGACGGTCCGGGGAGCCTGATTTGAGCTCGCGTGTGCCTGCCCGGTGAAACGATCGTTGACGAGGTTTGGACCGCGTGCCAACGTTGGGTTATGTCCCCAGGAACTGTGCGAATTGCCGCGATCCAGGCCACGTCGGTAATCCTCGATGCGGAAGCCACGGTGGCGAAAGGACTCGATCTCCTGAGTGAGGCAGGGGGGCAAGGCGTCAAACTCGCGGTTTTCCCCGAACTGTTCATTCCCCTGTACCCGTCAAGCGTTTGGGCTTACAACGCTGGCCGGTTCGACGGTTTTGATGGCTTGTGGGCCCGTCTCTGGGACAACTCTATCGATGTACCAGGACCATATATCGACCGCTTCATCACGACCTGCGCGGAGCTCGACATGTACTGCGTGCTTGGAGTCAACGAAAGGGAATCGGCCAGGCCGGGAAGTCTGTACAACACGATGGTCCTGCTTGGTCCTGAGGGCTTGCTCCTGAAGCATCGCAAGCTAATGCCCACATTGCATGAACGTCTGTTCTATGGCATTGGCGACGGGCAGGATCTGACTGTCGTTGATACTCCGCTCGGTAAAGTTGGCGGACTCATTTGTTGGGAGAACCGCATGCCTCTCGCTCGATATGCTCTTTATCGACAGGGCGTGCAGATCTGGGTAGCTCCGACGGCCGAAGATTCTAAGGGGTGGCTCTCCACGATGGCTCACATAGCAATCGAATCTGGTGCCTACGTGGTGTCGGTCCCCCAGTACATTCCCCGATCCGCCTTTCCAGACGACTTCCCCGCCCAACTCCCTGACGGGGATAAAGCGCTTGGACGGGGTGGTGCCGCTATATTTGAGCCAATCAACGGACGCGCCGTAGCGGGCCCTCTCTACGATGAGGAGGGGATCGTAATCGCCGACATCGACCTAAGCCGGTCTCTGGCTGCCAAGCGGACCTTCGACGTTGTGGGGCACTACAGCCGCGAAGACGTCTTCCGCTGGCCTGCCTAAGCGAGCTCGGCCCCGCCAAGACTCCCCGCGGTATCTGACAACGGCCAGGCGGCAGTTGTTCGCGGGCTCGGCTGCCACTGCCGCGCTGATGATCGAATTTTGGGCTTAGTCATTCCCCGTCGCTCCGGCCTACGACTGCTTAACCGGGGCTTAACCGCCTAGGTTCCGTTCGGTTTGAGGGCCATTGGACCAAGTAGGGCGTCTTTCAGTTCATCACTCATGCCAGGTGGAACCTCAAGGTCGACGCCCATGGCCAGGACCGATCGGCTGATGAAATTTCGTGCAGCGGCGGCCATGGTGATGTCCACGATTTCGCGGTCACTGAAGCCCAGGTCGCGTAAGCGCTGCGAGTCCCTGTCGGTCATGGCGGCCGCGTCCGTGCAGACCCTCGTGGCGTAATCCATCATCGCTACTTCCGCCTCGGACAGACCGGCATCGTGGAAGTCTCTTGCGATGGCTTGCAGTTGTTCTTCTTTGAAGATGCCGAGTGACTTTTCGCCGTGGGCCAGCCTGCAGTGCGTCGAGCCGATAGCTTGGGAGGCGGCCAGCGTTACCAGTTCATAGAGTCGTGGCCCGAGTGGTTTGCTGATGGCTTTGAGGAGCGCTTGGCAAGCGAGGTATGCCTCCGGGTTCAAGCTCAGCGCCTTCGTGTAGCTGGGCACATATCCCAGTGAGCGTCGGTCGTCTTCGTAGATTTCAGCAACCAGGCCTGTGGCTTCGGATTCGGGGGTCATTCGCAGGATCGACATGGGAGCTCCCTAATCAGCCGGCCGCGGCAACCAGCCGGTGCTGCCACTTCCCCGTAAGGAGGTCGTGATCTGGGACCAATTGTCGACTCTGCCCGAGGGATAGTAAATGGCGAAAATCCCCCTATTTGATGTTCGGCCACGATTCGAACCGATCGAGGTACCAACGCATGTACCGCGGCCCTATCATGGCGGTATGGACACCCCAGCGGGTCCCCACGTCCTCCGTGCAGGTGATGCCGACGTCACCGGTGAGCCCAGGCTGCTCGACCGGTACCTGCTTGGAAGCACGGCCTCTGGCGGCACCATTGCCCTGGTCGAACACGTATTGGGCCCGAAGGCGCTGGCTGCCCCCATGCACCGGCACAGCCGCGAAGACGAATATTCGTTCGTGTTGGCCGGAACACTTGGCGTAATCGAGGAAGGCATCGAGATCACCGCCACGGCCGGCGACTTGGTTTCGAAACCGCGGGGACGCTGGCACACCTTCTGGAACGCCGGCGACGACGAACTCCGCGTACTCGAGATCATCGTTCCCGGCGGCATCGAGGCGTTGTTCCGCCGGCTCGCCGAGCCAGGCGGCGAATACTCCCCCGAGACACTTCCCGCACTCGCAGCCGAGTACGGCGCCGAGGTGGACTTCGAGGCAACAATGCCTCTGGTCCAGCGGCACGCGTTAGTGGTCTGACGCCCCCTACTTTTTCAATTGCCCAACGATGGGGGGTTCCAGCCCCTTCCATGCGTGCCCGCACAGGCGGAACATGTAGCCCATGAGTCCTAGCAACTACGGCCCTGTCGGTGAGGACGAGGGACTCCTGATCCGTTTCAACGGCGCGATGACGGCACGGGCTGTTCTCGGGGCAGAATCTACAGATGACAACTTTTCGATTGTCGAACTCTTGTTAGCTCCGAGAGAGCTTGCGGCACCTCTTCACATGCACAGCCGTGAGGATGAGTTCACCGTTGTCACCAGGGGGCGTATTGGATTCCTCCTAAGTGAAGAGGTCTTTTACGCCGGGCCAGGTGAGCTCGTACGGAAGCCGAGGAACCAATGGCACACCTTCTGGAACGCCGGCGACGAACCGGCGAAAGTTCTGGAAATCATTTCGCCTGCTGGTTTCGAACAGTACTTCCAGGAGATCGCCAACTGTTTCCCTGACGACGCTCCCCCTGACCTCGCCACCATGGCAGAAGCGAACGCTAAGTACGGGCTCCAAATGGACTTCGAGTCCCTCCCCGTCCTGATCGAGCGCTTCAATCTAGCCAGACCAGCAGAGATGGAGGGCATGGCCTGAACTGGAATGGGGGCTCAGGTCTTCGGCAGCGGATAGTGTGAGGGCATGACATTGGGGGATGCCACCGCGGTGGCAACCGATCCGCGGGCCCAGGCCTTCGGCTACGCGCAGCGCCGGATCTGGGTTTTCTTTGCCTGGTGGTACGGGGCCGTGATCGCTATTCCCGGAGCGGTCGACGCGGGGCTCTCCGGATTTCTCGGCCAGGAGCCGGAAAGAGGAGTCATCACGATGGCCCTTGGCGCCGTCCTCTCGGCCCTGGGCTGGCTCGCGACGCTGGGGATACGGTTCTCGGGCAAGCTCCCAAAACCCGCCTCTGACATCCCGCGGGTGGAACAGGCCATCCGGATTAATCCGAACGTCATCAAAGTCTCGGTGATCGGTGCGGTGCTGATCGCAGCCGGCTTGATCCTGCTTACACCCAACGGCAGGTCTCCAGAGCTGCTACCCATCGTCGGCCTCATTGCCGCAGCCCAGCTGAGCATCGCCGCCGGTATGGCCTACTCGGGGTGGCTGCTGAAGAACAGCGGCGAGCTCTACTCGCGGTGGCTGGAGCGCCGTTGACGACGCCTTAGCGCTGATCTGCACCGACCACGTGCCCTTGCTGCTCCATCAGGGCTTGGGCCTCGCAGCGACCGCGAGAGGCACGCCACTTCACAATAGGTGGCCGGAGTAAGCTGAACAAATGGGGGATAGATGGACTCGATAAAAGCACAAGCGTGCACGATGTGCGGGCAGGCGACGGCGGCGCATGACAGGGACGTCCGGTTCCGGCTCCCAGAGCCGGTGCTGAACAGCCCGCACCAGCATCGAGCTGAAGGCAGCTGGCTGAGCGACCCGGACCCGACCACGGCCACGCTCATGCAGATCCCGAACATCAGCCCGTTCGTGCGCGCGCTGCTGCCGGTCAAGCTTGAGGGCGGGCACGAGTTCCGGTTCGGGGTATGGATTGCCATCCATCCGGACGACCTCCAGCACACCTGCAGGGTCTGGAACGCTCCGGAATACAGCGACCTGAAGCTGACCGGCTACCTTGCGAACAAGATCCAGCCCTGGGGCCTCTACAAAGTCCCGGTGAACCTCGCCGTTCTGAACCCGGACCAGACACCCTACTGTGTGAGCAGCCCCAACGAGGAACTGAACAGCGTACTCACCCAAGAGTGGCCTCACGCCATCCTTGCCTCGCTGCCATGAAAGACAGGAAGACACTCAGGGTTGACTCCTAATCTATATAGCTAGATTTAGTGCATGGAGAACTTAGGGCGGGTCACGCCCGCCTCTGCACTGGTCCTTAAGGCCCTGCTGTCCGCGGACAGCGTATGGGGGCTGCAGATCGTGAAGGACGTCGTTAAAAAACCTGGGACCGTCTATCCCATCTTGGACCGCCTTGAAGTTGCCGGATGGATCCAGGGCGAATGGGACTCCACCCAGGACCGGAAGGGGCCTCGCCGGCGCTACTACCGGCTGTTAGCTGAAGCGCGCCCACTTGCACAGGACTACGTGAACACGCACCGGGCCAAGGTCCGGACGTCCGCGACCAGGCCGTCGCCGGCAACGTTTGAGGGCCAGTGGCAGGGCGCATGAGGTTCACGGAGGCGGTGTTTGCCTCGGCTGTGGCCCTGACCCCGGTTCGTCTCAGGGAAGTGCGCGAGGAGCAGTGGAGAGCCGACCTGCGCGATGGCCCGGCCATGGGCATCTCCGCGAAGTCGTTGCTTTTCGGCGCTGTGCGGTCATCAGCAATGGCAAGGTCTCACGACTTGCTTCACCGCGGCGGCAAGGTGCTGTCGCGCATCAAAAAGGGGGAAAACCTGAGACTGGTACTAGGCATAGCCGGTGCGGCTGCAATCCTGGTTGGCAGCGTCGTCGTCGGTATTCAGGCAAGTGCCGAGCCAGAGCAGGCGGAGGTGCCCTTGGTCAAAGCCCCTTTGGAGAACCGGCCCATCGGCGGCTATGAGGGGTGGTGGAATTCGACCCCTGTATCCGGCAGCGCAGAAGGCCTCCCCCAGGAACTGTGACCGTGAACACCCGCACGGGCAAGATTATTGATGCCTTCAACAGGGCGAAGAACAGCACGTTGATCTCGGATGTTGATTCTGACCTTGTCCCTGACCCCTCCTGGCCAACCGACTCTATCGTCATCATCGACGCCACGTCCGGCCTGGTCATTGAGGACTTCCGGATTGATGAGCGGGGCGTTCCCCTTGACAACGGACGGCCTATCGACGCCGCTGCCGGATAGGAAGCTCCACATGCAGGAACGCCGCCCGCGGACGTTCGCCGCGGTTTGCGTCATGGTCCCCGCGCTGACCCTCCTCGTGTTCAGCCTGGCCGATCCCATAATCCAGCTGCTGCCCTGGTACGCCGTGGCTTACCTGCTGATCGGCGCCTGCATCTTCGTTCCCATCGGCAAGCTCCCGTCGCTTCGGCAGGCCGTGGCGTTCCTGTTTCCCGGCGCACTGCTCGCTCCCCTGGCGCTCCTGAACCTGGGATTCTGGGCCGGCGGGTGGCTGTTGGGGCTTCCTGCGTGGGGGTTGCTGCTGAGCCGGTGGACGCCGGATAACCCGCTTCGGGTTGGCCAGCTGCTGAAGTTCTTCGGACTGCTGGTGCTGGGGCTGGTGATCTTCACTTTCAATGCCCTCTTCGTGATCTTCAGCGTCGGCCTGATCCTCTTGCCGGCCGTTCCCCTGACCCGGCTGGCCAGCCCTGAGTATCGGGCCAGACCGCTACAGGCGGCCGTCGAGGTACTCCTGGCCGTTTCCGCGGTGGTGGTTTCCGTGGCAATCCCAACTCCTGAAGGAGCATGGGCATCGCCCTGGATTCCTGCCGGCGGTGCCGCCACGGCAGGACTCATGATTGCCTACTGGGACTGGCGCGTCCCGGGCCGGTCACGGCGCCGTCAGCTCAATGACGGTGTAGTCCTCTAGGTTCTGCCCGGTTCCCGGCACTCGATTTCATATTGGTGGCGCTTCCGCTAGGAATACGCAATGGGCTTGCGCACATAATGCTAAGCATGCTTATTATGGGTGCAGTCGATGGGAGACGGCTGCGAGGGAATCGAGAAGGGTGCGCTCAGCGAACGGGGCGCACCTTTTTCGTGCCCTGACGCATCTCCGCGAGCTGCTGGTCCCTGCTCGTGCAAATTCCGGCTCTGACGGTGCGGTGATTCAGCTGGGCCTCACGGTGTCACCGTCCTAGACTTTCGCCATGCACCCCTTAGCGGCGATCGCCCTGGTGTTCCTCAGCGGGCTTGCCTGGATGGTCACCGTCTTGACTCTGTTGATCGCCTTGGCGAAAGACCGGCAGCGGACGCCAACTGAAGTGCGCTCAGACCAGAGGGTGGAGATCCAAAGCACCGACGAAAGGGCGGCTTAGACATATCCGTGCCACCTGCTGCCAGCCCCTGAGCCCCTTGCCGGCTCGCGTAGCCTAGGGGCAGCGACTATTTGGGGGTTGTAATGACACTGACACCAGCCCTTGGCATCATCGGCATCCTGTACGCAATCTTCATGATCGAGCTGGCCGGTTTGGCGGTGTACGCCTTGGTCCTGGCCATTATTTTCCTTCGGCTGCGGATCGCCGAGCTCAAGCGGGCCACGCTGCCGAAGAGCGGCCCGCTGAGCTAATGGAGACAGACGGGGTTGAAATAGGCCGGCGGGACCGATTGCTGTTTGGGGACCTGCAGCGCAGCCGGGACGGCGAGGTGCTCAGCATGGTCGTAACCGCTGAGCTGAAGGACGTCACGGCCGCCGCGCGGTAGGCGAGCCTCAGAGTTCGCGAGGCCCTGCAAACGATCGCTACTCTTCACTCTGGCGCTTCCCAATCTCCAGTAAAGTTGTCAGCTTCGCTGAACGGCCTGTAGGTGACGCCGTGCGAGGTGCGGGGCGTCAGGCGCATCAGGGTCAGCGGCAACGGTCCCGTTGTAGCCACGTCCGATACCCCTGATTGCTTCGAGCCTGACGCCAATGGGAACCATCACGACGGAAAATTCCCGCCTTCCTGCCGTCGTTATCCAGCGCCTGAATGCAGACGACCAAAAGCTCGAGGGTCTGGGCTGATGCAATACCCTGCCCAGGCCCTCGCGGCTTTGGATCTTAGTTGCCGGTTCGGTTTCCGGGAAGCAATCCCGATGACCCGGGGCTTCCCGGACTGCTGGCCCTTCGTGGTGAGTGTTGTTACGTGCGCTTGGAGTGCGGTCAGTAGAAGGAGATGAGCTCGACGAGTTCCCCGACTCTGTCCTCCGGGTAGTTCCGGGCGATGTCTGCCTGGGTAAGGATGCCGACCAGGTCATGGCCGTCGATGACGGGCAGCCGACGCACCTGATGCTCTTCCATTGTCCTGATCGCTTCTTCGATGGGATCGTCCGCACCGATGGTGACCGGCTTGCCCTGGCCAAAATCCCCGGCCTTTGCAGTACGCGGATCACCGCCCTCCGCGAAGCATTTGATAACGATGTCCCGGTCCGTGACCATGCCCTTGAGCCGGTTGTCTTCACCGCAAATCGGCAGTGCGCCGACGTTCAGGTCTTTCATCTTCCGCGCCGCTGCTTCCAGAGTTTCGTTTTCACCGATGCATTCGACGCCGCCGGTCATAATTTCACGTGCTGTGGTCATGGCATTTCTCCTTAGGTTGCGCCCGAGCGGGCGTTGGAGGTTCCCCGGTCCCGGGGTTCCTGTGACTTCGTCGCCCCGGGTCCGGTTTCCTTGCCACCTGGTTCGGTGAAGTCCCTGAATTTCCGCAGGTCTGCTCTGACCTGGTTGCCAGCGAGAATCAGCTTGTCCCGGATCTCCTATAGGTTTCCTCCTGTCCTGGCTGGGTGGCCCACAACGCGGACCCGGAAGCAGCGGGATTGCCCGGAATGCTCCAGTCTAAATCGGTGTGCGCCGTCCTGACAGACCCACCCGGTCCGAAAGCGAGGGCGGCACTCGCGGGCCAGCTC
>Ga0307412_10002485_pt1 | contig 10265 bp, 10 predicted proteins | sample DK1Cmetagenome_3_FD_203823 | JGI IMG/M metagenome (GOLD analysis project Ga0307412, IMG submission 203823) | Maize rhizosphere microbial communities from greenhouse at UC Davis, California, United States - DK15-C-1 | ecosystem: Host-associated > Plants > Roots > Rhizosphere > Soil | place: USA...
CAGCTGCCGCAGCCGCGGCGGCTGCCGCTTCCGCAAGCCTGCGCTGCTCGGCTTCCCAGGCCTCGCGGAGCCTCCGGTCACGTTCCTGGATTTCGGCGGCGACGGCGTTCTGGCTCGCCTGCACGTTCGCCAGCTGCGACTGGATGCCCGGCTTGGCAGCCTGGAGTTCGGCGTCGAGGCGGACAGTGTCGGCAATGAGCTGGTCCACCTGCGCCTTCTTGGCCTCAGCCTCGTCGCGCGCCGCCTTTTCCCGCTCGAGGGCCGCGTCAGCCTTGGCCTTGAGGTCCTTGATCTCCGCCTCTACGGCCTGGAGGCGGGCTTCCGAGTTGACGTTCGAGGCGCTCTGCTGGGAGAGCTTGTCCATGGCGGCGTTCTGGCTGCGCATGGCCTGGTCCGCGAGGTCCATGGTCTCGGTCAGGCTGCCGCCGTTGTTGGAGCCAAAGAACAGGGAAAGGTTGGAGGGCACGCCGCCGGACTTGTAGGCCTGCGTGGCAATCTGCCCAATGAGCTTCTTGGTATCGGCGATCTTCTGCTTGTCCGTTTCCAGCTGCTGGGTGATCTTCGCCTTGTTCTGCTGCGCCATATCGACGCGCGCCGAGAGGGCCTCCACCTCTTTGACAGCACTGGCAACACGGCCCTGCGCCTCAAGGAGCGCCTGCTGCGCGCCGGGCAGCTGGCCCTGGTAGATGACCAGGTCGCTCGCCGCCTTGGCAATGCGCGAATCCACAAACTCCAGCGACTGCTGGACCCGCGAAGCTTCCGCCTCGAGGGCTTTCTGGCGGTCCTCAAGCTCGTCAGCGAACGCTGCGGGGGTTGATGCTGCCAGACCGGCAGCGAAGACCACGGCGAGTACGCCGCTGAGGACACCTGTCCGGCGCGCCCTGCCGCGGCCCCTCTGGAGGGGGCGGTGGGACGTCTGCTGCGTGAAGTTCATGGGCATTCCTTGTTTGGTTTGCATACCTAGACGCGAAGGTATCGGCGCAAGGTCAAGAGTGACGAAATTCCAGCCAAGGATCCGCCAAGGATTAGCAGGGCAGGCGCGAGGATCAGGGTTTGCCCCGACGAGATGAAAGCGGTGTCCGGATATTGCCGGGACATGTACTCGCCGAGGAAGAAGTGGGCAACAGCCCACAACGTTCCGGACGCCAGTGCCGCCCCGATCACGGCGGCGATGACGCCCTCCAAAATGAAGGGCAACTGGATGACCGTCTTCGAAGCGCCCACCAGGCGCATGATGCCGGTCTCGCGGCGCCGGCTGAATGCGGAGAGCCGGATGGTGGTGGCGATCAGGAGGATGGCACAGACGATCATGACACCGGCGATGCTGACAGCCACCAGAGAGGCGCCGTTCATGACCGAGAACAGGCGCTCCAGGAGCTGGCGTTGGTCAATAACCGTTTCCACGCCCGGCTGGGACGAGAAGGTTTCGCTGATGATCTGGTACTTCTCCGGGTCCTTAAGGTTGATCCGGAACGATGCCGGCAACTGGTCCGGGGTCACGGAATCCACGATGGGAGAGTTGGAGAACTGGTCCTTGAAGTGCTTGTAGGCCTCTTCCTTGGACTCGTACTGGAAGTCGTTGATGTATTGCGCAACCGCGGGTGACTCCAGGAGGCCGTTCAGGCTCTCCTGCTGCTCCGGCGTGACGGGTCCGCTAGCACAACCAGCCGCCGTCGACCCTTCGCTGCACAGGAAGATGGCCACCTGGACTTTGTCGTACCAGTAGCCCTTCATCTGGTTGATCTGCATCTGCAGCATGCCGGCAGCGCCCACAAAGGTCAGCGACACGAAGGTGACCAGGATGACGGAGACCACCATGGACAGGTTGCGGCGCAGGCCGCTGCCGATCTCGGAGAGGATGAACGCGAGCCTCATCGCTGTGCCCCGCCTTCGCGCCCGTCGCCCGGCAGGCCGCCGTCGGGTTCTTCCCTGCCGCTGGCGTCCTTAAGCCTGCGGGACTGTCCCACCACGGGGATCATTGAGGTGTACAGGGCCTTGGCCTCGTCACGGATGACCACCCCGTTCTTGAGTTCCACCACGCGTTTGCGCATCTCGTTGACGATGTCGTCGTCGTGCGTGGCCATCACCACGGTGGTGCCGTTCTGGTTGATCTTGTCCAGGATGCCCATGATGCCCATGGACGTGGTGGGGTCGAGGTTTCCGGTGGGCTCGTCGGCGAGGAGGATGCCGGGCCGGTTGACGACGGCGCGGGCAATGGCCACGCGCTGCTGCTCGCCGCCGGAGAGCTCGTGCGGCATGCGGTGTTCCTTGCCCTCCAGTCCAACGGTCTTGAGCACTTCGGGAACGGTGTCCCGGATAACGCTGCGGCTCTTGCCGATGACCTGCATGGCAAACGCCACGTTGGCGAACACGTTCTTTTGGGGCAGCAGCCGGAAGTCCTGGAAGACGACGCCGATGCCTCGCCGCAGCCGCGGTACCCGCCAACTGGAAATCCTGGCAACGTTTTGTCCGGCGACGTAGACGGCGCCGGACGTGGCACGGTCTTCCTTCAGCACCAGGCGGAGGAACGTGGATTTGCCGGAGCCTGATGCGCCGACCAGGAAGGCGAATTCGCCGCGGTCAATCTCAAGGGTGACCGAGTCCAGCGCAGGCCGGGCTTTCTGGTCGTAGACCTTGGTGACATTTTCGAATCGGATCATGGCCCTAAGTACCCTGCAGGGCATGGCCGATCCTTGCGAATGCAGCCCAGTTCTGCAGCCGGTGCACGGGTTTCTGTTGGGGAAATAGGGCCCCGGCCCCTCGACTATACGCAGGAAGGCCCGCGCATTACATCGTTTTCAGGGGGCGTGTCGCCGGATCCGCGGGCCGGGGCCCGCAAGGCTCCTACTTTTCGGCGTTGCGGTTGTCCGTCCGCCAGCGGATTCCGGCGTCGATGAAGTCATCGATCTCACCGTCGAATACAGCCGATGTGTTGCCGACTTCGTGCTCCGTGCGCAGGTCCTTGACCATCTGGTACGGGTTGAGGACGTAGGAGCGCATCTGGTCACCCCAGGAGGCCTTGACGTCGCCGGCGAGCGCCTTCTTTTCGGCGTCTTCCTGTTCCTTCTTGAGGAGGAGGAGCCTGGACTGCAGGACGCGCATGGCCGCAGCACGGTTCTGAAGCTGCGACTTTTCGTTCTGCATGGACACCACGGTGCCCGTGGGGATGTGCGTGAGGCGCACCGCCGAGTCCGTGGTGTTCACGGACTGGCCGCCCGGGCCGGATGATCGGAAGACGTCAACGCGGATTTCGTTGTCCGGAATTTCGATGGAGTCAGTCTGCTCGATCAGCGGGATGACCTCCACGGCGGCAAACGAGGTCTGCCGCCGGCCCTGGTTGTCGAACGGGCTGATCCGGACCAGGCGGTGCGTTCCGGCCTCGACGCTGAGCGTGCCGTACGCATAGGGCGCTTTCACTTCGAAGGTGGCCGACTTCAGTCCGGCTTCTTCAGCGTAGGACGTGTCCATGACCGTGGTGGGGTATCCATGGCGTTCGGCCCAGCGGAGGTACATCCGGAGCAGCATTTCGGCGAAGTCTGCAGCATCCACGCCGCCGGCTCCCGCGCGGATTGAAACGACGGCCTCGCGCTCGTCGTATTCACCGGACAGCAGTGTCACGACTTCGAGTTCCTTGAGGGCCTTGCGGATGGACTCCAGTTCGGTGGCCGCTTCTCCCATGGAGTCGGCGTCATCCTCGTCCTGGCCCAGTTCCACCAGCACCTCGAGGTCGTCGATACGGGATTCCAGGCTGGTGAGGCGCTCCAGTTCCGACTGCCGGTGCGAGAGCCTCGAGGTGATTTTCTGCGCCGCCGAGGGGTCGTCCCACAGGTCCGGCTCCCCTGCCCGCTCGCTCAGTTCGGCGATGTCTTCCTTGAGTGCCTCAACGTCAGTGACGCGTTCGATGGAAGCGTAAGTGGCGCGGAGCGCGCGGATTTCAGCGGAAAAATCAATATTGGCCATGGTCGTTTAAGCCTACGCTATCCGTCCCCTGGCCCTTGTCCTATGGTTGTACGGCCCCTCTGCCCCGTGGTTTGCCCTGGTAACGGTCAGCGAGTCAGCCGGGAGCGCGCCGTCGACGTCGCTTCGATTGGAATGCCGCCGGGGACCAGGAAGTTCACCACGGGCGGGTGCACGGCGGCGGTGAGAACCACGACGGCGGTGGAACCGTCGGGCGATCCCGTCGCCCCGGCTACGGCAAGGGCATCAAAACGTTCCGCTCCCGGGCTCCTGGCAACAAAGTCAGCAGCCACGTTCCGGACGCGGGCAGGATTGAGGACGGCAGACGGGCTTCCTCCGTGGGACTCGACTTCGCCGAGCGTGAAGCTGTCTGCTGCCGCGAGGGAGGCGCCATCCGCGAGTGAAAGCAGCCGTTTGTGCTCCAGGTAGACCGCGGTGATGCCGATCATGACCGTTGCGACCAGCAGGGCCACCGCAACGAATCCAAGGATCATCACCATCATCTGGCCGTCGTCATTGGGCCTGCTTTTTCTCACCGGAACCTGCCCACCAGTTGGGTCGCCGATGCTTCCACCTCAGTGGCGGACAGCCGGAGGCCGTCGCCGAAGGGGATGAACGGCAGGGGGATGGAGAGACTGACGGTTGTGGTGACCGCGGTTCCCGGGGCCTGGCAATCGTCGGGGCTGCAGCTGATGGCAACCTGGGCCTGTTCCGTGCCGTGCCCAAAGTCGGCAAGTGCCAGGGCCGCGGCCTGTTCCGCGGCGGCCTGGGCGGTGGATGCGTCGGGCTGGGCTACGTAGACTTTGGCGGCCTGGTCCGCCGCGCCGACGACGGCAAACGAACCGCCCTGGATCTGCCCCACGGTGATGATGAAGTACACCAGCGGGACCATCAGCAGAAGGGCAAGGAAAGTGAACTCAACCACGGCACTCCCCTGCTCGCTCCTGTCCTGCTTTGGCCCCAGGCACAGTGCGTCCCGGAAACGCCCTCGGACACGGTGCATCGCGTCAGGGCTGCAGGGCCGCATGGCCTTTCACCTCCAGCAGGTCCCGCGGACCTATCAGGCCAATGACCGGCATGGGCGCCCGCACTGTCACTTCCAGTGTCCGCATACCTTGGACGGTCACTTCGCTGGTGCTGACCTGTTCGGCAAAGCCCGGGTTCAGCGCCGTGGCAATGAGGGCGCGGCTGCGCTCTTCAGCGTCGGCGGCGGTGCGGTCAGCAAGGGTCCCGTAGCGGGCCCCGGAGGCTGCGGCATCAATGAGGGTGTTGCGGACGTGCAGAACCAATGCCAGCTGAATGACCGCGAGGAAAAACATCGTGAGCAGTCCACCCACCAGGACAAAGTCCACCACGGCCGAGCCCTGTTCCCTCGGCGCAGGTACGTGGTGGGCCGTCAGGCTCCGGCGGCCGGACTTCCTCATGAGCTTTAGCTGCCCACCTTGTCCATCGCCTGGTTAAACATCGTTTCCAGGGCCGGTCCCGCGAGCGCCAGGAGGGCGGCAACAAGGACGGCGGACATCAGTGTGATCATCACCCAGCCAGGTACGTCGCCCCGCTCGGGGTGGTCGGTGGCAGGGCGGCGAGCAGCGGCGAGCGCCAGAAGCAGCATCCCGCAGCGCATTCCCAGGTTCTTCATCCTTCTTCCTCTTCCTTGTTCGATAGTCCGGTTTTTCAATGTCACTGGATTTGCCAAGGCACCGCGTTTCTCCGCGCGCTAGAAGCCCAGGCTGATGGCCGCGATGCCAGGGAAGACGGCGAAGACCACTGTCAGCGGAAGCACGCCGAAGACGAGCGGCACCATCATGGCGATTTCCTTCTTGCCGGCAGTTTCCATCAAGTCGCGTTTGGCTGTATCGCGCACGTCCTGTGCCTGGGCACGAAGCACATCGGCCAAAGGCGTGCCGCGTTCAACCGCCACAACGATGCCGTCCACGAATCTGACCAGTGCGGCCAGGTCGGTTCGTGCCGAGAACTCCTGCAGCGCGAGGACGAGTGGCTTGCCGGCCCTCGTCTCTGCGAGGATCCTGGAAAACTCCTTTGCCAGTTCGCCCTGTGCGCTCCGGGAGACCCTGTCCAGGGCGCCGGTCGCACTCTCCCCCGCACCCACTGCCAGCGCCATGAGTTCTGCCAGGCTGGGGAATTCAGCCATCATCCTGGCCTCCCGGCGCCGGACCTGGACCCCCAGCCAATAGTCACGCAGCATGAAACCGCCGATGGCACTGCCGAGGACGGCCACCGCTGCGAACAGCGGGTTGAACCGGCCTGCGGCAGCACCGACAAACGTCAAGCCCAGGGCAGCGGCAAAACCGGCTGCTGCCCAAAGAAGTTGTTCTGCCCTGAAATCGATGGGCGACTTGCTGAGTCCTGCTTGCGCAAGCCGCCGGACCGTGGCCCCCGGGGAGGGATTCAATCTTCCGAGCGCGGTCAGCAGGTCGCGTATGACGGGGCGCAGAATCCTTTCCAGCGGGCCGAAGGGAGTAACTGTGTGCTCTCCGGTATGCAGCAGCCGCGACTCCAGGTTCTGGGACTTGAGCTGGGGCTCGATCCGTTCGGCGAACGTCGTTGCCCGCATATACGGCGACCTGAAGATGACGAGCCACAGGCCAATGCCCAGGAGTGCTCCGCAGATGATGGCGGCGGGAGAGGGAGCAGTCACCGGAGCACCCGCTCTTCCTGGGGAAGGGCTCCTATTTTCAGCATGATGGAGTAGCAGACCAGGGAGACGACGAGGCCGCCGAGCAGTACCGCGGCTCCTGCGGGCGTGTTGTACGCCTGCACCGCCTCCGGCCGGGTAGCCAGCAGGATCATGACGATCCATGGCGCCGCTACAGCCAGCCGGGCCGCGTTGATGGTCCAGGACTGCCGTGCTTCCAGTTCGCTGCGGGTGCGGGCGCTTTCGCGCAGGAACTCGCCCAGGGTGCCCAGCAGTTTGCCGAGGTCTGAGCCACCCACTTCCCGTGTCAGGCGCAGGGCTTCGACAATCCGGTCCGCGACAGGATCGGCAAGCCTGTGCTTGAGCTTGTTGAGCGATCCGTCGAACTGTCCGCCGGCACGGTAGTCGGCGCCGAATTCACGGAATACCGGCCGCAGTTCTTCGGGGCCCTTGTCGCCAAGCTGGATCAGCGCCTCGGGCAGCGGCAGTCCCGCCCGAATGGCGGACCGCAGGTGGTCCACAACGTCGGGCCACAGCTGACGGAGCATGGCCGTCCTCTTTTTGGCACGCCAGCGCAGGATAGTGACGGGAAGCCACCCTGCAAACAGCCCGAAGCAGGCCGCGATTGGCCAGGAGCGGCTGACCGCGAAGAAGACCAGGACCACAAACAGTCCAAGGCCCACGCAGGTGCCCAGCAGCCCGCTCACGGATACCTTGTCCACCCCGGCTGCAACCAGGAGATCGGCGACCCGGCTTGGTTTACGGTTTCGGCGCCCCACCTGCGGGGATTCCCACAACGACCACCAGATCAGGAATAGTCCCGTTCCTGTTGTAACCCCCAGTAAAGCGGAAATCATCGCGGATCCAACAGTGCGGCGACGTCGAAGCCTGCACGCGAGAATTTCTCCGCCGCCGGCATGCTGTTAGCGCGGGGCTGCAGGACCCCGTCCGCCATGGCGAAAACAAGTGATGACTCGATGATGCCGTTTTCCACCCGGCGGCCCAGGGACAGTATTTCGGTAACCTCCCGGCGTCCGTTTGGCTGCCGGCTGCAGTGCACCACAAGGTCGATGCACGAGGCGACCGTGGGCACAACGAAGGCTGACGAGATGTTTTCCCCCGCCAGCAGGGGAAGGGTGCAGATCTTTGTCACGGCGTCGTGGGCGGAGTTGGCGTGCACGGTGCACATACCAGGGAGGCCGGAGTTGAGCGCAATGAGCATGTCCAGGCTCTCCGCTTCGCGGACTTCTCCAACAACCAGGCGGTCCGGCCGCATGCGCAGGGCTTCCTTCACCAGGCGGCGGAGTGGAATCTCGCCTTCTCCTTCGAGGTTCGGCTGCCGGCACTGAAGCCCCACAACGTCGCGCAGGGGAAGCTGCAGCTCGAAGATCTCCTCAACCGTGATAACCCGCTCCCTGCTGCCAATACCCGCGGCAAGGCAATTCAGCATGGTGGTTTTGCCCGCCTGCGTGGCCCCGGACACCAGGATGTTGAGCCCGCTTGAAACAGCAGCGCCAAGGAACCGCGCTGATTGCGGAGTCAGGGTGCCCAGTTCGACGAGATGTTCGAGCCGGCTGGCTTTGACGACGAATTTCCTGATGTTCACGGCCCAGTGCCGGCGCGTGACATCGGGAATCACCACATGCAGCCGGGAGCCGTCCGGCAAAGCCGCATCAACGAACGGGGAGGACATGTCCAGGCGGCGGCCGGAGCTCTTGAGCATCCGTTCCACCAGGTCCCGCACTTGCTGGTCGGACAGGCTCAGGGACGTCAGTTCGGACTCGCCGTTCCTGGCGACAAAGATTTCGTTGGGGGCGTTGAGCCATATCTCTTCAATGGAGGGATCGTCGAGGAGTGGCTGCAGGATTCCAAAGCCGGCCACTGCATCGAAGAGGAACCGGCGGGCCGTGTCCAGGGGGCCAAGTGGCGGCAGTGGTCCCGTGAGCGCCCGCTCGTCGTAGTCAACGACGGCGGCCTCTACCAGCCTGCGGACCTCGCCTGCCTGCCTCAACGGATCGAGTCCCCTGCGCCGGATGAGCTCGCGGACTTCATCCTCGACAATTGCCAGAGCATCCATAAGCGTTCCCCCAGACGACTGCCTCCCCCAGCGGACGGCAGTGCGATTGGGTAAAGCCTAAGGAGCCCAAAGCATTGCAACAAGTGTTCAGTATCAGCTGTGGATAAGCGCAGGATAGTCACAAGATCATCAAATGCATCATCAGTACCACTGTTTACACCAGCAACACGGTGCTATGGTGAGCGCGTTAATTATCAAAAACCTGTCCGGTTTGTTCCTGGGGGATCAGCCGGAACAGCAACCCGCATGAGGGCTCATGGAGCGCCTCATTGTCTCCGGAGCCATAATGAAACGGAACCTGTCTCAGTCCCGTCACCCCGCCAGAAGACCGCTGGGCATAGCACTGCTGTTGGCCGCCCTGGTTACCGGCCCAGGCGTCTCAGGTGTTGCCTTGGCGGTGGAACCCGCTCCGGCCCCTGCCACGTCTTCGCCTGCGCCGGGTACGGCCGAGCCTTCGGCACCGGCGCCGGTTCCGACGTCGACCCCGGAGGTAAGCGCCACATCCCCGGCTGCAGCCAGCCCGCAAGCCAGCGAACCTCCGGCCCCGACTCCATCACCCGAGACGGCGCAGTCGATGGCAGATGCGGTCGGCGTGGGCGGGGCAGAAATGGGGCAGCGGTCCGCTCGGGTAACCTCTGGCCGCTCGGACTCGCTGAAGAAACTCAGCACGGAACCGCTGGCCAGCGAAGGCACCTGGATGCCGACATTCGGTGTGCAGGGACTGGACGTCAGCGGGCACCAGCCAAGCGTGGACTGGCAGCACCAGTGGAACATGGGGGCGCGTTTCGCCTACGTCAAGGCCACGGAGGGCAACTACTACACGAACCCCTACTACGGCTCCCAGTTCCAGGGCTCGCGGAATGTCGGCATGATCCGCGGCGCCTACCACTTCGCGATTCCCAACTGGTCCTCGGGTGCGGACCAGGCCCGGTACTTTGTGCAGAACGGCGGTGGCTGGTCAAGCGACGGATACACCATGCCGCCGGTGCTGGACTTTGAGTTCAACCCTTACGAAGGCCGGACCATCAACGGCTTCTACTTCGGCAACACCTGCTACAACATGTCTCCCGCCCAGCTGCAAACCTGGGTGCGGGACTTCGGCACCACAATGCAGTCGCTGACCGGCAGGCTGCCGGTCATTTATACCAACACAAACTGGTGGAACCAGTGCCTCGGCAACCCGGCAGGCTTTGGCGACTACCCGCTCTGGGTCGCCGCCTACCCCAGCTCCCCCACCAACAACGCAGGACCGGTCCCCTCGGCCAGCTGGGGTACGTACAGCATCTGGCAGTACAGCAGCACAGGCCCCTTTGCCGGTGACTCGAATGTCTGGAATGGCGACTATGCAGGACTGAAGGCGTTCGCCTCAAGTGGGGTGCCGCCGGCTGCCACCCGGGCCATCGACGCACTTCGGGCGTCCATGCCGTCCCTGGGCGCTGCCATTTCATCCACAGTGTGCGGGCTTCGCGACGGCGGATGCTTCCGCGGATACGAGACCGGAATCGTCATGTGGTCGCCCACTGCGGGAGCGCAACCCAGCCTCGCCGGACCCATCCGCGATGCCTGGGCCCGCAA
>Ga0307412_10002487_pt1 | contig 10260 bp, 9 predicted proteins | sample DK1Cmetagenome_3_FD_203823 | JGI IMG/M metagenome (GOLD analysis project Ga0307412, IMG submission 203823) | Maize rhizosphere microbial communities from greenhouse at UC Davis, California, United States - DK15-C-1 | ecosystem: Host-associated > Plants > Roots > Rhizosphere > Soil | place: USA...
TCCTGCAGGGGCCGGAGGAACTGCAGTGGATCGAGGAGGACGACCCGCAGGTCCTTCACTTCGCCCGTCCGCAGGGCTGGCACAGCGTCACCAACTTCGGCGACAAGCCCGTGCCGCTCCCCGCCGGCCTGGTGCTTTTGTCCAGTGGCGTCCTTCCCCAGGACGGAACGCTGCCGCCTGCCACGACTGTGTGGATGACCCGCTAGCCGCGGCAGGACGGTGGGCGCCTATCCAGCCACCCCGCTCCTGACTGTTGGGGACCTCGACAAAGCCGCTAAGAAGATGCCGACGTACCGCGCCCCGGGACAGTAGGTGAGCCTGGCGCCTTGGCCAGTGGCCGCTGTCGGAAATTACGACGGCGGCCACTGGCTTGTACGACGGGCTTGGCTGAGCTTTGGGTACCTTTCACCCTCCACGAGCACTGGCTCCGCGGGGTTAAGCCGGGCCGGTCCGTCCCCGAGGCCAGTCGCCTCAGCGCGTGGTGCCCGACGGGACGGTGCCGCAGAAACGACCTACTTCAGCGTCGCCGACCAGTTTCCATCTGCCGTGATCTGGTAAAAGCCCGGTGACCAGACAACAGTTCCCGTGTAGGCGCCGATTTCATTGATCAGCAGATCGGTGCGGGCGCCATAGGTTTTCACCGCGATGTTAGAGGACCCGTCGTGAGTGAACGTGGCAGCCTTGGCGGCTCCGGTATACGCAAAGACGTCGTCCCCTCTGCCTGTCATGGGAGCAGTGCCATCGAAGGACCGCACGCTTGTTAGGGGCACAAGCTTGACGGTCCATGTCCCGTCCGCGGTTATTTTGAGGGCCGTAGTCTCACCCCTGCTGCTGCGAACATCGAACAGTACCGTACCGCTGTAGTTACCAATCGTGTTTACCAGAAGGTCCGTGGAGTCCAGCGTGGCGTCGAGGGTGTGAACGGCGAAGTTGCTCCAGCCCGTGTGCGTGATGACAGCGACCTGGGGGCCAGTGCCGTGCTTGGTGATGGTCAGGACATCAGCGCCGGAGCCGGAGTACTCTTTTGGCGCTTTCGCCGCCGCCTCTGCTGCCTCGGCAGCGGCTTTTACCGCTGCTTCCTCGGCTGCCTTCTTGGCGGCAGCCTCGGCGGCTACCTTGGCATCTGCTTCCTTTTTGGCTTTGTTGCCTTGGTAGGAGGAATACTGGTTCTTGCACTTCTCTAAGACTTTGGCCTCGGCCACCTTGTATGCCTCGCGATCGAACTCTTGCTGGTCACTCTCGCCTAACTCCTTGAGAGGGTGGGCCAAGTCAAGAATCAGAGGCTTCATTGTGTCGTTAGCCGTATTGGCCGCGTATTCGAGATCGCCTGCATTTATCTTGGCCAGTGTGCGCTGGGACTTATCCACGTCGGCAAGCAGACTGGCCGCGAACGTAGAGGCGCGGATCAAACGACTTTCGTCGCCCTTGTCCAGCAGCTGGTTGCAGGTCTGGTTAGTGTCGAAGACCCCAGCCCGGCCTGTCGCGGACGGTGTTGCAGCGCCGGAGGAGCCTGCGTTGCCTCCTCCACAGGCCGTCAAGCTAAGGACTAGTACGGCGGCAGCAGCCGAGACGAGCTTGTTCATTTTTCCCCATTTGTTATGAAATCTGCCGAGATGCGGTACTTACCGAGTGACGTAGGAGTAGTTAGCATCCCGTCCCGAGCAGGTGGTCAACGCCAGCGGCTTACTTGGATGGTTCGCGGACTTACCATTCAAGGTCGGATAGACCTAGGCTCCGTAGGGATTCCAACGAGCCAACGTTGATTCGAGGCTAGGCGCGGCCAAACTGTACTCCAGCCGCGCTTGTCGGCAGGCATCGGATACGGTCGACTGCGAGTCGCACGCGTCGTTGACCCTGATAGCAGCCAAAACTTCGGCCTTTGCTATCGTGTCCGAGACCAGATCGTCCAATTCGGCTGGATATGGGGCCAACTCTGACAGTTCTCTAACCAGGATCTGGGCACGAATTGCATGAGTCTGTTTGCCGATGGAGCAAGACAGGGCTGCAATGTTGTCTGTAAACGCCTTGGGATTGCCTTCCGCGTTGTATTCATACAGGCGGCAGTCTTCATCCAACTCAATTTGTTGCACGTTTGCATTGTGCTCCGCCACCACGGAAGCTAATTGCTGAGGGGTGGATGTTTTAACTTTGCTTGGGCTGGGCGTCGAACTCGATGTCACCGGTGCAGGGGAGGTCGCGGAAACTTGGTTTCCACACCCCGTTCCGCAAAGACCAAACGCAAGTAAAATCCCAACAAGCACACGTGCTCTTCTCAACACGCGACCCCCGATCTTGAATAACTTTGAGTGTGATGACAGCAGCGCGATAAGGTGCCGCCGACGTTTATCCCAAGGAGATCGAAGTATGGCCCGTGCCCTTCCTGCGATAGCAGTCTAGATATCGTTGCCCCCTAAATCGGGCCAGACGGGGGGATCAGAATTTTTCTTAGAGAAAATTTGGCAGAACTTGATGAAACCTTGATCTGTAACGTCATACTATGCGGTTCAAACTGGATGGAGGGTGGCTAGCCGAGCGGCAAAGCGGCGAAATAACCCGCGGCCTGACCGGACTGTCCAGCCTGTTGCTGGGTTTTCGAGTTTGGACAACCCCTCCGACATAGCCCGCAGCAGTTAAGCAGAAGCACGCCAGGGCGTTTCTTCCACCCTGGCGTGCGCTTGCTTGGAGCAGTCGCGTTACTTTGTGTCGGATGAAGATCCTGAGCACGATGCCATGGCAGCGGTGCCGGATCCGCTGTTCTTAGAGACGCTGGTACCGTCGACAAGAATTTCGCAACTAACGGACGTGTCAGCGGTGAAGTCCCCCGTCACGCTCAGGGTGCTAAAGCTAAGCCCCGAGGCCGTTACTTCCTTCTTCCAATCAGCTGAGATGTCTTCGTTGGAGGACCCGTCACCATTCCAGTAGGTGACCTTGGCGGGGCCGGTAGTGGTGACGATGTACTCGATCTTGTGTTCCTTGTTCAGCGCCTCGTCCACGCTGTTCGCGGCGGCGGCAACCATGACGGTGACAATGATGGCAATAATGACCGCGATAGCGCCCAAGATTAGACCGGCAATGGAGGTGCCCTTCTTGGTGAACTTGCGGGTCAGGCCAATCACGCCAAAGATCAATGCGAGCGGGCCCAGAATGAAAGCTATGAAGCCGACAATAGGGATGATTGCGAAGACAACGGCGACAATGCCGAGGACCAACGCTGCGGTTCCGAATCCATTACCCTTCAGCGGCTGATTGTTACCGGCTCCCGAGGGAACTTGGGCAACGGGTGGGGAATACGGTTCACTCATGACTGTCCTTTGTTTGTTGCGGTATCTAAATGATGCCGCTGACAACCAATTCAGGCGGAGTGGCAAGTCGAGCTCGTTTCCCCCAAGCAACGGCGATCTCAGTGTATGTAGGTTTTGGGTCCATGTGCGGCGCTTTGGCTAATTTACTGAATTGTGTCGATGCGTAAGGGCGATGTGAGCTGTACGGCAGCCCCTTTTTTGATCCAACCCTGACGAAAACCTGTGGCAACTCTAGGCTGAAAAGGACAGGCCGGGGATATGCTCCCGGAGTGGGCTGTGCATGGAGGCTCACTCTTTTGCTCGTTCAGGGGGGAAATTGAAAATCTATAACTCGCCAAAAAATTGGCCGCAGCCGCCTGCTGGTTGGCAACCGCACGAAGGCTGGCACCCCGACCCCGCATGGGGTCCGGCCCCTCCCGGGCATGAATTTTGGCTTGAAGTGCCAGACGCGATCTCCTCATCCCGGACGCGTGGAAAGTCGCTGATAACCACAGCCTTGGTGCTGGCGGCTGTGGCTATGGTCACGTGCTGGATTCCCATTCTCAATATCTTGAGTTTTCTCCTAGGCTTGGGCGCCGTTGTCATGGCCGTCATTGCCTTGGTCACTGAAAGACGCGCCGGAACTTCGATGCAAGGTATGACCGTTACCGCCCTTGCTATCGGAGGGGCATCCGTACTCGGATCTATTTTGTTTCTCACGGCGTACTCCTCACCTTCCGAGGAAAGTGCTAGTCCAAGAACTGCCGTTGAGACCAGCACAAGTCCAAGTACTGCTGTGGAGACCAAAGGATCGGTGTCCGCGGGGACTGACGCGAGACCCTCAGCAACTCGCACCCCTGAAGCAACTGCGGCGGTGGACGGCTCGGCTGAAAAGCCCTATCCGCTTGGGACGGCAGCCGTTGTGGGAAACGAGTACCAAGTTCAAGTTCTTGGGGTCAAACTTGATGCGACTGAAGAGGTGGTCGCCAACAATATGTTCAACGATGCACCCGAGGGAAGGTACGTCCTCGTCGACCTAGCTGTTACATATGCAGGGGCTGATGAAGGCAATCCTTGGGTCGACCTGTCTCCAACCTTTGTTGGCACAGATGCCAGGCAATACGATGCCGGCTCTTGCGGGGCATCTCTGGACAACGGGGCAATGAATGTCCCAACGCTTGAAAAAGGCGGTCAGGCAAGCTACCAAGTCTGCATGGACGTGCCCGTCGGGGCGATTGAAGGTGGCAAGATTTTCATCCAGAAGAGCATGTCCATGAATAGCAAATCTAGGATTTATTGGGGACTGAAGTAGCTAAGCAATGGGGGACTCCTGGGCACGATCACGGCACCCACCCTCGTGATACACGGGAACGCCGATGCGTTCCTGCCGATCGAGCACAGCCACCGACTCGTTGCAGCCATACCGTCCGCCTGCGGCCTATGGCTCGAAGACGTGGGTCACCCGTTCCCATACCCGGACGTGCACGAGGTGGTGACGGCGATCACGAGCCACCTCGACGCCACCGAAGCCTGCGTCTCCGGAACGGCGGAACGGCCGGGGCAACCTAACAGCAAGTGATTCGTCCGCCCGACGATTTCGACAAAAGGCTGAGATGATTGAACCGCACTGCCTCACTATCTGATCATCACCAACCCCGAAGACGTGGCCGGGGCGCCCGCTCCTGCCGATAGGAGCACATCGTGTCCAGACCCGGACTGCGAGCGGCGGCTGCGGTGGTCCTCGCACTCGTTGTTTCGTCTTGCGCAGGCAGCACTTCGAGCGAGGCCCCGGACTTTACCCCGGCTCCGAGTGCGAGCACTACGGCACCGGAGAGTCAGCAACCCCCGCCGAGTCAGCAACCCCCGCCGAGTCAGCCATCCAGCGCGCCAGAGCCGGGCACCTTGATCACCACAGCCCCGAGCGACTTCGGCCAGATGCTCTTCGATGCCAAAAACCAGGCCATCTATATCTGGGAGAGTGAGGAGAGCAGCACACCGGAGTGTTACGAGGACTGCGCTGAAGCGTGGCCACCCGTGCTAACCGACGGGACGCCGGCCGCCAGCGGTGAGGTCGACTCAGCGTTGCTGGGGACGACGAAGCGGCAGGACGGCACCACCCAGGTCACCTACAACGGGCATCCGCTCTACTTCTACGCGCACGAGGGGCCTGGCGAGGTGAAGTGCCACAACGTCTCGACTCACGGGGGGCTCTGGTGGGTTGTAAATCCGGACGGGGTCCGAGCCCCGTAGCTGCAGTGCAGGCGTCGCCGCCATAGCTTTGAGTCAGGCCGGGGTCTGGCCGTCTTCGGGAACGGCTACCCCGCCACCGCAGCCTTCGCCGCCTGCGAGGCCGCCATCCATTCGCTCAGCCACGGGGCCCGGACGGAGGACGTGATCCGGCAGTCGGCCACGAACGTGCCCTTGGCACCGGCGTCGATCCAGTCCTTCAGCGCGGAAAGATCCGACAGCGAACGGATGACCGCCGACTCCGCACCCAAAGCCCGCGCAACGCCGCTGAAGTCCACCTCCGGGATCAGCATCGGCTTTTCGGTCAGGCCCTGCGAGCCGTACTGGTGGATCTCGGCCCCGTAGGCGGAGTCGTTGTAGATCACCACAATCGCACTGCGGGCCGCGCCGATGAGCGATTCGAGGTCCGCCAGGCCCATCAGGAAACCACCGTCGCCGGAGGCCAGCACCAGGGTGCGTCCGTCCTCCAGCGCACGGGCTGCCCCGACAGCGCTCGCAAGTCCCAGCCCGATGGACTGGAAGGCGGTCCCTACCATCACCAGGTCCTGCGGGCGTGGGATGTTCCAGTACATGGGTGCCCAGCCCACGAAGTGCCCGCCGTCCTGGACCACCGTGCGGCGTTCCGGCAGCACGGCATCCAGCGCGGTAGCAAGGGCGCGCGGGTCCAGCCGCCCGTCCGGGGTCTCCGCGGAGCCTGGATCGTGCCCCGGGCCGGCGGCCAGACGCCTGGAGGCTTCCGCCCGCCAGCCTTCCGCCGCAGCCTCGCCATCAAGCAATGACAGGAGGCGTGCCGCGGCCGTCTTCGCGTCCGCGCTGACGAACAGGTCCACCCGCGGGTGCGTCGGCTGCAGGCCGGCGTCGATCTGGATCACCGTGCTGTCCGGGCCGAGCAGGTGCCCGAACCGCATGGTGAAGGGGCTCAGGCTCGCCCCGGCCACCAGGACCACGTCCGCCTCGCCCATGAGCCCGGCCGCGGTGTCGGTGCCGAAACCGCCGGCCACGCCCAGGTACCCCTCGCCATTGAGGAAGTTGAGCGCGAGGGCGGTTCCGGCGGTCAGTGCGCCGAGCCGGTCGGCGAGCTCCCGGAGCTCCGGGCCGGCACCGGCGAGGTGCGCACCGCGGCCGGCCAGGATCAGCGGCCGCCTGGCCCCGGCGAGCAGGCGGGCTGCCTGCCCAAGGCCGCCGTCGGCGTCGTCCGTCACCTTCGGTGCGTGCGGTGCCGGAAGCTCCTCGTCCGCGGCCTCCAGTGCCGCGAGGTCGTAGGGGATGGCAAGTACGACGGCGGTGCGCTTGGTGAGTGCGTATTCCACCGCCTGCCGGGTGGTGGCGCCCGCGGCGTCGCGGGTGACGGTGAAGGTGGCCGCGCCGAGGCCGGCGGCGATGGCGGCCTGGTCCACGTCCTGCGGCCGCTCGCCGGTGGTGGGGGCGTCGCCGGTGACCAGCACGACGGGGATCTGCGCCTGGACGGCCTCGGCGAGGGCGGTGAGTGCGTTGGTGTAGCCGGGGCCGTAGGTGGTGGTGCCTGCTGCGAGGCGTCCCGAGGCGCGGTAGTAGGCGTCGGCCGCGGCGATGGCGGCGCCTTCGTGCCGGACGGGGGTGAAGCGGAGGCCCTGCTTCTCCGCGGCGTCCAGGAAGTAGACGTTGCCGTTGCCCATAACGCCGAAGACGTCGCTGACATAGCTGCTGAGAACCTGCGCCACGCGGCCGGAGACGGTGAGAGTAGTCATGCAGGCATCGTGTGGCCTGCGTCTCAGGTTTGCAATACCGCCGGATGCTGCTGGGACTTTTGGCAGCGAAAGCCAATGGAAGTGACAATTTGCGCAGCTGGGTGCGCTTCAACCACTTAGTCGGACGTGCCGGATTCCTGCTCGGACAGCCGGCTGATGAGGCCGTCGTAGCGGGGCGGCATGAGTTCCAGGATGGAGATGGCCGTGTTGGTCCGCTGGATGCCGTCGATCTCCAGAATCTGGTTGGTGATGCGGTGGTATGGCAGCCGTGCTTGCACTCGGGATCATGCGGAGAGTGCGGCCCTGCAGGCCTCTACCCTGCGAACTCAAATTCGACGGTAACTTCGGGATCGACGCTTTCGATGATTCCCGAGTAGAACGCCTTCGCCTGTTCCTTCAGTGCTGCTTCGTTCTGGGTGATGAAATTTTGCTTGTTCTCATCGCTGAGAATGTTGTTGATCATCTGAGTTTGAACGGCTGGCGGTGTCAACCAGCTAAGCGCGCCGCTACTCTCCAGGGGGGTCTCGAAGAAGGGGCGGTCAAAGCCTATGCCGATGAATTTAGGGATAGTCACCCGAAACGACTCCGCGCCGTTGGGTTCGATCTTCACCTGTGACCCATCGATGCCTAATTTTGCATCAAATTTGTACTGGAGCAGCGTCGTTTTCTCGCTCGCGGGCACGACCATGCCGAGAATCTCTCCATTGCTTTCTTGCCTCGCAACACCCTCGATGTGAAGGCTGAGCAAGGCGACCTCCTGCACTCGCGAGACGGCCTGAACTACCTGCGAATCGCGTTCGTTCGAATTACTGGTGAACAGTGAACCGAGCGCGAGAGTGTTGAGTCCACCGGATACGAAAGCGGCGCCCGTCCCCGCGACAATCAGCAGGATGATCAGCAGGACATGCCAAAGCAGAACCTTTACTTTGAAAAACTTCATGGCTGCTTTGAATAGGCTCATGACGATTCAGTCTCCAGCTTCTTTCGGCATCGAAACGCCCTCGGGATTTTGCGGTATGGAACCGGCCGCAACGGATCGTCACGTCATATCCCCCCGAACAATATACGCAAGCAGGAACTGGCGAATTATGGCGCGCCCCACCGGCCCTGGCTTTTGCGGCTGTGGGCCCATGCGCTCCGATCCACAGAGGGGGACGTCCACCGAGACGCTACTTCCAAGATCTTGCCGTAGGCATCGTGCACCAGTTAGTCCGCAGCGCGCGTTTCCTGCTCCGACAGCCGGCTGATGAGGCCGTCGTAGCGGGGCGGCATGAGTTCCAGGATGGAGATGGCCGTGCTGGTCCGCTGGATGCCGTCGATTTCCAGGATCTGGTTGGTGATGCGGTAGAGGTCGGCGGTGGACCTGGCCACCACCTTGGCCATGAGGTCCGCATCGCCGGTGGTGGCGTGCACCTCGATAACCTCCGGGATCGCGGCGAGCCCGTTTTCCACCGAGCCTGTCCGGGTCTGGCTGATGGACAGCGAGAGGAAGGCCATGAGTTCGTAGCCGAGAGCGGCGGGGTCCAGCCTGCGGCTGAAGGAGCGGAGCGCGCCGCTGCGCTCCAGCCGCGCCAGCCGGGCGTGGACGGTGTTGCGGGCGACGCCGAGAGTCCGGGAGAGTGCCAGGGCGCTGGCTTCGGGGTCCTTGTCCAGCGCAAGGATGATCCGGCCGTCCAAGGAATCGAGGGTGCGAGAGTTCGCGATGGTCATATTTTCACCACATGTACTAGAAGTTGAGCAGAAGTCCCAATGGCTAGAGCGTATCTTGCAGTGTGGGCGGGGTCACAACCATAGTCAGTCCTCATGACCGCTGAACAACTCCTGGCCGCTCCCGCCGCCGCGCTGCCCACCCTTCGTGGCGCCGTCGCCGGCCTTCCGTCCTACGTCCCGGGCCGGCGCAGCGCCGACGCGGACATTGCAGCCCTCGCCAGCAACGAAAGCCATTACGACCCGCTGCCCGCAGCCGTCACCGCGGTGGCCGAGGCGGCGGGCAGGATGAACCGCTACCCGGACATGGCCGCCGTCGAACTCCGCGAACGGATTGCCCGGCATCTGGGCGTCACGGCCGGGGAGGTGGCGGTGGGGCCCGGCAGCGTCGGCGTGCTCCAGCAGATCATCACCGGACTGTGCGACGCCGGGGATGACGTGATCTTCGCGTGGCGCTCCTTCGAGGCCTACCCCATCCTGGTGGAGCTGGCAGGCGCCCGGCCGGTCCGTATCCCGCTGGATCATCTGGAGGGCCACGACCTTGATGCCATGGCCGAGGCCGTCACTGACCGCACCAGGGTCATCCTGCTCTGCACCCCCAACAACCCCACCGGTGTGCCGATCAGCCACGACCGCATCGAGGCCTTCCTGCAGGGCGTCCGCTCCGACATCCTCGTGGTGATCGACGAGGCCTACGTGGAATACGCCCAGGTGGGCAGCGGCCCCGATTCCCTGGCGCTCTACCGCCAGTACCCGAACGTCTGCATCCTGCGCACTTTCTCCAAGGCCTATGGACTTGCCGGCCTGCGCGTGGGATACGCCGTGGCTGTGCCGGCCATCGCCGAGGGGTTGCGCCGGACTGCGCTGCCCTTCTCGGTGAGCGCGCTGGCGCAGAAGGCGGCCATCGCGTCCTTGGACGCGGGGGAGGAAATGGCAGCGCGGGTGGCCGCCGTCAAGGAGGAGCGCGTCCGGATGGCCGCGGAGCTGGAAGCCCAGGGCTGGAAGCTGCAGCCGAGCCAGGGCAACTTCCTGTGGATCCGTGCTGACGATGCCCTCCTGGCAACGCTGGTGGACGCGTTCAATGGCGCGGGCATCATGGTCCGGGCGTACCAGGGCGACGGCGTGCGGATCACCGTTGCCGATGCCGCCTCCAACGACCGCGTGCTCCGGATCCTGGCAGCCCACGCGGCCTGAAGTTTTTCTTCCCTAACAGTTCCACCTACAACCAGAGGAATCCCCATGGAACAACAGACAAAGACGTCTGCCCGCGCCCTCGGCGCGGCCCTCAAACCCCGCCA
>Ga0307412_10002488_pt1 | contig 10259 bp, 7 predicted proteins | sample DK1Cmetagenome_3_FD_203823 | JGI IMG/M metagenome (GOLD analysis project Ga0307412, IMG submission 203823) | Maize rhizosphere microbial communities from greenhouse at UC Davis, California, United States - DK15-C-1 | ecosystem: Host-associated > Plants > Roots > Rhizosphere > Soil | place: USA...
TTATTAAGTTTATTACTATGATTCTCTATCATACATCCTACATCAAGTAGATATTTGAACTTAATACACATATCCTTTACAAAATGGTTTGAAGCTAAAATCAGGAAATCATAGGTGGGATTTAATTTAATAATAGAGATTCCTTGAGCCTGATACACTTCCAAGCCATTTTTAAAGAACTGATGTTCAGGGTAGTTACTTGAGAATTTATCCATCAGGCGCCAATGAACTTCTATGTTAATTGCATTGCTCTCGTCCCGAAAAATCAATTCTCTGAAAAAACGTTTATAATAACTTAAATAGTCTTTCGGGATTTTAAACTTTTGTATGTGCCCCTTGAGTTTAAAAAAGGCTTGAACTTTTTCTATATCAGCTTTGTCAATCAGTAAATCAACGTCCGTGCTTTCACGTAAAGCGATGTCTTTATAATTAGAAAGTCCAAAAATTGCCCCCTTATAAGGTATTGCCGAAATCTCGTTCTTCTGTAATTCTTTTACCAGTTGTTGGGTAATGTTAGCCTGAATTAAATTCCTTTTTTGAGCAAACGTGAATGTCGTTTTAAGTTTTTCTTTAACTTCCGGACAAGTTTTTATGTGATTTTTACTGATTGTATGATATATAAAAGGTCTGATGTTATGTAGATTGACTATTTCGTAAAAGAGCTCCCAGTTAATTGTTTGTTTTTCAATGTATTCGTCAACGTCAGTTGACTGGCATTTGGAAAAATAAAGTCTGGCTAATAAAATTATCAGAATCTGCTCGTTAGTATAAATACTTTTTAATTGTGCTATTTTTAGCATAAAACATAAACCTGATACAATCATCATCAGGTAGTCCGCAAACATATCTATTAATTATTAAATATCTTAGCCTTGAAAAGTACAATCAACTTATGCTGCAAGAGAGAGAAACTGAAGTCTCTGTGATAATTCCAACTAAAAATAGGTCTGAATTTTTAAGGAGGGCAATGGGCTCAGTAGCTACACAAAATTTCAGCTCCATTGAAGTTTGTATTGTTGATAATAATACAGATAGTTATCAAAACACGCTGGTACATCAATTGGTTGAGGAGTTCACTTTTAACTATACCAATATAAAATGGATCTATCTGAAAAGTAATACAACTTTTGCTTCTGGAGCCCGAAATGCTGGTATTCGTGCTACTTCAGGAAAATATATATGCTTTTTGGATGATGATGATGAACTTTTAAATAATAGTATAAAGAGGAGGGTAGAGGTGATGGAGAATGATCCAGATCTTGCACTGGTGTATTGTGGGGGATATACGAAGATTTATTCGTATCCATTTAAAATGTATCGCTTTCATGCATATAATGTGCTTGAAAAACGTTTAAATATGATGCTTTGTGCGATGTTGATTCGAAGAAGTGTGATAGAAAAATATCAATTTTATTTTGATGAGCGTTTAAGGCGCACCGAAGATTATGATCTGGGAAAAAGACTGCTAATGTCGAATCTAAAAATAGTTTCTTTTCCAGATCCATTAATCATGGTGAATTTACATGCTGATCCTCGAATGTCAACTACTTCGCTAGATAATTATGATTTTAAAGAAATATTGCTGGATAAATGGGGGGAAGATGCCAAGGTCGAGATGTGTAATTATGCGCCGGGCGTTATCATTTGGAGAAAGGCTTTTGGTATTGAAAAGAAAAGTTATGTTGAAGTTTCTAAAATATTAAAAGAGAATGGTTATGAGATAACTAAATCTTTTAAATTGAAATTTCATATAGCATCTATCAGTCCTATGTTGTTTTTTTTTACCTATCACATTTTTTCCTCGGCTTACCAGTCCTATAAAAACAAAAAGCAAATTTGAAAAGGGAATCTCAGATCATGAATGTTTTTAGGACTTCTGTACGTTTCAGATCTTTAATAAAGCTGGTTATGCTAGTGCTAACGATTTTCACAGGCAGTAAATTTCTTCATTTTAGTGGAGAGTTATAGAATGAACCCGAACAATTTTGACTGACAGTAAGCTCTGCAACAACTTATAATTTATTTGCCTGTAGCCAGCTTACAATAGCAAGAGTACTTGCTTCTATGGTTTGATAGTCTGTAACAATATGGACATCTGGTTTTTCAGGAGATTGATAAGGACTGGTAATTCCAGTGAAATTATTTATCTTTCCTTCATTGGCTAATTTATAGAGACCTTTTGTATCGCGGGCTGTACACGTTTGCAGACTTGCATCTATAAAAACTTCGGTAAAGTTTTTTTTGCCGATAATTTCTGATGCCCTAAGTCTGTCTTCTTTAAAAGGAGAAATAAATGAAGCAATGGCTATAATTCCGGCTTCATTAAATAATCTGCAAATTTCAGCAACCCGTCTTAAATTTTCCTGTCTTCCTTCGCGTGAAAAATTAAGATCCCTATTTATTCCTAAACGAGTGTTGTCTCCGTCAATAATATAGCTCCTTATTTGTTGCTGGTATAGCCACTTATCCAGCTCTGAAGCCAATGTGGATTTTCCAGAACCGGATAAGCCTGTAAACCAAATCGTGAACGCCGAATGATTGTTCAGCATTTCCCGGTCTTGCTTTGAAATTGCATAGGTGTTTGGAAACAAATACTCCGGCATCTCCTGGTAAATAAGCTATGATTTAAAAGAAAGCCAATTTTAATAAAAATATAGTTAGTTCTTTAGATACTGTTTAAATTCACCTGATAACTTGTACAGGTTCTTTTTGGCTGCGCCATAGTTAGTTGTCTGGAAGAAAAAATCTTAATCGAATTTTAAACTATCCGTTATGAAACCTTTCGGCAATACTATTTTTTATACCTTGCAATAGTTTTAAGAACCAGATTATCCTTTAGCATCCTATATGTCAAGACGTATATTTTTTTTACTTCTTTTTATACTAACCAATCTATCTCTCTGTATAGCACAAAAAATAAAATCTCATAAAGTGGTTACGGACGAAGAGACCATAAAGTATGAGCAGCAAATGAAAAATATGACTGCAGAACAGATGGATGAACTGCTTTCACAGAAAGGGCTTCAACAATCTGAAATAGATCAGATTAAAACCCGGGTTAACGGATCAAAAGCGGGTAACCCAAACGAACCGGTTAAAGTGGTTCCCAGGGAGCTGCCGGAAAATGACTTCAGGACTTTTAAAAAAAAATCAGATCCTCAAATATTTGGTTCTTCGTTTTTTACTACACCATCTTTGGCTTTTGAACCAAACTTACGGATTGCAACTCCTGTAAATTATATTCTTGGACCTGATGATGAATTACAAATAAGTATATCGGGTTACCAGGAAGCTAATTTTAAGGTACAGGTTCAACCAGAAGGCTCTATTATTATTCCGCAGGTGGGGGTTATTAATGTTGCCGGATTGACCATTGACGAAGCTACGAAAAGAATTCGCAGCCGGATGATCCAATCAGCCTATCCTAATTTAAGTAACGGTTCAACAAGGCTTAGTATATCGCTTGGGAAGATACGAAGTATCCATATTACCATTATTGGAGCTTCAAAGCCAGGAAATTATACTGTTTCATCGTTAACCACTGTATTTAATTCATTGTATTTATGCGGGGGACCTGATAGTATAAATTCTTACCGTGAAATTGAATTGATCCGTAATAATAGAGTATATCGCAAAATTGATCTTTATCAGTTTCTTACCAAAGGAGATCTTTCTGGAAATGTATTGTTAAAAGAGGGCGACGTAGTTAATTTTCCGGTATACAAAAAGAGAGTACAGGTAAAAGGTCAAGTAAAAAGACAAGGGATTTTTGAGATGCTGGAAGGCGAATCATTGGAGAAATTGTTATTTTTTGCTGGCGATTTTACAGATAAAGCCTATAAATCCGGTGTCAGGATAAAACAAAACACAGAAACAGAACGGAAAATAAAAGATATTTCTAAGGCCCAGTTTTCAATATTTCAACTTACGAATGGCGATGAAATCATTGTAGATGAAATTCCTCAAAGGCTGGAAAATGGTGTATCGATCTCGGGCGCAATTTACAGGCCTGGGCAGTTTGAATTGACTCCCGGATTAACGCTAAGTGCTCTTATTAAAAAATCAGGAGGTCTGCAGGATGACGCATTTTTACCAAGAGGAATATTAAGCCGGACCAATGAGAATAGAACTAAGGAAAGTATATCTTTTCAATTAAATGAAGTGTTAACCGGCAAGCATGATATTGCATTACAGAAATGGGATTCTATTCAGATAGCATCGGTAACCAATTTTATGGATGAATACTATATAACAGTAGAAGGCGAAGTTAGAAAACCCAATACCTATCCTTTTAGAAAAAATTTATCTTTAAAAGACGTATTATTCTTAGCAGGAGGGCTTACTGATGCCGGTTCAGCTTACAATATAGAAGTAGGAAGGCGCTTAACAAAAGATGTCTTTGGTTACATTGCAGATTCTATAGCCAAGGTATATACCATAAACACGGAGAAAAACTTAGATTTTAATGATAGTTCATTTATTTTAATGCCTTTTGATATTATCACTATACGTCGGAGTCCTGGTTATAAGGAACAAAAAAGGGTAACCATAAGTGGTGAAGTTGTTTATCCGGGTGCGTATACAATTACCAGTAAAACTGACCGGATAAGTGATTTACTGAAGAGGGCAGGAGGTTTAACTCCTTCTGCATATTTAGGAGGGGTTTCTTTAGTGCGCAGTCTTAATAGTTCAATAGTTACAGATACCATCCGAAAAGAAAGGATTACGTTAATGCAGCGCAGTATTAAGGATGCCGGAAGCAAAGTAATTGAGGATAGTAAAAGTACGAATGTTAAAATTGCTATTGATACCAGACGAGTTTTAAATGAACCGGGATCCAATGAAGATTATATATTGGAAGAAGGTGATGTAATAGAAGTGTCTAAAATAGATCCTCTGGTGAAAATTAGTGGAGAAGTGTTATTGGTGAGTAAAACTAACTACGAACATGGGCGGTCTCTAAAATATTACCTTAGAAGGGCGGGCGGCACTACAGCTAATGCAAGGCTTTCGAGAGCGTATATAGTCTATGCAAATGGCGAATTGGATAAGACAAACAGCAGCTTTTTTGGACTTATCCGCGATTATCCTAAAGTAAAAACCGGTTCAGAAATAGTAATTCCGGGTAAGGTTGCAAGAAAGCGATTAAGTACAGCAGAAACTATAGGTTTAACATCTTCCATTGTATCTGTTTTGTCTCTTGTTGTTGTTAGTCTTAACTTGTTAAAGTAGTCAGTTTTATTTAATAGCATGTCTGGAATTCTTGAGTGGTCTTTTAGTGAGTGGATAAACAAAATCCGCGATATTTTTTGGTATCTGCTAAGAAGGTGGTATTTATTGATTTTAGGGTGTGTTGCAGGTGTTGGTATAAGTTATTTCCTTTATAGAAACATAAAACCTACCTATACGGCAACGATAAGTTTTGTTCTGTCAACAGAATCAAGAAGTATGGGGGGAGTTGCTGGTATTGCAGCTCAATTAGGAGTGGATATAGGCGGCAACGGACAGGAAAATGTTTTTTCAGGCGATAACATTATTGAGCTTTTCAAGTCAAACAAAATGATTAAACAGGCATTATTTTCCCTGCCCGATCCGCAAAGCCAGCAAAATTTGCTTAACCAAATAGCATTTACACAATTTTCTTCCTACAAATCAATATTGCCTTTTCCTTCAGATCCTAAGAAGTTCAGTATGGAACAGGTTAAGCTTTTTAGAAAAATTATAGAGTATGTTGGTGCCTCATTTACAGTATTTAAAAAAGATAAGAGATTAGTTTTTTATTATATCAGTTCTACATCAGAGGATGAAAAATTAGCCTACTATATCTCTAAATGTATGCTGGACCAAACCTCCCGTTTTTTTATCCGAACAAAAACGAGTGCAGCTGTGCGAAATCTTAAACTATTGCAAAAGGAGGCTGATAGCCTGGCTATGGTACTTAGCAATACTTTTCGTTCCACCGCTTCAATTGCAGATAGGACTTATAATATCAACCCATCTTTGATGGTACAACGCTCTGCTGGTCAAGTTAATCAATCTAAAGCAATTGCTATTGGAGCAGCTTATACCGAAGTAATGAGGGGTTTGGAAATGGCCAAAATGAATGTTCAAAAAGAAACACCCTTATTTAGTGTCATAGATGAAACTGATTTACCAATTATTCCCGAAAAGGTAAATATTGTTAAACGTAGTATAGTTATGGGGCTTTTAGGATTTGTGCTTTTTGCATTTATATTGTCAGGTTATTATATCTATACCATTATAACAAGACCTTCATCTGAGAAATAACTACAACGAAATTAAATACGTTCAATAACCTCAAATACATTGTCTTACATTTATACCAAACAGCAATCAAATATATGTATAACACTCCCTATCACTCTACAGACCTTAGTCAATTAAGTTTTCTCATAACAGGTGGTGCTGGATTTATTGGTTCAAATCTCGTGGAGTACCTCTTAAAATACGGAGCTAAAAAAGTCAGGGTATTAGATAATCTTGCCACAGGTTTTGAACTTAATATAGAGCAATTTAAATCAAATACATCTTTTGAATTTCTATTAGGCGATATACGTGATCTGGAGACTTGTAAAAAAGCAGTAGAAGGTATGGATTATGTGAGTCATCAGGCAGCGTTGGGGTCTGTACCAAGATCAATAGATGATCCGATTACAAACAATGACGTAAATATTAATGGATTTTTGAATATCCTGTGTGCCGTAAAAGACAATTCGGGTGTGAAAAGATTGGTATATGCTGCCTCTTCTTCTACCTACGGGGATAATGCCGACCTTCCGAAAACTGAAGATAAAATAGGCAGGCCTCTTTCTCCATACGCAGTTACCAAATATGTGAATGAGTTATATGCAGATGTATTTGCAACAACTTATGGAACTGAAAGTATTGGACTGCGTTATTTCAATGTGTTTGGCCCTAAGCAAAGTCCTCAGGGTGCTTATGCTGCGGTAATACCTCTGTTTGTCGATGCAGTAAAAAATAATAATCCTGCAAAAATTAACGGTGATGGTGAGCAAACCCGGGACTTTACCTTTATAGAAAACGTTGTGCAGGCTAATATGAAGGCAATGTTTGTCGAAGATGCTACAGCCCTAAATCAGGTTTATAATATCGCTTATAGTGAAAGTGTAACGCTGAATGCTTTATGGCAGTTGATGAATGAGATTGAGGCAAAAGATATCCAACCAGAATATCAGCCCTACAGACTTGGGGATATAAAAGATAGTTTAGCAGATATTTCAAAAGCACGCAGATACCTGAGTTATGAGCCCTTATTTGATCTCAAAAAAGGGCTGGTTAATACACTTACTTCATAAATTGTACATGTCTACAAGCAACTGATATATTTATAGAATGGCAGAAAATCCCTATCATCTGGTAATTGAACCTGGACGAATTGAAAAAAATTACTGGAAAGACTTGTGGCGTTACCGTGAACTGTTCTATATCTTAAGCTGGCGGGATGTTAAAGTAAAGTACAAGCAGACCGTAATTGGAGTGCTTTGGAGTATTTTAAGACCCTTACTGGTAATGGGGATATTTACGATAGTATTCAGTTATTTTGCAAAGCTCCCTGCCAATATTGATGCACCCTATGCCCTTTTTGTATTTACCGGAATGCTTCCCTGGCAGTTTTTTGCCTCCTCTCTTACAGAGTGCAGTAACAGTTTAATTGCAAATACCAATTTGGTTACTAAGGTTTATTTTCCAAGGCTTATTGTTCCGGCGAGTGCAGTTATTGCCAGTTTTGTGGATTTTCTGATAAGCCTGGCATTGCTTAGTATATTGCTAGTGGTTTATGGCTATCTTCCGCCTTTACAGATTCTATTATTGCCATTTTTTCTGTTTCTTTCGTTTTTAGTATCCTTTAGCTTTGGATTATATCTTACCGCTCTAAATGTTAAATACCGTGATTTTAGGTATATCATCCCTTTTATTGTACAGTTCGGATTGTATATATCTCCGGTAGGATTTAGCAGTAGTATAGTTCCTGCAAAATGGAGGATATGGTTTGATTTGAATCCTATGGTTGGTGTAATAAATGGGTTCAGGTGGTGTATTTTGGGAGGTAGTTTTGATAATGATACCAAGCTCAGCATCACTATTTCAATTTTTCTAAGTTTGATGATGTTAGTGTATGCTATAAAGTATTTTAGAAATACAGAAAAGACATTTGCAGACACAATATAAGATATCATGTCCGAAATAATCATTAGTGTTGAGAATCTTGGTAAGTGCTATGAGATATCTCACGAACACCAGCAAGGTTATACTGCGTTGAGAGATGTAATTGCGCGAAAAGTAAGAGGAGCGCTAAGGGTTTTTTCTTCAGGTAAACACAATAAGAATCACTCTACAGAAGATTTCTGGGCAATAAAGGATGTATCTTTCGATATTAAGCAGGGCGAAGCTGTGGGTATTATAGGGAGAAATGGAGCCGGTAAAAGTACGCTTCTTAAGCTCTTAAGTCGTATAACCGAACCTACAAGAGGCAGAATTACGCTGAACGGACGTGTAGCAAGTTTACTAGAGGTTGGTACTGGATTTCATCCTGAGCTTACCGGAAGGGAAAATATCTTCCTAAATGGCGCTATTCTGGGTATGACTCGTCAAGAAATAAAATCCAAGTTTGACGAGATTATAGATTTTAGTGGGATTGAAAAGTTTTTAGACACGCCTGTAAAACGGTATAGCAGTGGAATGTATGTTCGCTTAGCCTTTGCCGTCGCAGCACATCTTGAACCCGAGATTCTTGTAGTAGATGAGGTGCTTGCCGTGGGTGATGTAGCCTTTCAACGGAAGTGTTTAGGTAAAATGAATGATGTAAGTAATAGCGGACGTACCGTATTGTTTGTTAGCCATAATATGTCTGCTATTGAAAGTCTTTGTTCCAGAGTTATTCTTTTAAACAAGGGCGGGATAGAGGCAATTGGCTCCAGTACAGAGATGAGCCAACTTTATTTGCAGAACGCATTAGGCAATCCGGGAGATCAGCAGGTAATACAATCGTTTCCAATATCCGGAAAGAAATCTCAGATAACCGAGCTTGAATTTTTAAGTCAGGGCCGGCATACCGAAATAATTTACATGGGTAACGATCTGGAAATTCGCATGAAATATAAAACCAGTGTACAGCTTGATAATCCTTTGCTTGGTATTATTTTGTATGACATGATGGATTCTCCAGTTGCGCTGTTCAATAATAAGAACTATGGAGTATATTTTGGGAAAACCGAGCAACCTGATGGCACGATCAGTTTAAAAATTAACAACTTAAACTTGATGCCAGGCTTTTATTCACTAAATGTTCATTTTGGTGATTCACTTGTAGATCTGGACGTTAAGAAAAAATGCTTTAGATTTCAAATAATATATAAGCATATTGCAAATGATGGAGAAGTATTGAGGGAGCCATATAATAAGATTTTTTTTAAAGATGTGGATTGGGAGTTAAGCAAGTGAGTCTCCAGATTTTATTGTTTGATAATCAAAGATATATAATATTCGAAGGGTGAACATTAGCATTATTATTCCTACAACCAGCGATAGACGGCATATTTTTGAAGAGACCATTTCTGCCGCACTTATTGCTGTAAAGCCTTTTGATGGAGAAATAATTGTTGTTAACGATACACCTGGTTATACCCCAAATATTCCTGGATGTGAAAATGTTAGAACTTTGAATAATCCAGGAAGGGGAGTAGCTTCTGCAAGAAATTATGGGGCAAGGAATGCGGTCGCTCCATTATTATTATTTCTGGATAATGATATAATTACCTCCGCTGAGTTAGTTGGGCATCTGATTAATTTTCATCAATACACTCCCAGAGCCTGTTTAAACCCTAACTGGGAATACCCAAAGTCTTTATTGGAAAGCTTAAATACGTCTCTTTACGGTAAGTTTTTACTAGTAAATAACATGACTAGTTTTAAGGGATGGTACAATGATCCTTCATGGCAGGATAATGCCTGTTTTCCCGCAAAATCGGTAGCAAGTTTTCATTTATCTATTGAGAAAGACCTTTTTCTTGAAAGTGGAGGCTATAATGAATCATTTCCATTTGCTGGTTTTGAAGACTACGACTTTCCCAAGCGATTACAAATGGCCGGATTTAAGTTTTTTATTGATACAACCATAACTGCATTGCATAATGAGTCCGACAGAATTAATATAGATTTAAGGATCAAAAGTTTAAACCAGCGTGCACTAACCCGTAAACGTGCCGTAGAGATAGGAT
>Ga0307412_10002489_pt1 | contig 10256 bp, 8 predicted proteins | sample DK1Cmetagenome_3_FD_203823 | JGI IMG/M metagenome (GOLD analysis project Ga0307412, IMG submission 203823) | Maize rhizosphere microbial communities from greenhouse at UC Davis, California, United States - DK15-C-1 | ecosystem: Host-associated > Plants > Roots > Rhizosphere > Soil | place: USA...
GCCGATCTGTCCTATGTCTATGCCGCTGCCGCCGAGATCGCGCAGGCGATCACCGGCTTCACCGTCATCGTCGACAAATCGACCGTGCCGGTCGGCACGGGCGACGAAGTCGAGCGGATCGTGCGCGAAGCCAATCCCGACGCCGATTTCGCGGTCGTCTCCAACCCCGAGTTCCTGCGCGAAGGCGCCGCGATCGACGATTTCAAGCGGCCCGACCGGATCGTGATCGGCGGTGACGATCCGCGCGCGCTGGAGGTGATGCGGCAGGTGTATCGCCCGCTGTATCTCAACCGCTCGCCGATCGTGGAGATGAGCCGGCGTGGCGCCGAGCTGACCAAATATGCCGCGAATGCCTTCCTCGCAGTGAAGATCACCTTCATCAACGAGATCGCCGATCTGTGCGAGAAGGCCGGCGCCGACGTGCAGGAGGTCGCGCGCGGCATCGGTCTCGACAACCGGATCGGCGCGAAGTTCCTCCATGCCGGGCCGGGCTATGGCGGTTCGTGCTTCCCGAAGGATACTTTGGCCTTGCTCAAGACCAGCCAGGATTACGACGCGCCGCAGCGGATCGTCGAGGCGGTGGTTGCCGTCAACGACAACCGCAAGCGCGCGATGGGGCGCAAGGTGATCGCGGCGATGGGGGGCGACGTGCGCGGCAAGACGGTCGCGGTGCTCGGCCTCACCTTCAAGCCCAATACCGACGACATGCGCGATTCGCCCGCCATCTCGGTTATCCAGACCTTGCAGGATGCCGGCGCGACGGTACGCGCCTATGATCCCGAGGGGATGGAACAGGCGAAACGGGTGCTGAGCGAAGTGGACTATTGCGGCAATGCCTATGAGACGATGGAGGGGGCCGATGCGCTCGTCATCGTCACCGAATGGGATGCGTTCCGCGCGCTCGATCTGGAGCGGGTGAAGGGGCTGTTGTCGCAGCCGATCCTGGTCGATCTGCGCAACATCTATCCGCGCGACATGGTCGAGGCAGCAGGCTTCGCCTACACGGGGGTGGGCCGGTGAGCCGTACCGATCCAGTGCTCGTCACCGGCGCCGCCGGCTTCATCGGTCACGCCACCGCACATGCCTTGCTCGCCCGCGGCGAGCGCGTGATCGGCGTCGATATCGTCAACGATTATTATGATCCGGCGTTGAAAGCGGCGCGGCTGGCGACGTTCGAGGGGGTGGAAACCTTCAGCTTCCACAAGCTCGACATCGCCGATGCCGCCGCGATCGCCGCGCTGGTGCGCGACAACGCGGTGAAGCGGATCGTCCACCTCGCCGCGCAGGCGGGGGTTCGCTACAGCATCGAGAACCCGTTCGCCTACGAACGCTCGAACCTCGCCGGGCATCTGTCGCTGCTCGAGGCGAGCCGGCACGCGCCCGATTTCGAGCATCTCGTCTATGCCTCATCCTCGTCGGTCTATGGCGACAAGCCGATGGGCGGGGCGGGCTTCACCGAGGACGAGCCGGCGATCGATCCGGTCTCGCTCTACGCCGCCACCAAGCGCGCGTGCGAATTGATGAGCCAGAGCTATGCCAGGCTCTACGGCTTTCCGCAGACGGGGTTGCGCTTCTTCACCGTCTATGGCCCGTGGGGCCGGCCCGACATGGCCTATTTCGGCTTCACGCAGAAGATCCTCAAGGGCGATGCCATCGAGGTGTATGGCGAGGGCAAGATGGCGCGAGACTTCACCTATATCGACGACGTCGTCGACGGCATCATCGGCGCGCTCGATCATCCGCCGGCCACGGACGGGCACCGCATCTTGAACATCGGTGACAGCCGCCCGGTCGGGCTGATGGAGATGATCGAAGCGCTTGAGGCCGCGCTCGGCCAGACCGCGCGGAAGATCATGCGGCCGATGCAGCCCGGCGACGTGACCGCGACCTATGCCGACGTGTCCAAGCTGCATGCGTTGACCGGCTATCATCCGCAGGTGATGCTGGAGGATGGGCTGAAGCGCTTCGCCGACTGGTATCGCGCGTTCTATGCGGTGCCGGAATAACGTCGGAAAGGTGTCGATCTCCTCCGATCCGTGGCATATGGGCGCTCCGGCGTAACGGGCGTTTTCAGGGATCGGTGGTATCGGATGGCGAAGTCGCGCAAAGGCTCCATGTCTCAGGCCGGGTCGCCGGTCGTCCGGCTGCCGGGTCTCGGCCAGTCTGCCGATACGCGGGCCGCGTCGAAGCGGCCGCAGGCATTGCGGCGCAAGCCTGGCGGTCTGTGGGATTCAATTCGCGGGAAATGGCTCTACCCGGCGATCCTCGCGAGCGTGTCGATCGCGGTGCGCCTCGTCAGCCGCAAGAAGGACGAGTTGCGCTGATCCGTTGACGGGCGATGGCTTGGCCGGCCAGTGCGCGCCTCCGCCATCACGCGCATAATCGGCGCGGCGATACCAGACGAGTGCAACCGTAGCCGCCGGCATAGTGTCCGCCGTGTCACTCCGCTGCGGGTGCCGAGACCGAGGCGCGGCGGATCAGGGTCGAGCGGAACAGCGACGGTTCGCTCACCGCCGCATCGGCTTCGTGCGCGGTCACGCCCGCGATCAGCTTGAGCGCCGCCGAGCGCGCCATCGTCGCAATCGGCCAGCGCACCGTCGTCAGCGGTGGCCACATATGCGCGGCGATCGGCGTATCGTCGAACCCGATCACCGAAAGGTCGCGCGGCACGGTGAGGCCGCGCTGGCAGGCGGCGTGGATGACGCCCGCCGCCATCTCGTCGTTGCACGAGAAGATCGCGGTCGGGCGCGGCACGACATCGAGCAGCCGGTCGGCGGCGACCAGCCCGGATTCGAAACGATAGTCGCCGTCCGCGATCATGCTGCGCGGGAGCGCGATACCGGCGTCGCGCAGCGCATCCTCGAAGCCGAGCCGGCGTTCACGCGCCGAGCGAAAGCCGTGCGGGCCGGACACCAGCCCGATGCGCCGGTGCCCCAGATCGATCAGATAGCGAGTCGCGTCACGCACCGCTTCGCGATCGTTCGAGGCGACCATATGCTCGTTGCTGTCGAGTTCGGCCGACCCCATCCGCACATAGCGGCAGCCGATATCGGCACATAATTTGGCGATCGCGTCATTCTCGCTGATCGGCGGCATCAGCAACACGCCGAACAGCCGCTGGCGTTCGAGGAAATGGCGCAGATCCTCGAGCATGGTCAGCGAGCCACGGTCGAGCGGGCGCACGATCATCTCGAACTCGGTATCGTACAAGGCTTCGAGCATACCCTGCTGCACGTTCATCACGGTCTGCGCGTTGGGGTTGTCGTGGAGGAGGCCGATCAGGAAATTGCGTCCCAGCGCCAGCGCGCGCGCCTGCGGGTTGGGGATGTAGCCGAGGTCGCCGATCACCTCCTCGACGCGCTTGCGGGTATCCTCGTTGAGCAGGGGGGAGCGGTTGATGACGCGGCTGACGGTCTTTTTCGACACGCCGGCGATCCGCGCGACATCGTTGATGGTGGGCTGGCCGGTCTTCTCCATCCCGCCTGCATAGTCGCTGGTGGCAGCGTGAACCAGTGTCCGCGCAATGCTTGTCATTGACACCGGTTTCCAATACATATCGCCGTCCTGTACGATCGAGAAAGGGATGCGGTGACGCCGGAGAACAATGCAGAGCGGATCGCGCGATCGTTCACGGATGCGCGCCGCGCCGGCGTGGCCCTGCCGGAGTTCCCCGGCCGCTTTCCGGACTCGCTGGCGCAGGCTTATGCGGTGCAGGACCGCGCGATCGCGCTGTCGGATGCGCGGATCGCGGGATGGAAGGTCGGCAAGATCAGCCCGCCGTTCGACGGAGTCGATCGGCTCGCCGGCCCGATCTTCGCCGACCATGTCGTGCCGGCGAGCGACAACCTCGCCATGCCGATCTTCGCGCAAGGGTTCGGCGCCGCCGAAGCCGAGTTCCTGCTCCGCATCGGCACCGCGCCCGACCCGGGCAAGACACGCTACACGACCGAGGAGGCGACCGCGCTGATCGACGCGGTGCATGTCGGCATCGAAATCGCGAGTTCGCCGTTTCCGGGCATCAACGATCACGGCCCGACCGTCACCGTGTCCGATTTCGGCAACAACAACGGGCTTATCGTGGGCGCGGCGATCGAGGATTGGCGCGACGTGGATCTCGACGCATTGCCGGTGGAGCTGTGGATCAACGACGCGCTGATCGGCAGCGCGACGACCGCGACGATGCTCGACGGCCCGTTCGGCGCGGCGCGGTTCCTGTTCGAGCTGCTCGCGGCGCGCGGTATCCCGGTTGAGGCGGGGCAATGGATTTCGACCGGCGCGGTTACCGGTGTCCATCCCGTCGCCGTGGGGGACCGGGTGCGCGCCCGGTTCGGCGGACGGCTGGCTGTCGAGAGCATGATCGTCGCGCGGTAGCGCGGTCTGGACACGTCCGAAGTCAATCCAGATCAATCAGGTTTTGCGGAACGCGGCCGGTCGCAAAGTGTTGAGGACACAGGCTTTCGAGCGAGCCGGCGGAACCGCCGACACCGCATCGCGGCCTTTGTCCACTGACATGACGAGGCCTTCCATGACCGACGAGACCACCCGCCGCGCGATGCTAAAAGGGGCGGCTGCAGCCGGCGCCGGACTTGCCGCCGCGCCCGCACTCGCGCAAGCCGGCCGCACCGCGCCCGACCCCAAGACCAAGTTCCGCAGCGAGCCGTTCCCCGAGCAGAAGCAGGCGTGGCCGGCGCTCCAGCGCGACATGAAGCCGGTGCCCGATTGCGGCGAGGCGAGCTATCGCGGCAGCGGGCGGCTCGCCGGGCGCAAGGCGCTGGTGACGGGCGGGGATTCCGGCATCGGCCGCGCGGCGGTGATCGCCTTTGCGCGCGAAGGCGCCGATGTCGCGATCAATTATTATCCGACCGAGGAGCCGGATGCGCAGGATGTCGCCAAGCTGCTGCGCGGCGAAGGCCGCAAGGTGGTGCTGATCCCCGGCGACCTCACCGACGCGGCGTTCTGCGACGGACTGCCGGGCAAGGCGGCGAAGGCGCTGGGCGGGCTCGACATCGTCGTCAACAACGCCGCCTATCAGCAATCCAAGGCGTCGATCGCCGAGATCACGCCCGAGCAGTTCGACCGCACGATGAAGACCAACGTCTATGCGATGTTCCACATCACCAAGGCGGCGGTGCCGCTGATGAAGCCGGGCGCGTGCTTCATCAACACCGCCTCGGTCAATTCGGTCGATCCGGGCGAGGAACTGCTCGATTATGCGACCACCAAGGGCGCGATCATGGTCTTTACCAAGGGGCTGGCCAAGCAACTCGGCCCCAAGGGCATCCGCGTCAACGCGGTCGCGCCGGGGCCAGTGTGGACGCCGCTTCAGGTCGCCGGTGGGCAGTTGCCGGGCAAGATGGGCGAGTTCGGGCAAGACACGCCGCTCGGCCGCGCCGGCCAGCCCGCCGAACTCGCGTCGCTCTACGTCACGCTGGCGGAGAGCGGCACCAGCTTCACCTCGGGCAGCGTGTTCGGCGCGAACGGCGGCACCGGGGTGATCTGAGGCTCAGTCGGTTTCACCACGCGCGAAAGCTGCGGCGGCCTCGACCTGATCCGGCGCGGGCGTGACGCCGGTGTAGAGCACGAACTGTTCGAGTGCCTGAAGCTTGGCGACGTCGGTGCCGGTGATGCGCTGCTTGCCCGCCGCCGCTGCGGCCTTGAGGAAGGGCGTCTCCGCCGGCAGCGCGACCACGTCGAACGCGGCGGTGCAGGCCGAGATCATCGCCGGTGGAAAGGCGAGGGCGTCGGCATCGGCGCCCGCCATCCCGAGCGGGGTGACGTTGACGAGCAGCGGCGCGCCCTCGTCGCCGATCTCGGCGCGCCACGCGAAGCCATAGGTCTCGGCGAGCGCGCGCCCGGCGGCTGTATTGCGCGCGACGATCGTGCCGGTGGTGAAACCGGCATCGCGCAAGGCGGCGGCGACCGCCTTCGCCATCCCGCCCGATCCGCGCAGCAGGAACCGCGTGTCGGCTTCCAGACCACTTTCCTCCAGCAGAGTCCGCACGGCACTATAATCGGTGTTGTAGCCGGTCAGCCGGCCGTCATCGTTGACGATCGTGTTGACGCTGTCGATCGCCGCGGCGGAGGCTTCGAGGCCGTCGAGCAGCGGGATCACCGCTTCCTTGAACGGCATCGAGATCGCCGAGCCGCGTATCCCGAGTGCACGGATGCCGCCGACGGCAGCGGGCAGATCGGTGGTGGTGAACGCCTTGTAGACGAAATCCAGCCCGAGCATTTCGTAGAGGCGGTTCTGGAAGCGCGATCCGAACGTGCCCGGCCGCGCCGCCAGCGACATGCACACTTTGGTGTCGCGCCCAACCATCGGCTTGGTCATTCCGGTTTTCCTATGTGGTGAAGCGTGCGGTATCGACCCCACGATAGCGGCACGGCGACGTCGCTAAAAGTGGTGCGACACCGAGACGGTGATGGCGCGTGGGCGCGCCGGGGTGAATTGCGGCGTGGTCCGCACCGAGAACGGATTGCCGAACGCGAAGGTGTCAGCGCGCGCGTCGAACATATTGTCGATGTCGAGCCGCACCGTCAGCGCGTCCGAGACGGCGGCGACCCCGGTGCGGACAAGGCCATAGCCCGGCATGTGACGGTCGAGCCCGGCATCGAAGCTCAGCCGCGATGCGCCGGTGTAGTTCGCCGCCGCATACGGCGAGATTCGCCACGCGCCGGCGGTGAAGTCGCGCCGTATCTCGAGCCGCGCCGACAGATCTGGCACCACCGGCAGCCGCGCGTCCTTGATGAGATGCTTGCCGTTCATCGCGCGATCGAGACGGGGGCGTTGCCAGGTCGCACCGCCTTTGATGTGCCACGCGGACATGGCCCGCCATTCCACCGCGAGTTCCGCCCCCGGAATCACCGCGTCGCCGACATTGTGCGTGGCGGTGAGCCCGTTCGCCTCGAGATAATCCGACTGGAGGTGAGTCCACACCGAACGGAACAGATCGGCCTCGACCGAGAGCCGGTCACCGACGCGCAGCCGCCCGCCGAGTTCGAGGGTGCGAACCTTGTCGGCGGCGTAGCGCCCCGTGACGGTGTTGGTCGAATCGAGCCCGCCCGACCGGAACGCCGAGCCGAAGCGCAGGAACACGAGCTGGTTGCGCGCGAAACTATAGGCCAGCGATGCGCTGGGGGTGAGGCCGAACGTCGCTTTGGCGTCAGCCTGAAGCTTGCGCCGCTCGCGCCGGCTGTCCTCGGTGGTGGCGCGGAAGGCGCGCGCGCCCAGCGACGCGCGCAGCCGATCGAACAGCGGAAAGGAGGTGTCGGCGAACAACGCAATCTCGGTCGCCTGGCGCGACAGCGCGAAGATCGGGCGTAGCGGCCGCCCCGGCTGCGACAGTTCGCCATCGGCGGCGGTGGTCGCCGAAAGATAGGACGCGCCGACCACCCAGTTGAAAATCTGTCCCGGCGGTGCGGAGAGCCGCACCTCCTGATCGAACACGCTGTAGGCGCGGGTGTCCTGATAGTTAGCCAGAGATCCGCGCGGCAGGCCCAACGCCACCGCCGATGCCGAGGCGTCATAGGTCTCGCCTTGGTCCTGCCGCGTATAGCCGGTGACGAGCACGAGTTGCGCCGCGCCGATCTGTCCGGCGATCTTGCCCTCCACCACGCGCACGCGCCCGTCGCGCGGCTCAAGGAAGGCGACGTGGCGGGTGAGGTCCTTGTCGTTCAGATCGACATAGGCGCTGTCGCGCGCGCCCGTCGCCTGCTGGGTCGCGACGACGTCGATCATCCAGCCGGACACGGGCACGATGCGCAGCGACACGCGGCCGCCATAGGTTTCGCTGCGGTTGGTGCCGCGCGCCGCCCCCGCCACATTCACCCAGCCGGGCATGACCGAGGCATAGCCGACCAGCCGGATCGCGGCACGGTCATCGATCACCGGCAGGTTGAAGGTCGCTTCGGAAGACGCGCCGACGCCGCCGTGCTGGATCGCGGTGAAGGCCGCCCCCGCCGACCCCGCCACCGAGCCGAGCACCGGCGGATTGGTGACGATGCGGTATACCCCACCGAGCGACCCGGTGCCGTAGAGCGGCCCCTGCGGCCCCTTCAACACCTCGACGCGGGCGATGTCGATCAGGCTCAGCCCCGGTTCGGCGGCGTCGTAGGTGATGCGCGCGTCGTTGAGCTGGACGCTGACGGTCGCCTGGCTGAAGCCGTTGAACGGGCTGTCGGCGATGCCGCGCATGAAGGCGCGGTCGTGGCCGGTGCCGGCATGCGTGACGACCATGCCCTCGACGCTTGCCGCGACGCCGTGCGTATCTTTGCTCGACTCGGCCGGGTCCGCGCCCGGCACCCAGGTCGCGACCGGCGCGGCGACGGTCGACAAGGCCTCGGGCTGTTTGCGCGCGGTGACGATCACGTCGGGCATCGTCTCGGGGATGTCGGTGCGCGGCGCACCGCCGGGGCCGGTCCGGACGAGCCGGAACGTGGTCGGTCCGGCGCGAACCGCGTGGAGGCCGGTACCGCGCAACAGCCGGTCGAGCGCGGCGCGCGCGGTCATCTGTCCGGCGACAGCGGCGGCGGACGTGCGCGGCAACGCGCCGTCCCAGCCGAACGACATGCCGGTCTGTGCGCCCAGCGTTTCCAGCCCGGCGGCGAGATCGCCGCGTGCCACGGTGACCCGGTAGCGTGCCTCGCGCGCGGCTGCGCCGTGCGCGCAGACCATGCCGCTAACCGCCAGTGCGGTTGCCAAGACGGATCGCGTCGCCTTCGGTCGTGCCATCGAGACCCGTCAATTGCTCCAGATTACGGACCATGACCGCCCGCGACCCCGGCGCGATGATCCCGGAGAATCGCCGCCGCGCCAGGACGCCGTCGATCAGCACCGGAGCGCCCGCATAGCGGGATATGTCGGCCGCCACCAACCCCAAAGGTTCGTTGTCATAGCTGAAGTGTCCACCCCGCCACGCGGCCATCGGCGCGGGCGAGGTGGTGCGCACTTCGGCGAGCTGATCGGCGGCGAACGCGGTAAGCGTCTTGCCGGCCCCGACCACGACCTCGCCGTTCGCGGTACGGGAGGTTACCCCCACGGTCCCTTCCGCGACCGCGACGCGCAGCATGCCCGCGTCCGACACCACTTCGAAGCGGGTGCCGATGTCGCGGATTTGGTACGCCCCGGCCGTCACCGTGAACGGGTGCGCAGGATCGTGCCGGATCTCGAAATAGCCTTTGCCCTCCAGCGCGACCTGCGCGCCATTCGAGACGCGCAGCGTCGCGCCGGGGGCGAGCGTCGCGCGCGAGCCGCTGGCGAGCGCGACCGCGCGGGTCTGCCCGGCCGGAGCGCGGTACAGCGCGATCTCCGCGGTGCCGGGTTGCGTAGTCTGCCATGTACTGAAACCGATCGCGCCGACCAACAGCGCAGCCGCAGCCGCGCTCCAGCCGACAACGCGGAGGTGCCGGCGTGGGCCGACGGGCTGCGCCTCGGGCAGCAGGTCGCGCAGCGCCGGGATCGCGCGATCGATCCGATCGTCGAGGAGAGCGACGGCGTCATAGGCGTCCCGGTGCGCCGGACTTTCTTCCAGCCATTCCGTGAAGCCGTCCCAATCCATCGTGTCGTCATCTTGCGCGGCGTGCCAGCGCGCGGCGGCCTCCGTGATCGCGTCGGTCATGCGGTGCCCCCGTCGAGCGCCCTGCGCAGATGCGTCATGGCGGTTGCGATATGTTTTTCCACGCCGCTCCGGCTGATGCCGAGCCGCGCCGCGATTTCGGCGTGCGGCAGTCCGTCGATCTTGTGCAGGCGGAACACCTGCCCGGCCTTCTCGGGCAGCTTCGCCATCGCGGCGGCGAGCGCTGCGGCATCCTCGCGCGCGGCGATCAGCGCCTCGATGTCGGCGCGCGGATCGGCCGGTTCGGCGTGGTCGTCGCCGTGGCCCGACCATGCCGTTTCGCGGACTAACCGGCGTTGGCGCGCCCGCGCCCGGTCAAGCACCAGATTCTGCGCGGCCCGGTAGAGGTATGACCGGCCATTGGCGATCGGCCCGGCGTCCGCGCTCTGGATACGCAGCCAAAGGTCGTGAAGCAGATCTTCCGCCTCGGCGCGGTCGCCGACACGTGCCGTCAGGAAACGCAGCAGCTCGCCACGCGACTCCTGGTAGATCTGCATGAGTCCGGACGGGTGCGTGGTAACGGGCCGGTATCCCTCGACAAACAAGGTGGCGGTGTTTGGCCCGCTTTGCGGGGCCGGGCAAGACCAGAGACGGGCATCGTGCGTGCCCGCGCCGTCAAAGGTCGTGGCGTGCCCGGCCTGC
>Ga0307412_10002490_pt1 | contig 10252 bp, 9 predicted proteins | sample DK1Cmetagenome_3_FD_203823 | JGI IMG/M metagenome (GOLD analysis project Ga0307412, IMG submission 203823) | Maize rhizosphere microbial communities from greenhouse at UC Davis, California, United States - DK15-C-1 | ecosystem: Host-associated > Plants > Roots > Rhizosphere > Soil | place: USA...
TTCGGAAAATAAGGCTCCAGCCGCGCCATCTGCTCGTCCGTCAGCCAATAAAGGTCACTCAAATCCAGTCTCCTCGCGGAGCCTGAATCACATCGCAACGCTCATATCAATGGGTCCTGACCCTAGGCTGTGTAGAGATATTTCACGGAAAAAAACGAGAACCGGTCGTTGATCGGGGAGGGCCGGAGAAGTTTGCGGCCTGCACGATGACCGGCTGCCTTGCTTTACTGCAGGGCGCCTGATCGGCATTCCTCACAAGCGGCGTTCGAGGGAGATGCCCAATATGCGCGGTTCGTTGAGAGTGCCACGCTTGCGGCCATCGACATCGACGAAGAACTGGTTGGTCTTCTGCACGTCGAAAATATTTGTCGCAGTGAGGAAGGCGCCTGTATGCCTGCCTTGCCAGCCGAGTTTCGCATTGACGATGGTCCGAGCCGCTATGTCGCGCTCGCTCTCGTCCAGGACGTTCTGGTAATAGGCACTGCGATGATTGGCGTTGACGTTTGCGAACCAGCCTTCCGGATGGGAGAAGGTCGCACCGGCCGAAAGCGTCCAACGCGGCGCATGCGGGAACGCTTTGCCATCCAGGCTCTCGGAAGGACTGCCTTGGGCGAGGGCGGAGCTGCGGAACCGGGCGCTGCCAAAGCCAAGCCCGGCGTACAGCGCGAGCGTTCGATTGACCGTGGCATGGGATTCGATCTCGAAACCCTGGAGTCTGGATCTGCCTGCATTCACCACCCGAGTGTCGTAAAGCGCTCCAGGGGTCAGTTGGATCAGGACCTGCTGGTCGTTCCAGTCTGTCCTGTAAACATTGGCGTTGACCGCAAGCCGGTTTCCCCACCACGATGACCGGAGGGCCCATTCATAGGTCATGCTGTGCTCTGGCGCGAATTCATAACTCTCCGCGCGCTGCTCGTTGAAGCTCGAGCCGCCGGCCCGGTAACCACGCTGCGCTGTCAGGCTTAATGTCACGTTCGGAGCCAGATCATAGCTGATGCCCAGCTTGGGAAGCCAGGCTCGATAGCGTGCGTGCTGTACCGGTTCGGCGTTGTTGGCGCCTTCGACGAGATGGACGAGAAGGCCGTTCAACTGGCGTACGATGGGACGAAGGGCGGACTCTGGCAGCGTTTCAGGATCCGGCAGCGATTGATCGATTGCCACGCCCTGGACCGCGCTCTGCTGTCGTGTCTCGAGATCATAGCGCAGGCCAAAGCGCAGATGCAGCTTGTGGCCGAAGGGGAATGACAGATCAGCGAAGCCTGCATAATTGTGGGTCCGCCTTGGCTGAAAGAGCGCATTGCGTATGGGTAGGGCGCCACCATATAAATTGAGGACAGCCGCTGCTGTCGCTGGCGCCAGGCCAGCTGCCTGCAACTGGCGAGCGATCCCAAGGCTGACGAGACTGAGGCTCTGGCTGGCACTATAGGCATAGGAGCGGTGTTCCCCAAGATAATATGCGCCCAAGAGCCCTTCGATCCAGCTTTTGCGAAGGGTGAAGCGGACCTCTTCCTGAAAGGAGCGGGTGAGATCGTCGATTTGACTGAGCTGTCCCGGAATGCTCGTCCGATCGGCGTCCGAAAGTGAACGGAAGCGGATGCGACTGTAACTGGTTATGAATTTGAGAGCAGTCTCGGCACCGGTCTCCTGTTCTACCAGGAGCGTCGCGATGTTACTGGTGACACCCTTTCGGTCCTCGATATCCGAGGTCGTGGTCCGTGCCCGCGGATCATAGGGTGGATCGAGTTCGGTATAGAAGGTACCCCGCTGATGCCGGTCATACAGGATTGCGCCCAGGAGACGCAGGCCCGGTATAGCCCGCGGTTCGAGCAGCAGTTTCCCCCGGAATGTGCGCGAGCGCTGTGGATCTCCATCGCTGCCGGATGTTGAGTTCCGAATCAGACCAGACGTCCTTGAGGCTTCGCCCGCGAGCCGGAATGCAAGCTGGTCCTGCGCAACAGGTCCGCCGAATGCGATTCCGAACCTTCGTTGATCATCCCTGCCCGTAACCCGCAGGCGGGCTGTTCCAGTCCAGTCAAAGGTCGGATCCGCAGTATTGATGATGATCGCGCCGGCGAGCGCATTGCGTCCCTGGAGAGTCGATTGCGGGCCCCGGAGTATCTCGATCTGCGCCACATCAAACAGGTCGAGAGGGCCCGACGCAAGGGCAAGGCGGGGAATGGCCGTTCCATCCAGATATAGGCTTGCCAGTGCACCCTCACCGGCACCAGACACATTGAATGCGTCGACACCGCGGATCGAAAAGGTTGTCCGGCTTCCGTCCGTTACGACATTGGGCGTACGGTCCATGACGTCATAGGCCGAGATCATGGCTTGCTGTTCAATGGATTGCGCCGTCGTGACGGCGACGCTGGCGGGTGTATTCTGCAGGGATCGGCCAAGCTTCTCCCCTGTGACAAGCAATTCTGTATATGCTGCTTCTGCCTTTGAGGATGCAGCAACTGTGCTGCCATGCGGCTCATGGGCAGAGGCGACAGACACGACGCCGGCCAAACCAATGGCCGCCGCAACAAGATTGGTTTTCATGATTCCCCTGGCGCATGTGTGGCCATTTTTGTGGCTGTGCCGGGCCGGGAAGAAAAGAACATATGACCAAGGTAATAGGAATTTTCCGGCTTCCGCCTCGATGATCGCTGCCGAAGCTCGCGCTCGAAACTGCACAGGACAGGGATGGGGTGTACCGCTGGCAGGTTGGCTTGTCAGTTGCAGTCAGCGTTGAGGATGCCTAGGCAGACCTGGAAAGGAGCATTGATGCGGACAGGTTCAGCACTGGGTCGGCTTTCCTGGGTGGCCATTACCATCGTCGCAGCAGTCGTCGCAGTGGCGGGAGGGGACGAAGGCCATGGCTGGCCGTTCGTTCTCGGCCACTTCCTTGTTGCCTGGATTTTAACGGCTGCTTTTGCGCAGTTTGGCAAGTTCATATTCCGTCGGCCTTGATGACGAGGTCGCGTCCGGCATTCGGGCGTGTGTAGATGGGCACCATATGGTGGGGCGGGCCGTCATCGCCTAACGATGAGCCCTGCTTCTGTTGTCATCCGCTCACATTCGTATGAGGCGAACCCAGCTTGAACTGGGTAATGACAACAGAATCTGGACTTCATCTAAATGCCATCAACAATGCGCCGGACCAGTGGCGATCAACTGTGCACTTCATCAAAGCGAGGGCGCAAGGCACGATCGATCATCGAACACCCCGACCCCCGCCTTTTAAGAATGGGTTGATCCAGGTTTCGCGAGGCGCTGGTCCTGTATCTCCGGCGCTTCGCCGAAAGCTACTATTAGCTTCACCGATCCATCATCCGGCCGGGAGGGCAGCTGGATCGCGCTACGGCAATCGTGGAGAGAGGGCTGCCGTACGCCCCGATGTGCCGCGGTTTTGTTCGCAGCCGATCCCGTCGCCATCTCGATCCAGGTGACGCCCATATCCCGGATCGCCGGGATGAACCGGCACGGCTCCAGCCGCCCGGGCAGCGGCGCAGTTGCGGAATGCGCCGCTGCTCGCGCCCGATAATGTTCGGAGCGGTGGTTGTGACGGGACGTGCCGCTGGCAATGATAGCCGCCCGTACGTCTATCGTTGTGGCAACCCCCAGCGTTCAGTCCGCCTGGATGGCCGTGAACTGAAAATGAGGCTGCCATCACCAAGGCTCCGCCCGAGGCGATCAACCTTCGCACCATTCTGCTCACCTCGATCCGATTAAGCATGTCGTTTCAAAGGATTCAGAGCTTCAGTGTCGCGGCTAGCTTTCGGAATTTCTCGACATCCTTATCGAAGAAATAATGGGCAGGCGCTTCGTAGATGACTAGGAAAAGTTGGCCGTTGACCATCGCGCCTACGCCTTCGCCCTTGCGCTGAACCTCGTCATCGGGTGGCGATGGTCAGCATCGTGTCCGCAGCCGCGCGGAAGAGAAGGTCATAGACCACCGCCTTGTTTTGCCAGGCGATGTCCGCAATCTCGGCGGGCACCGTGAACACGACGTGGAAATATCCCACCGGCAACAGGTCGGCCTCACGTGCGGCCAGCTAGGTGCGCGCGGCGGCGCCTTGGCACTTGGGACAGTGCCTGTTGCGGCAGAAGTTGGAGGCAATCCGCCAATGCCCCCAGTCGTCGTAAGCCTGGAAGTGACCGTCCAGCGCGGGCGGTGCGGCAGTTCTCGATGGCCGTCATGACCTTGAGCTGCTGGATGGCCTCGCCGATGCTGTCGAAGATTTTGCCGCTGTGCCGGCGACGTAAGCGCTGGTGTGGATGAGGTGTGATTTCGATAAGCCAAAATTCGGCTTGGCGCAGAAATTCGTTGAGGATGCCAGCAGCAATTCCATGCTCCTTCAGAATGAGTGCCAGCTGGGCGGGGAAACGCCGGGCCAACGTGGCAGCAGGCGCCAGCGGCATCAAAACGGGCACCAGAGTCCGTTCCGAAACCAGCATTGCGACTTGGGGTTTCCAGAACAGAGCGGTGGCGTACCAGTTGCCCAACGAAGTATCGCTTTGGCCGGGGGGTGAAATTTCCGGCTTGATCCGATCGAGTAACTTCTTGGTGCAATGCAGGTAAAACATTGGGCCAAGGAATACTCTACCCTGCGGACGAGCGACCTCGCCCGCAGGGGTTTCTTCAATGCATGGCACCCGCGTTGACCGCCCGGTTTGGCCGTGGCGCCAGCCAGATGATCGAGGCGGCTGCCGCAAAGATGCAGGCGGCGAACAGGAATGTCTGCCCGGTCGCCAGCGCGACACTTTCCCGGTCGACCAGCTGGCTCACCATCAGTCGCGCCTGTTCCAAAGTGGAGCCCCGCGCCATCAGGCGGTCCATCGTCGCCTGCGCGCCGTTGAGCGTGCCCGAGAGCGCGGCGCGTTTTTCTTGCGCGCCATCGTACCAGAGCGTGGTCGAGATCGCGACGGCGACCGCGCCCGCCATGGTCCGCAGGAAATTCATCACGCCCGCGGCGGACGCGGTCTCTTCCTCCTCGACCGCACCGAGCGCGATCGTGGTCAGCGGCACGAAGAAGAAGGGCATGCCCGCGCCCTGGATCAACTGCGGCAGGGCCAGCGTCCAGAAATCGGCGGCACTGTTCCACCAGATGATCCGTAGCAGGGAGGTCGCGCCGAGCCACAAAATGCCGATGAACACCAGCCGACGCGGATCGACGGTGACCATGCGTTTCGCCACCACCGGCGCCATCAGCACGGCGGCAACGCCGTTGAACGCCGTGGCATAGCCCGCCCATGTCGCGGTATAGCCCATCGCGCCCTGCAACCATTGCGGGATGACCACCAGGCTGGCGAAAAAAGTCCCATAGGCAAAGACCAGCGCGAGGACGGCGACGGAAAAGCCGCGATGGCGAAACACGCGCAGGTCGACCGCAGGCTGTTTATCGGTCAGTTCCCAGATCAGGAAAGAGAGGAAACCGATGCCCGCGATCAGCGCGAGCTGCACGATCATCGTCGCGCCGAACCAGTCATGCTCCCGGCCCAGATCCAGCATCAGCTGCAACGCGCCGACCCACAATATCAGTAGGGCAAGACCGATGCCATCGATCCTGTCCTTGACCAGCGCCGTCTCGAATTGGCGCAACACGGCCCAGGCGGCGAGTGAGCAGCCGATGGCGACCGGCAGGTTGATGAAGAAGATCCAGTGCCACCCCCAATTGTCGCTGATCGTGCCGCCCAATATCGGGCCGAAGATCGGCGCCGTCAGCGTGGTCATCGCCCAGATGCCCATGGTCATGGCATGTTTCTCCTTGGGAAAGACGCGCAGCAGCAGCGTCTGGCTGAGCGCCATCAGCGGGCCGCCACAAATCCCCTGGCCGATGCGGAAGGCGACCAGTGCGCCCAGGCTTGCCGCCATGCCGCACAGCATGGAGAAGATGCCGAAGCCCAGCATCCCCGCCGCGAACACGCGTACCGTGCCGAAGCGTTTGGAGAGCCAGCCGGTGAGCGGCACGCAAATCGCTTCGGCCACGGCATAGGATGTGATGACCCATGTGCCCTCGCTGGAGGAGATGCCCAGGCCACCGGCGATGTGGGCGACCGACACATTGGCGATGGTCGTGTCGAGCACCACCATGAAGTTCGTCATCGCCAGCACGACCCCCGCGAGGATCAGGGTGGTGCCGCTCAGCGGGGCGGGTTCGGATGCAGATGGGGTGGTCATGGCAGCGTCATCCCTTGCTGGAAACGTCGATCTCCGCTTCCATCGACAGGCCAACGCGAAGCGGGTGGGCGGCAAGCTGGCCGGCGTCCAGCGTGATGCGGACGGGCAGGCGCTGGACCACTTTGATCCAGTTGCCGGTCGCGTTCTGTGCCGGGATCAGCGAAAAGGCCGATCCGGTACCGCCGGAAAAACCGGCAACCCGGCCATGATAGACGACGCGCGAACCATAAAGGTCGGATGTCAGCTGGACCGGCTGGCCATTTCGGACATGCTCCAATTGTCCTTCCTTGAAATTGGCGTCGACATACATGGCGCGCAGCGGCACGATGGTCATGACCGGCGTTCCGGCAGCGACACGCTGGCCCAGTTGGACCTGCCGGTTGGTGACCACGCCGTCGAGCGGCGCGCGGATCACCGTGCGGGCGAGGTCGATGCGCGCCTGATCGCGCTTGGCGCGGGCGGCGAGTACGTCGGGGTGGGTGTCCACCGACGCGCCGGTGATCATCGCCTCGTTCGCCGCGAACGATCCGCGTGCGGCGTTGCGGGCGGCGACACTCTGGGCAAGGGTGGCGCGAGCTTCGGCCAGACTGGCCTGCGCGGCCGCAAAGCCGTTGCGCGCAGTCGTCAGTTCCTCGCCCGAAACGGCGCCGCTACCGGCAAGCTCCGCGCGGCGGCCAAGATCGATCCGGGCCTTGGCGAAAGCGGCAGACGCGGCCTCCATCCCCGCGCGGGCGCGGGCGATGTCCGCTTCGCCAGCGGCGACCTGCGACGCCAGCGCGCCACTGGTAGAGACGGCCTGGCCGAATTGGCGGCGCGCCCGCTGATATTCCGCATCGGCGCGGGCGAGCGCCAGCCGGGCATCGGTGTCGTCCAGCCGCAGCAGGATGTCACCGCGCTTCACCACCTGGGTGTTGGCGACCGCCACTTGCGCGACCGGTCCCGCGATCAGCGGCGTCACCTGCGCCGCATCGGCATTCACATAGGCATTGTCGGTGGCGACATGATCGCCATCGGCCATCAGCCAGTAACCGGCGGCGGCCACCATCACCAGCGCACCCAGACCCGCGAACAGCTTCTTGCGGCGGGCCTTCATATCGGGGGCGCTTTCCGCGCCATGGCCCGAATGGGGAAATTCCGCCGGGTGGACGGTTTCGGTGCGGAAGGACGTTTCGCGATCGTGCAGGGCAAGTTCAGTCATGGTCGTCATCCTTGTGCGAAAGAGGGAGGTCAAAGCAGCGCCAGAATGGACGCCTGCTGGGCATTGGCGTTGAGGAAGCAGGCGACGGCGAAAACCGCTGCCTTGATGCCGAGGCCGAGCAACAGGAACGGCCCGATCCGGCGCAATTTCATGAGATGTCGAGACATGGGAAAGTCCTTCAGATCGTCGTGAAACCGCCGCCGAGCGAACGGATCATCGCAATGTCGAGGGTGAAGGCGCGCGTCTCCAGTTCAGCGGTGGAGCGGCGGGCCTGAAGCACCGTTTCCTCGGTGCTGAGCAGGTCGAGATAGTTGGACAGGCCGCGCTCATAGCGGGCGCGGGCGAGGCTGTAGGCGGCCTGCGCATCGTCCAACGCCTGCCGGGATTCGCCAAGGCGCGTGGCCAGCATATTGCGGCTGGCCATCACGTCCGCAACCTCGCGCAGCGCCTGGACGACGGCCGCATCATAGCGCGCGACCGCCTCGTCATATTGCCCGCGTGCCGTGCGATACTGGCCCGACAGCGCGCCGCCGTGGAAGATCGGCAGGGTGACGGCGGGACCGACATTGCCATAGGCCGAACCGCTCTTGAGCAGATCGCCAAGGCCCAGAGACTGCAAGCCGATCAGGCCGGAGAGGTTGATATTCGGATAGAAGGCCGCGCGCGCGACCTTGATCCGGCTGGCCGACGCCTCCACCTGCGTGCGGGCGGCGGCGATATCGGGCCTGCGCCCGATCAGCGCGATCGAGGCGTCGGCGGGAACGCCGCGCACCGTCTCGAGCGCTACGGTCGGCCGGGTGATCGACAGAGCCCGATCAGGGCCGGCGCCCATCAGCGCGGCTATGGCATTGCGAGTGAGGGCGATGGCCTCGTCCGTGGCGGCCAGTTCGGCGCGCATTCCCTTGAGCCGCGAGCGCGCGTGCCGCAGTGCCATCTGATTATCCAGTCCGACCGTGGCACGATCCGCGACGAGGCGCAGACTCTGTTCGCGATTGGCGACCGTTGCGGCGATCACGTCGCGCTGGGCGTGGAGCTTGGCGAGATCGGCATAGGTGGCTGCGATCCCGGTGGCGAGGACGAGCTGCGCCTCCTCCCATTCGAAGCGGGCTCCCTCCGCGTCGGCCTTCGCTGCCGCGAGTGCGGCCCGGTTCTTGCCCCAAAGATCGAGGTCGAGCGAGAAGCCGAGGCCCAGCCTGCCGCTATCCTTCCACCCATCGGGCACGAAGGCGGCCGGAACGCCCTGATTTTCGCTCTGCTGGACCAGCGTGGCGCTGGTGCTGGCATCGATGGCGGGGACAAGCGCGGCATGGGCCTGCTGGGCATAGCCCTGCGCTTGACGCAAGCGCGCGGCGGCGGCCTTGAGATCCGGTGCGCCGGTGATGGCTTCGTTGATCAGCCGGTCAAGCTGGGGGTCCTTATACGCCTTCCACCAGCCCGATCCGGGCCATGTGGCGGGCGATCCGCTCAGGCTTTGCGCGGAGGCAAGCTGCTCGACCGGGCGTATCTCCGGCCGGGTCCCCAAATCCGGGATCGCGGCGCATGCGGCAAGGGTGGCGGAGCCGGCCAATAGCAGGGCCAGCCCGCCGGAACGGGTGACGGTCATGATCGATATCCTTAAAATGGTACCACAGGGTACCACTAAGAAATGCGCTTCCGCCGCCTCAATGTCAAACATAAATTGGTACTATATGGTATCCTTAAAGATTGCAGGTATTCCAGTATATTATGCGACGAATTTGCTATATATGGTATAAATAAGAAACTCTAATGTTTCTCTTTGATCGATGTTTTCGGGCGAATCGATTCGGATGATGGCTCTTGAACGGGGCACAAAAATGTACCATCTAGTTCCCTATGAAGATCAGTAAGCGAGAGAGCCAGCGTCTAGAAAAGCGGGCGCAGATTATCGGCGTCGCTCGGCAACATTTTTTCGAGCATGGCTATGACAACACGACCATGTCGGCGATTGCTGCGGATGTCGGCGGTTCCAAGCGGACCTTGTGGAGCTATTTCACGGACAAGGACGAACTGTTCGAGGCGATGCTGCTCGACACCGCCCAGGGCATTCGCGCACAGATTGACCTGCCCGCAGGCGAAGGAGAGCCGGTCGAACGGCTGACCCGCTTGTGCCGTACGGTGATCGACCGGGTGCTTTCGCCGATGGTGATCGCGATGTTCCGCCTGATCGGCCCTCTTGCCGACCGCCGGCCCGATATCAGCCGGATGTTCTTTGATCGCGGACCCGGCGAAACACAGCGCCTGATCGGCGACTATCTGGGCGAGAACTTCAGCGACATTCTCTGGACCAAGGACTTCAGGCAGGCGGGCATAGATCTTGTCGCGTTCAGTAGCGCGGAAATGCATTTTGAACGGATGTGGGGTCTTAGTACCCCGCCTGGTAACAGGGAAAAGGATGTTCAGGCACGGCGGGGCGCTCTGTTGTTCCTGCGGGCATACGCGCGCGAGCCGGATCAACTGGTTTCACGTGAAGAACTCGCATCACTGTCTGGATGACCACTTGGATCCCTAAAGGAAATGTGATTGTTAACACTGGTGGGCTGGAATAAACCGCTGTTCTTAAGAAGGGCAGGAAACAAAAAGTTGCCCGTCCGCACCGGGGAGAAGGATATTCGCCACTGAACGGCTAGGATCGCTCTGCCAAGCGCCATGGCGATGGATTTGAAGATGAGTAGCAGCACGAAGATGGGCGCCTCTCCTTTGAGGCGAGCAACGCAGCTACAGCCGTCCAGCGGCGTCCTGTCCTAAGAAAGGCGATGTATATCGTAGTACGATATATTTCAATCTGATGCCGCTGCAGTCTGCCTGGTCCGGCTGGTGCGCTCCGTTTCTGCTCGTCGGAACTTGAGCCGGGCCTTGAGCAGATCTTG
>Ga0307412_10002492_pt1 | contig 10249 bp, 8 predicted proteins | sample DK1Cmetagenome_3_FD_203823 | JGI IMG/M metagenome (GOLD analysis project Ga0307412, IMG submission 203823) | Maize rhizosphere microbial communities from greenhouse at UC Davis, California, United States - DK15-C-1 | ecosystem: Host-associated > Plants > Roots > Rhizosphere > Soil | place: USA...
CGGGCGGCGGCAAAGCCGCCGCCCGAAACCCATAAAATAGCGAGTGCGGAAAGCGGGATTAAGCTCCTAAAAATTATTTAATGTTATATTTTTCAGATTTGAAGCTTAATTTCTTTAATCCTTGCTGGATTTCAGGAGCATTCATGAATAATTTCCATAAAAATCCTGTTCTGTAGTTTTCAATCATTGGAGCAATGGTTCCCTGATCGATCGCTAAATATCTCGGTGTCGTCCAATTATTATAATGAATTGAAGTCGCATCGTAAGGTCCCGCAGATCCGATGAATTCAGGCTTTGTATAAATAAACTTTAAGAAATCCATGGATTCCTTCGGAGTGTACGGAAAACTGCTAAGTGCCGCCGTCGGGGTAATCACGCCGTGATCATTGCTCGGCATGTGGGCGTTGTATCCCGTTCCACCGTCTTCATTTCTTGAATAACTTGCTGTTAATCCCCAATAATTTGGTCCGTACCCTTTCCATTGTTTTGGGTTTTCTACACAGTATTTGTAATCGATAAGGACTTGATTTTTATTTAAATCAAAGTAATTTTTGATTAATTTATCGGATAAATTTGTAGGATCCAAGCCGATGTATGAATAATGTGCCCAGAATAAAGGCCCGCCGTATTCTTCGGCACCATTGTGTTTTACGTACATTGGAAGTCCGTATTTTTCCTTGTCTGAAAGATAGGCTCCGTTTCTCGTCCAGCCTTTGTAGTAGGTTTCGGCATCGATTGGATATGTTGGCGACGACGCGGCTAAAATATAAGTAATTAAGCATTCGTTGTAGCCTTGCAGCGGGAAGTTCATTTCCCATTGATATTCCGGTGACCAGTGCCAGTAAAGGACTTTTTCGCCTCCTTTTGTGTACCAGTTCCACTGGATTCCTTTCCAAAGCTGGTCGCATTTTTGAGCAAGGGCTTTTTCCTCTGCATTTCCGTTTTTGAAGTATTCGCGAACCATTAAAATTCCGGAAGTTAAGAATGCTGTTTCAACAAGATCTCCGCCATTATCTTTTTTTCCGAATGGAACGGTTTTTCCTGTTTCTCCATTGATCCAATGTGACCAAGCCCCTTTGTGACGGTCTGCTTTTGCAAGGAAATCCATCATCGTAGTGAGTCTTTTCACTGCATCTTTTCTTGGAACAAATCCTCTCTCGACACCCACTAAAATTGTAGCCAATCCAAACCCTGAGCCTCCGGTTGTGATGACGTGTTTGTCATTATCCGGATAGATATTGTCTTCGTGATAACGTTCACGTCCCAACAGGGAGTTTGGTTCCGCATAATCCCAGAAATACTTCAAAGCATCTTTCTGGACTCTGTCCATGAGCTGTTCGTCGGTAATATCACTTTTTACCACCTCAGTCTGAGAGCTTGAGGATTTGGGAGTTTGAGAGTTTTTGCAGGAAATTGCGAGTAATGACGCAACAGCAATTGATAGTACAATCCTTTTCATAATACATAATTTTAAAATTCATCCCTAAAAGAAGAGGAGAACTTTCATTCTCCTCTAAAGTTTATTGATTAATTTTTAGTAGCCGGGGTTTTGAGTGTACGCCCCGTTACTTTGGTTCATTGCATCCAAAGGAATTGGGAATACTTCATTTTTACCTGGTATAAATCCGTATGGAGCGAGAACTGTTGCAGCTTGCCCCGTTCTTACAAGATCTACAAAACGGTCTCCTTCCAGAGCCAATTCTACTCTACGCTCGTGCCAAATTGCTGTTCTTAAAGCAGTTTGAGTTGACGCTGTAGTTCCGCCTAAACTAGCTCTTGTTCTTACTTTATTGAGATTAGTAATAGCTGTTCCGGTATTTCCTAACTCATTTGCTGCTTCAGCATTGATTAAAAGTATTTCTGCAAATCTCAAAATTCTTATATTCTGTCTTGAACCATATCCACAAGCACTGTTGTTTTGGGATGTCGGAACATAGATTTTTTGATTATATGTAGTAACAGAATTTGGATCTCCCATAGCAATAAGATCACCTTCAGGAGTGGTTTCACCATTTCTAAGAATAGTTAATTCTTTTCTGATATCACCTGGTTCAAAAGCATTTTCTAATGCAGAAGAAGGTGTAAAGAAGCCCCATCCAAACTGGTTTCTAACTCCCTGCACTTCCGCATATTGACTTCCGCCAAATTGAGCCGAACATTCACAGTTAACTTCAAATACAGATTCCGGTCCGAATTCTCCAGCAATTCTAAATAAGTGGTTGAAGTCAGGGTCTAAAGAATATCCCATTGCAATTACCTGGTTAGAGGTATCATAAGCTTTTTGCCAATCTTTTTTATAAAGATATACTTTAGACAATAAACCTAAAGCAGCTCCTTTGGTAACTCTTCCCAAATCTGCTGCACCATAAGTCTGTGGAAGAACTTCAGCCGCACTTGTAAGATCAGAAATGATAAAGTTATACACCTCATCTACAGAATTTCTCGGAATATTATAATTGGTTTGCAAGCCATCAAAAATAGGAACTCCACCATAGATTCTTACTAAATTAAAATAGAAATATGCTCTCAGCATTTTAGCTTCGGCAACTAATCTATTTTTTAGAGTTGCATTCATATCTATGTTAGGGACATTGGTAATTACCTGATTAGCTCTGTTAACGGCCTGCCATTGCCCAATCCAATATCCTCTTACTCCTTCATCACTTACAGTATATGTAAAATTATCATATACATTAATATATGATGCATCACCAGGATTAGAACCTTTCAAAACATCATCAGCAGGAACCCCAAAAACAAACTGATATGGAAATGCAGAATTCTCCCAGCTTCTAAGAAAGCTATATATGGCATTGGTTGCCCTCATAGCATCATCCTCTGTCTTGAAAAACTCTGTAGCTACTATTTCTCCCTCCTCTTTTATATCTAAATAATCATTGCAGCCAGCTAAAAGAGAAACTAATGCGAATGATAAAAATATTTTTTTCATAACTTCTTTCTAATTAAAATGTTAAATTCATACCAAAAGTATAGATTGCAGAAATAGGATAAATATTTTGGTCAACTCCCATTTGTACTCTGTCCGAATTCAGGATCTCAGGAGAAAAGCCTTTATATTTAAAGCTCGTCCATGGATTCTGTGCACTTACATATAATCTTAATCTCGTAATAGACAAAGAGTTTGCAAATGATTTTGGTAAATTATAGCCGACTTGAACATTTCTTATTCTGATATAACTTCCGTCTTCCACATAGAAACTGCTCGGCAAAATAATAGCCTGGTCATTTGTTACCATAGAATATGAATTCGATGTTCCTTCTCCATGCCATCTGTTATTGTAAAAATCTAAATCCCAGTTTTCGTTTCCAAAACGTTGTTCACGATTATAATTATAGATTTTATTACCAAACACACCCTGGAAATCAATAGCAAAGTCAAAATCATAAATATTCATATTAACTCCAAAGCCATAAGATCCTTTAGGAATCGGGCTTCCGAGGAATGTTTTATCTCTTGTATCGATGACACCGTTTCCGTCTAAATCTGCAAATTTAAATGCTCCCGGTCTCGCTTGGTTTTGCGTTGCCCATCCGTCAACTTCTGCCTGATTCTGGAAAACTCCTGCGACCTGATATCCATAATAAGAACCTACGGCTTCTCCTTCCTGTAATCTGATAACAGAATTGCCGAATAAACTTGCTCCCGCTTCCAAATATGAGCCTCCGTATACTGAAGTGATTCTATTTTTCAATGCGGTATAGTTACCATAGATCCCAAAAGTTATATTATCATTGATTTTTGTATTATAGTTTACAGCAACTTCAACTCCTTTATTATTAAATGAATAGGCATTTGTCACGAAATTGCGCCAGTTGCTTGCTCCGGAAACAGTTCCCTGAAATATCCCGTATACAACATCTTTTGAATCTTTATCAAAATAAGTAGCATCTATTTTCAGTTTGTTATTTAATAATGCCATTTCCAGACCTAAATCTCCACCGGAAGTTGTTTCCCAGCCAATAGTAGGATCTATGATTTCATCAATTGTGGCTGCAGGATAACCTGTACTTCCATAATATGCACCACCATCAATAATTGATATATTTTGAGTAAATTTCCTCGTCACATTTGGATTTCCAAGTTTACCATAACTCGCTCTTAACTTTAAAAGATTGAATAGATTCTGCTCGCTCATGAAATCTTCCTTAGATATTACCCAACCTGCGCTTACTGCCGGGAAAATCTTAAATCTTTCTGTCGAAATCTGTGATGTTCCATCCCTACGAACGGATGCATTTAAAAGATACTTTCCTTTATAATCATAGTTCAACCTTCCAAATAATGACTCTATACGATACTGATCCTGATTAAGACCTAAAGCATCTCTATCATCTGTGTAAACAATGACATCTGTACCATTATTAATATTCAAAGATTCATTTGTTCCGTTATAAGAAACATTTTGGGCTGAAACATAAGCCTCAGAATAAGAAGTTCTATTTCTTGAGAAACCAGCTAAAACTTCAAAATTATGATTTCCGAAACTTTTTTTCCAGCTTAATGTATTATCCCAAACATAATCTCTGTTTCTAGAATCTCTCGTTATTAAAACAGGATTTTTTTGATCCGAAACTGGGACATAAGTAAGTGTTGGTGAATATTCGTATTTATTTCTATTGGTATTATCCGTTGTATAGCTTACTCTTAAAGTAAAGTCTTTTAAAAACTTATACTCTGCGAAAACATTATTAAGAAGTCTCTCCTCTCTGATCTGGGAACGGAACATGTCCAGTTTTGCTCTCGGGTTAGGTATGGAGTAACCATTAAAGAATTGATAATCCCCTGTTGAAGAATTCATTACGGAAAATATTGGCGGAGCAGTATAAGCATCTAATAAAGGATTTTGAGCTACATCACTACGAATCTTTGAAAATGTAAAATTATTACCAATGGTAAGATTATCAGTAATCTTATATATCAAGTTTAATTTCGTGTTAATTCTGTTGAATCCGCTTCCCGAATTAATTCCTCCTCCTGCAGCGAGATTACCCTCATCCTGTAGATTTCCTATACTTGCATAGTAATTTAATTTCCCTAAAGTTCCTGATGCCGAAAAATCATTAGCATTGATTATGCTTGTTCTGAAAATTTCTTTAAACCAATTTGTATCAGCTGGAAAGTTTGCTCTGCTTAGGAATTTTGTAGGATCAGTATTCCCTTCATTGGTCAACTTTTCATTATATAATTCTATATACTGGTCAGAATTGGCCATTTCAGGGATATTAGTAACTTTTTTGAACCCCAGATAAGAATTAAAATTAAAAACAGGTTTTTTTCCTCTTCCCATTTTAGTTTTAATAATTACGGCTCCATTGGAAGCTCTGGCTCCAAAAATCGCTAAACTCGATGGATCTTTCAGGACACTCATTGACTCAATATCCTGTGGATTCAAGAATGAGATATCTGTTGTGATGGTTCCATCTACAATGAAAACAGTTTGTCCTGTTAAAGAGCCAACACCACGAATATCAACCCTCGGCGAGCCTCCCGGCGCTCCTGCGTTGGTAATATTTACACCCGCTAGCCTTCCTTGAACTGAGCTCATAGGATTCGAATTGGGTTTATCCGCAAGATCTTTTGCTGAAACAATACCAATACTTCCTGTTACATTCTCTTTCTTCTGGGAGCCATATCCGATCATTACTACCTCCTCAATTTTCTGCTCTTTTGGAACAGTATCATTCGGCGTAGTCTGCGCATTGACATTCATACCGAAGTATAAAACAGCAATGAGACATGAATACTTTAAATCACTTTGTTTCATATAGTTTAATTTTATTCGTACAATCAATCCTAAAATGGGTTGTGCCACCCTGTTGTATGCCTTTAATTCTATTTCTCAAAAAAAGACATTAACCCAAAATTATAAAATTATATGTAATGTAGTTAATATTTCCTAAAAATTCTACAAAAACATAGGTTATTAAGCAAAAAATTAATGGTAGTAACAATTTAACAATATTTTATCAAGGTTGATCATATTTAACTAAAAAGAACACAATTCACATTTCAATTGTTTTGCTAAAAAATTCTCCAAAAACCTGCTAACCATTAATATTTTGTTAAACTAATTATTGTAACTAAATTTGGTTCGCTATTTGAAAGTGTATAAAGTTTAATCAATATCAATGAAAAAATACATCATCGCAGCAGCTTTGCTCATCGCAACAGGCGCTGTTATCAATACAACCGTTCAGTCTTGCACTACATTGGCAACATCTGATCTGGGCTTATCAATTATAAAGAGGCTTCTTTTAAACGGAATTGATAAAGGAGTGAATATTTACAGTAACAGAGATGCTTTCCTGCAAAATAATATGGTAGACAAGGCACTTCCGAAACAGCTTAGAGAGATTAATTCTATGCTAGAAAAAGTGGCCCCATCTTTAGTAGCAAAAGAAAGAGCATATATTGCTGATGCGGCCGTTTATACGGTGAATATCTCAAAACCAATTTTAACAAACGCTGTTAATAGCTTAAACGCTCAGGATGTTACAAGAATTATTCAGGGTGAAAAAGGTATGGCTACACAAATTTTGAAAGAAAAAACGTCTCAGCAATTAATTGCTGCCATTGCTCCAAAAGTAGATGAACAGCTGAATCAATACGGAATTGTGAAAAGTATTAACACCGCTTTATCCGGAAGTAATCTGTTGGGAAGCCTTTTTGGAGGAAACAAAACCAGTGTAAATGCAGGCGGCTTAAGTCAATTGGCTTCCGAACAGCTTGTGAACGGAATGTTTAATATTATCGAAGATTACGAAATCCAAAACTCCAAATCACTTCTTGGACCACTTGGAAAATAGAAAAATTTTCGCTATATTTATATATATTATTTAAAATTTGTAGATGGATATATTACAAGGAAATCAACATGCAAGTCCTGAAGATTTTTACAATTCTTTAAGGGATAAATTGGAAGATCACCACGATTTTCCGGAAGATTATTTATTTAAGTTTATCATTCCGACGGATCAGTCGAAGCTTACGGAAATTTACCGGGTTTTCGACGGTATCAAATTCACATTAGGAAACCGCGAAAGCAAAAATGGAAAATATACAGCCTGCAATATCAATGCGTTTGTATTGGACGCCAACCAGGTTGTCACTATTTATAAAGAAGTAGCAAAAATAGAAGGTGTCATTCTATTGTAAACAAAAAAAGTCAGCTTAACCGCTGACTTTTCTAGTTTAAATTTTTAATATCGTTTATTATTTCTCAATAAAATACTTAACGTTCTCAATGGGTCTTCCCAACATCGCCACAGAACCTTTAATTAAAATCGGTCTTTGTATGAGTGACGGATTTTCAGATAAGACCTTTATCCATTCTTCTTCAGATAAATTTTTGTTGGCAAAATTTTCAAGATATAATTTTTCTGTTTTTCTGATCATATGAAAAACACTTTGATTCAATTTTTTCAGAACAGTTTTAATTTCCAGAATACTTAGCGGATCTTCCACAATATTGATGATCTCAAACGGTACTCCATTTTCGTCCAGATACTCCAAAACCGCATTCGATTTTGAGCAATTACCGTTATGTAAAACCTTAACCAACATTTTAATTATATTTAAAAAATTAAACTTGCTCTTAACAAAGTTAGAAAGAATTCAAGTTATAAAAAACTTAATTTTTGATAAAACTTTGTTAAAACAAACCATTAAGCTCAGCTTCAATTTTTTCTAAAATAAATCCGAAATCTTCCGGTTTTTCTACGAAATCCAAATCATCTACTTCAATAATCAACAGTTTTCCTTCCGTATAGCTGGAAATCCATTTTTCATATTTCTGGTTTAGTTTGGAAAGATATTCAATGCTGATTGATGCTTCATATTCACGGCCTCTTTTGTAAATTTTTTTGACCAGATTCGGAACATCAGATTTAAGATAAATCAATAAATCAGGCGCAGAAACAAAAGATTTCATCAAGCTGAAAACAGCTTCATAATTAGTAAAATCCCTGTCGGAAAGTAATCCCATATCATTAAGGTTTTCCGCAAAAATGTGGGCATCTTCATAGATCGTACGATCCTGAATGATATTTTTTCCGCTTTCCCTGATCTCTTTTACCTGGCGAAATCTGCTTCCAAGAAAATAAATCTGTAAAGCAAAGCTCCATTTACTCATATCAGCGTAAAAATCCTCTAAATAAGGATTGTGGTCTACATCTTCAAACTGGGCATCCCATCCGTAATGTTTTGCAAGCATCGTCGTCAACGTAGTTTTTCCGGCTCCGATATTTCCTGTAACTGCAATATGCATATTCCCTACTGTATTATTGATTTTGATAAACAACAACTAAACTCCGACAGTCTGAACTTCTGAAGTATCTTCAATCAGCTTTTGCAAAGAACTTTCCGCAGGATTTTTATCTTCAATTTCCTGTGTCTTTTTCTCTAGTTTGCCTTCCGGTGTGCCCGGCTCTGCACGTTTTTCCTCCGATTCTTCTACGTCCCGTTCTGTTGCTTTTTGCTTAGGATCAGGTTCCGTTTGCTGTTTAGTTTCTTTACTTTTTTCGAGGCTGTAAAGATAAAGGTTGTTCGCTTTGATTTCAAAATAAGAAAGGGTATTTTTATCCACAATTTGTGCATCGGGATCGTCAAAAATTTTCACCATTTCCTTTTCCGGAACGTATTTTAAAATAGAATTATCCGTAATCACCAAAATAAATTCGTTCTCTCTCCTGAAACGCTTACCATTTTCTATCTGTGCTTCAAATATTTTTTCGAACTTTAATGTGTAAACAAGGATACGTTTCTTTGTTAAAATATAAACTTTATTTTCATACACCAAAAGATCCATCAGATCATCAAAGCTTGCATCAAATGGATAAGAATTAATTGTTGTTTCGTTTCTGAAATTATACTGGATCAGACGTTTTGAGCTTTCATCCAACAACCAAAGCTGCTGCAGATCTTCAGCGTACGCCATTTTAATAAAACCGAATTTTTGCTTAAAATCAACCTTTTGGATTTCATTCATATTTTGGTCTACAAATTTCATTTCCTGGGCATTTTCAGAAAATAAGGGTACACTTAACGGATTTTGAACGCTCTGAACTTTGTAAGGAACCGTAAGCATCATTTTTCCGATTTGTTTTCCTAAAGAATCATACTTCGTAAAGCTGAAATCTTTGTTTTTGTAGATGTATAAATTTCCGTAGTCGTCAGCAAGCATATCTCTGGCCTCCTTCAGCTTCAAAGTGTCTAATGGAAGCGCTTTCTGAGCAGATAACGAACAGAAAATCACTATAAATATTAAATGTATTATTCTCAAATTATTTTACTAAGATAGCGCTCCAAAGGAACGCTACCAATTTACTATTTTATTTTTCAAGGAAATTGCAATTACCTTTAATTATTTAATTGCAATTTCATAAATTTTGGTCCAGTTTTTTCCTGTCACCAACATATTTTCACCTTTAAACGCAATTCCGTTTAAAACATCATCACTCCCTTTCGTGTTTTGTTTTGCAATCTCTGTAAAATCGAATGTTCCAACCACTTCTCCGTTTGCAGGATTTATTTTCAGAATAACCGGTTTTTGCCACACATTGGCGTAGATAAACCCGTTATGAAATTCAAGCTCGTTCAATTGATCGTATGCCTGGGAACTTCCCGCCACAGCAATATATCTCACCATTTTCGAAGGATCATTAACGTCAAGGAAATACAATAATTTACTTCCGTCTGATGCGATGAGGTTTTTACCGTCATAAGTAAGTCCCCAACCTTCTCCCAATACATTTGGGTATGCAAATTCGGATAATAATTTTAATGAATTCTTATCATAAATATATCCTTTTTTACTTTGCCAAGTTAATTGGTACACTTTATCACCCACAATCGTGCTTCCTTCAGAAAAATCTTCCTGAGCTTGCTTTGTAGAAGCCAAAGGCGTTGTTGTTCCCAACGTATATTTCAGAATCTGGGAAGATCCATTTTGCCCGTCGCTTTCGTAGATTGTATTGCCTTCAATCTGGAATCCCTGCACGAAATTTTTAGGATCGTGAGGATATTCTGCTACAACCTGGTAAGTCATATTTTTTTCAGGATTTTTTGCAAAAACATTGATGGTTGCATCCTGAGTAAGCGTTTCGCCGTCTTTTGTTTTGATATTAAAAGTGACTGCATTGTCACCCAATGTGAAGAATTTAGGATCAATCGTTAAGTCCGAAGTTTCCTTGTCACCAAAACTGATGGAAATGCTTGCTGTATCGTCGG
>Ga0307412_10002493_pt1 | contig 10248 bp, 6 predicted proteins | sample DK1Cmetagenome_3_FD_203823 | JGI IMG/M metagenome (GOLD analysis project Ga0307412, IMG submission 203823) | Maize rhizosphere microbial communities from greenhouse at UC Davis, California, United States - DK15-C-1 | ecosystem: Host-associated > Plants > Roots > Rhizosphere > Soil | place: USA...
GCTCGACGTACTCGGGCACCTGGCCCACCGCCGCGCCCATGCCCCGTTCCGGCATGCCGTGGGGGCAACCGAAATTCAGCTCGATGCCATCGGCGCCGGTGGCTTCCACCAGGGGCAGGATGTTCTTCCAGGACTCCTCGACGCACGGCACCATCAGCGACACGATCAGCGCCCGGTCCGGCCAGTCCTTCTTCACCTGGGTGATTTCCCGCAGGTTGATCTCCAGCGAACGGTCGGTGATCAGCTCGATGTTATTGATGCCCAGCACTTCGCGGTTGGCACCGTAGTGAGCCGAGTAGCGCGAGGACACGTTCACCGCTGCCGGATCTTCCCCCAGGGTTTTCCAGACCACGCCACCCCAGCCCGCCTCGAACGCACGCACGACGTTGTAGGCCTTGTCGGTGGGCGGCGCGGAGGCCAGCCAGAACGGGTTGGGGGCTTTGATGCCGGCGAAGACAATCGACAGATCGGCCATTACGCAGCCTCCACATTGAGCGTGAGATGAGCATTGATCGCCTCGGCGGCGAGCTTGCCGTGCTGCACGGCCTGCACGGTGAGGTCCTGATCCAGGCTGGTGCAATCGCCACCGGCATAGACACCGGGGACGCTGGTGCGCAGGTGTTCGTCCACCAGGATGCGGCCGTCCTGGCGCTTGAGCTCCCGGGCCAGCGGGTCCACCAGGGCGTTGTCGTCGAAGGCTTGGCCAATGGCTTTGAAGATGGCATCGGCGGGCAGGTCGAAGGTCTCGCTGCCGATCACCAGCCGGCCGTTCTCCAGATGAGTCCGGGAAAAGCGCATGCCGCGCACCACGCCGCTGTCGTCCAGCAACACTTGTTGCGGCTGGGCCCAGGTCAGCAGGCGGACCTGATTGGCCTTGGCGATGTCTTGCTCATGTAAGGTCGCGCCCATGTCTTCAAGACCGCGACGGTAGACCAGGTTGACGTCGCGAGCACCGAGGCGGGCCATTTGCACGGCCATGTCGATGGCGGTGTTGCCGGCACCCAGCACGATGCAGCGGTCGGCCAGCGGCAACTGGCTGAGGTCGTCGGCTTGGCGCAGCTCGCGGATGTACTCGGTGGCGGCCAGCAACCCAGGCGCTTGTTCGTCGCTCAGGCCCAGTTGTTTGCTGGCGGCCAGGCCGAGGCCGAGGAACACCGCGTCGAATTGCTGGTGCAGGTCGCTCAGGCTGAGGTTGTCGCCGAGCTTTTGGCCGTGACGGATTTCGATGCCGCCGATTTCCAGCAGGAAATCCAGCTCGCGTTGGGCGTAATCGTCCACCAGTTTGTACTTGGCGATGCCGTATTCGTTGAGGCCGCCGGCCTTGTCCCGGGCTTCGAAGATCACCACGTCATGGCCGTGCATCGCGCTGCGGTGCGCGCAGGACAGCCCGGCGGGGCCTGCTCCGACCACGGCGATGCGTTTGCCGCTGGCGGCGGCGCGTTTGAACGGGTGTTCGCTGAAGTGGGCATTATCGACGGCGTAGCGTTGCAACAGGCCGATCAGCACGGGCGCGCATTCGTCGGCGTTGTTGCGCACACAGGCCTGCTGGCATAACACCTCGGTGGGGCAGACCCGGGCGCAACTGCCGCCGAGGATGTTCGCCGAGAGAATCCGCTGGGCCGCGCCTTGGACGTTGTCCTGATGGATGTTGCGAATGAACGATGGAATGTCGATCTCGCTCGGACAAGCGTTCACGCAAGGCGCGTCGTAGCAATACAGGCAGCGTGATGCTTCCAGGTGGGCCTGGCGCGCATTGAGGGGCGGCGCCAGGTCATTGAAGCGGGCGGCGAGGGTGGTCAGGTCTTCCTGGGAATGGGGGAGATGACTCAAGGGCTGGATCATGGAATCGGGCCTCACGGTGTTTGAGGTGCTGCCTCTGGTGGGCAGTGTGTATTTCGTTGCCTGGGCTGAAGCCATCGCGAGCAAGCTCGCTCCCACACTGGATTTTGTGAATGCGAAATCCACGTTCACAGCAGATCCCCTGTGGGAGCGGGCTTGCTCGCGATAGGCCGAAGGCCTCGATTTCAGCGTTTAACGGCAGTTGGCCTGGTCAACTCAGCCCGCTTGCTCAGCAAATCGAACACCGCCGGATACGCCGGTCGTTCGATATAGCGCCCGGCCCCGCGCTCGGCCCGCAGGTCGCCGTCGGCCCAGACCAGCCGACCTTGGCTGATGGTGTGGCTGGGCACGCCGCGCACGGTCTTGCCTTCGAAGATGTTGAAGTCCACTTGCTGGTGGTGGGTCTTGGCGGAAATCGTCCGGCTGCCGTGGGGATCCCAGAGCACCAAGTCAGCGTCGGCACCCACGCGGATCGCGCCTTTGCGAGGGTATAGGTTGAAGATCTTCGCGGTATTGGTGGAGGTGAGGGCGACGAAGTCGTGCATCGACAATTTGCCGCTGTTGACCCCTTCGTCCCAGAGCACGGCCATGCGGTCTTCGATACCGGCGGTGCCGTTGGGAATTTTGCTGAAGTCATCGCGGCCAGCGGCTTTCTGTTCCGCGCAAAAACAGCAGTGGTCGGTGGCGGTCGTGTGCAGGTTGCCGGATTGCAAACCGTGCCAAAGCGCATCCTGGTGCCCACGGGGGCGGAAGGGCGGGCTCATCACATAACCGGCGGCGGTCTGCCAATCGGGATCGCGATAGACACTGTCGTCCAGTAGCAGATGCCCCGCCAATACCTCACCGTAGACCGGCTGGCCCTTGCCGCGGGCGTAGGTGATTTCGTCCAGCGCTTCTTTCGTCGAGACGTGTACCAGATACAGCGGCGTGCCGAGGGTTTCGGCGATGCGGATGGCCCGGCTGGCGGCTTCGCCTTCTACTTGGGAGGGGCGGGACAGCGGGTGGGCCTCCGGCCCGGTGATGCCTTGGGCCAGCAGCTTGCGTTGCAGGTGATAGACCAGTTCGCCGTTCTCGGCATGCACGGTGGGCACCGCGCCCAGTTCCAGGCAGCGCTCGAAGCTTGCCACCAAGGTGTCGTCGGCGGCCATGATCGCGTTCTTGTAGGCCATGAAATGCTTGAAGCTGTTGACGCCGTGATGGCTGACCAGCTCGCCCATTTCTTCGCGGACCTGTTCGTTCCACCAGGTGATCGCCACATGGAAGCCGTAGTCGCTGGCGCTTTTTTCGGCCCAGCCCCGCCATTGTTGGAAGGCTTCCATCAGCGATTGCTGGGGGTTGGGAATCACGAAGTCGATGATCGAGGTGGTGCCTCCGGCGAGGCCTGCCGCCGTGCCGCTGAAGAAGTCCTCGCTGGCGACCGTACCCATGAAGGGCAACTGCATATGGGTATGGGGATCGATGCCGCCTGGCATCAGGTATTGACCGCTGCCGTCGAGCACTTCGGTCGCGGCCGGAACATCGAGGTTTTCACCAATGGCCTTGATCACGCCATCGGCGCAGAACACATCGGCGCGATAACTTTCATCATGGGTAATAACGGTGGCGCCACGGATCAACAGAGACATTCCGAGTTCCTCGCAGGGCATGACCGGCTGTTGCCGGCTCTTTATGTTTTATCCATCACGGTAGGTTAGTCGCGCAGTGTTTTAATCTTGTCACGACTGTCAGGATTAGACGCTAGCTTGAGTTATTGAAATGAGCAAGATTATTTTTTATAAGCTTATTCGATTTTTAACTTATTGAATTTAAAGTAATAAATATCAAAATCACCAAATTGGTGAGCGTGCTCACCAATTTGACGCACTTGACAGGATCGCTATTTGAGCGAGATTTATCATGGTAAATCAGCCGCTTGAAAGCGCTTGTAGTGCGGTCTAGACACTTCGCGTGGATCAGCGGCGCACCACTTTGAATCCCCCACTCGACAGGGCGCCAAGGTCATCTAGCCTGAACATCGAAGATCATTGAGTGGAGTAGGACAGTAATTTTGCTTTAAAGCTTTAAGTATCAATTGGTTGAAAGGGATATATCGATCATTCCGTCAGTTATTCATGTTGTTCGGCACGGTTATTGAGTGTCGTCGTGGCCTGGCGGGGTGATCGGCAGTACGCGTGCAAGTACTCCAGCCATCGCCCATCGATGAGCAAAAAATAATGAAAACAGTGGAGCGGACATGACCAGATCAACAGTGACCGAGCGCGACGGTTTATTCGAGCTCGAAGCCGGCAGCGACGTCCTCGACAGCCCCCGTTACAACCACGACATCGCGCCAACCAAGGTGCACGAGCGAACCTGGAACAAATGGCACATCACCGCCCTGTGGGTCGGCATGGCGATCTGCGTGCCGACCTATACCTTGGGCGGCGTGCTCACGGCCTATTTCGGCTTGACGGTGGGCGAAGCGCTGCTGGCGATCCTGTTCGCCAACATCATCGTGTTGATCCCGCTGACCCTGAATGCCTTTGCCGGGACCAAGTACGGCATCCCGTTCCCGGTGCTGCTGCGCTCGTCCTTTGGCGTCATCGGTTCCAACGTGCCGTGCCTGATTCGCGCGCTTGTCGCCTGTGGCTGGTTTGGCATCCAGACGATGTTCGGCGGGCTGGCGATCCACCTGTTTCTCGGTTCGGTGTTCGACGGCTGGAAGAGCCTGGGCGGCACCGGTGAAGTGATCGGCTTCATGGTGTTCTGGGTCATCAACCTGTGGGTGGTGTTGCGCGGCGCCGAGTCGATCAAGTGGCTGGAAACCTTGTCTGCGCCGCTGCTGGTTCTGGTGGGAGCCGGGCTGCTGGTCTGGGCGTTGCCCAATGTGTCGCTGACCGAGCTGATGGCGGTCCCGGCCAAGCGACCCGAAGGCGCTGGCGTGACCGGCTATTTTCTCGCCGGGCTGACGGCGATGGTCGGTTTCTGGGCCACCTTGTCGTTGAACATCCCGGACTTCAGCCGCTATGCCAAGAGCCAGAAGGACCAGATCGTCGGGCAGATCATCGGCCTGCCGTTGACCATGTTCCTGTTCGCCTCCCTCGGCGTGGTCATGACCGCCGCCTCGGAAAAACTGGTGGGCGTGACCGTGTCCGACCCGGTGACCTTGATCGGGCACATCCAGAGCCCGCTGTGGGTGGCGTTGGCCATGGTGTTGATCATTGTCGCCACGCTTTCGACCAACACCGCCGCCAACATCGTCTCGCCCACCAATGACTTCCAGAACCTGGCGCCGAAACTGATCGGGCGCACCAAGGCCGTGCTGCTCACCGGCCTGGTGGGGCTGGCGCTGATGGGCCACGAATTGCTGAAAAAACTTGGCTGGATCGTTTCCGACGTCAGCCTGGAGTCGGTTTATTCGAATTGGCTGCTGGGCTATTCGAGCCTGCTGGGGCCGATCGCCGGGATCATGGTGGTGGATTATTTCCTGATCAAGCGACAGCAGTTGGACCTGGCCGGCTTGTACCGCGACGACACCTACCCGGCGTGGAACTGGAACGGTTTCATCGCCTTTGGCGTACCGGTAGCGCTGACGCTGCTGTCCCTGGGCAGCGATGCGTTCAGTTGGTTCTACAGCTACGGCTGGTTCACCGGCTCGGCGTTGGGCGGGGTGATTTATTACGGGCTGAGCAGCCTGCGGGCGAGCCCGTCCGTCGCTAAAACAGCGGTGTGAAGGAGGGCCTCTTCGCGAGCAAGCTCGCTCCCACATTGGATTGGGGTGGATGAAAAATGTGTGTGCGCAGCACATCCCCTGTGGGAGCGAGCTTGCTCGCGATAGCGGCCTCAAACATACCCAAAAAAATGCCTGAAAAAAACGGAGATCCCCATGAACGCAGCCCTCGACATCCTGCAATCCACCCACCGGCACATCAACCGCGACCGCCTCTGGCAATCACTCATGGACCTGGCCCAGCTCGGCGCCACCGTCAAGGGCGGTGTGTGCCGGCTGGCCCTGACTGACCTCGATCGCCAGGCCCGCGACTTGTTCGTGCAATGGACCGAAGCGGCGGGGTGTACGGTCAGTATCGATGCCGTGGGCAATATTTTCGCCCGTCGCCCGGGCCGCAATCCGAACCTGCCTCCGGTGATGACCGGCAGCCACATCGACACCCAGCCTACCGGCGGCAAGTTCGATGGCTGCTTCGGCGTATTGTCCGGGCTGGAAGTGCTGCGCACCCTCAATGACTTGGGCATCGAGACCGAAGCACCGTTGGAAGTGGTGGTCTGGACCAACGAAGAAGGCTCGCGCTTTGCCCCGTGCATGATGGGTTCCGGGGTGTTCGCCGAGAAATTCACCCTCGAAGAAACCCTCGCCAAGACCGACGCCGAAGGCGTCACGGTGGGCCAGGCGCTGAACGCCATCGGTTACGCCGGCCCCCGGCAGGTGACTGGCCATCCGGTGGGCGCGTATTTCGAGGCCCATATCGAGCAGGGACCGATCCTCGAAGACGAGGGCAAGACCATCGGCGTGGTGATGGGCGCCCTCGGGCAGAAGTGGTTCGACCTGACTCTGCGCGGCGTCGAGGCCCACGCCGGCCCCACGCCGATGCACCTGCGCAAGGACGCCCTGGTGGGCGCCTCGATCATCGTCGGTGCCGTCAACCGCGCCGCCCTCGGCCATCAACCCCATGCCTGCGGCACGGTCGGTTGCCTGCAAGCCTACCCGGGGTCGCGCAATGTCATTCCTGGCGAGGTGCGCATGACCCTGGACTTCCGTCACCTGGAACCGGCGCGCCTGGATTCGATGATCGCCGAGGTCAAGCAAGTGATCGAAGACACGTGTCGGCAGCACGGCCTGACCTTCGATTTGAAAACCACGGCAGACTTCCCGCCGCTGTATTTCGATCCGGGCTGCGTCGAGGCGGTGCGCGGCGCTGCACAAGGGCTAGGAATGTCGCACCTGGACATTGTCAGCGGCGCCGGCCATGACGCGATTTTCCTCGCGGAACTGGGCCCCGCCGGCATGATCTTCGTGCCCTGCGAAGGCGGCATCAGCCACAACGAAATCGAAAACGCCGCCCCCGACGACCTCGCCGCCGGCTGCGCCGTGCTGCTGCGCGCCATGCTGGCCGCCTCCCAGGCGATCGCTGAGGGGCGCATGGCGGCTTGAGGCTTGCGCACTATCCCAGAGCCATGTGGTCGTAACCTTCAACGCATCCATGCCTGAACGTGACGACCCATGGAGACCCAATGAATCAGGATGTCCCGAACACCGACACCAATCGCCGCCAGTTGCTGCAGATCATCGCCGGGCTGTCCGACGGCGTCATACTCGTCGAGGTCGACCAGACCATTGCCTGGGCCAACGAGGCTGCGCTGACCATGCATGGTGTCCAGGAACTGAGGGAACTGGGCACCAATGCCAAGGAATATGCCCGGCGTTTCAACTTGCGCTATCGCAATAATCATCCGCTGCCTGAAGAAAACTATCCCATCGCCCGCGTGGCCCGTGGTGATGAGTTCAGTGACGTGCTGGTGGAAGTCACGCCAGTGGCCGATCCCGATCGAACCTGGGTGCACCGCATCCGCAGCATGGTCCTGGCCGACCGCGCCGGCGAGCCGGAATACCTGGTGCTGATTCTCAGCGATGCGACCGAGTGGGCCAGCGCCGAGCAGCGTTTCGAGAGAACCTTCGCCGCCAACCCGGCGCCCGCGGTGATCTGCCGTCTCAGCGACTTGCGCTACATCAAGGTCAACCCCGGCTTCCTGGAAATGACCGGCTACAGCCGCGAGCAAGTGATCGGCCGTTCGGTGTACGAATTGGATGTGCTGGAGGCCGCCGAGAAGCGCGATCTGGCCATCGAACGACTGGGGCAGGGCGCAACCATTCCGCAAATGCAGGCCGAAATGCGCTTGCCGGACGGTACGAACAAGCAGGTGATCGTCGCCGGACAGCCGCTGGACCTGCACGATGAAGACTGCATGCTGTTCTCGTTCATGGACATGGAGCCGCGGCGCAAGGCCGAAACGGCGCTGCGCCAGAGCGAGGAGCGCTTCGCCAAGTCATTCCGCCTGTCCCCGGTGCCGACCTTGATTTGCAGCGGCGAGTTGCAGCTGTTGGAAATCAACGAAGCCTTCCTCCAGGCGACCGGTTACGCCAGCGAGGAACTGCTGGGCAAGACCGTGGACGAAATCGGCTTCCTGGACAAGGAGGCGAGCGCTGCGTTGTTTGCCCGGCTCGAGAAAGCCGCCGCCGTGTCCAGCGTCGATGTCAAGGTACACAAGAAAGGCGGCGAGCAGATCGATTGCGAAGTGGCCGCCGATACCGTGGCAATCCAGGACAAACCCTGCTATTTGCTGGTGCTGATGAACATCACCGAACGCAAGCGCTCGGAGCTGGAGTTGGTGGCGGCCATCGAGGAAGTGATGAAGGACGCCTCGTGGTTCAGCCGGACCCTGATCGAAAAACTGGCGAATGTGAAAAGCATCAACGCGCAATCACCCTCGACGTCGTTCACCGAACTGACGGCCCGGGAGCGTGATGTATTGGGGCTGATTTGCGAAGGCCTGGCCGACAAGGAAATTGCCGCGCGCTTGAAATTGGCCCCCAACACCGTGCGCAATCATGTGGCGACGCTGTATTCGAAACTGGACGTTCACAGCCGCAGCGAAGCGATCGTCTGGGCCCGGGAGCGAGGTCTTTTCGGGAACGAATGGCGGATGAAGGCACCATGATAGCTAGTGCATATGCACCTGGCATTCTGGTGCAAATTCGGGTTCTACCCAGGCGGTTGCGTCCCTAGGCTGGTGGGGTGCGACATTTGTTGTAGGTGTCGCGTCCCCACGAAACAGTCAAGGAATACGTCACGATGTGCAGCAAACCCTTCAAAAGTGAGATCGACAGGACGTCTGCGGGAGCCAGGAGGCCGGAACGATTTTCCGGCCATTTGCGACTTCGAAGCTGAGGTGCGACCCATGACTCACCTGGCTCCGTTACGCGCCCGTCTCGAGAACAGTTTTGCGCCGCTGTCCTGCGACTGCAGCCTCAATGGCGACGGCACGCTCACCATTCGTTTGTATCACCAGGAAAGCGGCGAGGTCGACCTGGTGGTCAGCGGCATGAGCGTCGACAGCATCCGCTCTGAAGAAAGTCTGGAAAAGCTGGTCGATGAGTTGCGCTATGAGCTGCATAACACACCGTTGCATCGCAGTGATCCTGCCTGAGCAATGGCGAGGTAGGAGCTGGCGAAGCCTGCGATCTTTTGATCTTGATCTTGATCTTGATCTTGATCTTGATCTTGATCTTGGGATTCAGGTGGCTGGGGAAAAGATCGCAGCCTCGCTTCGCTCGGCAGCTCCTACACAGTTCAACACAGCTCCTACACAGCGCGGCGGGCTCTCTTGCGACGGGACAGGTTTTTACAACAACGTCGCCCGACAATCGAGCACCAACCGCGCGCCCCCCGACTCGCTGCGATCCACCTCCAACGTAAACCCGTGCAGATTGACAATCGCGGCGACGATCGACAGGCCGAGGCCGAATCCGCCGTGTTGGCTGCTGCCCTCGGCGCGATAGAAGCGTCGAAACACCGCCTTGCGTTCGGCCTCGGGGATGCCGGGGCCGGAGTCGAGCACTTCGATGCGGGTGCTGTCGCCCTGGTCCACGCCCCGTAGGATCACTTCGCCGCCCGGCGGGGTGAATTTGATCGAGTTGCTCAGCAGGTTCGACACCGCTTCGAACAGCAGTGCCCGGTCGCCGTTGAGCAGGGGCAGGGCGTCGGGCACTTCCAGGGTGAAGACCAGCTCGCGCTCTTCCGCCAAGGGCAGATAGAAATCATGCAATTCCTGCAGTAGCTGCAACGGATCGAGGCGCACGAAACCTGAGCGGCGTTGCTGGTCCTCCAGTTCCGAAATCCTCAACAGGCCACGAAACCGCGCCATCAGCGTATCGGTCTCGGCGATCACCTGATCCATCTGCAACGCTTCCGGGGAGCCGTCGGCGGCTTCCTGCTGGATGCGATAGAGCTGGGCGCGCAGGCGGGTGAGTGGGGTGCGTAAGTCGTGGGCGATGTTGTCGCACACGCCCTTGACCTCGTTCATCAGCCGTTCGATGCGGTCGAGCATGGCATTGACGATCGCCGCCAGCATGTCCAGTTCATCGCGCCGACTCGACAGCGGCAGGCGATGGGTCAGGTCGCCGGCGACGATGGCTTCGGCACTGGCCTGCAGTTTGCGAATGCGTTGCAACGGTCGACGGCGCAACAGGTGCCAGCCAGCGATGCCTGGCAGGATCGTCAGCGAGACGCCCCAGAACAGCGCGTGCAGGATGATGCGCGTGACGGCGAACAGCGAACCGTTGTCCCGGGCCAGTACCAGCCAGCGGCCGTCCTGGGTCCGGGACGCCACGGCATCGCAACTGTCGGAAGGCAC
>Ga0307412_10002494_pt1 | contig 10236 bp, 9 predicted proteins | sample DK1Cmetagenome_3_FD_203823 | JGI IMG/M metagenome (GOLD analysis project Ga0307412, IMG submission 203823) | Maize rhizosphere microbial communities from greenhouse at UC Davis, California, United States - DK15-C-1 | ecosystem: Host-associated > Plants > Roots > Rhizosphere > Soil | place: USA...
TGTTGACGAAGCTCGTCAGCGGCTTCGAGAGCAGCAGCATGACGCCGATGGCAATCACGACGGCGATCATCATCACAGGCAGGTGCTGCACCATGCCGACGGCGGTGATCACGCTATCGAGCGAGAAGATCGCGTCGAGCACGACGATCTGCACGATGACCTGCCAGAAGACGGCATGCACCACCTTCTTCTCCGATGTCTCGACATGGCCTTCCAGCCGTTCGTGCAGCTCCATCGTGCCCTTGAAGAGCAGGAAGACGCCGCCGATCAACAGAATGATGTCGCGGCCGGAGAAGCTGAACTCCATGACCGAGAAGATCGGCGTCGTCAGCGTCACGATCCAGGCGATCGAGGCGAGCAAGCCGAGACGGATGAACAGTGCGAGCCCCAAGCCGACGAGGCGCGCGCGGTCACGCTGATGCGGCGGCAACTTGTCGGCGAGAATGGCGATAAACACGAGATTGTCGATGCCGAGAACGATCTCGAGCACGATCAGGGTTGCGAGACCCACCCAGGCGGAGGGGTCGGACATCCAGTCGAAGAACATCAATGGTGTAACGCGGCCACGTTGACGGGACCGCTCCTTTTGCGATGAAAATATGAAAGGCGGATGACGGCGGCCGCAAGCAGCCGGCGATCGAACTCCGCGATGGATAAGAAAAGAGCCGCTCTGAAAGCGGCTATATCAGGCCAGCCACCGATGCGGCGAACAGTGCGCCATCTACAGCCATCCCCATCGCCATCAGCGGACATGTCGCTGGAAGACGGGGTGGAGCTGGTACTGGAAGGGTCACTGTCAGGCATGCTTCAATTTTGAAGGGTAAAGTGACCAAGCGCAAGAGGGCAGCGTCTGAAATTGTTGCCCAAGATTGTCGAGATGCACGTCCGATCACAGTGTCTGTGCTCGTCTTCAGCGGGCCTTTAGAGCGCTTCCACCGCATTCTTAGGGATTTGCGAAAGGGAAACTTCATCTATCGGTAGTTACAAAATCCGTAAGATATCGTGCGAGGATTGCAATGGTCAGACGTTATCAGCCCTCCCTAAAGAAAGCCTCCGCGATCGTGTCGCTGGCCGGCGTTGCCCTGGCAGGCCTTGCCGATGCCTCGGCCCAAACGCCGCCACCGCCGCCATCAGTGCCGCCCAGCGTGCTTGTCGAAAGCATTCGCGACTATCGCGAGGCCTATCTCGCACAGGTCTTCTCCGTGTTTCGTATCTATAGCGGCCCGGACCAGATTCTGACGGCAGAGGATATCGAACGGGCGCGCAACATTGCGGCGGCGGCCGCGCGCGCAAACGTCATGCAGGAGTTTTTTGCCGCCGACCTCAACGACGACGGCCGCGTCACGCATGAGGAATTGGCGGCGGTCAATCGGAAACGGCCGGGAGTGTCACCGTTCGAGGTCGTGGGCGCCCATGATGACGGTGTGATCACCCTCGAGGAGGCGAACGCGGCCGCAAGGGCCGGCCCTGCCCAGGCACGGGACTACGGCGTCGGCGCGATGCTGATCCGCCTGCTTGATCTTGACCCAAACAAGGATGGGAAGCTGACGGCCGACGAGCTGGAAGCGCAGGCCCGCGCCGCCTTTGCTCTCTACGATAAAGATGGCGACGGCACGCTGTCGGCAACCGAAATGCGGGCGCTGACGACCGCCAGGACCGCCGGCATGCGCGAGCGCGCGGCCGAAGAGCAGATGGCGTCATGCAAACTTCCGGCTGCCGGCGCTGCCGATACCATTTTCCATGTTCGAAGCTACGAGGCCGGCGCCCTTTCCGATGTCACGGTTGCCGGGCAGGACGGCGTGACCGAAACCAGCGAGCTCAACATCGAAGCGGGCGATACGCCGCTTTACATCGTCGCATCCTCCTACACCGCTATGATCTGGCGTGTGACAGGCCATGTCGAGCGCGTCAGCCGCATCGTCGTCTCTTCGCCCGCCGGCGCCGGTGCCGTCGGCCTGCCGAAAGAGAAAGTGACGGCCATCAGCTCGCCGGGCTGCCTGCGCTATCAGTCGGCAGCCGTCGCGTCGGGAAGCCAGCAGTTGGCTGCGCTGGGAAAGGCGCTCGGCAAGCCGGTGGACGCGATCATCGATGCCTATACGCTGCCGAAGGCGATGATTCCGTCGGATGGCGTCGCGCCGCGCGATCTGAAGCCCGGGCGAAAAGCCGCGTTGCGCTCGACCGTCGCGTTTTCGGCGGGAGGCTTGAAGAATGTCGATGCCGCCACCTATCGCTCCTTCATGCGCTTCAATCCCTCCGGCCTGATCAGGATCGATCCCGCCGATGTGGTCTCCAACGGCAAGGCGCAGCGCTATGACGTTCTGCCGCAGGAGGCGGGATTGCTGCAATTGCTGATGAGCGGATCGCTGCAGACGCCGCGGCCAGGGCTCTATACGATCGACAAGCCGATCGCCCGCTTCCCCGCAGGGCTCGCTGGTGCGCATCAGGTCCGGTTCGTTCTTGCTGAAGGGGTTCCGCGTCCGGCCGGCAATCCCGGACATTCGACGCTTGTCCGGGCCGATGGCTCGGTGTTCACGCCCGAGGAGCTGCGGCTTCCGGAGTTCATAAGAGAGTGACGGCCCGGGCTTGACCCGCGCCGTCTTGGCCTGATCAGGCCGCCAGGATGCGCGTGCTGTCGCTGTTGGCGACGACGGTCAACAGGTCGCGGGTGCGCGATTCGGCGGCTTCGAAGAAGTCTGCCATGTCGCTGTCGATCGTTGCCGAAAACCGTGCGGTTTCAGGGCCACGGTTGGAGTAGCCATGCGCCTGATCGGCCTCGATGCGGACGATATCGCCGGCGGTGGCTTCGAATTCTTCCAGTCCCTGGTCCGTCATCCGACGGATGATCAGACAGCCTTCGATGATGCGCAGGATCTCGGGGCTTTCGTGGCGATGAAGCGGCGTACGGCCGCCCGCGGGCACCGTGACGTCGAAGATGTTCAGCCAGGTTCCTTCAAGCCGCGTGTGCCGCTCGAGCTGGCCTTCCGGCGCAAAGCCGGCCTGTGCGCCCTCGGGCGCATGGGTGTTCACAAATGAGTTGGACATGATGTCTCGCTTTTCTTTTTCTTAGCGGCGAGCGCGATAGACCTTTAGCCGGAGAATGGCAACCCGCTAAAATGCAAGGCTCCGATGCACAGATCGGAACCCACGAAATCAGCGGGTTTTCAGGCGATTGATCACCGCATCGTGTTTGGCCGTTATTGGTTCGCCAGGATGCGTTTCGCGATTTCGTCGAGCGCCACCGCATTTTCCTTGATGATCGACGCGGCGATTGCCTTCAGCGCCTTGATGTTTTCCGGCGATGCGTCGTCCAGCGCATCATTCTCCTTGGCGCTCAGCTGCCGGTCGAGACGGAAATAGCTGAGTGAGGCGGCGTTCTCCTTCGTCACGACGGTCGAGTAGTTGATCTTGGTGCCGGGCGGATTGAGCAGCGCATTCGCCTGATAGGAGGCGGTGCTGGCCTGACCCTGCATCAGGATCGAGATCAGCGGCGTGTCATGAGACGGCTGCATCCAGCCGAGAATGCCCCAGCCCTTGGCCTCTTGATAGGCGAAGGGTCGATTCTGCTGGCCGGTGCCGAGCGACAGGAAGACGAACTCGTCATTGCCCCAGTTCTGCTTGCGCGCCTCCACATAGGCCGCAAGGATAGGATCGTTGGCGAAGACGCCGCCGTCGATCAAGGGCACGAAGCGCTTGTCCTTGTTCTTCTCGCCAATTCTTTCGATCAGCGCCGGCGGAAAATAGGTGGGCGCCGCCGATGTCGCCCGCGCCGCTTCCCAGTAGCGGAAATTGCTGTTCTCCTTGTCGGTGTTTGCCATGAACAGTGCTTGCCGCTGCTTTATGTCGTAGGCTGTGATCAGCACCTTGGAGAGCCCGTTGTCGAGCGTCGCCATGCCGAGCTTCTTCTGCAGTCGGTCTTCAAGCGCGTCGGGCTTGTAGCGCGGATCATTGATGCCGAAGGGGTTGATGAGCCCGAGCACCGGGTTCTGCTTGAATATCTCGTCGCCCTCATCGGCATAGAGCTCCAGCAGATCTGCCGGCGTGCATGCGGCCTTGTGCGACCCATCCGGATGCGGGCAGGTCAGCCCCGCCGCGATGATGCCGCCGGTGGATGTGCCGGCGATCATGTCGAACGCCTTATAAAGCGGCAGCCCATTCAGCCGCGCGGCGAGATCCACCAGGATGGCCGCCGGGATGATCCCGCGAATGCCGCCACCATCGATCGAAAGAATAAAACGCTTTGCCATGCTCCCCTCCATGCCGGTTCATCCGGTTGAGGGAAGTATGTGGCTTAAACTAAAGACTGCAACAAACTGAAACGCTCGCGCTGATTGAGGGCGGTTGTACGCATGTACCTCACCGCACCCATGAGTTTCGCTGATACACCCATCGCCGCCGCTCAAGGCACGCGCATGAATATTGCAGCCGACAGTGGTCGCGCATGCCGTTTCTTGCTTAGCCTCCGCCGCGACATATTTCTCCTTGACCCCGTCCGCGCGCGGGGTTTTGTCTCCCTGCAATTGATTGAAGGAGAAACGCATGGCCGTCGATACATCGCCCCGTTCCAACACCTGGACCTATGTCGAGGGAGAGTGGCTGACCGGCAACCCGCCGCTGATCGGGCCGACTTCGCATGCCATGTGGCTGGCCTCCACCGTCTTCGACGGCGCCCGCTGGTTCGATGGCATCGCGCCGGATCTCGACCTGCATTGCCAGCGCATCAACCGCTCCGCCGTCAACATGGGCCTGAAGCCGGTGAAGACCGCCGAAGAGATCGAGGCGCTCGCCTGGGAAGGCATCAAGAAGTTCGACGGCAAGACGCCGATCTATATCAAGCCGATGTACTGGGGCGAGCATGGCTCTGCCGGCAGCGTCGTCACCGTCGATGGCGACAGCACGCGCTTCGCGCTCTGCCTTTTCGAAGCCCCGCTCGGCAATAACAAGCCGAACTCGCTCACCGTCTCGCCCTTCCGCCGTCCGTCGCCTGAAACCGCGATGACCGACGCCAAGGCCGGCTCGCTCTATCCGAACAGCGGCCGCGCGATCGCGGAAGCGAGAAGCCGCGGCTTCGACAATGCACTGATGCGCGACATGAACGGCAATGTCGCAGAGACCGCGTCCTCCAACGTGTTCCTCGTCAAGGACGGCGTCGTCAAGACCCCTGTCGCCAACCGCACCTTCCTCGCCGGCATCACCCGCGCGCGCGTCATCGGCCTTTTGCGCCAGGCCGGCTTCGAGGTTCGCGAGGAGACGCTTTCGGTCGACGACTTCATGGCGGCCGACGAGATCTTCACCTCCGGCAACTACTCCAAGGTCGTCGGCGTCAACCGCCTCGACGGCCGCGAACTGCAGGAAGGCCCGGTCACCCGCAAGGCGCTCGAAATCTACATGAACTGGGCATTTGGTCGCAGCGCAAGCGACAGCTGATTGGGTGTAGAGGTGGCCGCGAGTGTGGCCCCCCTCATCCCCGGCGCAACTTGTTGTGCCTGACCTGCCGGCACCTTCTCCCCGTCGGGGAGAAGGGGAGATGCCGCAACGTCGCCAATCCTCCTCTCCCCTCGGGGAGAGGGTGGCCGAGCGTAGCGGAGGCCGGGTGAGGGGGCCACACGCACTACGTTGAAAGTCGTCATCACTCCCACTCCAGCCTGGTCCCCCGCATCATGATCGTGCGCCCCCGCCCAACCCTCTTTCGCCTCTTCTTCATCCTCCGCGGCTCGATCATCAAGCGTGTCCTGCCGCAGATCATCCTCACCGCCTTGCTCTCCTCGCTGGTGGTGCTCTGTCACACCCTGTGGCCGGGCGTCCTGCCGGTCTTCAACGGCGCCCCCTTCGCGCTGCTCGGTATCGCGCTGTCGATCTTCCTTGGTTTCCGCAACAACGCCTGCTACGACCGCTGGTGGGAAGCGCGCCGGCAATGGGGCGTCATCGTCTTCTCCGCCCGCCATTTCGCCCGCCAGACCCTGATTCTCGAAACGATGTCTGGCGAAGCCGGCAAAGACGCCCGCAAACGCGTGCTGACACTCGTCATCGCCTTCGTTCAGTCGCTCGTCCCGCACCTGCGCACCGGCATCTCCCGCCACAAGGTCGAACGCCTGCTGCCTGACGATATCAACGCCCACTACGTCGCCAGCCGCAACCCGCCCGAAGCGCTGTCGCTGGAAATCGCCCGCGAACTCGCCGATCTCCGCGCCAAGGGCATGCTGACCGACATCAGCTACCAGATGCTCGACCGCACGCTGGCCGACCTCACGCTCGCCCAGGCCTCCTGCGAGCGCATCCGCTGGACGCCGGTCCCCTTCGGCTACACGCTGCTCCTGCACCGCACGGCCCATCTCTTCTGCCTGATGCTGCCCTTCGGCTTCGACGACGTGCTCGGCTGGTTCATGCCCTTCGGCACCGCACTCGTCGCCTACACCTTCTTCGGCCTCGACGCGCTCGGCGACGAACTGGAGGAGCCCTTCGGCAAGCAACCCAACGCACTCCCCATCGAGGCGATCGCCGACACGGTCGAGATTAATGTGCGCGAGGCGATGGGCGAGAAGGACCTGCCGCCGCTGCCGGTGGCGGTGGATTATTTGTTGATGTAGGGGTGCGGCTTAAGCCGCATCCCCCCTCGGCCGCACCATCCAAGAATACGCCGCCCCGGCAATGAGCAGCACGCAGGTGCCCAGAAACACCGCCCGCATGCCGATATGCCCGCCGACGAAGCCGCCAAGCAGCGGCCCCGCGACCTGGCCGACATATTGCGAGGAGACCGACCATCCGAGAATGCTGCCGGCCGCGCTGTCGGGGACGCTGTGGCGGATGACGGCGGAGATGCAGGGGAGCAGGCCGCCGAGTGCCACGCCCATCAGGAAACGCAGCACGATCAGCTGCCATGATGAGGTGACGAAAGCCTGCGGGATCAGCAGCAGGCCGGCAATGCCGAGCGCGCCGGCGATGACAGGCCAGTGGCCGATCCTGTCCGCGAGCTTGCCCAGCCGCGAGGCCGAGAGGATGCTGCCGAGTGCCGCCGCCGACATGACGATGCCGGCGATGATGGTGACCCGCGCTGCGTCGTCCACCAGCTGCGCGACATAGACGGTGATGATCGGCTCGATCGACATGTTGGCGAGCATCAACAGCATGCCGGTGAAGAGCATGGCGATGACAGGCCGCTTGTCCGGGATCGAGGCCCAGCCGCCGCTCTGCTTGGCGGCCTTCTTGCGGGCGGGGGATTTCTCCTCCTTGATCAGGAAGAGGGTGGCGAGAAACGCGAGAAAGATCATCGCGCCGGCGGCGAGAAACGTGCCGCGAATGCCGATCAGGGGCGGCAGCACGCCGCCGATCAGCGGCCCGACCAGATTGCCCGCCATGATGCCCGATGCCAGCGTTCCCAGCGCCCAGGCGGAACGGTCCTTCGGCGTCTGCGTCGCCACCAGCACCATCGAGCCGGACGAGTAACCGCCCGCCAGCCCGACGAAGAGCCGCAGCGCCACCAGCTGCCAGACGTTTCCGGCCATGCCCATCAGCGAGATCGCAACGGTCATGCCGAGGCTCGCGCGCACCAGCATCAGCTTGCGCCCATAGATATCGCCGAGCCGTCCCCAGAGCGGCGCCACGAATGCGGCGGCGAAGAAGGTGGCGCCATAGGCGATCCCCGACCACTGCACGATCGCGGCATGGTCGCTGACGCCGAGCTCCTCGACATAGAGCGGCAGGAAGGGAAGAAGCAGCGTCATCGCCACGATGGTCGTGAACGAGCCGACAAGCGAAACCGCCAGATTGCGTTTCCAATGGATCGAGCCTGGTTCGGCTGCGGCTGCATCCGCGGTCTTGTCACTCATGTCAGTGCCTTCTTCATCATCGATCGTCCATGCCGGAGACAAAGGTGGCGCTGATGTCGATCACAGGCCGATCAGACCGGGCGAGGGCCGGGCGGGCAGATAAGGAAAGACAGGAGAGCCTTCCGTTTCCGGTGGCACGCCATTGGTATAGCCCCGCTGCCGACAGGCCATCAAGGACGGATCATGGGCCAATCGGTTCGCTCGACGTCGGATTCCTGCTGATAGGGCTGGCCTTTTGCTTGGGCGACCGCAGTTTCCGAACGAGGAGGATAACCGACATGACGGATCAAACCGACACCAGGCGCGAGAAAACAGTCCGCGCCCTCTACGCCGCCTATATCGATGGCAGCAGGGATATCGTCGCTGCCATGCTGGCCGAGGATTTCACCTTCTCCAGCCCGCGCGACGATCATATCGACCGCGACGCCTATTTCGCGCGCTGCTGGCCGGTGCCGCCGCCCTTCCGCACTATGGAGATCGAGCATCTCGGCCTGTCAGGCGACGAGGCCGTGGTGCGCTACCGCGCCGTCAAAAACGATGGCGGAGCGTTCCGCAATATGGAAACGCTCCGCTTCAGGGGCGACAGGCTTGCCGCCGTCGAGGTCTATTTCGGCCGCGATGCCTGAGGCCTTACGCGACCACCCGCCGCGCCTGTCCGCGCGAGACGAGGAAAGCCTGCGCCAGGCTGCCCGCCGCAAACAGCACCACCCATACCAGCAGGGCCGTCTGCACCGGCGGCGAATCCGGGCCGTTGCCGATCGGGTGCGAGGGCGGCAGGCGCGATAGGGTCTCGTTGATCCCGGGCACCCAGAGCAGGAAATAGGTGAAGGAGAAGCCGAGGTTCCTGAGATAGGGGATCAGCCGCCCGAGGAAGCCGAGCTTCGGCAGCACGAGACAGATGGCGGAGACGACAAGCACGATGATCGCAAGCGCATGGCCGGGATTGAAGCCGCCGGTGGACGACAGGCCGAAGGCGCTGATGGCGGAAAGCGCAAGCGTTGCGAGGTAGACCTTGCCGACCGTCGTTTCCGGGCGAATGGCCCGATATTTGGCGAAGCTGTAGAGCCCAGCGACGGCGGGGACGATGCTGATGGCGGTGTGGATCTCACCGAGAAGCGAAAGCGGATTGGCCATGTCTGTTTCCTTTTGTGAACCGACTAGTCGGTCGGTCTGTAGGGCAAATGAGGGGCAAAGAAATGCGCATGCACGTCATGTCTGAGATAGTAGCGATTTAGCCGGTCAGCCTCTGCAGCGCCGGCTCTGTAATGCTTGCATAAAGTTCCGCGTCGCCACCGGCGACCCGCGCCGCCAGCATCGCGCCATGCACCGTGGCGACGAGAATGCGGGCGCTGCGCCCAGCATTCTCGGCACTCGTCAGCTCGCCTTTCTTCAGCCCCTCGTCGATGAAGCCGGTGAGCCTTGCGATCAGCTCGTCGAAATGCGCCTTTACCTGCTCGGCGACCTCCGGCGGCAGGCTCGGCAGTTCGGCGGCGAGAAGGGCGGCTATGCAGAAGGGTGCGTTGTTGTCGCGGATGCATTGTTCCCAGAAACCGACATAGCCGGCAAGCCGCCTGTCTGCGCGCGGTTCATGTGCGGCCATCGCCCCCATGCCATCCTCGGTCGCCTGCCTGTAGCGGGCGATCACCGCGACCGCGAGATCGGCCTTGCCGGGAAAATGATGATGGATCGTCGCCTTGCCGACGCCGACCACCGCGGAGATGTCGGCGTAGCTGAAGGCGTTGTAGCCGCGGCTGACGATCAGCGCCTGCGCGGTGTCGAGAATGCGTGTGTATGTATCCGATGCCATGAGCGGATATCTACCGACTAGTTGGTCGGTCGTCAACGGGGCGCACGGAAACGTGACTGCGGGCTGAAGCTGGCATTGCCTTTTTAGGCGAGGGGCAGGGCACGCCGCCGGCGTGGACACGGCACCGTCACGGACGCCACCACTGCCCACTTCCACCCGCCAACGTCAATCCTCGTAAAGCTTCGATTTCTTCGCCCAGTCGCGCCAAGGATGCAGCTCGAAATGCGGCATGTCCCAACCGTCGCGGATATCGCCGTTCATGTCCCAGTCGCCGCCCCAGCGCAGCTTCAGCGGCTTGCCATCGGGGCCTTCCAGGCCAAGCTGCGCCGGCAGCGGCAGGATCACTTCGGAGAGGTGGATGAAGGCCTTCTTGTTCTTCCAGTCGTAAGGCGCCGGAAACAGGTCGAAGGCGATCGCGGGTACATAATTGTGGGCGGACTTGCCGAAATGCACCTTCGAGAACCCCCCATTGAAGGCCCGCTCCTGCGCATCGCGCCCGCGCGTCGAATCGAGCACCTTGAAATCCACCTCACGGATCGCCGCCTGGGCGATCGCCTGCAGATGCGGATGGCATTTCGCAAGGGCGGCAAGCGATGCGCTGCTGAA
>Ga0307412_10002495_pt1 | contig 10235 bp, 11 predicted proteins | sample DK1Cmetagenome_3_FD_203823 | JGI IMG/M metagenome (GOLD analysis project Ga0307412, IMG submission 203823) | Maize rhizosphere microbial communities from greenhouse at UC Davis, California, United States - DK15-C-1 | ecosystem: Host-associated > Plants > Roots > Rhizosphere > Soil | place: USA...
GCCGTCGAGGCCGCCCTGCGCGAGGCCTTCGAGGAGGTCGCCCTCGATCCGGGCGTGGTCGAGGTGTTGGGGATCGGCGACGCCTATGAGACCGGCACCGGCTTTCTGGTCACGCCGGTGATCGGCTGGCTGGCCGAGCCGCCGTCCGTGGCCGCCTCGCCCGACGAGGTGGCCGAGGTATTCGAGGTTCCGTGGAACTTCCTGATGGATACGGCCAATCACCGCCGGGATTCGTATGAGCTTGACGGCCAGCCGCGCCGCTGGTTCTGGGCCGTGCCCTATGAAGAACGCTATATCTGGGGCGTGACGGCGGGGATCGTCCGCGGCCTGGGCGCCCGTCTGTACGCCGATGAGAGCGAGCCGACGGTCGCCGCGGGGGAGGATGCGGCATGACCGTGCTGACCGGACAGGCCTGGCTGACGTCGTCCGCGACCCACGCCGTCATGGCGGCGCTGGAGGCGGCAGGCGGCCCCGGCTGCGCCCGCTTCGTCGGCGGCTGCGTGCGCAACGCCCTGATGGGTCGCGAGATCGACGACATCGACATCGCCACGACGCTGAAGCCGGAAGAGACCGAGCGGGCGATTCGCACCGCCGGGCTGAAGGCGGCGCCCACCGGGATCGCCCACGGCACGGTGACGGCGGTGGCTGAGCGGCAACCGTTCGAGATCACCACCCTGCGCCGGGACGTCTCGACCGACGGGCGCAACGCCACCGTGGCCTTCACCGACGACTGGGCCGAGGACGCCGCGCGCCGCGACTTCCGGGTGAACGCCCTCTATGCGGACGGTGAAGGCTTGGTGTTCGATCCGACGGGCTACGGCGTCGCCGACGCCGCGGCGGGGCTGATCGTCTTCGTCGGCGACCCGCGAACCCGCATTCGAGAGGACTATCTGCGCATCCTGCGCTTCTTCCGCTTCTTCGCCTGGTATGGGCGGGGCGAGCCGGACGCCGCCGGGCTGGACGCCTGCCGAGATCTGGCGCCCGGCATGACCCGGCTGTCCGCCGAGCGGGTGTCCAAGGAGCTGATGAAGCTACTGGCGGCGAAGGATCCGCGACCCGCCATGGCGGCCATGGAGAAGGCCGGCGTGCTGGCGCAGGTGCTGCCGGAGGCCGGACCCCTGGCGCTGTTCGACGCCGCGGTGGATCTGAGCGACGATCCGGTCGTTCGCTTGATGACCCTGTTCCCCATCGACGCCGAGGCCATGCGGCGGGCGTCGGAACGGCTGCGCTTCCCGAACGCGGCCCGGGATCGGCTGGTCGGTTCAGCTCTGGCGGCGCCGGTGGTGTCGCTGGATATGAGCGACGCCCAGGCTCGCGCCGCGGTCTATCGTCGAGGCGGCCGCGCCGTGGCCGACGCCCTGATGCGGCTTTACGCAGCCGCGCCGAGGCGAAGCGAGGACGCCGCGCGTCTGCTGGCCGTTGCGAACGTCTGGGTTCCGCCGCGCCTGCCGGTCGGCGGCAAGGCGGTGGCGCGCCTGGGCCTTGAACCGGGTCCCGAGACCGGTCGCCTGCTCAAGGCCTTCGAGGAAAGCTGGATTGCCGACGACTTCCCGAGCGAGGGGCACGCCGAACGGCTGGCGGCGCTGGTCAACCCGCGGCGCGGGTGAACTCGGTTACGACCGGACGATGGTCCGATCCATTGGGCCGCCCCAGCTTGCGACTGATGAAGGCCAGGTCGGGCGAGCGCCACACCTGATCGATGGTGACGCCGAGGGGCGAGGGCAGTTGGCTCGGCCAGGTGCCGGGGAAGCCGCCCGCGGGGATCAGGCCCAAGTCCTGCTTCATTTGCCGCCCGATGCGGGCGTTGGAGACGCTGTTGAAGTCCCCGGCCACGATCACCGGCCCGGTCAGCGTCCTGCGGATATCGCCCAAGGCCATGGTCTGGCTGATCTGGCTCCACTGGGACTGGAACGGCCATGGGCGGGTCAGGTGGATGCCGACGATGTTCAGCGCGCCCAGCGGGGTTTGCGCGACGGCGGTGACGGAATGCAGCCCGTCCGGCCGATTCTCGACCTGCTGCAACGGCCAGCGCGAGGCGATGATCGAGCGCGACGGCCCCCGCATCTCGTCCGGCCGGATCGAGGCGGCGCGATAGGGATAGCCCGCCAGCAACTCATCCAGCCGACCGATCGGTCCGCGCCCCAGTTCGATCAGGATGACGATGTCCGGGTCCGCCGCCTCGATGGAACGGCGCATCGCCGCGACATCGTCGTTCAGATAATAGACGTTGGCCGAGTACAGCCGGACCACGGGCGCTTTGGGTTCAGCCTTGCCCGCCGGGGGGAACCATTGCGGCCCGACGCAGGTGAAGACGACCAGGCTTGTCAGGAACCCAGCCCAGACCGCCTTCTTCAGACGCAGGGCCGCCAGCGCCAGGGTGGCCAGGATCACGGCCAAGAACATCGGTGCGGTGAACTGGGCCAGGATGTCCACCCAGCGATGGCCGACGCCGGCCCGGATCAAGGAGGCGACGATGACCGTCCCCGCGAACCCGAGGATGGCGAGCCAATCGATTCCCCGGCGGGCAACGGCCCACGCCGACGAAGCCTCTTGCACTTCATGATGAACGCCGGTCTCCATGGCGCGTTACGGTCTCGCTTCGGAGGATGGAATGCCCAGACGGACCATCGGCGATATCGAGAAAATCTGGACCAATGTCGAGGGCGTCAAAAAGCTCTCCGACCGGGTGATCGGCATCGGACCGTTCGGGGTGGGCATGGATGGCCTGCTGACCTGGGTTCCGCTGGTGGGCAGCGCCTATACGATCGGCGCCGCGGGCTGGCTGATGGTCCAGGCGGTGCGGGCCAAGGCGGCGCCTGGGACCATCGTCCGGATGGCCGGCTATCTGGGGTTGGACAGCGTGACCACGGCAGTGGGCGAGGTGCCCTTCCTCGACTTCGTGCCGAACGTCGTCGACGTGCTGTTCCCGGGACACCTGATGGCGGCCAAGGCGCTGCAGAAGGATATCCAGACCACCCATTGGGTCGAGGCCAATGAGCGCGAGGCTCGCGCCTCGGGCGAGCACGACCGTCATGTCGCCAAGGTGAAGGCCGATCCGAACCTGCGCCGCATCGTCTATCTCCACGACTGAGAAGGCGCGGGAGTTAATGTTGAACCATCGGATCGACAGCAACTAACTTGCTGAATTAATGAAATAATGACTCCAGGTCAGCGTCATGAGCCCGCCTGAGGACGCCACACCCGCACACTGATCTCCGACGATGTTTCGGAGACTTTCATGAGCGACGACCAGTCCGCGCGCCTGGGCCTGCCCTATCTGGCGGCCGGGCAGATGCAGAAGCATGTGACCCTCAACGAGGCGCTGACCCGGCTGGACGCCCTGGTCCAGACCACGGTCGCCAGCCGCACGACGACGGTCCAGCCGGAGACGCCGGAGGACGGCCTGCTCCATATCGTGCCGGACAGCGCCGACGGCCCGGCGTGGAGCGCCTTCGCCGCCGGTGATCTGGTTCGGGCCGAAATGGACGGCTGGATCAGCGTCGAGGCGACCGACGGCCTGCTGGTCTGGGTGGCCGACGAGGCCGCGTTCGTGGTGCGCGAAGGCGGCGGCTGGAGCCGGCTCGGCGCGCGGCTCGGCGAGGTCGGACCGCTGGAGCGTCTGGGCGTGGGCACGGCGGCGGACGCGGCCAATCCCTTCGCGGCCAAGCTGAACAAGGCGTTGTGGACCGCGCGGGAAACCTCCGAGGGCGGCGACGGCGACCTGAGGATGACGCTCAACAAGGCGGCGCCGGCGGACGTCCTCTCCCTGCTGTTCCAGTCGGGCTACGGCGGTCGCGCCGAGCTGGGGCTCATCGGCGATGACGACCTGACGCTGAAAGTCAGCCCGGACGGAGCGGCCTGGCGCGTGGCGCTGAGCGTTGACCGCGCGACGGGGCGGGTGTCCTTCAACCAAGGCGCGGGTCGTCGGGAGACCACGGTCTTCACCTCTGACGGCACGTGGACCCCGCCCGCCTGGGCGCGAAGCGTGGAGGCCGTCGTGGTGGGCGGGGGAGGCGGCGGCGGGGCTGGGGCCTTCAGCGCCTCGGGCGCCCGGTATGGCGGTGGAGGCGGCGGAGCCGGGGGCGCCGTTCGGGCCGTCTGGGCGGCGGATCAGCTGACCTCGGCCCTGACCGTGACGGTCGGCGCGGGCGGCGCCGGCGGCGTGGCCGCGGCGGGAGCCCCCGGCGGCGCCTCCATCGTGCATCTGAGCGGGACTGCGCTGATCTCGGCCACCGGCGGCGGGGGCGGTGGCCTAGGCGGCGGGGCCAGTGGAACACCGGGCGACGGCGGCGCCGGTACGCCCAACGCCAACGGCGGAGGGTCGTCGAGCGTCTCGACCGCCGGAGCGGCGGGCCGAACCTTCGACCGGCCGGACGGCTCGGGCGGAGGCGGCGCGGGCGGCGGGCTCGATGCGGGCGGTAACGCCCGCTCCGGCGGTGTGGGCGGCGACGGCGGTGCGGTGGCGATCCGGGCGTCCGGCGGCGCGGCCGGCGCCGGTTCGGCAGGGGCGGCCGGGACCGCTGCGCCGCTCGCGAATCTTCATTGGGCAGGCGCGGGTGGCGGGGGCGGCGGGGCCGTCACCTCGGGCGGCGGCCATGCCGGCGGCGCCGGAGGGGCCGTGGGCGGCGGTGGCGGAGGCGGGGGCGCCGGGGTGGTCGCGGGTGGCGTCGGAGGCTCCGGCGCGCCCGGCGTCGTCTGGCTGATCGCCCAGGGATGAGGTCCGACATGCACCCCGACTGGACCCCCGACGAGGCCGAAACCCTGGATCCCGAAGCCCGGGAGATCCCGCTGCGGCTGACGAAGGATGAACTGCTCGCGTCCGCGGACGTGGGCTGGCGCCGCCACGGATGGCGCCTTGATGAGATGGAGGACGACCGATGACTGACCCTGCACCTTCTGAAGAGGTCTCGCCGCTGGCTGAGGGCCGGTGGCTGTGGCGCCGTCTCTATGTGTTCGCCACGAGCGGCGTCGCCTGGCTGGTGCTGGACCGGCTGATCCCCCTGGTCCCCGCCGAGGCGGCGCCGCGGCTGGTCGAGGGGTTGATGAGCCTGCTGGCGCTGACCATGGTGCTCTATCTCGTCGCGCCCAGCGCGCAGCAGCTGATCGTCAGCCTGCGCCTGCTGCGGCCCGGACCGGACGGGGAGCGTTGATGGCCTTCCGCCTCTCCGCCCGCTCGCAAGCCCGCATGGCCGGCGTGCACCCGCGCCTGATCGCCGTGGTCCGGGAGGCGATCACCCTGACGCCGGTGGATTTCATGATCACTGAGGGGCTGCGCACGCCCGACCGTCAGGCCGCCTTGGTGCGCGCCGGGGCGAGCCGGACGAAGCGCTCGCGTCATCTGACCGGCCATGCGGTCGATGTCGCCGCCCTGGTCGACGGGCAGGTGCGATGGGATTGGCCGCTGTATCCCCGCATCGCCGCGGCCTTCAAGGCCGCCGCCGCCCTGCAGGGAACGGTCATCGTCTGGGGCGGCGACTGGGCGACCCTGCGCGACGGCCCGCATTTCGAGCTCGACCGGACGGTCTTCCCGTGAGCCCGCGAACGATCCTGCGCGCCCTGACCCCGGCAGGCGTCGGATTGCCGGCGGTCATCCTGATCGCGATCCTGCTCATCGCCGGGCGCGGTCTGGGCCTGCATTGGGACCCGTTCGGTCTCGGCGCCCGGCGTCTGGACCGCGCTGAACGGCAGGCTGAGGCCGCGACCGCCGAAGCCCATGCCCGCACGCTCGAGGTTGAAGGCGCGACGGCCCAGGCCCGCCGTCTCGAACAGCAACATCAACAATCGGTCGGTCTGGCGCGGGTCACCGCCGCCGCCGAGGCCGAGGCGAGGAACGCCCATGACTCCGATCTCCCGCTGGCCCCTGATCGCGCCGCTCGTCTGCGCGATCATGACCGCGAGCTGTGCCGCCTCGCTCCCGTCGTCTGCGTCGCCGCCCCGACTGGTGCTGCCCCGGACGGCGCTGACGCCGTGCCGGCTGGACCGGCTGCCGGTCGCGCCGACCCTGGCCGACCTTGAGGCGTCCTATATGGCGCGCGGTCAGGCCCTGGCCGAGTGCGACGCCGCCCGGCAGGTGGCGGTCGAGACCCTGCGGGCCGAACGGGCCCTGCAGGACCGTTGGCGGAGGGGCGGATCATAGGGTTGCGGCAGTTTCTGCAGGCCTTGCCCGGCAGATCTTGCCTGGGCCCGGCAAAAACTGCCGGGGTCCGTACGTGCTTAACAGGAACTAACGCAGCAAAAACAACGCTCGCTGGTCTGGCACGGCGGAATTGCGACTGGCCCCGCCCTTGCTGCGGTGTCCCCTGAGCAAAATGCTCCCGGCAGCCAAAATGGCGTCGGACACCTTGAAACAAGGACTATCGTCATGGCGCTGAACAGCGTTAATACGAACGTGGGCGCAATGGTCGCCCTGCAGAACCTGTCGATCACGAACAGCGAGCTGCAAACGGTTCAAAACCGTATCAACACCGGCAAGGTCGTTTCGTCCGCCAAGGACAACGGCGCCATCTTCGCCATCGCCACCTCGCAACGTGCCGAAGTCAGCGCCCTGGGCGCTGTCAAGGACAGCCTGAACCGCGGTCAGTCGGCCGTGGACGTGGCGCTTTCGGCTGGTGAGTCGGTCTCTGACCTGCTCACGCAACTGAAGGAAAAGGCCCTCTCGGCCACCGACAAGAGCCTGACCACTTCGGCTCGCGCTGCCCTGAACGAAGACTTCAAGGCCATTCGCGACCAGATCGGGACCGTGGTCTCGAACGCCAAGTTCAACGGCGTCAACCTGCTGGACAACTCGACCGGCACGGGTGGCTACAAGGCCCTGGCGAACACCTCGGGTACGACCATCAAGGTGGCGGGTGAAAACCTGTCGCTGGGCGGCGCCAACGTCACCGTCACCGCGACGATGACCATCGGCACGTCGACCCTGGCCGGCACTGCGCTGGCTGCGGTCAACGCTTCGATCGACAAGGTCTCGGCCTCGCTCGCCCGTCTGGGCACGGGTTCGAAGTCGTTCGGTACGCACCTGAACTTCGTCGGCAAGCTGCAAGACACCATCGAAGCCGGTGTCGGCAACCTGGTCGACGCCGACCTGGCCAAGGAAAGCGCCCGACTGCAAGCGCTGCAAACCAAGCAACAGCTGGGTGTGCAGGCTCTGTCGATCGCCAACTCCTCGACCTCCACGCTGCTGGGACTGTTCCGCTAAGGAATCTGACCGGAAGGGCGGGGTCCTCGGGCCCCGCCCAACCGCTCTCCAGTCCCCTTGAAGGGAACCGCCGTTTTAAAAACGGTCGGCAGGAGACATGCAAAACAATGCGAAGATTGGCGCCGTAGCCGCTTACGAGGTTCCGTCCGTCCCCGTCGCCACCGGCGGTGATTTCCATGATTCCAGGGCGCAGCAGGATGCCGAACAGGCCGCTCGCTACCGCCTGGTGATCGAGGAAGGCCCCCGGTCCGGATCCTTCATCTACAAGACGATGGACCGCGTCACCGGCGAGGTCGTCAAGCAACTGCCCCGCGAACAGGTCGTCGGCCTGATGCAGGACACCGACTACAGCGCCGGCGCGGTGATCGACACCCGGGCCTGACGCATCCGAGACCCCCACGAAACGCCGCGCAGGAGCGATCCGCGCGGTTAAGGTGCGTGGTGAATCGCCGTTAACCATGTGTGCACGGTTCGTCCTCTAGCCTTGGCCAAACCTCGAAGGGCCGAGTCGGATGACGAATAGCGTCCATACCAATGTCGCCGCGCAGATCGCGCTGCAGAACCTGACCACGACGAACACCCGCCTGGCGGATGTGCAAAGTCGCGTCTCCACGGGCCTGAAGGTCCAGGGCGCCAAGGACAACGCCGCGATCTGGGCCATCGCCCAGAACCAGCGCGCGGATGTCGGCGCGCTCGGCGCGGTCAAGCAGAGCCTGGATCGCGCGACCTCGATCGCGGACGTGGCCCTGTCGGCGGGCGAATCGATTTCGGACCTGCTGAATCAGCTCAAGGAAAAGGTCACCGCGGCCAAGGACACCTCGCTGAAGACCCAGTCGCGTCAGCTGTTGAACGCCGACTTCCAAGCCCTGATGAAGGCTATCAAGTCGGCCGTGGACAATGCGGCCTTCGACGGCGGCAACATCCTGAACGGCTCGCTGACCACCGGCATCAAATTCCTGGCCAACGCCGACGCCTCGGCCTTCGTGACCCTGGCCTCCAAGAACCTGTCGCTGGGCGGGTCGATCATCGAGCTGTCGCTGAGCGATAGCCTGATGACGCTGACCGGCGCGGCCAACGCCCTGAACAAGCTGGACGATTCGATCACCCAGCTGAACGCCGCCCTGGGCGAGATCGGCGCCCAGGCCAAGCAGATCCAGGCGCACAACACCTTCGTGTCCAAGCTGGTCGACACGCTGGAATCGGGCATCGGCAATCTGGTCGACGCCGACCTGGCCAAGGAAAGCGCACGGCTTCAGGCCTTGCAGGTCCAGCAGCAGCTGGGCGCACAATCGCTGTCGATCGCCAACCAGGCGCCGCAGATCATCCTGTCGCTCTTCCAGGGCTAAGCCAGTCGGCGGCTCCCGGAGCGGCCGATAGAGACGGGTTCGGGTCGTCGGCGGTTCGCGCCGCGCGGCCCGAAGCCGTACAGGGAAAGCAACGATTTCAGGGCGTTGACGAAGGCTCTCATGGGGCACTCCTCCGTATCCGGCACGCGATAAACGGGTGCTGTCGACCATTGTTCCCTGAGTCGCGTCGGAAGTCGCTCCGAACCCGGTCGTTAAGCCCTCGTTACGGCTCAGGCGTCACACTGCGCGTCAGGAGCGTCCTGTGATCAACAACAGCTATCTTCTGGGTCTCTACGGTGGAACGGCGTCGCCCTCGACGTCGTATTCGACGCTGACCGCGCTCGCCAAGTCGAAGGCCCAGCCGACGCCGCCGTGGTCGACCTCGGTCAAGGCGCCGGAACAGAGTGCGCTGTTGCGCGCCGCCCTGGGCGGCCGGGACTTCATTAACGAGGGCGCGGCCCAGCTCGACATCAAGGGCGCCTCGACCGACTACAAGAAGCTGTTCGCCCTGTATCAGGGCCTTGAGACCATGAACGCCCTGATCACCCGCGCGGGGACCAAGGGCGTGAGCACCCTGGAGATGACCCAGCTGAACAAGCGGTTCACGGCGGGCATGGCCGAGGTCAGCAAATGGCTGCCGGGCGCGGATCTGGACGGCATCCGTCTGGTCCAGGGTACGACGTCCTCGACCAGCAAAACCACCGCCGCCGTGGCGCGGGACGGAGCGATCTCGGTCACGGGGCCGATTCACGAGGGCTCGCCCGACGCGTTGGCCCCGGCCTTCGCCGGCGAGGTGCAGTTCAACATCACGGTCAAGAAGGGCGACAACACCACCAGGTCGGTGGCCATCGACCTTGCGGACATGGGGACCAAGCCCCGGACCCTGACCAATGTGCTGGATCACATCAACACCAAGCTCGGGGATGCAGGTCTGGAGACGCGCATCGGGCGCGAACTGGTCAAGCCCGAGCCCAAGACCATGACCGTCGGCGGCAAGACGGTCACCCTGCCGGCCGGTCCCGACCAGTTCGCCCTGGTCGTGCGCGGCGTGACGACCGAGAAGGTCAGCTTCAGCCCGACCACGGCCGCGGACGCCGTCTATGTGGTGCAGGGCTCGGGCACGGCCGGCGGCCTGCAGATGCTCAAATTCCAGAGCGACACCGGCGGCGCGGCGCCCCCGCCTGTCGCCGGCGTCGGCGAGACCCAGTGGGTCGAGGGCCGCGCCTCTCAAACCGCTCTGCCGGAAGGCGTCGAGACGGTCCGCGCCAGCACCACGGGACCGGACGGCTCGGTCTGGCTGGTGGCCGACCTCAAGGCCGGTCCGGACACCCAGCCGATCAAGGGCCAGAAGGACGTTGCGCTGATCAAGCTCGACTCCGCCGGCCGCGTGGTCATGACCCAGGCCATCGGCGCCGCCTCGACCGCCAGCGGCTACGCGATCGCCGTCGACGCCAACGGCCGGGTGGCCGTGGCCGGTTCGGTCACCGGCGCGCTGGATGCGGGCAAGGCGGGCGATGTGGCCACCGTCGCCGACAGCTTCGTGACCGTCTTCGACGCGGAAGGGCAGGAGGTCTGGACCCAGCGTCGCGGGGCCCGCGCCGCCGACGAGGCGACCTCGGTCAGCTTCGGTCCGAACGGCACGGTCTATGTCGGTGGGCGAGCCCAGTCCGCCATGACGGGCACGGTCGGCGTGG
>Ga0307412_10002496_pt1 | contig 10233 bp, 8 predicted proteins | sample DK1Cmetagenome_3_FD_203823 | JGI IMG/M metagenome (GOLD analysis project Ga0307412, IMG submission 203823) | Maize rhizosphere microbial communities from greenhouse at UC Davis, California, United States - DK15-C-1 | ecosystem: Host-associated > Plants > Roots > Rhizosphere > Soil | place: USA...
CGCTTCATCGGCGCCGGCCGGGTTTTCTTTTGCAGGGATCAGAGCAGCCGCACCACGCTCTGCAGCAACAGGCGCACCACATCGGCCTGGCGATGGACGCCGAGCTTGCCATAGATCGTCTTCGAATAGCTGCGCACCGTGCTTTCGGCGAGACCGAGATCGCCCGCGAGTTGCGTCATCGTCCGCCCCTGCGCCAGCAGTTGCGCGATATCGCTCTCGATCGCGGTCAGGTCGAACATCTCGTTGAGGATGCGGCGCACCTCCTCGTCCGGGCCGGACGCCGAACGATCCCAGTGCATATAGATCACTGCATCGGGCCTCGCGGATCCATGATCGGCCGCCGCGATGAAGGGCGAAACGAGCATCTCCACCCGCGTCGCATCGACCCGGAAGACGATCGCCTTGCTCTGCCGCCCGGTCACCGCTGCGTGCAGCGCATCGGCAAAGCGCGTCTGTATCAGCCGGTCGGCAAAGCGCAGATGCCCGCCGCGATCGACCGACACCATGCCCGTTTTCTCGATCAGCGACGCCGCCATCAGCCCCATGCCGAGCACGCGCGCGTCCGCGGTGACGGTGATCGCGGCAAGATCGAACCGCCCCGACAGATGCTGGCTCACCGCCGCGCGCACCCTTTGCCGGTCGATCAGCGCGAAGCTGTCGAGCGCGACCGCCATATGCGGCAACAGGCTGTCGAACAGCGCCTGATCGGTATCGCTGAAATCGGGATCGGCCTGCTTGCGCGCCATGGTGAACCAGGCGGTATAGCCATCGCGCCCGACGATCCGCGCGCTCAACATATGCGCCAGTCCGGCGGGGAGCAGATAGCCGCTATAATAAGGATGCTCTTCCGGCCGGTCCGTCCCGAGCAACTCGGGCAGGCGATAGGATCGGCCGGGTTGCATGGCGTGATAGGCGACCGGGTCGACCGTGGCGAAGTTGGCGCGATACCGCTCCCGGTGGGCGTCCATATCCTCGCCCCCCGCCGAGAATTCGGTCAGCACGGCGCGATCATGCCCCTTGCGGAAAATCAGATTGACATAGTGCGCGCGCGCAGCGCCGCGAAGGGCCTCCAGAAACGGCGCCCATGCGGGCCTCTGTGCCGGGCCGCGGTGGAGCATGAGCAACAGATCTTCGCGCGCGTTCCGGTCCATCCCCTCGCCCAAGCCTCTACTGTCCCTGTGGGATCGCGCCCGCCAGCTGGCGCGATCCCCTGAGTACAACTTACGCCACGCATGGCCAGCGGGACGCGTCAGACACGGTATTTTTGAGTAAACCCGATGCGGCCATTCGACTGAACCTCGCCCCAGGCGAACCACACCGCTGGTGTGCGCCGTTCGCCGACGCGGCGCCATTGCCCCTCGTTCTGCGGCGTCACGCTCTGGATGTTGCCGTTGAGCAGATCAGGCATGCGCCCTTTGCGATCAGGCAGGAATTCCCATTTTTCTCCCTCAACATCGACGGTGATGCCGACCGGCCAGATGTCGTTGGGCGAGAGTTTCACCTCGCCGGTCACCTTCGTCGACAGCGTCGTTTCGCCACGATCGTTGGTCAGCAGGGCGAAGCCCACCCGTTCGGTGCCGAGCACGAAGTGCCCCGAATCATAGCTGCCGTCGGTGTAACGCGTCGCCCAGGTGTACCAGCAGCGGTGGTGCTGATCGGGCCGGAACAGCGGATCCTGGCCGCTGTACATCAGCATGCCCTGCGGCAGGTAACTCTGGTCGAGAGCGAGCACGCCGCGCACCTTTTTGCCCAGGATCGTCCCCGCCATTTCGTAAATCTGCGAGACATAGAATTCGCTGCCATCGGGATCGGGTACGTGCCACTGCAACCCCGGCCCCATCAACGTACCACTGACATCGAGCACGTCCTTTTCGAACCATGTCGCCTTGCTGCCGTCGCCATTCATCGTGATGCGAAACGGCTTGCCCTGCGCGGCCGCCGGGCTGCTCCAGACCGCCATATCGGCTTCAAGCCGGCCTTTGACGCCCGCGCTCGACGCGGCGGCGGCGCCCAGGGCGGGAACAACATGGAGCGTGTCCCTACCCTCGCTGGACTGGACAAACAATGTGTTCAATCCGCCGAAGCCTTCGCCCGCGATGCCGCGCACTATCTCGTAAAGATTGCCATCGGCATCGCGCAGATTGCCGTAGAAGAAGGTGCGCTCGCGCGGCAGGCCGAAGAATGTACGGTCGTCGATCATCGCCGCCGCGCTCGATTGATGCGCGCCGATCACCGCCTGTCCGCCGAAAGAGCCGCGCGGCGCCCAGGGCAGCGCGGCGCCCGCCGTTTCGCGCCTGCCCGCCGGAGCGGCCGGGAGCGCGCTGGGAATCGATCCGGCGGCGACCGCACCCAGACCAGCCATCGCCATCAGCTTGCGGCGGCTCATCGCGCCGAGCAGCGAAGCTTGCTTTTCCATATGTCCATCCTCCCTATGCTATTGTCGGTACGCTGTCGTACCGTTACGTGGTACAATGATGTACCGCTCTATGCAAGGCGAGGCCGGCAAGGCATGGGTCTGGACATGATCGCGGTGGAATCAAAAGCGGAGAGCAACGCGGCGGATGCGCGGACGCGCGTCATGGCGGTCGCGATGGAAAGCTTCCGCAACCTCGGCTTCCGGCGCAGCTCGATGGACGCGATCGCCAAGTCCGCCCGCATGTCGAAACGCACGCTCTATGCCTGCTTTCCCGATAAGCATGCCGTGCTCGAGGCGGTGTTGACCGACTTCATCACCCGGCAATTCAACGCGATCGGGCGGCTGAGCACGCAATCGACCGGCAGTCGTGCTGCTTTGGTGACTATCGGGCGCGAATTGCAGCGCGCCTCGAACGACGATGCCAGCCTCGCGATGTACCGGGTGCTGATCGCCGAGGCCGACCATATGCCGGCCCTGTCGGACCGGACGAACCGCATGGGCGTCGCCCAGGTCCTGGAACTGGTGCGAGGGCCCCTGCACAATCTGGGGATAGACGATAGCGCGACTGCGGCGCGCATCCTCTACGACCTGCTCGTCGTCGCGCCGCTGCACAAGCGGCTGATGAATATGGAACCCGAACCGATCGATATCGAGGACGTCATCCATCTGATCGAGCGCGGAATGACGGGCTCCTGACGCGGGAATGAAGCGCTCGCCACGATGTGACGACCGCCTATTCGTCCCGGATTTCAATCGCGCGCTCGGAGGAACAGAGCGCATGCGTGATGCATTGGCGCGCGGGGCAAAGGCGGCCACTTCCATCTTGCATGTAATATACATAGGGTTTTAAGCGCATCCACAACAACATAGCGGCCATCGGGATTTCGGGTTCCCGCACGCATCGGGGGCGGCGTGAGTTCGCATATGTTGTCGAACGCCAAGGGAGAACATCATGAAATATTCCGGCAAGCTGCTCGCGAGCGTCGCCCTTCTCGTCGTCTTCCCCACCGAGCTGATGGCGCAGACGACCGAGAACTCCACCACAACCGAAAGCGCCCCCCCGGCCGAGCCCCAGCTGGGCGCCGACGCCAACGATATCGTCGTGACCGCCCGCCGCCGCGCGGAGCGGCTGCAGGACGTGCCGGTTGCGGTGACCGCCGTCACGGGTGCGGGGCTCGAGCGGCAGAATGTCGTGAACGTTCTCGATCTGCGGCGCATCTCGCCGTCGCTCAACATCTCGGAAAGCCCGGGCTCGGGCCGCAACATGCTTCAGGTCACGATCCGTGGCCAGCGGCAGGGCGACAACCTCCCCTCGGTCGATCCCTCGGTCGGCGTGTATATCGGCGATGTGCTGTTCAAGCGGAACTACGGCCTCGATCAGATCGTGTTCGACATGGGATCGGTCGAAGTGCTGAAGGGACCGCAGGGCACGTTGTTCGGCCTGAACGTCACCGGCGGCAATCTGATCTTCCGGCCGAACCTGCCGAAGGACAAGCTCGAAGCGATGGTGAAGCTCGGCATCGGCAACTATGATGCCCGCACCGCCGAAGCCATGATCAACGTGCCCCTCGGCGACAAGGCGGCGTTCCGCATCGCGGGCCAGTATCGCAAGCGCGACGGCTATATCCACAACGTCAACAACCCGTCCGAGGACTTCGCCGATCAGGATGGCGGCGGTCTCCGCGCGACGCTGAAACTGAACCCCACCGACACGCTGGAATCGGTGTTCACCGGCGATTACGCCAAGCAGTCGGTCGGCGGCACCGGCTACAAGCTCAACTATGTCCTGCCCGGCAGCGTGGCGGATATCGTGTACAACCAGCAGAACTGCTTCGGCACGCCCTGCCCGATTTTCCCGATCGGCTATCTGAACGGCCAGGTCGCGTTGAACAATTCGATCGGCTTCCACGACATCTCGAACGGGCAGGTCAACGGCAATCCGTTCACCAATTTCGCGAAACTGAACTACGCGTGGAGCGCCGCCAACACGACGAGCTTCAAGCTCACCGATGACATCACGCTCAAGAACATCGTCGGATATCGCAAGTACAAGGCCGGCCAGCAGGATGACGTCGACGGCTCGGCCGCACCGCTTCTGCAATATGGCTCGTTCCAGCAGGGCAACCAGTTTTCCGACGAATTGCAGCTCGCCGGCGACATGGGCGATCTGAACTGGATCGTCGGTGCCTATTATCTGCGCGAGAACAACCGGACCTTCAGCTACTCGGTCAACATCCTCAGCCCGATCGCCGATGCGACGCAGAATCCCTATCGCACCACCGACAATTCGATCAACACGTCGAAATCGATCTTCGGCTCTGTCACGAAGAAGCTCGACGGCCTGGTCGATGGCCTCTCGCTGACGGCAGGCGGACGCTACACGATCGATGATCGCCGCGCCGCCTTTGGCACGCGCTACGCGATCGGCAAGCCCGCCATCCCCGGCTTTGCCGGTTCCGGCGAACATTGCGGCTTCGATCCGGCCTTCACGGGCAACACCGCGATCCTCGCTCCGCAGTATAATTACAACCCGGCGACCTGCCTCGTCGACCTGAAGACCAGGTTCAAGAAGTTCACCTACACCGTCTCGGCGGACTGGAAGATCGACAACGGCAAGCTGCTCTACGCGGTGCACCGCAAGGGATATCGCGCGGGCGGCTTCGGTACGCGGGCGATCATCGCGGCGCAGTTGACGCCGATCCAGCCCGAAATCGTCTATGACTATGAAGTCGGCGCGAAGTTCGACTGGCGTTTCGACAATGGTGCATTCCTCCGCACCAATTTCGCGCTCTATCATCAGGATTATAAGAACATCCAGCGCCTGACGAGCTTCCAGCAGGGCTTCACCACCGGCACCAACTTCGTCAACGCGCAGAAGGCGACGATCGACGGCGTCGAAGCTGAAGTGACCTTCGTGCCGGTGTCATGGCTCGATCTCTCGGGCTATGCGTCCTACACCGATGCGAAGTTCAAGAAGTTCATCTACGACACCAATCTCGATGGCACGCTCGATAGCGACATCACCAGTGTCGCGGCGTTCGGCGGCGTTCCCAAGTGGCAGATCGGCGCTTCGGCGCGCGTGACGCTGCCGACGCCGGACTCGATCGGCAAGACGGCACTTCAGCTGAACTATTATCGCCAGTCGAAGTTCTTCCTGCAGGACAACACCTACACCCAGCCCGGCGGCGAAACCCCCGCCTACAGCCTGGTCAACGCCCGTCTGGAATTGAACGACATCGCCGGCAGCCCGTTCAGCGCCGCCGCCTTTGTCAACAACCTGTTCGACAAGAACTACGTGTCCGCCCGCTATGTGCTGACGGGCGCGGTCGGCATCCAGGCCGACATCCCCGGCCAGCCGCGCTTCTACGGCCTCGAAGTGAAGTACAGCTTCGGCGGGTAAGCTGCCCGCCTTTCGGGTTCGCTGAGATCGAGGCATGCGCGTCCCCGGGGATGCGCATGCCTCTTTCTTTTAGCGGCCCCGCGCCATCGCCTGACGCCCTCGCGTCGCGTGATGATAATGCGTCATCATCGCCGCGCCGAGGATCGGGGCGAGCAGGTTGAGGATAGGAACGAGGAACAGCGCGGTCACCGCGGCCCCGATCAGGATGCGCCCGCCGCGGGTCAGGCCGAGCCAGGCGCGAAGCTCGCCACGATCACCATGGCGCGCGGCGACCATCTCGCCAAGATCGCGGCCGAAGGCGATGCCGTTGACGATCACGAACAGGACAAGCGTACCCACACCCGTCACCAGCAGGACGATGTAGAGCGGCAGCGCGAGGAGGTTGTACACCAGCACCCGCCCGGCGGATCGCAGCCCCAGCATGACGCCGCCTGCTGCGCTGAGTGGCTTGGCCGATGCCGCCGCCGCTGGATAATGCCGCGCCTCGATCACTGCCATCACCCGATCGATGAACGCCGATATCACCCCGATCGCGACCGCCGGGAACAACAGCCACAGGCCCAGCAGGGTGAGTGCGACCGCGCCGATGCCGCTGGCGGTGCCGCCAAGTTCGCAACTGTCGGGGCCGATCCAGCCGCATGGGTCGCTGCCGGCCAGAGCCCAGCCGATACCAATCCCGAGCAGCGCGAAAATCGCGAGCGTGATCAGCAGCGAGCGGATCATGACGCCGACGATGCGGCGGTCGGCGAGATCGCCGAGCGAAAGGAAGAAGGCCCGGATCATCAGTAGGCGAGCTTCGGATACCAGCTTTTGCCGCGCCCGCCGGGGGTCAGATCGAGTATCGTCCACAGCGCGGCGATGTCGGGCGCGTCGCGCGGGTCCTGATCGGGATCGGCCATTTCGCGCGTCATCGCGCTCGACCAGAACAGGCGAACCGCATCGCCGTCGCGCCGGTACACGACCAGCGCCGGGTTTTCGGTGCCGTCGGGGTTGATCAGCCCGAGGTCGTTTGCATAATCGTCGCCGACCGTCTGGATGAAGTTGAGATCCTTCCAGCCGCGCTCCTGCGCGAAGAGATATTGCCGGTCGACCGAACTGCGGCCGAGGACCTTGAACGCCACCCGCTGCTTGATGTCGGCGGCGTTGCCATTCATCGATCCCAGCCAGTTGGTGCACATGGGACAGGGCCGCTCGCGCTGCGGGCCGTACATCCAGAAATAGGTGACCAGGGTATCCTTGTCGCCGAACAGGTCGATCAGGCCCGCGTCGAACCCATTCTCGTCCTTCAAGCGATAATCCTTCTCGATCACCGGGCCGGGCGGCAACGCCTGGCGCTGCGCGCCGACGCGGGTGAGGTGGCGGCGCAGCTCGATCTCTTCGGCCAGCAATGCCTCACGCGCGGCGAGATATTCGGGGCTTGCGCCGGGGAAGGGCAGCGCCATCTTCGCCGCCAATTCCTTCGCCGAGGTCAATGTCTCCGCCATGTCGCTCTCCTCTCCTCCTCTTCAATCGCCGGGCGCGCGGGCTGTTCCGTCCTCTCGCCGCCCTTGCCCGCGTTTCGAAGTCAGCGCCCGCTTGATACATCAGGAGCATGATGGATCGGAACTTGCCGATTGCGCGATGTCGCCGCTTTGACGACAAGGCGGTGTCGTGGCGAGGCATGAAAAAGGGCCTGCCCCGCACCGGGTTGGTGCCAGCGAGAGGGGCTTGGCGTGGAATATGACTTCATCGTCGTTGGTGCGGGGTCGGCGGGCTGCGTGCTCGCGGAGAAATTGTCGCGCGATCCGCGCCACAAGGTTCTGCTGATCGAAGCCGGGCCGAACGACAATAATCCGCTGATCCACATGCCCAAGGGGCTCGGCAAGCTGCTCGGCGATCCCAAATATGTCTGGCAGATCGAGGCCGAACCGTCGGGCAAGCGCAACATCCCGGAGGCCTGGCATCGCGGCAAGACGATCGGCGGGTCGAGTTCGATCAACGGCATGGTCTATGTCCGCGGCCAGCCCGAGGACTATGACGGCTGGGAACGCGACGGCGCGACAGGCTGGGGCTGGGACCGGATCGGCGCGGCCTATAAGGCGATCGAGGATCACGAGCTCGGCCCGAAGCCGACACGCGGGGTCGGCGGCCCGCTCCACATCGCGATCGAGCGCGAGCCGAGCGCGCTGCTCGACGCGGTGATCGCGGCGGGCACCGAAATGGGCCTGCCGTGCCGCGACGATCTCAACGATCCGCCGCAGGAGGGGATCGGCTATCTCCCGCGTACCACCGGCGGGGGCCGCCGCTTCAGCAGCGCGCGCGCCTTCCTCTATCCCGCGCGCGGCCGCAAGAACCTCACCGTCGTCACCGACACCCTCGCCGACAAGCTGGTCTTCGCGGGCAAGCGCGTGACCGGCGTCGCCTGTCGCGGCCCGTCGGGCGCGATCACCTACACCAGTCGGGGCGAAGTGATCCTGACCGCCGGCGGGCTGCACTCGCCGCAGATCCTCCAGCGCTCCGGCATCGGCCCCGCCGCCCATCTCCAGTCGCTCGGCATCGATGTCGTCCATGACAATCCCGCCGTCGGCGCCAACCTGCGCGAGCATCGCAGCTTCGACATGCAGTTCCGGCTGAAGCGGAATATCGGCCTTAACAGGTCGCTGCGCGGGCTCGGCCTGATCGGCTCGGTGATCCGCTACTATCTGTTCCGCAACGGCGTGATGGCCGCCCCGGCCTTTCAGGTCGGCGCCTTCCTCAAATCGCGTCCCGGCCTCGACCGTTCGGACGTCCAGCTCCACATCGGCGGCCATTCGGTGATGATGAGCAAGGACAAGATCGCGATCGAGCGGACCCCGGGCATGCAGATGATCGGCTATGTCATGCGCCCGACCAGCCAGGGCAGCATCCTGATCAAGTCCACCGATCCGGACGTCGGCGCGCGGATCACGCCCAATTTCCTGGCCACCGAGCATGACCAGCGCATCGCCGCCGACATGACCCACCGCATGCGCGAACTGATGTCGCAGCCGGCGATCGCGCGCGAAATCCTTGAGGAAAGCGCCAACACCGCCTCGCTGAAAAGCGACGAGGAGATCGTTAGCCATATCCGCGAAAATGGCTATTGCGGCTATCACGCGGTCGGCACCTGCAAGATGGGGCAGGGGGAGGATGCCGTGGTCGATCCGCGCCTCCGCGTCATCGGCGTCGGGGGGCTGCGCGTGATGGATTGCTCGGTCATGCCGACGATGGTGTCGGGAAATACCAACGGCCCGGTGATGGCGATGGCGTGGTGCGCGGCCGACATCATTCTGGAGGATCATAGCGCATGAAAGCCGCCGCATTCGACTATACCGCGCCGGAAACGCTCGACGAGGTTCTCGCGCTGCTCGCCGAACATGGCGATGAGGCGCGGGTGATAGCCGGCGGGCAGAGCCTGGTGCCTATGATGGCGTTCCGCCTGTCGCGCCCCGGCCTTCTGATCGACCTCAACAAGGTCGCCGGGCTCGACACGCTCGAAGCCGGCAGCGACCGGTTCCGCGTCGGCGCGATGGTCCGGCAGCGGCAGATCCTGAGCGATCCGAAGGTGGCTCAACACATGCCCGCGCTCGCTGCGGCGACCCGGCTCGTCGGCCATCATCAGACACGCAATCGCGGCACGATCGGCGGATCGGTCGCGCTGGCCGACCCGGCGGCGGAGAACCCCGCGCTCGCGCTCGCGCTCGATGCCGGGATCGTCCTCGCATCGCGCCGTGGCGAACGCACCCTGCCCGCCTCCGAATTTTTCACCGGAGCCTACACCACCGCGATCGAGCCCGACGAGCTGCTCGTCGCGATCGACTATCCGGTCTGGCCTCAGGCAACGATCCTCGTCGAGGAAGTGACGCGCCGTCCGGGCGATTTCGCGCTGACCGGCATCGTCGTCGCGATCGACATCAAGGGCGGCCGCATCGACCGCGCGGGCATCGCCTGGTTCGGCATGTCGACCGAGCCCTCCCGCGCCCGCGGTGCCGAAGCGCTGCTGATCGGGCGGGACATCGCGGGCATCGATCCCTCCGCCGTCGCGCAGGCCGCGATCGGCGATGTCGAGGCCAAGGACGATGTCCAGGCGAGCGCGGATTATCGCCGCGTCGCCGGGCTCGAACTCGCCACCCGCGTCATCACGACGGCGCTGAAAGGAAATGCGGCATGAGCAGCCATGACATCGCCATGACGATCAACGGCCAGTCCGTCAGCGGCACGGCACCGGCCCGCAAGACGCTGGCCGATTTCATTCGCCAGGACGCCGGGCTCACCGGCACCCATATCGGCTGCGAGCATGGCGTATGCGGTGCCTGCACGGTAATGGTGGATGGCCGCGCGGTGCGCAGCTGCCTGATGTTCGCGGTGCAGGCCGACGGCGCCGAGGTCCGCACGATCGAGGGCGTCGCCGCCGCCGACG